>Ga0265338_10006120_pt1 | contig 15442 bp, 10 predicted proteins | sample 42126metaG_FD_193579 | JGI IMG/M metagenome (GOLD analysis project Ga0265338, IMG submission 193579) | Rhizosphere microbial communities from Carex aquatilis grown in University of Washington, Seatle, WA, United States - 4-21-26 metaG | ecosystem: Host-associated > Plants > Roots > Rhizosphere... | reverse complement strand
CCCGAGGCAACGTCACAAACCGGTTCGAGCCCAAGTCGAGGAGGCGCCGTGCGGACCATCGATGCGCCGTCCTTATCGGGGCTCTGCCCCTATATACCCCGAGGCAACGTCACAAACCGGTTCGAGCCCAAGTCGAGGAGGCGGGACCAGCTCTTCCAACGCTTTCATTGGGGGTCCCAAGCCGAACATTGGGCTACCGCTTGTGGTTCCTGGGAGGGGCCCTCCTCCATCGAATAATCCGATTTGCCTGCTTTTACAGGGGTTTTAGGGGATTCAAGCCTTGACAGTCCCTCCCCCTGCCTTTATCATTCACACCCTTGCCGGGCCCCGCGTGATGCGGGGCTTCATTTTTTAGGGACGACCCCGAAGGGGTGTCCGAGAGCCCACGGGGCCGAAGGATCATTTGCCAGCCATGAAAAAGACTCTGATGCCCAATTCCGCGACGGTCGTGAAGCGCTGGTGGATTGTGGACGCCAAGGACCAAGTGGTCGGGCGCCTCAGCTCCCAAGTCGCCGCCGTCCTGCGCGGTAAACACAAGCCGACCTTCACGCCCCATGTCGATTGCGGCGACCATGTCATCATCATCAACGCCGATAAGGTGGTCTTCACCGGCAAGAAGTGGGAAACCAAGAACTTCTACCGCACCTCGGGCCGTCCGGGCGGGTTGTCCACCGAGACCTACAAGGTCATGCGGAAAGAGAAGCCTGAACGTGTTTTGGAATACGCCATCAAGGGCATGCTGCCCAAGACCAACTTGGCGAAAAAGATGTTCAACCATTTGATGATCTACGCTGGGGAAGTCCACCCGCACGCCGGGCAGAAGCCCGAAGTGCTGACCTTCAAGGGTTAATAAGGAGACGATGAAGTGAGCACCGCAATCCAGGCCACGGGTCGCCGCAAGACCTCCACGGCCCGCGTCATACTGAAGCCCGGCAAGGGACTGATCACGGTCAACGGACTTCCGCTGGAACAGTTTTTCCCCTCCCTCAAGCAGGACGTGGTGAAAGCCCCGTTGCTGCTGGTCCAGGTGATGGGCAAATACGACGTCGCCTGCAACGTGCGGGGCGGCGGCTTGACGGGCCAGTCGGAGGCCATCCGCCACGGCATCGCCCGCGCCCTGAACAAGATCGACCTGGAAATGCGCAAGCCCCTCAAGAGCGCCGGCTACATCCGCCGCGACCCGCGAATGGTCGAACGGAAAAAGTACGGCCGCAAGAAGGCTCGTCGCCGCTTCCAATTCTCCAAGCGCTGATCGGGTTTTTCCGGCCCGACTCGGCCTGCCCCCACGTCCCTCCCCCCAGGGACGTGGGTTTTTTTTTACTGAGACGAGTTGGAAAGAGCTGTCGGGGTACATAGGGGCGGAGCCCCTATGAGGACGGCGTACCTAAGGTCCCCGCAACGCCTCCCCCCAGGGACGTGGGTTTTTTTTACTGAGACGAGTTGGAAAGAGCTGTCGGGGTACATAGCCCCGCTTCATTGTTGATTCTGGGGCCCCTGCCCCAGAAAGATTTAGGGCGGGGCAGGGACGTGGGCTTTTTTTACGCAAACGAGCTTAAGAAAGTTTTCTGTGTAAATAGCCCCGCTTCATTTTTGATTCTGGGGCCCCTGCCCCAGAAGTATTTAGGGCGGTGCAGGGACGTGGTTTCTTTTGCTTTATGTAGCTTGGCTTTATACTCAAACGAGATGGAGAAAACTGTTGGGGTGCATAGGGGCAGAGCCCCTATGAGGACGGCGCACCTAAGGTCCCCTCAACGGATACACTAGGGGCCTCAACCGACCCTGATCCTAAGGAGGATCCATGTCCCTCGAAAATAAGAAGAACAAGACCCCCTTGGACGGCCTTACGGTGGGTTTCAAGAACCGCAACCAAAAGCTCAGGTCGAAGCTGCCCCAGATCTCCGCCCATCGTTCCCCGGAATTCAGGGAACAGGACACCTGGAGGATGTTCCGGATCATGGCGGAGTTCGTCGAGGGTTTCGAGGAGTTGGCCGATATCCGGCCCGCCGTCACCCTGTTCGGATCGGCCCGGGCCGGGGAGAAGACCCCCGAGTACAAGACGGCCTACCAGATCTCCAAACTCCTTTCGGAAAAGGGATTCTCGGTCTTGACCGGAGGCGGGCCGGGCTTGATGGAAGCCGCCAACCGGGGCGCCTTCGAGGCGGGTGGCCGGTCCGTGGGTTGCAACATCGAGCTCCCATTCGAGCAAAAACCGAACCCCTACATCAACAAACTGGTGTCCTTCCACTATTTCTTCATCCGCAAGGTCATGTTCGTCCGTTACGCCGCCGCCGTGGTGATCCTTCCGGGCGGTTTCGGCACGATGGACGAGCTTTTCGAGACGCTCACCCTGGTTCAGACCAAGAAGATCGAGCCTTGCCCGATCATCCTGGTCGGGAAGGCCTTCTGGGGGGGGCTGCTCACCTGGATCAAGGGTACCCTTCTGGAGCAATACCGGTTCATCGACAAGGACGACCCGGACCTTTTCCACGTGGTGGACAAACCCGAGGATGTTTTGAGGATCGTGACGAAGTATTACCACTACCGGAAGGCCTGAAAAGGGTGAGGAAACCCGCGCCGTTTCCGCTCCTCGGGGCCCTGGGTTTCCTCTTCCTGGGAATCCGGGCGGGATTCGCCGCCGGGACTTTCCAGCTGGACCTCGCTACCGTCGCCAACCAGGGCTTCCAGGTCCAAGCCGGTGTGGGCGGCGGCATGCCCGGAAGCACCATGGCCGACCTGAAGGGGCTTCCGACCGGTCTGGGCGTTTTTCTGGGTGTTCCGTTCCAGGTGCTGGACCCGGCGAGGAACGGCGGCAAGTCCCTCGTGGTGTTGAAGGGGAGCCGGGCACCGGACCTTCCCGTGACCGCAGAAATCCCCCTGGGCAACCGGAAGGCCGGTTGGCTTTACTTCCTCCAGACCTGCATCTGGCCGGGCCTCGACAAGGCCAAGGCTTTCGCCCGCTACGAGATCCTTTATAAGGACGGCGGGACCGGGTCGGTCCCCCTCCGGGTCGGCATCGAGACGGCGGGTTGGTGGGGCCCCGGCAAGGGCGATGCCTGCCTAACTGCCTGGACGGTCAAATTCCCGGCGGCCGAGGGCGGGCTCCAGCTTTTTGCCTGGAAGAACCCACGGCCCGACCAACCGATCCGAAGCCTCACCCTGCGGAGCCTCGGCAAGCTCCCGATCCCGATCCTGGTGGCCGTCACGGGCTCGACGGAACCTATTGACCTGGAAATACCCAAGGAAAAGCCCCTGGACCCGCCTGGCGCGCTTTGGCCGGCCGCCCCCGCCCCGGAATCCGGATCGCGCTCCTCGGCCCTCCCACTCGACGCCCCGAAACCCCTGCCTCCCGGCCCCTGGAATACCAAGGCGGGGCATTGGGTCGACGAGTCCGGGAAAAGGATCCGTGTCTTCGGCGTTGCCTTACCCGCCGCCGCTTGGGATTGGCCCGAAAAGGACGTCCGCTCGACGGTCACCCGCCTTTCGGCCGAGGGGTTCAACCTGGTGAGCCTACCATGGCGCTTCGACGCGCCCGATCCCCCGACGACCGCCCGGGCTTTATGGGGCGGGATCCTCCGGGAATCTTCCATGTCCCTCGAGTTGACCTTCAGCGGGGAACGACCTGATCCCACGGCCTGCCCCACACCCTGCGGCCCGAACAAGGACCCCTTGGAAAACTGGAAGGACCTGCCGATCGTCCTCGGAAGATTCGAGGACCCTTCGGGCGCCGCGCCCGATCCCCAAGCCTTCCGGACTCTTGGTTGGTCACGTCCCATCGGCCGTTCCTTGGGCGCCGATGGGGCGGAGGACAAAGGAAGCGGGCCCGGCTTCGATTACGCCGAGGCGTCCTTCGGATGGGATGTGCCCCAGGCCTCCCCCGACGGCCTGGCCCGGTTCGATGGGGAAGCCCTCTCGGCCTCCCCCGCGAAATGGGATTTGCCGGAAGCTTGCGCGACCCGGCGGAGCGGGCAACCCTTCATCGGGCGTTTCCGGGGCGGCTGGCCCAACCCCTACGCGGTGGAACTTCCCGTGTTGGCCGCGACCCAAGCGGCATTCCAAGATTGGGACGGCGTCCTGTTGGATCAGCCGGAAGGGTTGGGGGACGACCCGGGTTCCGCCGGATCACCCTTCGCGGCCCTTTGGCCGGGCTTGTCCATCATGTTCCTCCGGGGCGACCTGGCCCCCGCCCGGCGGGCCGTGGGGATCCCCCCGACGGGAGTGGAAGGTACAAGGCGTTTGGCCTCCCTCGGCCACCGCATGATGTCGGAGGGCGGCGCGCCCCCCGCCTTGGACCCCGCCGCCGCCAAGATCGAAAGGGTCTCGGCGGACAACGACCGTTGGGTTTGGCAGGGTAACATCGGTTTGTTCCGCGCGGGCGCCCCGGCTTTCCAGGCCTTCACGGGTTTCCTCGCCCACCGGGACCTCTCGAACTACGCCTGGACCGTGGACACGCCGAACCTATTCTCGAGTTTTACGATGGTCTCCACGACGGGTGAACCGACCCTGACCGCCAAGCGTCTTTGGATCACGGCCGCGGCGCGTTATGAGCGGGAAGGAGCGAAATTCAACCGGGCGAGGACGGCCATGCTGGTTCCGCCTACCGATGGGATCCGGCTGGAGCCGATCCAAGCGAGGATCTCCGTGGTCCGGCAAGGCGCGAACGCGGTGGTTCGGGCGGGGGCGTTTGACCTTACGGGTGAACGCCTCACCGAGCGGGTGGCTCTCCAATGGAAGGGGAAGGTGCTATCGTTCAAATGGCCTCCAGGAGCTTCCTCGGTTTTGCTCGACTGGGGCCCTGTGAAATAAACCGTGGAACCCCTTTTCCCCCCGTGAAACCGATATAAGGGAAACGGTTTTTTCGTTGATTGTCGGTTTTTATCAGGGGTAACGTGTAATACGTTTTACCTATCGAAATGGAGCACAGGCGCCTTGAATTCGATCCAAGAACGACGGAAATATCCCCGGGCCGAGTTCCCCCAACCACTCCGCCTCCAACCCGTCCAAGCCTCCAAGTCCGGCAACGTGTTTGAGGTCCAGGGCGTATCCGTCGCGGCCGACGGACGGGATATCAGCGAGGGCGGCTTTAGGTTCGACCTGCATGAGACCTTCAAGGCCGGCACCATCCTCAAGATCATCTTCAAGGTGGATTCCCTCGAGGGTCACGACCACGAGGCCTATGTCAAGGTGGTCTGGGCCCAAAAGAAATCCCACGGCGTGCAGTTCCTCATGCTGGAGGAATCCACGCGCCGCCGCATCAAAGGCTTCATCGAGACGGACAAGCCCGGCGCCTGAAGCCGTTCCCACAACCGATTGTTCCCTGAGACGGGCCCCCAGCCCGTCTTTTTTTTGACCGCTGGGCCTGAGGGGGAATGGGTGTGTTTATTCACCCGGGGGGTTTACAATAACCGCCGCTTTCATCCCAACCGGCGGTCCCCATGCGTCGAACCGATTACGACCTCAACGAGGAACAACGGCAGGCCGTCATGCACACCTACGGCCCCGCCTTGGTCCTGGCGGGCGCCGGCTCGGGCAAGACCCGGGTCATCACTTACCGCATGAGCCGCCTGCTCCAGGAGGAGAACGTCCCGCCCTTCAACCTCCTGGGCGTGACCTTCACCAACAAGGCCGCGGGCGAGATGAAGGACCGTATCCTCAAGTTGGTGGGTTCCCACCTGCGGAAGGACCTGTTCATCGGCACCTTCCATTCCCTCTGCCTGCGCATCCTCAAGGTCCACGCCGAGAAGCTCGGTTACCTGCCCGGGTTCACCATCTACGATTCCGACGACCAGCTGTCCCTCATCAAGGAATCCCTCTGGGACCTCAAATGGGACGAGAAGGACACCCGGCCCTGGGCCGTGCATTCCTTCATCAGCGCCGCCAAGAACGAGCTCATCGGGGTTGAGGCCTACGTCGAGCAGGCCAACGGCTTCTTCATGGAGAAGGTGGCCAAGGTGTACCCGCTCTACCAGGCCAAACTGCGCCAGAACAACGCCATGGACTTCGACGACCTTCTATATAACGCCGTGCGGCTCCTGGAGGGGAACCCGGACCTGCTGGCGGGCTACCAGGACCGGTTCAAGTATGTGCTCGTGGACGAGTACCAGGACATCAACACGGCCCAGTACCGGCTCATCACCATGTTGGTGGCCCAGCACCACAACCTCTGCGTGGTGGGCGACCCGGACCAGTCCATTTACGGTTGGCGAGGCGCCGACATCCGCAACATCCTCCAGTTCGAGAAGGACTTTCCTGGCGCCAAAGTCTTCAAGCTCCAGCAGAACTACCGGTCCACCCGCACCATCATCGAGGCGGCCCAGGCCGTTGTGCGCAACAATTCCCAGCGCAAGGAAAAGGAACTCTACAGCCTGCGCGAGACCGGCGAGCCCGTTCTGTACTACCAGGCCGAGGACGACAAGCAGGAGGCCGACTTCGTGGCCCGCACGATCCTGGAGCGCCTGGGGACGGGCCGGGAGTTCAAGCGCTTCGCCGTACTGTACCGCACCAACGCCCAGTCCCGGGTGCTGGAAGAGGCCTGCCGCCGCTACCGCCTGCCCTACATCCTCATCGGCGGAATGAAGTTCTACGAGCGCAAGGAAATCAAGGACCTGTTGGCCTACCTCAAGGTGACCGTGAACCCCCACGACTCGGTGTCCCTGAGGCGCATCGTGAACGTCCCGATCCGGGGCATCGGGTCCGGCTCGCTGGAGAAGCTGGAGGCCGCCGCCAAGCGCGACGAGCTGACCTTGCTGGAGGAGATCCGACGGGCCGGGGGCTCGGGGGAATATCCCCCCAAGATCTCCAAGGCCCTGTCCGATTTCGCCGCGCTCCTGGACCGGCTGGTGGTGCTGGCCAAGGAAGCCAAGCCCACGGATGCGATCCGGGGGGTGCTGGAACAATCAGGGTACCTGACCACCCTCGAGCAGGAAGAGACCCAAGAGGCCCGGATGCGGGTGGAAAACTTGAAGGAACTCGTGAACTCCGTGGCCTACTACGAGCAAAACAACCCGGAGGGCACCCTGGAGGGATTTTTGGACCAGGTGTCCCTCTCAACCGACGCCGACGATAAGGATGACGAAAGCAACCGGGTCACCCTCATGACCATGCACAACGCCAAGGGCCTGGAGTTCCGCGAGGTGTTCGTCACCGGCATGGAGGAGGGCCTTTTCCCCCACGCCAACTCCATGGAGAAGGACAACGAGGTGGAGGAGGAGCGGCGCCTCTGCTACGTGGGCATGACCCGGGCCATGGACCGCCTGGTGCTTTCCGGTTCCGCCTGCCGCTACGTCTACGGCACCGCCCAATGGCGGTCGCCTTCCCGGTTCCTGACCGAGATCCCCAAGGAGTTTTTGGTGGTGGACGGCAAGGCCGCCACCATCATCGCCACCGAGAACGGCCTGCACGAGGTGGCGACCCAGAAGGCGGTGCCCGACGAGCTCAAGGACCCCGAATGGGACGACCTGCCGACCGCCGCGCCTTACGCCCCCGGCGATTCGGTCCGCCACAAGAAATTCGGCAAGGGGCTGGTCATCGCCCTGGCGGGGAGCGGGGAAGACCTGAAGGTGACGGTGTCGTTCCCCAACTTCGGCAAGAAACAGCTCTTGGCCAAGATCGCGCAACTCGAAAAAGCTTAAGATCCGCAAAATCTTGAACCACCAAGGTCACAAAGAAAGAAGTTTTGGTAAATAGGAATTTGAAGAGCTGGCTTTGTGATCTTAGTGGTTCAAATCGTAGTTTTTGGCCGTGTCTTAGGTGGAAATATCCCCCCAATTTTGGCAAACTAACGGCCCAAAACTTCACCGAGGCCCCTCCCCATGGCACTGACCGAAAAAGACGTCCGCTACGTGGCCAAGCTGTCGCGCCTCGAAGTGACCGACGAGGAGACGACGCGGTACACCCAACAGCTGTCGTCCATCCTGACCTACATCGAACAGCTTAACGCCCTCGACACGAAGGATGTGGAACCCCTGTCCCACGTCTTGGACCTCAAGAACGTCTTCCGGGAGGATGTCGTCACCCCGTCCCTGACCCAGGCCCAGGTGCTGTCGAACGCCCCCGAGCCCCAGAGCGGGCACTTCAAGGTGCCGAAGATCATGTAACGCCAGCGGTCGGCCCTCGGCGGTCGGCGGCTAGCTTGGGCTTTTAAAAGATTTCGCTGACAGCTGACCGCTGACAGCCGGGAGCTGGTTTTTATGGAATTGTTCGAACTCACATTGCACGAGGCGGCGGAGAGGCTCCGCTCTAAGGCGGTTTCCTCCGTCGACCTGACGAAGGCCTGCCTGGCCCGTATCCAAGCCGTGGACCCCAAGGTCCAGGCCTTCCTGACCGTGACGGGCGACCAAGCCCTCCAGGCCGCCCAGGCCGCCGACGCGCGCCGCGCCAAGGGCGAGACCGGCTCCCTGCTCGGGATGCCCATCGCCCTCAAGGACAACCACTGCACCGAGGGCGTCAAGACCACCTGCGCCTCCAAGATCCTCTATAACTTCATCCCTCCCTATAACGCCACGGTGGTGGAGAAGCTCAACGCCGCCGGGGCCGTGAGCGTGGGGAAGACCAACATGGACGAGTTCGCCATGGGGTCCTCCACCGAGACTTCCGCCTTCCAGAAGACCCATAACCCCTGGGACCTCGACCGCGTGCCGGGCGGTTCCTCGGGCGGTTCCGCGGCCGCCGTGTCGGCCGGCGAGGCCTACGCCTCCCTGGGGTCCGACACCGGCGGGTCCATCCGCCAGCCCGCCTCCCTTTGCGGCATCGTAGGGCTCAAGCCCACCTACGGCCGGGTGTCGCGCTACGGCGTGATCGCATTCGCCTCGTCCCTCGACCAGATCGGCCCCTTCGGCAAGGACGTTGAGGACTGCGGCCTGATGTTGGGCGCCATCGCGGGCCAGGATCCGCGTGATTCCACTTCCGCCCCCATGGCGGTGCCGGATTACGTGGCCGAGATGAAGAAGCCCCTCAAGGGCCTGCGCATCGGCGTCCCGAAGGAATTTTTCCCGGCCGAGGGCCTGGATCCCGAGGTCAAGGCGTCCGTCCTGAAGGCCGTGGAGGACCTGAAAGCCCAGGGCGCCGAGGTGAAGGACGTTTCACTGCCCCACGCGCCCTATGGTCTCGCGGCTTATTACATCCTGGCCCCCTCCGAGGCCTCCTCGAACCTGGCCCGCTACGACGGCGTGCGGTTCGGACTTCGGGTGTCCGGCGAGAACATCGTGGACATGTACTCCAAGACCCGGGCCGCGGGCTTCGGCCCGGAGGTTAAGCGCCGCATCATGCTGGGCACGTATGCCCTGTCCTCGGGCTATTACGACGCCTATTACCTCAAGGCCCTCAAGGTGCGCCGCCTGCTGAAGCAAGACTATGACAAGGCCTTTGAGCAGGTGGATGTCATCGCCACCCCCACGGCCCCCACGCCGGCCTTCAAGATCGGCGACAAGACCGACGACCCCTTGGCCATGTACCTGGCCGACGTCTTCACGATCTCCATCAATATCGCCGGGGTGCCGGGCCTGTCGCTCCCCTGCGGGTTCTCCAAGTCGGGCCTGCCCATCGGCCTCCAGCTCATCGGCCGGCCCTTCGAGGAAGGCACGATCTTCCGGGCGGCCTGGCACTACGAGCAGTCGCAGGACTGGCACAACCGCCGCCCAAAACTTTAAAGCTTGAAACACAGGGACCACAGGGTTCACAGGTAAGACTTTGTGGGGTTAAAAAGGAAGTTCAATCAGTCCCTGTGCACTCTGTGCGCCCCCGAAGGGGGCCTGTGTTGAAAAAGGGGTTTTAAAAAGATGGAATACGAACCGGTCATAGGCCTCGAGGTCCACGTGGAGCTCAAGACGGCCACCAAGCTCTTCTGCGGCTGCCCCACGACCTTCGGGGCCGAGGCCAACACCCAGGTGTGCCCGGTCTGCCTGGGGCTCCCGGGCGTCCTGCCGGTCATGAACGCCAAGGCCGTGGATTTCGCGGCGCGCATCGGCCTGGCCCTCAACTGCCGGGTGGCGGCCTTCTCCAAGATGGACCGCAAGAACTACTACTACCCCGACCTCTCGAAGGCCTACCAGGTCTCCCAATACGACAAGCCGATCAACGCCAAGGGTTGGCTGGAGATCCCCTTGAAGGACGGCGGCACCAAGCGCATCGGCATCACCCGGGCCCACCTCGAGGAGGACGCGGGCAAACTGGTGCACGCCGGGGGCAAGGGCGGGCGGCTTGATTCCTCCGACTATTCCCTGGCCGACTACAACCGGGGCGGCATCCCCCTGGTGGAGATCGTGTCCGAACCGGACCTGCGGAGCGCCGAGGAGGCCCACGCCTACCTCACCGAGCTCAAGAATATCCTCCTCTATATCGGGGTGTCCGATTGCAACATGGAGGAAGGGTCCCTCCGCTGTGACGCCAACGTTTCGGTGCGTCCCAAGGGCCAAGAGGCGTTCGGCACAAGGACCGAGATCAAGAACATGAACTCGTTCCGGTTCGCCAAGCAGGCCATGGAGTACGAGATCAAGCGCCAGGTCGCCCAGCTCGAAAAGGGAGAGCGGATCGTGCAGGAGTCGCGGCTCTGGGACAGCACCGAGAACAAGACCCGGACCATGCGGTCCAAGGAAGAGGCCCACGACTACCGGTACTTCCCCGAGCCGGACCTGGTGCCCATCGTCCTGTTGGACGCCGATATCGAGAAGATCCGCAAGTCGCTCCCCGAACTGCCCGCCGCCAAGCGTTCCCGGTTCGAGAAGGCCTACGGCTTGAGCGCCTATGACGGCTCGGTCTTGACCGGGGAACAGGTTTTGGCCGACTGGTTCGAGGAGGGCGCGAAGGAAACCTCCAACCCCAAGGGCCTGGCGAACTGGATCATGGGCGACATGGCGGCCCAAATGAAGGAAGCTGGGATAGGGTTGGCCGGCCTGAAGTACGACCAGAAAAAGCTGGCGGGCCTCGTCAAGCTGGTGGACGACGGCGCCATCAACTCCAAACAGGCCAAGGAAGTCTTTTTGGCGATGTTCGTGACGGGGCAGGACCCGACGGCCATCGTGAAGGATAAGGGCATGGCCCAGGTGTCCGACCCGGGCGCCATCGGCAAGGCCGTGGACAAGGTGCTGGCCGAGAACCCGGCCGTGGTGGCCGACTTCAAGGGCGGCAAGCAGGGCGTCATCGGGTTCCTGGTGGGGAAGGTCATGAAGGAAACCGGCGGCAAGGCCAACCCCAAGATGGTCAACGAGATCCTCCAGCAAAAACTCTCTCACTAAACCGCTGTTCACCACGGGGCCACAGAAACACAGAGGCAAGTCAGGAAAATGATTTGAAATCAAGAATATTGCTGTGCCCCTGTGACTATGTGGTGAAAATGAGGTTGAACTAATGTCCCCAGTCGAGTTCGGCCCGTCCGACGTCAAGAACCCCTCCGGCATCCCGATCATCCAGGTGCCCGAGAGTTATTGGCAGCTCCGGAGCCTGGTATTGCGCTACGAGGGGATCTTCACCCATCCCTCGAAGCCGACGGTTCCGAACCCGACCGAGGGCCTGGTGGAGTTCCTCCAACTCTGCAAGCGCCTCAATATCCGCCTGGGACTCTATTCGCCCCTGGAGGACAAGGCCGTGGTGGACCACTTGCGGGAACTTCGGGTCACCGAGTGTTTTGACTCGATCCGTTGCCGCGGCGACGTTTTTGACCTGCCGCCCGCGCCGGACCTGTACCAGATCACCCTCGACACCCTCGGGATCCCCACCCAGAAGGTCGTGGCTTTCGAGGGACTGGCGGAAGGCGTGGCCTACTCGAAAAGCTTCGGAGTCTTCACGGTAGGCTTGGACCGGGGCGACGGCGTCCCCACGGGCGCGGATTATTCGATCAAGTCCTTCTCCGAGAAACCCCTCCTTGATCTCCTGAACACGATTGATGAGTTCCAACGGGGTCTCTAGGCGATCAGGAATGTACCTTATCCCTTTTATCCGCCTTAATACCTTCCCCAATCCCTAGTGGTCATCGTTTCTGTTCAACAAGCGATATTTGTGGGGTTTTCACGTGTCGCCAGGACGGCGAAACCTTGGGATGAAACCGCTGAAAACCCGTCTAAATTAAGGGGAAGTGATAGAATTCTCCCTTAACCAGGCAAGGTCCGAACCTCATAACGTTTTTTTGGAAATGGGCTTCCCAACACCCCGTCGGACCATCTACGCGTTGTAGCGCGCGAGCGAGCGACAATGTTTTACCATCGTTCCATCAAAATATTGACCCTGGGGGCGCTGCTCGCGTGCCTTCCCGGGTTCGTCCATGCCTTCGCCTCCTTCCCGGTGACCAAACAAAACATCAACAACGGCACCGTGATGCCGGTTTCCCCCCAATGGCCCTTCCCCCAGTTCCTTGACTCCGATTACAACAACTTCACCAACATCCATGGCCGCACCCTGGCCTGGCACAACCCCGATGGGGTGCCCCACGCCGAGATGGAGGCCCAGGTCATCCAGGCCTATACCGAAGCGATGCGGCGCCTATCAGTGGTCGCTGGATGGAAACCGGCTGCCCTTCCCAACCGGTTGGTCTTCATCGGGGCGCCGACCTGTTCCGAAGGCGACGGTTACGGCCTTTTGATGGCGGCCCTCATGGCCGACAAAGACACCTTTGATGGGTTGTGGGTGAACGACCATAGCTTCATCAACGGCATCATCAGCTACGACACCGGCGCCATCCAGCCCGCGGGCTACACCACGGACACCTGCATCACCCCGGGGATCCTCCAATGGACCCATACCGCCGGGGTGGCCGGGGCGACCGACGGCGACGAGGACGTGGCCCTGGCCCTCCTGATCGCCGACAAGCAATGGGGCGGCGCGACCGGCAACTCCGGTTACAACCAATCCAACGGCCAGCCGATCAACTACCGCACCGAGTTCAACACCCTGGTGACCGCCATGGCGGCCTGGCGCCCGCAACCCGGCGACCCCGCCAACGTGCCGGTGCCGATCCACTATGACACGTCCTACATCGGCGTCGACGGCTACATCAAGGCCTGCAACGCCAACGGGGAATTCACCGCCTGGGGGACCACGGCCCAAGCCGGTTACCCCCTTGCCATCAGCTACTGCAACAGCCAGGGCGTGGCGAACTGCACGCCGAAGTCCTGCACGTCCTACCTTGCCCCCGGGTATTACCGCTGTTTCGCCGACGCCACCAGCAACACCCAGGCGGCGTCCCAGTTCCTCCGGGCTGGCGCCTCTAGCGAGTACGTCATTAACGCCATGAACGCCACGGGGCCCTTCGCCATCGGGACCAATGGCTATGGGGTGGACGACGCCGGGGTTGTTTCCTTCGCGGGCAACTACTGGGGGGACAGTATCGCCGAGGGCGTCCGGACTCCCTTCCGGAACGGCCTTTCCTACTTCTGGGATGGCGACCCCGCGAACGTTTGGAACCCCACCACCCACCAGGTCGTGGCGGGCGCCAATACGGCTGAGGAAACCTTCGTCAACAAGATCTCGAAGCTGTTCTACAATCCCTCGGCGGCTCCGGCCAACAACCCTCCCTATAACGAGGGTTACGGCTTGAGCTATTGGGGTTTCGCGCAGTGGCGGGTTGGGGGCGGCGCCTGGACCCCGATCGGCGTCATGCCGGGCCCTAACCCGGACCCTTGGGGCTATGGACCCGTGGCTTGCGCGGCGATCGGCGCCACCATCAGCCTGACCCAACCCCAACAGTTGGAGCTGCTCGACAACCTGTACCGCCAACTCTTCCTGGTCTGGCTGCTCCGGTCGGACGCGGGCACCCAGCCGAGTTCCCCCGAGTACTTCCACAGCTTCTACCGTTGGCTCGGCCTCGTGGCCGTCACGGGTAACTTCGGCAACCCCTGCAACATGAACGCGGCGCCCAACCTGAAGATCTATAAATCGGTGGATAAGACCTTCGCCTACACCGGCGACACCCTTTCCTACGTGATCAGTTACCGCAACTTCGGGGCCGCTTCGGCCAGCCCCGTCTCGATCGTGGACCCCTTGGACCCGAACCTCCAGTTCCTCTCGGCCACCGGGTCCCTGATCGCCTCCCCTGGGGTGGGGAGCACGGGCACGGTGAGCTGGAACATCGGAACGGTGCCGGGCCTCATCAACGGCGCCAACCTCTCCTCCAGCAACCTTGCCTCCACGAAAGGCGCGGTGACCCTGGTGGTGCGGGTCAACCCCGCGTCCCCCAACACCCGCATCTGCAATGTCGCGAGCATCTACGTGGGCAGTACCCTCCATTGGGTCTCCAATGTCTTCCCCAACGAAATCTCCATGATCTTCAAGCGCAACTGCGTGGACATCATCAGCCGGTCGCTCGCCATCACCAAGACCGCCAACCCGAACCCGGTGGCCTGCAACAGCCCCATCACCTTCTCGATCGCCGTCACCAACAAGGCCGACCCCAACCTCTGGCTCAACGGTGGGCGGCCCAAGGTGTACCCGGGCTTTAGCGCGACGGTCGACCAATACGGCATCACGGGCCCGATCATGTTCTACAGCCAACTCCGGTCAGAGTCCTTTGAGCCCCTGATCGACCCCTGCAACTACCGTTGGTCGTTTTATTTCTGGGACGACACATACGGGGTTTCTGGTACGCCCCTCCAGCAGAACGCCTATGGCCTCAACGCCCAACACAACCCCAATACCTTCGGGGCGAACACCGGGCGGGTCTTCGCGGATTTCATGATCCCCCAGATCCCCAACTACTCGGGCATCGACTCCATGGCCCAATTGCCCGTCCTGCCGGGCGCGGACGCCTATGGCCGTTGGAACCAACGGTACGTCTTCAGGTGGTTCGAAACGGCGGTTCCGGCCGCCGCGGGGGTATCCACCTTCCTTTATCCCGGCAACCTGGCCGGTATCCCGAACCTTTGGTACACGCAGAAGTTCTCGGGTAATACCGGCGGAAACATGCAGTATGGTGACCTCAACACCAACTCCGCTTTACTGGCCTTCTATGTGGATGGAGGCCCATCTGGGGCGGCCTACACCCGTCCTGACAGCCTGTGGGTCGCGGGCGGCGCCGGGGTCCAGGCTTGGTCCTGGCAGGCGAACGGCTCTCCCGCCGGCACCAACCCGACTTGGTGGCCTGATCCGGTCTCCCCGGACTGGACCGCGGGCGACGGTACCAGCGTGCCGGTTTCCCTCTACGACCCCTATGCGACGGGGGTGGCCCCCGTGAGTTACACCCACGCCCTCGTGGAGGAGTGGGACGGCTATTGTTGGCGCCGCATCTTCGGCAACGGCCCCGTGGCGGGCCGGGACGTCCCCAACGTGACGGTCACCGACCCGGTGCCCGCCGGGTTCACGGGCCCCACCATCCTGGGCACGGCGCCGATCGGCACGGCGGCCTTCTCCGGCAACAACCTGACCTGGAACCTCGGCACCATGATCGCCGGGTCAGCCTATACCCTGACCTTCACCGCCACTTCGCCCGGCTCCACCCAGACCCTGGTCAACAACGCGGCGG
>Ga0265338_10006119_pt1 | contig 15442 bp, 20 predicted proteins | sample 42126metaG_FD_193579 | JGI IMG/M metagenome (GOLD analysis project Ga0265338, IMG submission 193579) | Rhizosphere microbial communities from Carex aquatilis grown in University of Washington, Seatle, WA, United States - 4-21-26 metaG | ecosystem: Host-associated > Plants > Roots > Rhizosphere... | reverse complement strand
GCCTCCAGAGATTCTCAGCGTTCCACAGATTCTCGTACGCTTAGTTTGCTCGCACGCGTGGTGCGGGGGTATCCGGACGATGCTGTATTCACACGTGGGAAAGACCGATGAATATCGTTGGCCATTCATCGGGCGACGTTCACGGCAAGATAGGTGAGGCCCGTAATGGAGACCACTATGAACGCATATGGCCACCACTCGATAGCCCGACGGAACAACGGCAGAGTTGAACTGGTTCGAGCTTCGAGATGATGGCGCATATCGAAACGGCGGTCGTGAGGGTCACGAATGTCGGCTGGCGCCACACACCGACCCCACGACTACCTTACGGTTCGGAGAGAACCCAACAACACTTTCATTAGGCGATATTACGTGCCCTGAGTCCATACAGTAAACCGGTGTAAAGGATCAGATCGATCGACCATCCAGATTCTATTCCGTGTCAGAATTCATGGGTGGCCGCAAGTTGGATGGTCGATTTTGTGACATCCGATCGACAGACATACTGGCTGATGACGGAGAGAACAAGACGGCAAGAGTGGCGCCCAGCGCCAGCCCAGCGAGCAGGAATGTTACTGCAGTCGGGAAATCGTATACGGGGCGCATTGGGGTTTCAGTTGGCATAAGCTTCAAAGCTGTTCTTAGCGCTCACGATTAGCGCTCTGTCCACCTCAGGGGTGAAACCTGGAGTTCCGGGCAGAGATCAGCACTCACATCACATTCACGTCAGCGGTTCGATGCTGACGATGTGGATGGTGTTGCTGCTCATATCGAGCCGTCCCGTAACTCTTACTGGCTTACCGACATATTGTTTCGCCTTCGACTGGTCGTAGAGCTGGTAGCTGACCTTTGTGACCGGATCGTTCAGGACGATCTGTCCTTTTTCTCTCACCACGCGACCGGTGAACACCAGCGCTTCTTGTGTTTGTGGGTCGGCCGCCGAAGCTGTCTGGTCGTTGGGTTGTTGGGGAGTGGAGGTAGTCTTCGCCTGTTGCCGTGGGGAGACGGGCGGTGCGTCCTCATCTGCCTGCTGCGCGTGCGCAGAGGAAGCCGGTGCAAATGCCACCAACGTTACCGCGGTTGCCAGCAGAAGGCGCATTAGAAAACCTCTCATACCATTCCTCCGAAAAGCGGCGCAGACTAGGTTGATGCGATCGATGAAACCCTGATGGTCCGACCGTTGATCGCGCCCACGATGCGGGCCCGTCGCCCCGCTATTTTCTTCAAAGCGACCAGGTCACCGTCGAGAAGGTAGATCTCGTCGCCGTCGATCAAACTGAACTTCGCGCCACCGCGAACACATACGAGAACGCAATCTTCCGCGGTCTTTCCCAAGGCAGCGGAATGCTTGGCACCGCATCGAGAACAGGTAACCATCCCCTGATAGGTCTGCTCTGGATTTGCTGGTAACGTTGCCTGCGGCGCGAGCGTTCCGACGGCAGCTCCGGCCACGGCTCCCAGGGTTGCGAATAGAAGCGCGAGCGCACATGCGATCGCAGTGCCGAAGATCACGATCTCAAGCCAGACGCGATGAGTCTTCATGAGCCTCCTCTTAAAGGCGCAGTCCATTGATGCGCCACTAACCCGAAGAGTTGTTTATCCGAGGCGTAGCAACTGACTTGCCATGGAGAGGTGCGCCGGAAGCGGACGTCTAAGTGAAGGAGTCAGAGGGGTTAGAGCCACAGGCCCCAGAGGATGGATGGCAGGGCCGAGCAATTCAAATAGGGGAAGAAATACTCGGACGTGGATTCAACGACCTTGGATTCGACTCGGACCTAGGCCGCAGCCGTGGTGGCAAGGGCCCCTTCAACGCTCGAGGTCTCTCGTGCTCCGGCGCGCTGCAGCACCTCTATCGCGCAATCGGCTTTGGATCGCTCTGGGCACGCCACGTAAACCAGCGCACCGAAGTCGCCCAACTGGCGGCCCAACCTGCTGGCCTCATCCTCCGAGAAACCCAGTCCCATCAGGTTTCGCGACCCTCCACACACGCTTGAGAAATTCTGATCGATGACCAGGGCGCGAAAGAATGCTTGCGAGCGAATGAAGAAACCTACCGTGGGGATCACGACGGCGCCGAACTTTGAAAACCAGCCAATGGTTCGCGCGCTCGCCGCGCTGTCTTCCCGTTGGGCGTTGACGATTCTGGCATCGCGCACAACCGTAGCATCGGGGTGTGCTGGAGACAGCACCATGCAAATATCTTCGTTTTCGAAGCCTGCCCGATTCAGCGCGCACACAATATCAGGCAAAGCAATGTTGTGGGGATAGGTCCCGTAGGCAGCCGTGCCGCGTACTGTCATAGTAAGTCTCCAGGTCAGATTGACGGGAAGAGATGCGGAGTTTCTTTTCGGTGCGACGCGATACATCTTGAATACAGGACGACGGAAAAGATTGCACTAGGGTGAATCGTGTAGAAAAGGTTGGCTGTGGCGAAGAAGATAGTGCCGAATGATTGGTACAAGGCCAATTCAAGGCCTGTTGGCGAAATCAATGATCGATACTCGTCATCAGGAGCCCGCATACCTAGTACATCATCATGAGCACGTGGAGGAGCGGACTGTAGATTGTCAGAGAAATTCCTGTAGGACAAAACTTCCAGTGATTTCTGCATTGCGTTGATTCATGAATCGCGCATGTTGTTGACGGAGCATGCGTTCGATGCTGAGTAGCAGTTGGCACTCAGCTTGCACTCATCGTGGCAAGGTCACAACAATAGACCAAAAACTACAAAAATATATTCTGGAGGTAGGACAAGATGAAACGACTTCTCTCAATTGTTACACTGCTCGGGCTGACCGGGCTTGGGGTCAACCTGTCGGCGCAGCAGACACCGTCCAGCACGAGCCCAGACGCTCAGAGCCCGGCGAGCACGATGCCGCAACAGCAAACGGACGCGCAGAACCCACAACAGGCTGCTCGCAGCTTCGAAGGCAAGATCGCGAAGTCAGGCGACAAGCTGGTGCTGCAGGAAAGTGCGACCCAGACCGCCTATCAGTTGGACGATCAGGATAAGGCGAAGCAGTTCCAGGGCAAGAACGTTAAGGTAATGGCGACGGTGGACTCCAGCACGAACACCCTCCACGTAGTCGACATCACCCCCGCCGAGAGCCGGTAAGAACTCTCAACATAGAATGTAAGAAAAGCAAATCGCGGAAGAGCCCGCTGTGAAAGCCACAGCGGGCTTTCTTCTTTGGTCTCGGATCTCATATGTCCGGGGTCTATTTGCCTTGCCAAAGATCACTTCGCGACCTTGCCGGTGCAGCGCGGCATCGGCAGATGTCACGCTTGCACATCAGACAGGCAGGTGACGGGGTCAGTGGCTTCCTGGGTGAGAGTTCTTATGGTGAACGAGGTGTGAGCTCGTATAAGGAGAGGGGACCCAACTCGCTGGTCCCGGCGATGAAAGTCTGTTTCTGGCTTTTAGGAGAGCAATTCAATTCGGTCGATACGAATCGTGTTGGTGCCTTTGTCGAGCGTCCCGACGATCTTTACATCCTTATTTTCAAATGCCTTGGCATTGCTCTGCTCATCCAATTGATAAGAGGTATTGCTGGCAACCTTCAGAACGTACTTGTCTCCGTCCTTTACGATCTTCCCGGTGAAGGTCTGAGCCTGAGTCTGCTGCTGGTCCTGAGGGGTGGAGGGATGCGCCGGGGTCTGCGGTTCCGGCTGTGGCAGGCTCTTGTCCGGTGGCGGCAGAGGTTGGGGCGCCGGTTGCGGTTTCTGCATCCAAGACCATTCGACGAGCGGCTGCGATGTCGCTATAAGATCTTCCGGGAATCGCGGGGTTTGATTCTGCGGCTCTTGCCCGAGGAGAAATGGCGTCAGGGCGACCAGGAAACCGGCACATACACTTGTCTTTCGCTTCATAAGTCACCTCCGAAAGACGAAGCAGCAATTTTCATGGGCAATTCGCGTGCCATTTCCAGAGTCTGGTGATGCATCACTTTAATCAGTCGCTGAAGGCATTGCATGTGAAGCTTCTACATCGTCCATATCACTTTTACCTCGGTGGCAACTATCCGTCCATAGAGTGTTGTCTGTACTGACCGGAATCGATCGCATTTCTCGGAGAGGTGCGCATCGAAGGAGACACGCGACGGTAGATGGGCGGACGGTAGTTGGCGACCCTGCGAAAGCGCGACTGAAATAATGAGTAGAAAAGCCTCCCTAGCTGAATGCTTCGCTGTATTCCTGCGCCATGTGCGTTGGTCTTAAATAGGCCAGGAGGCAGACGATGACGACTACAGCCAAGCTTGAGAACATGAACTCGGCCGGGGATCCCCGCCGAACATTCGAAACCGCAATCGCGAAAATTCAGGAAGGCGAAAAGCCCCTCAAGCCGTCTCAGATTCCGATTGTCGTCCGTAAGCAGGCGATCGCACCGAGCCATCAGACAGCTGAAAAACGGGCGCTGATCGATGCAGCTCGCGCTCTTGCCCAGCTGTGGAATGTCTCTCCTACTCTGGTGCGCTGAGGAGGTATCACCCATGCTGAGAGCTTTGGCCATGTTCCTTTTGTTGTTCACCGTCCTCGCGTCAGTCGTGCACACGGATGGTCTGGTGAATTTGTTCGGGCTGGGCGCGTTGGCTCTGTTGGCGACAGACCTGTTCGTTACACGCTTCGGCAAACACTCGACCGTCTCCAAAACACGGAGAGTATCCCTCCTTTAGCCGGGCTCCTCACCCGGCAATTGATTCGTCTTCGGAACACTCAAACGATAAAAATGCAGGGTGACCGGCAGCCTGTCAAAGCCGATCATCCTGCTTAGTGGGAAGCGTCGGAAGAGCCCTCAGGGGAACACTTGCTTAACCGCGTGACCGTCGAAGTTCGTCCTTCTCGTCTTCAGAGTCAGCTGCATCCGGAACCCGTTGCGGTGGCTTCGCAGATTTCTTGTCGGCCTTAGTCGCGACCTTCGCCGTGGCGTCTTTGGCCTTTCCCCAGGCATTCTGCAACTTGCCTTCGACCTGTTTTGCCGCGCCTTCTACCTGCTTTTTGGGGTCATCGGTCCACTCACCTGCCTGACGCTCGATGCGTCCTGCAACATCCTTCACTTTGCCTTCTACTCGATCTTTGTTCATGTCATCCTCCTTCTTGAATTTGGCGCCATTTCCTGTTTGAGACACACCCGGCGCGTCACGCGACGGGACTGCGACCTTGGATGATGCGCACGAGAACCGCAATCACGGCAATGACCAACAAGATGTGAATCAATCCGCCGAGGGTATAGGAGCTGATCATTCCCAGCACCCAGAGAATCAGAAGCAGGGCAACAATAGTCCACAACATGCAGGGTCCCCTTTCCGGTAAACGCACACCGGTCGTGAAGTCATCTTGAAAGTTAAGCGGCGGGAAAGGCAGGTTGAATCCAGTAAAGCCCGTAATTGGGGCAGGGATCCACTTTACGGAACTGATGCGCCTTGAGACGAACTGGATTACCTAATCACGGGAAGGATGTGCAGGCGATCAGGTCTCAAAACACTTGAACGATACCATTGCGCACCGCGTAACGAGTAAGGTCGGCAACAGAGTGGAGGTCGAGTTTGCGCATCAAGTTCGTGCGATGAGTTTCCGCAGTCTTGACGCTGAGATTAAGGGTGACGGCGACCTCTTTGCTGGTCCTTCCCTCGGCGAGCAACTGAATGACCTCACGTTCTCGCGTGGTTAGAACATCGTCGAAGAAGTATTCGGGCTCGCTCTCTCGTTTCCCACGATCAAGGAAGCCATCCAACACCATCTGACTGACTCTGGTGGTGAAGAATGTGCTCTGCCGTTGCAAGGCCTCGACGGCGGCAACGAGATCGCGCCCGGCGTCGGATTTGAGTAGAAAACCACGAGCGCCGGCACGCAGGACCTCGCGAACGACATGATCGGTATCGTGCATCGTCAGGATCAGGATTACGGCGTCGGGCGATGCTGCGAGAATCTGGCGAGCGGCCTCAAGCCCGTTCAGGTTGGGCATGCCAATGTCGAGAAGAATCAAGTCTGGCTTTAATCTGGCCGCAAGATCTACGGTCTCGCGCCCGTCTTTCGCCTCAGCGCACACTTCCCAACCGGGGTGACTCTCCAGCAGGGCGCGGATGCCTCTTCTGGCAACCTCGTGGTCGTCGGCAATCAGAATTCGAAGCATTCTTCTACCTCCACTGGGGAATGGCTTTTAATCCTGGGCAAGTTCGCAATTCTTATGGGAGCGGTGCGCCTTAGCGATCACCTGATAAGTCTGAATGCACAAATCATGCCAAACTCGGATTCCATTGCATCTAAATAACTTCCGTCAGGGTGTTGGCGATGTGGCTCGTGTAAGTTTTTCCGATCTCGCTCCGGAGAAAACCTTAGAGGCCGCGCGCCACCACCATCAATGCAGCGCTTTCTCAATCAACAGCTAAGCGAGCAGCGGCATCCAAAGAGCGCACGGAGGCTCATTCATGCGTTCACGTGGGACTGATTTGCTCCGGTGGGGATCGGCGGCGGTAGCAATTGCGATCGCTTTTTGTGCGCTCACGTTCGCTCAAAGCAACCCGTTGCCCCAGCAGCCTGCAACTGCAAATCCCGCGCCCCCAGCCGCGCAGCCTGCTGTTTCGATTCAAGAGGAGCCCAGCCAGGAGTCAACTGGACAGCAACCAGCGGGACAAGAGGTGACTGGGGAGGATTCCGGACGGTTTGTCTTCAGGAAGGAAGTGGAGGAAGTGGTTTTGCACGCGACCGTGGTGGACCAGACGGGACGACTCGTGACCAACCTCGATCGCGGCGCTTTCTCGGTCTTCCAGAACGGCGCGCCCGAACAAATCACCTCGTTCCATCGCGAGGATGTGCCGGTAGCCATGGGGATCGTCATTGATAATTCCGGCTCCATGCGGGACAAACGGGCGAAAGTGAACCAGGCAGTGCTCAACCTGATTCGGGCGAGCAATCCTGAAGATGAGATCTTCGTCGTGAACTTCAGTCAGAACTCTTACCTAGATCAAGATTTCACCTCGGATGTCAGCCTGCTGCAAGCCGCTTTGCACCAGGCGTCAACGCGCGGTAGCACTGCTCTTTACGATGCGGTGGTGGCCTCTGCGGTGCATCTGCGGAACAATCCTCGACTCACCAAGAAAGTGCTCCTGGTGATTACCGACGGACAGGACAACATGAGCCGGGAAACTCTTCAGGAGGCGATGCGGCAGTTACAACCGAGCCAAGGTCCGACGCTCTATGCGATTGGACTGACGGACGAAGGGTTGACGCGCAGTGGGCGGGACGCCCTGCAGACTCTGGCTACCGCTACCGGAGGAGTTGCGTTCCTTTCTCAAAGTCTCGATGAAGTTGACGCGATCACCCGCACGGTGGCGCACGACATTCGCAGCCAATACACTCTTGCCTACAAGCCGGGCGGCCCTCGTACCGGATACCAGACAATTCGGGTGGAAGCACGAGTGCCCGGAAATGCCCGGCTCACCGTGCGAACCCGGAATGGATACTATCCGGGCGAAAAAGTTCGTTGATTTTGGTCGTGCCTAGATTGGTCGTGCCGCCACAACAAAAAGTCAGGCGGCAGTTGGGCCAGTAGGCGCTTTTGGTGCTGGCGGTATTTCGATCTGGATCAGGTTGTTTTTTATGGCATACACAACCAGATCACGGATGGAGTGAAAGCTCAGCTTGCGCATGATATTGCTGCGATGGGTTTCGACAGTCTTTGTGCTCAAATTGAGCAGGCAGGCGACTTCTTTCGAGCTGTTCCCTTCCGCCAGCAATTGCGTGATCTCACGCTCGCGCGCAGTCAAAGTCGGCAATTTGGGAGTCTCATTTCTTGAAAGGGAATGTCCCTTCTCCAGGAAGCCGGCCAGCACCAGGTCGTTCACGCGTGGTGTGAAAAACATGCGCTTGTTCTGCAGCGCTTCGACGGCAGTCACCAGATCACGGGCGGCATCCGACTTCAGGACGAAGCCGCGGGCTCCCGCGTCTAAAGCCTCACGAATGACCTGGTCAGAATCTGTGATGGTGAGCACGATGACCTTGAATTGCGGATCGTGCTGGAGCAGTTGCCGCGTGGTGTCCAAACCGTTCAGGTTGGGCATCCCGATGTCAACGATCACGACGTCGGGCTTGAGTTGGAGTGCTTTCTCGACGGCCTCGCGGCCATCACTGGCTTCGCCACAGACTTCCCATCCTTCGCGTTTCTCCAGGAGGGCGCGCAATCCGCGCCGCACGATTTCATGGTCATCGGCCAACAAGATTCTTAGCTTCATGATTCGCTCCCTGATTAAAGGTGAACTACAGTTTGGAAAGCCACTCTTGAAACTCTACTGAAGCCCCGCAGATTCTCTTCCATTCAGCGCCGTAAACATACGGTGCTGGCTCACCGCCTCCACTGCCGCTAACAGGTCGCGGGCGGCATTGGACTTCACCACGTAACCCCGGGCGCCAGCGTCCAAGGCTTCGCGCATCATCTGTGGTGAATCGTGTTGCGTAACGAACAGGATCTCGAGTTGAGGAGCCTGCCTGCGCAAGACACGACACGCTTCCAGGCCATTCATTTTCGGCATGGTCACGTCGAGCACCATCACATCCGGATGCAAGTCCTTTGCTTTCTCGACCGCCTCAGCGCCATCGGACGCCTCTCCAATGACCTCCCAGCCGCTGCGTCCCTCTAAAAGAGTCTTTAATCCCTGCCTTACGATCGGGTGGTCATCGACCAGCAGAATGCGAATTGTCATACAGTTTCAGCTCCTCGGGGGGAGGACCGACCAGACGATTCGCCACATTTTACCTCGAACACGTGTGATATGCCTGACCAACCCGTCACCGGAATAGCACGATTCCGGAGACCCAGGAACGCAAAGGCTCCCGCGAACTCCAGCCGAGACTACCGTTGGAGCGGGTAGCGGCCAATACAGGAAATCCTGTAGTTTCCTGCATATGGACCGGCATCTCCCGGAGCTATCCGGCGGGGATCATTGGGAAGTATGTTTGCTGACGCAAAAGTACTTCGACGGCTTCCACGACGGAGCCAATGTCCTGCTTGGCACACGCTCCACGCACGCCGGCCAGACGAGCAGCGTCGGCCAACTGATTGGAGAGGTGCAGGGTCACCATCAGTATGGGAATCTTCGGGAACATTCCACAAATCTGTTTGGCGATATCAACGCCGTTCAGGTCCGGCATTTGATAGTCCAGCAGAATGAGGTCCGGAGGGTCCTCAATCACTTTTTGGAGCGCTTCAGCACCGGTGCGCGCTTCTCCACACACTCGCCACGCGGTTTGTTGCTCAAGAATGGCACGCAAATAGTGCCGAACCGAGGGATTGTCATCGACTAGAAGAATGCGAACCACTCGAACACCTCTCTCGGACAGGTTTCTCCACGTGATGCGTTTCGCGATAGCGTAGACAACTGCCACCGCACTTCACAATCCGGAGAAAGCTGTACCGACTCTTCTGTATCATCGTTACCAAATTCCCTTGTCGCTGCCAGTGACCTTCTGCTCGAGTGCGGCGGCCGTAGCGAGGCATGGCAACAGGCTGAGGCGGAGACTGTTTCGAAGCTCCCCTTTCAGGAGCAGTTTCGTGAGTTCCGACGCGTACAAAGTGAGAGAGTGCGGCAAGATCGGGATGCGCACGAAGTTGCGACGGTAGTGAACTTGATCCGCGCCAAACTTGGCCGCACGAGTCACGAACGAAGGCAGCGCAACGCCTTCACCTCGATATGCCCCAACATACTCTGAGATGATTGTCAGGTAGGTCGCGATTCCGTCCCACAGACCAGCGGTCAAACCCAGAGAGTGAAGGTAGGAAACATCTACAGCACCTGAGGCCAGGAGGCGGGCATTGTCCACGATGTCGCATAGTCGAATATAGAAATGCCGGTACATTCGCTGAAGGGTGCTGATGACGATGCGATCTTCTGGTGCAGGCACTCGGAAAACGTGCTCACCTACTTGCGATTCGCGAGCCCGCGAGGACAGGGATTGAGTGATCGCTGTTTGCTCGCCTGTTTGCCCCAATCGTCCGCTATGAACTTCAACCAGCTCGTGTAAGCCAGGCACGATGAAATTCCACTTGTTGGCCAGCCGGTCTCCCCAGCTACGCGCGGCGCAAGTTGCACCGAAATGCGAACGCATCAGGTCGATCACTTTGGCGGGGGCAGCGTCGGTGTACAAATCGAGGTCGCTGCCGAGGTCAGGCCAATGATCGAGGGACTTGATGACGATTACGGGGCATCCGCCTTCTTCCAATGTCGAGCATATCTCCCGCAAAAAACCCAGGGCGAGCTCGATCCGCATGCGTTCACGCCGAAGTTCGTCTTCGGCTACATCTGCGGCCTGCTTTTCGCCGCTTGCTTTCAGAATCTGACGAAGCGGCTCGAAAGCTCGCATGATTACATGATTTGAGTGAGCGAGGCCGGCGAGCTCTTCTACCTCCTGCGGATTCAACTCACTGACGACCTCACCGGCACTCTGCAATTCGGAACATGAAGATCCAGTCGAAGGCTCCCCGAGATCGGGTTGAGCCAGGACTAGCTCAGAGAGCAATCGCAGATCTCTGGACAAGTCGCGCACATGCTGCATCCGGTGAAACTCCCTTCAGCGCTTTGAAAACGCCGACGATTCGATGTAGGAAGAGTGCAGTATGGTTGGCGTCAGGAAGTCAATTTGAATTCGATCCGATAGGCGCAGTCGCTGCGCACTGGGTGAAGCTAAGGCGCTCGATAGCGGTGCCTTCCTCGTAGTCATTCCAGGTTTCGATCATGAGGAATGGCAGGGGGCGAACCGAGTCGTAGAATCGCCCATAGAGGCGCAGGGTATCGTCAAGCGTCTTGCCGCAGCGGCTGGACATGTGGCGATTCAATCCCCACTTGGCAGTGGAGTCGTCGAAGCCGGGCCAGGCAGCGCCGACTGCAAGCTTGTCGGGATGTTTGTTCGTCATGTTCTTGTAGAAATCTTCCAGGTACGCAGCACCCCAGTTGCTGCCGTCCGGCACCCATCCCCGGCGACCGGGCTGCACCCACGCATAGAGACCAGCAAAATCGCTGGCAAATTGAGCGGGGGGCTCGTCTTTGTAGAAAAACAGAGGCGGGGCTTCCCACGCGCTGCAATGCTCTACGACACGGTTCCAATCCACGTGGCCGTGCTTCGGAAAAATGAAGACCATCGGATGGCCGTTGTAAGTAAGGTAGGCGTTACGATGTTGGGCTTCCGGACCGATGTAGGCCTTATACGCCTTGTCCATGGCTGTAATGGCTTCATCCGTGACCTGGCCGTCGTCGTCTTCGGCTTCGTTGTACAGGAGCGCAACCTGGAAACGGCTTTCGTCCGCAGCTTCTTGCAGCAGGGCGAAGTTGTGGTCCGAGAAAGGTCTGCTCTCTCCGTACCAGTCGACGACGAAGGCCGAAATCCCCGTGTGACGAGCTTGCTGAATTTGCCGACGCAAGACTGCCGGATCGTTGCTGGAGTAACCCACATCAGCGTGAACGTGATCGCCGAACCAGGGCATATAGACGGCGAGCAGCTTGGGCGACGATTTAGGAGCCTGCAAATCGTGTTGCAGGGCGCGATGAGTGCTGGCCGTAGTACAACCGCCGCTCGTCATCCCACACACAACCGCCAGAGCCAGCAACATTCTCGGCAAGGAAAGACTCCATGTCTGCCACCGTTTGGTGATGCTTTGATGCGGTTGTGCTGGGGGTGGTTGGCGGTCAGGAATTCTGGGTCAGAATCGCGGGACGGCCTGAAGTTGACGGATGACCCAGCGATCGGCGCCCGGCGTCATCAACACGATGTAGTGCACGACGACATGTTGGTCGTGAATGGCTTGGCTGCCATCGAAGATCTGAAGAGTGTATTCGGCGGTATCGTGGAGTTCGATAACGTCGCCCTCTGGGGCGTAGAACACTGCCTCGAGCTTGTGATTCTGATTGAGATAGCGGGAGTGAAGACCACTGTGCCGTTGAGTGCTGACTGCGTCGTTGAGCCATGCGCTCGCCGTCCCTGCAAACAAACCATTTAGAGGGGCTGTAGAGTTGGATTCCAAGGCATGCGCCAGGTTCGCCCAGGCAAATCTGTAGTCGCGGAGAATGCTGCGCTGGGTAAGGCTTTCAACTGCTCGAGGACCAACGGTGCTCGCGTTGAACACCACCGCGGGCATCGAGTCGGCAGCCATTGAGGTGCCCGGGATCAATAAGGCAAGGACAACCGCGACGATGACCTTTGCCCGTCCGACGCGTTGAAACCTAAACAGCTTCATTGCTGCGCTCCTACGTGCAGCTCATTTCCCATGACGACGCCGGAGGCTGCGGAAATCACTGTAGGACCTGCTGCAATCATTTGTGCGCGCGCGATTCCCTGCTTGATGGGGGCGTCGACAGTATCGGTTTGTTTGCCATCTTTCGCGGTAAAGGTCACTATTGTGCCATCAGGCACGGGATTGCCCGAGCAGTCGTGAACGGGATCGGTCTCAACGACAATGCCCTTTGCCGTGCGCTGACCTTTGATGTGAAGACTGCAAGGATCGGAAGCGACCTGCTGCACGACTCGGCGTGCGGAGACATCGTTGATCGACGCCAGTACTTGCGTTGCGCCGGCTGACTTGCCTGAATTCGTACGAAACCATGCGATGCCATCCTGCGTCGACGCCGGATGCGACATCAGCGACGCCCCCTTTGCGGTCAACTGAAAATCCACGGTCGAAGGGGCAAGGACAAGATTGTGAAATTCGTCAAAGGGCAGTGCCACTCCGCTGATTACATCGTTCTCTCCAACCGGCGCCCGGGAGGGGTGTACCAGAAATGTCAGGTTGGATGGTTTTGCCGGGGATACAAAGAACTCAATGCTGGTGCACGTGCCGGCACAAATGATCGCCAAGTACTTTCCGGCGTTCTGCAGTTGTTGTGCGGTGAGCGTTACATCCTCCCCTAGATTCACGTCTCTCTTCATCGAGACCGTCGGGCCGACCAGGTAGAACATGGCCGTGCCGTTGCCGGTCGTCGAAATCGAAGTCGAGGTTCCGGCAACCACGCCAGACGGACCGCGAAGCTCGCCGGCCTGGGCAGAACAAAGGGCCGCGAGACAGAGCGTGCTCACGAAGCAGGCCAGCAGCGCCTTACGACTTGTCCAGGCTGTATTGGTTGACGACGACATGAAAGTTCTGGACCTTTCCCGCCAAAGACTTTGGGATCTCGACCGCAAAAGACTCAGAGGACTGGGGGAGCAACGCACGCTCCACATAGCCGTCGGACACCCACACTACTTTGCCGCTGTTGTCGTAAAAGCTGGCGATCACGTGGGGGATATTCACAATCTGCCCGCTCTGGTTCAGAAGGTCGCCGTGGAGCACAGCGCGTCCCTGCGCGTCCGTGTCGAGTTTCTGATTCATGACTCCGATCACCGGATCGGATGAAGCTGGAACCAACGTGGCTTTAACGTCCATGCGTACGTTTTTTACTTTGCTCAGGCTGACGTGAGGGAAATCGATCCGATAGGGGGAAACTTGCTTGGGCAGCAGCACGTGGAGAATCTTGTCGAAGCTGCTCTCGTCGTCGATCGCGCTTCCTGAGGCGTCCACTAACGTGGCATTCACGTTCACGAAAGCGGGGATCGTGTCTTCGTTTACGACCTCTCCCATGACTACCGAACCTTCGGCCGAATCCACGGCATTCATCGACACGATGCGCACGTGGGGTGCATCCACATTGCGAGAACCCCACTCTTCGCCTGCTCCACCGGTGACCAGATCCCAGCGCAGGTAATTGACGGGGATCACCTGGGCGGGTACGTTCTGCGGCGGCGCCTCGTCCCACACTACTTTCCATTGGTCCGCGTGGTGCACGAGACGGAAGTCGCGAACATCCTCCACAGGACCGACTGGAGTAGCCCAGTGCAACCAAACCCGCATTTGCGCCTCAGAGTCGGTGGCGTGGAGGGGACGCGCGTCATAGCCCTCCAGATTCGAGAATGAGCGCAGACCGCCATTGGAACCAATCCACTCCTGCACGAAGGTCTCTTTCGTCAGGCCAGTGGTCGTCTTGTCGAGTTCGGAGAATGCGCGGTCCCAATTGCGGCGTTGCAGATCAATCACGAAGTTAGCGAGCGCTTGGTCGGGCGTGGATGCATTCGCGGCAAGACCCGGCAATGCCGAGCCCGATGCAATGCCGACGGTTCCGCTGGAGCGGCCAGCACCGCTCATACCCATCGCCAGCAGAAGGGCGGTCACGATCACGATTGTGATTGGCAGCACTCGTTTCATTGGAATCTCTCAGGCAACATAGTGCCCTTCGCGCTCCTCCAGCCGCACGGGACTCTCAAGTAACGTTGGCACTCGCTGTGTGGCCGGCAATAGCAGCTCGAGGAACATGGCCAGGACGCTGACTCCAATCGGCAGGATGCCCCACAGCAAACCCATCCAGGCGGGCGGAATGGCGTCGGATTCAATTCTGTGGGCGGGCGGAACGTCGTCCTTGGCCCACGCCGTGATGTCGCCGTTGCCGAAGGTCTCCGTCTTGCGCCATCCCGCAAACGTCAGCAGGGGTTCGTAGTACGAATCGTGGACGAAAATGTATTTCAGTCCGTAGCGGTTCGCGTGCTCAAGCATGGCGCGCAGCGAGGCCATGCCAGCCGACCCGTAAAACTTGGCATTGGTGAGCTGTGCCGAGCCATACTGAGTCATCTCTGGCAAAAGGCGGGCCGAGTTGTAGTCGCCATCTACGCTGCTGGCGTCGGTGTAGGTGGAAACCTCGGCAAGATCACTGCCGAAACCCAGAGTCAGATAGCGGTAGGCATCGTGGCCATCGCGGTTGAGAAATGCGATCACGGGTCGAACGTCCATTGTGATTGTTGGGCGATATGGATTGGCGGTGAGCCAAGCCAAGGCGGCGCCGATCGTAGCAACGGACGCGAGTGCAAGTGCGACAGCGCCTTTGGCGCGGAAGCGATCGAGTAATTCGACAGCGAGAAGGCCGACCATCGGCATCGCCATCAGCGTGGCCCAGAAGGCAAAGCGCTCAAATGTCAGAATGTCGAATGCGCGACCGAGCAGCCACCTCGGAAGAGGTGTGGTGCCTCCAAGGCCGAAGATCAGGCTGAACCAGAACCCGGCTAGCAGCGGCCGCAGTCGCCGCTCCGATGACCCCCGAATGATGATGAAGGGCAGAGCCAGAATCAGCGCCCCGTAGGGAATCACGAAATAGTTGATCCCAGTAATGGAGTTCAGCAGAAGGTTCGCGCGACTGTCGTGCGGGATGGGAATCTGGTGAATGGGATGTTGGATAAGGGCCATCCAATAGGGCAATAGAACGATCCCCACGCCGATGCCAACCAGAAGTGCAAATACCAGGGCTCGCGAGAGGACGCCGCCCAAGGAGCCGCTCACTCGCTCGTCGCGGGAGTCCACGCAGGCAATCCACAATACAGGACCGGCGAACAGGACGATGCCGAAGATTAAGGTCACGTGATGAGCCGCCGCTGCCGACAG
>Ga0265338_10006118_pt1 | contig 15443 bp, 15 predicted proteins | sample 42126metaG_FD_193579 | JGI IMG/M metagenome (GOLD analysis project Ga0265338, IMG submission 193579) | Rhizosphere microbial communities from Carex aquatilis grown in University of Washington, Seatle, WA, United States - 4-21-26 metaG | ecosystem: Host-associated > Plants > Roots > Rhizosphere... | reverse complement strand
TGGGGTACCGATCAAGGGAAGGAAGTCACCCTCGGTTCCACGTTCGACAAGCACGGGTACGGCTCCGGCCTCGGCGCGGTGGCCTGCGCCTCGGCCACGTATTGCGTCGCCATCGGCGTCGACGGGAACTACCGGCCGTTTGTCCTTGCAGGGAATCCTTCCACTTGGAGCGCAAACCAGGCGAAAGAGATCACCCTCGGCAAGGCTTTCGGCCACGGCGGCTGGCTCTCCTCGATCGCCTGCCCATCGTCCAGTTACTGCGTTGCGGTTGGCCAGGATGAGAGGTTCCGACCGCTCGTGCTGGCCGGCAACCCCCACACCTGGGGCGCGAGTCAGGCCAGGGAGATCACACTGGGCAGTTCGTTTGGGACTTACGGCGGCCTCTCGTCTGTGGCCTGCACGTCCAGCACGTATTGCGTGGGCGTCGGACAGTCTGGTAGCAGCGGGTTGGTTACTCAAAAGGCGAAGCCGCTGGTGCTGAGGGGAAACCCGTCGACGTGGAGCGCCTCGAAAGCCCTCAATCTCGGTGTCTCCGCGGCGGCTCACACGACCGTCGGCGGGTACTCCACGAGGGCCGGGCGCGGTTCAGGATCCCTGACATCGATCAGTTGCCGGAGCGCGACATACTGCCTGGTGGTCGGAGGCGACAAACACGAAGCACCGGTGTACATCGCGGGCAACCCGAAGAAGTGGACGGGCATGTCGTCGCTCGCACATCCCGCGCACACGAAATTGTTCACCAAGGCAACGGTCACGAGTGCCTACTGCACTCGAACCGCGTGCTTTGCCGGCGGGTACTCCAACGGAGGCGACTTCGTAGCCACCATCAAGTGAAGTAACGCCTTCGGCAACCGCCGACGCTCCGCGTAGCCTCCGCGCCGTGGACGTGCGCCGTGCGATTCGTCCCGTGGCCGGGCTTGGCGAGTCGCCGGTCTTCCCGGCCGCCGCGCTGATCGCCTCCGCCGGCCTCTACGCCGACCTTCCTACCCGCTTCATCTCCGGCGCCGGCGGAGGCAGCTTCCAGGTGATCCGCTGGATCGTCCCGGCGCTCACCCTGCTCGTCGTTGCGTCGCTCGGCTTGATGCCGGTGCGCGGGATGTTCACCCGCCGCCGCCTCGTCATCGGGACGATCGCGATCGTCAGCGCGGCGAACATCGCCTCGATCGTCCTCCTCATCCACTTCCTGGTCAACGGCGCAATCAAAGGTCCGGGCCACGCACATGAGCTGCTGCTCGCCGCCGTGCACATGTGGGCTGTCAACGTCCTGCTGTTCGCGCTCTGGTACTGGCAGCACGACGGCGGCGGTCCGCTCGCGCGGCCGAGTTGCCCGCCGGCGCGGCGCGACTTCCTCTTTCCGCAGCAGCTGGAGCCGATCTTCGCGGAGACGGGCTGGAGCCCGCTCTTCCTCGACTACCTCTACGTCTCGTTCACGAACTCGACCGCATTCAGCCCGACCGACACGATGCCGCTGAGCCGCTGGGCGAAGATGCTGATGCTCGTCCAGTCGGCGATCAGCCTCGCGCTCGCGGTCATGGTCGTGGCGCGCGCGGTGAACATCCTGAACTAGGAGAACCTCTAACTGAATGACCCACGCGCCGATGGGGCGTGCTGGGTGCGTGCGATGCAAGGACGCAGGGAGCCTCAATAGCAGAGCTATCGAGGCGACTGAGGACGCCGCAGCGTGCGTGCACAGCGCGTTCCAGCGGCCCGTGCTCGTTCTGTTAGAGGTTCAAGAGCCCGGCTACACTCCGACTCCCCGGGGGTGTGCCCGAGCGGCCAAAGGGAACGGGCTGTAAACCCGTCGGCTCAGCCTACGGAGGTTCGAATCCTCCCGCCCCCACTCGTGAGTTACGACGTCGCCATCATCGGTGGAGGGCCTGCCGGCTCGACCGCCGCCTACCGTCTGGCGACTGCGGGCGCTCGCGTTCTCCTCGTCGACAAGTCGACGTTCCCACGCGACAAGCCGTGCGGGGGCGGCGTGACCGGGCGCGCGGCGCGACTCCTGCCGTTCTCGATCGAGCCCGTCGTCGAGGACACCGTGAGCCGGATGGATTGCGGGCTCCGCTACCGCCACCACATCTCGCGCACCGCGCGCAAGCCGATCGCGTACATGACGCAGCGCTCGCGGCTCGACCACTTCCTGCTCCAGAAGGCCGCCGAAGCCGGCGCCGAGGTGCGCGAGAAGACGACGGCCGACGCGCGCGAGCTCGACGCCAGGATCGTCATCGGCGCGGACGGCTGCAACGGCTCCGCCGCGAAGCAGCTCGGCCTCGCGCAGGAGATCGCCCACGGCGTCGCGCTCGAGGCGAACTACCCGTGGGAGCAGCGTTTCGCCGGCGCGATGGTGCTCGAGATCGCGGTCATCCACGGCGGCTACGGGTGGATCTTCCCGAAGGGCGACCACGTCAACGTCGGCGTGGGCGGTAACGAGGCGGAAGGCCCGAAGCTCCGCGCCGAGCTGCGGCGGATGTGCGAGGCGTACGGCGTCGATCCCGCGTCCGCGACCGGGACGCGCGGCTACCGGCTGCCGATGCGCGCTGCCGGGACGACGCTCGCGCGCGGCACGACCGCCGTGATCGGCGACGCCGCCGGTCTCGTCGATCCGTTCTCCGGCGACGGGATGTACGAGGCGTTCTACTCCGCGAAGCTCGTGAGCGAGGCCGCGCTCGACGTGCTCGCCGGCCGTTCTGAAAGTCTCGACAGCTATCAGCAGGCTGTCGAGCGGCGGATCGCGCCGCTCACCCGCGCCGGCTGGGGAGCGAAGGCCGCGTTCGAGCGGTTCCCGCGCACGACGTACGCGCTCGCCCGGCTGCCCGTGACGTTCCGCGCGCTCGAGAAGCTCCTCACCGGCGACCTGCCGGAGCCCGCCGCCGCCCGCGGCGTCGAGCGGGCCGCGATCCGCGTCATTTACCGGGTCGCAAAGCTCGCCGCCTAAAGGAAAGTGCGCGCAACGCCGAAACCTGTGGCGTGGAGCTCAACTCCTTTCTGAAGCAGGCGGTCGAGCTCGGTGCGAGCGACATCCACCTCAAGCCCGGGCGGCCGCCCGTGCTGCGCCGCGACGGCGCGCTCGGCGACATGGAGAAGGCGGAGGCTCTCACGCCGTGGGATATGGAGGACATTCTCACGACCGTCGCGCGCCCCGACCAGATCGATGCCTTCCGCGCGACCGGCGACCTCGACCTCGCGTACCAGGTCGCGGGGCTGCCGCGCTTCCGCGTGAACGCGTTCCGCCAGCGCGACCAGATCGGCTTCGCCTTCCGGGTCATCTCGTCGCTCATCCCGTCCTTCGTAGAGCTTGGCATGCCGCCCGGAGTCGAGCGCCTCGCGAACGAACCGCGCGGTCTCGTCCTCGTCACGGGCGCGACCGGTTCGGGCAAGACGACGACGCTCGCCGCGGTGGTCGATCACATCAACCGCACGCGGCGCGACCATGTCTTGACGATCGAGGATCCCATCGAGATCGTCCACCAGGAGCAGCGCGGAGTCATCAACCAGCGCGAGGTCGGGCTCGACACCGCGTCGTTCGGCGAGGCGCTGAGGCGTGCGCTCCGCCAGGATCCCGACGTCATTCTCATCGGCGAGCTCCGCGACGCCGAGACGGCGCAGGTCGCGCTCCAGGCGGCCGAGTCGGGCCATCTGGTGCTCTCGACGCTCCACACCGTCGACGCGGCCGAGTCCTGCGGACGCATCATCGAGTTCTTCCCGCCTGCGAAGCAGGAAGTGATCCGCTCGATCCTCGCCGGCGTGCTGCGCGGCGTCGTCAGCCAGCGCCTCCTGCCCCGTGTGGACGGCGGTCGCGTCCCGGCTGTCGAGGTGATGGTCATGAACACGCGCATCGCCGACTTGATTCGCGAGGGCCGTCCCGACGAGATCACCGATGCGGTCGCCGAAGGCGAGTTCTTCGACATGCAGACCTTCGCGCAGGCGCTGATCAAGCTCGTCATCTCCGGTGTCGTGGACCGGGAGACCGCCGCGAACGCGGCCTCGAACCGTCACGACTTCCTCGTCCTGCTCGAGCGGGCAGAGAAGCAGGCCCGCGTCGAAGCCGCGGCGGCGCACACTGCCGACGAGGCGGATGAGCCCGTGGAGGATGAGCCGGTAGACGACGCCACGACTCACGTGGGATTGCGGGTGAAGGCCTGAGATGGACGTCGCGCTCGCGGCCTTCGCGCTCGCGCCAGGCCTCGCACTCGGTAGCTTCGTGAACGTCGTCGCGGCGCGCGTACCGCTGCGGCGCTCGCTCGTTTCGCCGGGCTCGGCGTGCATGAGCTGCGGCCACGAGATCGGTTGGCGCGACAACGTACCCGTTCTCTCGTGGCTTCTCCTGCGCGGGCGCTGCGGCAACTGCCAGGCCGCGATTCCGTGGCGCTATCCGGCCGTGGAGCTCGTGTCGGCGCTGCTCGTCGCCGGCTGCGCGTGGAAGTTCGGTTTCCACCCCGAGGCGCTCGTCGCCGCCGGCTTCTGCCTCGTCCTCGTCGCGATCTCGGCGACCGACATCGAGCACGGGATCATCCCCAACCGCATCGTCCTGCCGGCCGCGGTGGTCATCCTCGCGGCGCAGACCGCGATCCACCCGAGCCTGCAGTGGGTTGTGGGCGCGCTCGGCGCGAGCGGCTTCCTCTTCGCCGCCGCGCTGATGGCGCCGGGCGGGATGGGCATGGGCGACGTCAAGCTCGCGCTCGTGCTCGGCGCGATGCTCGGGACGACCGTGACCGTCGCGATGCTCCTTGGCATGCTCGCCGCGATGGTGCCCGCGATCGTCCTCTTCATTCGCCTCGGCGTGGGTGCCCGGAAGGTCAAGCTCCCGTTCGGGCCGTTCCTCGCACTCGGCGCCGTCATCGCCCTCTTCGCCGGTCACGAGCTGCTCCAGGGTTACTGGACGCTCGTTCACAGCTAACGCCCGCGAGGCGAAATGCCGATGACTCGTTCGAGGGATCGAACCGTGAAATCGGCTGCCAGTGACTGAACATCAGACAAGCCTTCCGCGCTTGCGGACGACGGCCGCCGAGTCGAACGGCGGCGGCGGTCCGGCGCCGTTCGGTATCGCCGAAACGGTCGAGCTGCTCGTCGACCTGATCGGAGCGACGAAGCTCGTACCCGAAGACCAGCTCGCGCTTGCGGGCGGTCGCGCCCGCCAGACGGGCTCCTTCGCGCGCGCCCTCGTCGAGGAGGGGATCGCGACCAGCGCGGGGATCGCTCACCGTCACGCCGTGCAGTTCCGGCTGCCGCGCATCGACTTCGCAACGACGGAGGTTGACGAGCAAGCCGTGCTCGCGATTCCGCTTCGCGTGCTCGAGCGCGCCGTCGCGATGCCATACGAGCTCGCTGACGGCGTCCTGCGCATTGCAGTCGCCGATCCGGGCGATGTGCAGGCGATCGACGAGCTGCGGCTCGCGACGCCGCATCAACTCGAGCTCGCGGTCGCGACGAGGGACGAGATCGTTGCGGAGCTCGGCCGCCGTGAGCGCGCCTCCACCGCCACCGCGGTCCCGACCGTCGTCGAAGACGACGAGTTCGAGTTCGATATGGCGCCGGAGATCGATCTCGAGGCTGACGACGGCTTGTCCGACGAGCCGCTCGTGCGCCTCGTCAACTCGATCCTGTTCAAGGCGGCCGAGGACGGGGCGTCGGACATTCACTTCGAGCCGCAGGAGGGCTCGCTGCTCGTGCGCTTCCGCATCGATGGAGTCCTACGCGAGGTTCAGCGAGTGCCGAAGCAGACCGCCGCCGGCGTCATCACCCGCTTCAAGGTGCTCGCGAAGCTCGACATCGCCGAGCGCCGCAAGCCACAGGACGGGCGCATCTCGGTGAACGCAGCGGTAGCCGGGCGCAAGCTCGATGTTCGTGTCGTGACACTGCCGACCGTCTATGGAGAGTCGGCCGTCCTCCGACTCCTCGACCAGTCGAGCAAGCCGCCGACGATGGTCGAGCTCGGTCTCTCCGAGGCGATGCAGGTCCAGCTCGGCAGGATCGTCGACCGGCCGACGGGAGCGCTGCTCGTAACGGGCCCGACGGGCTCCGGCAAGACGACGTCGCTCTTCGCCGTCTTGACCGCGTTGAGCCGGCCGGAGATCAACCTCATCACGGTCGAAGACCCGGTGGAGTACCGGCTTCCCGGGGTCAAGCAGGTCCAGGTCAACCAGCGCGGCGGCGTGACCTTCGCGACGGCGCTCCGCGCGATCCTTCGGTCGGATCCCGATGTGGTGATGGTGGGCGAGATCCGCGACGGCGAGACCGCGAAGATCGCGATCGAGGCGGCTCTGACCGGCCACTTCGTCCTTTCGACGCTCCACACGAACGACGCCCCGAGCGCGTTGACGCGGCTGAACGAAATGGGCGTCGAGCCGTTCCTGGTGGGAGCGTCCGTGACCGGCGTGCTCGCGCAGCGGCTCGCCCGGAAGCTCTGTACGCATTGCGCCGAGGCCTACACACCGACAGCCGACGAGCTGGTTGCGGCCCGCGTCTCGCCGGACGTCGCTGCGGCGAGCGACGGAACCGTGCTCTATCGCAAGCGCGGCTGCCCGCGGTGCGACATGACCGGGTACCGCGGCCGCATCGGGATCTTCCAGCTCCTGTCAATGACCGAGGATCTCGCCTCGCTCGCCGCCGGGAAGGCATCGCGCCAGGAGATCGAGCGCGCGGCATTCGAGTCCGGGATGGGCACGCTGTGGGACGACGGGATCGCGAAGATCATGGCGGGGCTGACGAGCCTCGAAGAGCTCGCGCGCGTCACGAGCTAGCGGCGCGCGGGAACGCGGACGCGATCGACGCCTAGGTCGAGGACGCCCTTGGTGCCGTTGGCCGAGACGAAGGCGAGCCTTCCGCGCTGGGCTGAAGTCTCTCGCGACGCGCCCCGCGGCCCACCGATGATCCTGAGCGCTCCGACCTTCCGGACATCGATGAGATCAACCGGCGCGTACTGGATTCCGAAGATCTCGTTCTGCCGGACGATCGCGAACCGTCCCTTCGAAGGATTGTTCCCTGCTGTGCCGGCGTAGACCGCGACGAGCGTGTAGCCGTCGCTGACGAGCCAGGCGTTCTTGACCTTGATCAGCTCCGGGCGAAGGGGCGGTGGGGCGCCTTTGGGGAGGATGTGCGGCGGGAATCGATTTCCGGGGCGCTTCACGTACTTCGTTCCCGTCCCGAGGTCGGCGACGGTCGACGCCGCGTCTGCGTTCACGCAAGTCGGCGGATCGGAGACGTCTTGACGAACGCTCGGGCCGCCCGGAAGGCTGAACTCGACTGTTGCCTCCCCTTGACCATCGGTATCGCACCAGTTCCGCCAGACCCAGGTGTGCACGACGCTGCTCCACGGTTTCAGCACGGCGTTCACATGCCACTCGGCCTTGACCGCCGGGCCGCCGGAGCCCTCGACCGCCAACCGAATCGTCGTCTTCAGCCTGCACGAGCGGCGCTTCTCCATCGCGGCCAGCCAGCCGGCGGTGAGCCTGACCGCCTCTTGACTATGCGCCGTGCGGGGCAGGACCCTCTGCTCGAGGCCGTAGCCCTCTGACGAGCAGCGCGGGAATTTCCGACCCGAGGCGGCACCGGTCCCCAGCGCCGGCCCGGCCCCGGCGTAGACGATCGAGGCGAGAGCGACCAGCAGTACGAGCCGGCTCCCTACTGTCAGTCGCTCTCGTCTCATGTCGTTCCTCCCTCGGGTTCTAGTTCGCGCTGACGGTGTTGGTGGTGAGGTTCAGCTTGATCGTGGCGTCGTGACTCGTGCTGAGTTTGAGGCCGCCGGTCAGCGCCGTCGTCTCGACGGCGGCGCCGGTTGGAGCGTTGGCCGCGATCGTCAGCGGACCGGTCGCGCCGGCGTCGACGACCTGCACGGTTTGCTTGCCGGCGCGCAGGTCCTGCCGGACTATGACGACCCGCCCCTGGGTCGGATCGCTGCCCGCGGACCCGGCGTAGACGGCGACGAGGTTGTAGCCGTTGCTGACGAGCCAGCCGTTCGTCTCGGTGAGGATCGACGAGGAGATCGGAACGGGCACGTTCGAGCCGAGGATCCCGGCGGGAATCGGATCCGGCGTGAACGCCGGCGTCGCGGCGGGACCGGCCGACGCGGTGGCGTCGATCGGTGCGGATGGCATGCGGTCTGCCACCGCGGCCGCCTTGTCTGCGGGGACGGTCACGTCGCTTCCGAGCCGGGGAGTCGACACGGGCGATGAGCCCGCAGCTGCCAGCGCGCTCAAAGCTCCGGCGAGACCGAGTACGACGAGCGCGGCGAGGAGTTTCACTGTGCCAGGAACGAGGGGGCCAGGAATGAGGGGGCGAGGACTGAGTGCGTTCTTGCGCATGATTGCTCTCTCCTTTCCGCTCAGCAGCCGGAGCCGTAGCAGACGAGGTTGGGGTCGACGAGACCGGAGTTCCTCGAGTTGAGGGCGTTCCAGCCTGCGATGGCGTTGATTGCGCCCGCCGTCGCCGGAGACTCGCCGGTCACGCCGTCGAAGAAGTAGTAGCCGCCCGGTCCATTGGCATCCCAGTACTTGCGAATGACGGTCCACTGGTTGGCGCTTACCGTGTAATAGATCTCCGGCAGAGGGAGGGCGACGCCGTGGTACGAGACGTAGGCGACGTCGCTGACGTCCCACCCATTGTTGCAGGGACCGTTGCTACTTCCGCTCGTCGGGCAGCCGTCGACTGAGCCGAAGTCGTCGTAGATCGCCCAGCCTTGAGCGGTGGCCCCGTTGACGAGCTGCTTCGTGATCAGCTGCCCGTCGTAGCTGGGCTCCATATCGCTCGCTGCGCCGGCGCCCTGGCTCATGTATCCGTGGGCGGCCTGGTACTGCGCCAGGTCCGCGGCCGTCTGTTCCTGGTCGTAGCCCGCATACCACGCGTCCGTGGTGCTCATGCCCGCGCTCGACATCCGGTAGTTGCTGTTGCCGTACTCGATGATCACGCCGCCTCTGGCGTGACAGCTGTGGTACCCGTCGGCGGCGCTTTCGAGGGCGAGGAGGATGCTCGCGTTCTTGAAGGTCGTGCCGCTGAAGTCGATCGCACCGTCGTCGCCGCCCGACAACACCCGCGCTGCGCCGAAGTCGAGAAGCATGGTGTCCGTCTGGTTGTCCGGCTGGTTCGTGGCGTAGGCGCAACCGTCCGAGGCGGCGCCGTTCTCCAAGCCGGTCAAGGTCGAGCCATACATGTAGAACGCCTCAACGGGTGCGGGCGCCGTCGAGGCAAGCGCCGGATGAGCGGCAAAGCCCATCAGCACGGCTCCGAGCGAGAGGAGCCAGAGGAACTTGCGAATGGTCACGTCGATCTCCCTGGTTGCGGAGTTCGGAACTCGCTCCTCCCCAAAACGGCGAGTGGGGTCTCCGGTTCAGGCGAACCATTCCCCGCGTACCCGTGTCCCGCCATCGGCCGGAGGGTGTATTCGGCCGAGATGAGCGGCGAGAGCCGCTCGCTATCTACTGCGCGCGGACTTCGCAGCCGAGGTAGAGCAGCGACTCCATCGCCTCGGTCACAAACGCGGTTGCCTGGCCGACGTCCGCGAACGTATACGGACCGGCTTGGGTCGACGGAGCGCCGCGTGGGAAGACCTCGGCCTCGACGACGCAGGCGTCTCCGCGGTCCACAACGCGCAGGCGGGCGATCGAGCGGCCTTCGAGCTCCGCGTGGCGGACGAACAACTCGCGCTCGTCCGCCGTGACGGCGTTCACCGCGAGTCCTTGACCGCCTGCGCAACTCCCGCCCGGCCGAGGTAGCCATCCGAGCGGTAGAGGAGCTTTCCGGGACGCCCGTAGACGATGAATCCCGGGTTCGGGAGGATCTGGCCGGACGGCAGGAGCGCCGTCAGGGGGCCGGCGACCGCGTCGTTGAGGACGTTGATCGGGACGAAGCCGGCATGGGCGGCCGCGGCTCCAGCGCGCGCTTCCTCCATCGTGCGCGCGTCGACCGGGGAGTCCGGGTTGTAGAAGCCCGCGACTACCAACGGATAGCGCTCGAGCGCGCTCTTGAGCGGGGTGGGGAAGAGCGGGTCGACCGTGGGCGCCACGACGTGGACACGATTCGGCGGTGCCGGCTTACTAGCCGTCGGAGCCGTCGGGGCCGTCTGCGTCGGGGTGTGGCCGTGCAATAGGAAGAACGCCGAGCCGGCGAGCGCGATTACGAGCACGCCGACGAGGGCGACGATGCGTGCCTGCGGGCTGATGGTCGTGAAAGGCATCAAAACCCGTATCGGCTGCGAACCGAAAGGGCTTTAGCCCTGGGGAAGTTCTGCCGATCTACGTAACGACCAAGTAGTCATGCGGACACGCGCCCACAGCGAAGAGGGCTTCCTCATGGTCGAGCTCGTCGCGGCCATGGTCATCCTCTGTATCGCGCTGCTGGCGCTCATCGGGGCGTACAGCCTTGGCTACTTCGCCATCGGCTCAGCCGCGAAGACGTCCGCGGCCGGCCTGATCGCGCACAACCAGCTCGAGCTCTACTCCTCGCTTCCGTACTCCTCGATCGGTCTCGACGCCACGACGCTCGCGTCCGTGAAGTCGACCGACGCGACGTACAGCTCGGACGAGAGCGCCCTGCCGGAGAGCGGTGCGGACGTGACCATCAACAGCTGCGGAGCGTCCGCCCAGTGCCTCCCCATCCAGACCGTCACCGGCGCCGACCACAAGCCGTACAAGGTCGAGACGTTCATCCGGCTCCTCGCCAATCCGAACATTCCGACCCGGTCGGAGAAGGTCGTCACCGTCGTCATCCGGAGCGCGAGCGTCTCCGGTTCCCCCAGAGTCCTGACGATGCAGACGGGCTTCGACACGGGCTCTCCGGTGTCGTCTCCGCCCGTGGTGATCTTCTGCTCCTCTGGACGCGGCGGAATTTGCGAATCGCTCCTCGCCGATCCGAGGGTCGTCTCGAACACGGAGCTCACGATCGTGGCCATGGATGACGGGCCGATCCAAACGACCGGTTCGAGTGCTCCGACGGCGTTCCTCAACGGCGTCCAACAGCTCGGCGTCGCGACGAGCGCGGCGAGCGGGCAGCCGCAGAACTACGTCGACACCTACGGCGGCTCAACGTCGGACAAGTACCAGACGCTCATCACGATCACGCTGCCCGAGGGCCTCGCTCCCGGCGACTACACAGTCCTTGTCACCGCTCACGACTCCGACGGACCAGTCGGGGGCGACCCCGACCAGTGGGCGTGGCCGATCACCGTCTCGGCGAACGGCACAGTCACCGGCTAGGGAGAACGAGACCTATCGGACGCGAACGAGGGCTTTAGCCCGGTGCGAGTTCTGCCGATCATGTACCTGGTGGAGAAACGCGCCCGTAACGACGACGGCTTCCTGCTGGTCGAGCTCATCGCGGCCATGCTCATCCTCACGATCGCGCTGCTCGCGCTCATCGGGGCGTACAGCCTCGGCTACTTCGCGATCGGCTCCGCCGGGAAGACGTCGGCGGCCGGCCTGATCGCGAACAACCAGCTCGAGCTCTACTCCTCGCTTCCGTATTCCTCCATCGGTCTCGACGCTGCGACGCTCACGACCGTGAGGTCGAACGACGCGAACTACAACACCGACGAGAGCGCCCTTCCTTCGGGCACGACGGGGGACGTGAGCATCACCAGTTGCGGCTCAACCGCCCAGTGCCTCCCGGTGCAGACCGTCACGGGCGCCGACCACAAGACGTACAAGGTCGAGACGTTCATCCGTCTCCTCGCCAACCCGAACATTTCGAGCCGGGGGGAGAAGGTCGTCACCGTCGTCATCCGCAACCTGAGCGCCTCCGGGTCGCCGAAGGTTCTGACGATGCAGACGGCTTTCGACACGGGCAGCCCGTCCTCGAGCCCGCCCTCGATCCCGAACTGCGCCCAGGTCGGCGTCAAGTGCGAATCGCTGCTCGCCGACCCGACGGTTGTCGACAACAACACGCTCACGATCGTGTACATGGACGACGGGGCGATGCGAACGAGCGGTGGGTACGCAGCGACCGCCTTCCTCAATAGCGTGCAGCAGCTCGGCGTCGGAGAGAGCGCGACGAGCGGGTGGCCGCAGAATTACGTCGACACGTACGGCGGCTCGGCGAAGACAGACAACATGACGCTTCTGTCGATCTCGCTGCCGTCAGGCCTCGCTCCCGGTTGCTACACGGTCCTCATCACCGCCAGCGACCAAGACGGGCCGGACACCGACCAGTGGTCCTGGCCGATCAACGTCGCCTCTGACGGCACAGTCACCACCGGCAGCAGCTGCTAGCTCGCTCAGTCGCCGTCGTCTTCGGTTCCGCCGAGTGTGGCGAGGTCGACGGTCTGACTTAGGGCGGGCGGGCTGAGACGGACCGGCGTCCCGAACGAGGTCAGCGTCATGAGGGTCGTCCCTCCTCCGCTCTGAGCCGCAAAGGTAAGCGTAGAGGTCCGCAGAGATACGACTCGATCAGACCGATCGACCCAGAGGCGGATGACCTGTGGAGCTGCCAAGCGGCCGCCGAGTTCCTGCCGGGCGAGGGCGGCTAGGCGCACGAAGGCTCGAGCTCCAGGCCCGGACGCGGCCGCTGCGGCGCGTGCGGCGTCGACGTGCACGAGGTAGCCGTCGACCCGGATGCCGTTGACGGTGCTCGGGCCGAGCGGTGCGGCGTCGCGCGCTCTCCAGGCGACCTCGGCCAGGAGGAAGCCGGGATCGTGCTGCTCCAGGCTCAGGAGAAGCTCAGCCGCGAAGGGGGACGTCTTGAGGTGGTGCTCGTTGAGGTCGACCTTGATCCACGGCCGATCCTCGGGGAGCCCTGCGCGCTCTGACGGCGGGCGTCGGTCGAAGATTCGCGTCGGTAAGTAGACGAGCGTCTCCGCGCCGACCGCGTCGTGGACGATCTCCTGCCCCGATGCACCTTGGAGATCGAACGCGCCTGTGGCTTTGATCGGCGGGTAGGGCACGGAGGGGCGACTTGCGAACTCGATCGAGACCGCGGCGTGCAGCGTGAGGGTGTGAGCGGCAGCCTGACGCACGGCACTCAGGTCGCGCGCGGTGGCGGGGCCAACGGCCGGCGGCGCCGACCCGATGTGGGGCGTTGAGCTTGTACGGGCCGAGCTCGATGACGCGCTGCCGCAGGCGGCGAGCAGCGCGAGCGGCGAGATCCACACCAGCGCCGTGAGCAGCGGCTTCCGCGGCGTGCGCAAGGCAGCAACCCTAGCCCGGTGCTCGGATTACCCTCGCCGGGACGTGGGCGCTAGCCGGACCAGCCGGTCGGCGGCGTTCCCGTGTACACGACAGAGGTAGTCGGCGCGGGCGTGCCCGGCGGGAAGTTCTGGATCGGGACGAGGGTGTCCGTGCCGCCCGAGATGAAGAACTGGTCGCAGATGACCGGCGCCATGTTCCCAGAGTTGCCGTTGACCTTGTATGTCCCGTCCGCGTACACGCCGAACTGGACGGTGGTGTTGGCGCTGCTGACGCTCACGCAGCCGGTAGGCGGCTGGCCTGTGCAGTCGGCGACGACGAAGAGCACGTTTTGGCTCGTGTCCCAGCCCGACCCGCAGCCCGAGATCCCGCACAAAGAGCCGCTCGTCCAGGTAACCCCGCCGGTGAAGTAGAACGACGCCTCGCCGTGGTAGACGACGTTGCCGACGCCGCTGGCGGCGGTGTAGGTGCCGTCGAAGTAGAACGTCCCGTTGGCGGTGAGCTGCTTCGTCGTGTGGCTCCACTTGAGCTCGTTCGTGCCGACGAAGCAGTCGTAGTCCGTGCTGCCGAACAGGATGCTGCTGATGTTGGCGCTGTTGTCGTTGTTCATGTTCGTGTTCTTGTCGAAGAGGTTCGCCGGGCAGCCGGTCTTCGTGAGGGAAGCCTGCGCGGCGTAGGCGGCTGCGAAGTCGACCGTCGGCATCCCCGTAAACGCGTCGAGCGTCGTCCCGACGCTGCTCGCGTACGTGAGGTTGTGGGAGCCGTCGCACGGGCTGGTGCCCGCTGGTTTTGCCGGGCCGTTGACGGCGCACGTGCCGACGACCTCGAGCTTCCCGATCGGGCTCGACGGGCTGCCGATCTGCACGTTGCCGCTCGTTGTGAGGTTGTGGCCGACCTCGAGGTTGTTGAGGATCTTCGTGGTGGCGCCGCTCGCGCCGAAGTCGCCCCCCGTGAGGATCGGCAAACTAATCGACGCTCCGCCCGAGACGCTGTTCGGATTGTTGCTGTCCTCGTAGAGGTAGTTCCAGATCGCGAGCTGCTCCGTCGTCACGGTTTGTGCGGGCGTCACGTAGATGCTGACCGTGCGGGTCACGCCTCGCAGCGTCCCGGTGGCGACGACCTGCCACGTGATGTCGTCGTCCGTGCTCACGGCATACGTGCCCGTCGCGCCGTTCGGCTGCGTCGGGAGGTTCTGGGCGTCCGTCGGCGGTTCCGTCCCGTTCGCGACCTCGGCGTAGACCATGCCTTCGCCGTACGCGAGCGCCTCCTGTGCCACTGCGAAGGCGGAGCGTCCCTGCGTGGAGACGAGCGCCGTGTCCTCGTTCGCGGTGCCGGAGACGATGACGCCGGTCGTGGCGATCGCGAGGACGGACATCGCCGCGATGGCCATCACGAGCGCGATCCCGTCCTGCTCGCCGAGGAACCGCCGGATGAGCCGCTTGATCATGAACACGCCACGTAGTTCGAGGTAGTGAGCTGGGCGTTCTCGAGCGTGATGGTGTCCGTCCCGGACGACGCCGTCGCCGACGTCGTGCCGGTGTTGGCGGTCACGACCGCCTTGAGCGCCGGATAGTCGCCGACCGGAGCGACGCACGAGAACGGTGTGGTCGAGGTGACGTTCGTCGTCAGCGTCAGGCTGCTGCCGGAGCACGCCGAGTTGCTGTACCGGATGAGAGAGCCGCCGGTCACGCACCATGTGACGGTTCCCGCCGCGTGCGCGCATTGGCTCGGAAGTGTCAGCGTCACGCCCGCTCCTCCCGACACGAGCGTCGCCTTTGAGGCGCAGCGCGCCTCGTAGTCGAGCCGGTCGAGGGCGACGACGACGCCCGACTGCGAGGCGAGGATCGAGTTCGACGTCTTGCTCGTGTTCAGGCCGATGCCGAAGATCGTCGCGAGCCCGCCCATGAGGATGACCGTGATCACGCAAACGATCAGGAGCTCAGGCAGGGAAAAACCGGACTCGTCATGCAGTAGACGCATCTCGATCCTCTCTTCGGCAGCTTCGGGGTTTTTCTTAAGCCCTCGAAAGGCGCGAAGAGGGCGCGGTTTCCCGCGCCCTCTCGCCCAGCAAGTGCGTTGCTACCGGACTAGCTAGCTGCGGTGCCGTCTGCAGCCAGGCAGGTGCCCGGGATGATCGAGGCCGCGGCGCCGACCAGTCCGGACGGCGGCGTGCCACCGACGTAGTGGTATGCCCCGTTGCCCTCGTTGTCCTCGACGCAGTACCCCGCGTTCGAGCTGAGAGCGACGGCCTTCACGTTGGCGCCGATGCCGGGCGTTGCGGCCCGAAGCGTGGCACCCGTGATGCCCGTGTAGCTGCCGTTGTTGACGTTCAGC
>Ga0265338_10006117_pt1 | contig 15444 bp, 10 predicted proteins | sample 42126metaG_FD_193579 | JGI IMG/M metagenome (GOLD analysis project Ga0265338, IMG submission 193579) | Rhizosphere microbial communities from Carex aquatilis grown in University of Washington, Seatle, WA, United States - 4-21-26 metaG | ecosystem: Host-associated > Plants > Roots > Rhizosphere... | reverse complement strand
CCGCGCGCAGCGCCTCGACGAAAGCGGGCTCCAGGTCGGGGAAAGGGCCGTGGACGACGGAAAGCACGGCCTTATGATACCAGGAAGAGGAGGCGCTCAGCGCCGGCCGGTCTTCGACGCCTTGGCCGTCTCGGCGCGGGCGTTCTCCAAGATCTCGTCGAGGCCGCGGATGCTGCGCGCGTAGGGGCGCGCCTCTTCCAGCGTGATCAGGCCCTGCTGGATGCCGATCGCCAGGGACTGGTCGAGCGTCTGCATGCCCTCGAAGGCGCCCGCTTCGATGGCGCCGCGGATCTGGTAGACCTTGTCGTCGCGCAGCAAGGTGGCGATGGCGGTGTTCATCACCATCACCTCGCGGGCGCAATAGCGGCCGCCGTCGCGGCGCGGGACGAGCACCTGGCTGACGACGGCGACGAGCGTGGCCGCCAGCGAGTTGCAGAGCTTGCTGCGCTCGCTCGCCGGAAACTCGGACAGGATGCGGTCGATCGTCGAGGGCGCGTCGTTGGTGTGGAGCGTCGAGAGGCACAGATGGCCGGTCTCGGCCGCGCGGATGGCCAGGTCCATCGTCTCCTTGTCGCGCATCTCGCCGATGAGGATGACGTCCGGACTCTGGCGCAGGATGTACCGAAGCGCTTGCGCGAAGGACGCCGTGTGCTGGCCCACCTCGCGCTGGTCGACGACGGAGCTCTTGTTGTGAAAGACGAACTCGATGGGGTCCTCGATCGAGATGATGTGCTTCTTGCGCCTCTTGTTGATGTACTCGATGAGCGAGGCGAGCGTGGTCGTCTTCCCCGAGCCCGTCGGGCCGGTGACGAGGATGAGCCCGCGCGTCACGTCCGTGAGCTTGAGCAGCGCCGGCGGCAAGCCGATCGACTCCGGCTCCGGGATGTTCGACGGGATGATCCTGAAGCAGGCGGCGACGCCGTACTGCTGGACGTACACGTTGAGGCGGAAGCGGGTGTCGTTGATGGCGAGGGAGCAGTCGAGCTCTCCTTCCTCCTCGAACTTCTGCTTCTGCCGGTCGTTGAGGCAGGAATAGATGATGTTCTTGCACAGCTCGGCGGGCAGAGCGTCGGCCTGCGGCAGCTCCCGGAGCGAGCCGTCGAAGCGGATCATCGGGGGCTCGCGCGGGACCAGCAGGATGTCGCTGGCGTTGAAGTGCGCGCAATGCGTCAGGATCTGCACGATGTCCGTCATGATGCGCCGCTGGACCTTCGGGCCGTCCGGCTCCTTCTTGGCCGGCTCCTTGACCTTGCCGGTGGACGGCATGTCGGCGCCGCCGGCCGCCAAGTCCTGCCACTCCTGCGTCGGCAGCGTGTCGTCCGGCGGCTTGGGCCCCTGCGCCGACGGCGGATCGCTGGGCAGGTTCAGCTGGACGGGCGGGATGTCAGACGGCGGCGGGCCGATCTTCGGCCCGAGCGTCTTGGCCAGGTAGCGCGCCGCGCCCTCCTGCAGCCCGGAGTCGACGACGGCCCACGTGACGTAGAGGTCGCGGTCGCGGAACTGCGCCACCTGCGGCGACTGCCGGAACTTCGTCAGCGCGTCGCGGATCTGGCCGAAGCCGACCAGCACGGACGTTGGGTTGTCCCCCACCTGCCAGACGAGGTACACGCCTTGCAGCCCGTCGAAATGCGGGTGCGCCAGATTGAGGGCGAACAGGTTCGCCCACTCGTCGCCCTGGCATCTCAGCCACGACACCTTCAGGCCCATCGCACGCAGATGTAGCCCGGCGACCCCTAAAAGTCAAGGCGCTGCGCGAGCCGCTCCGAGTTGCTAGAATACGCGCCGTCATGAGCCAGATACCCACCGCGCCGCCCTCGGGCTTTCGCGACTTCCTCCCCGAGGACTGCGCCGCGCGCTCGCGCGCCGTGGAGCTGATCTCCCGCGTCTACCGCTCCTTCGGCTTCCAGCAGATCGCCACTTCCGCCGTCGAGGACCTCGCTGTCCTGCTGGGCAAGGGCGGCGGCGAGAACGAGAAGCTCATCTTCAAGCTCATGAAGCGCGGCGCGCAGCTCGAGCAGGCCCGTGCCGAGAACGGGGAGCTCGCCGACATGGGCCTGCGTTTCGACCTCACGCTGCCCCTGGCCCGCTACTATTCCAAGCACGGCAGCACGCTGCCGCACCCGTTCAAGGCTTTCAACATCGGGCCGGTGTGGCGCGCCGAGCGCGCCCAAAAGGGCCGCTACCGCGAGTTCTTCCAGTGCGACGTCGACATCATCGGCTCCGACAGCGTCTCGGCCGAGATCGAGGTCATCACCGCCATCCTGTCCGCCTTCAAGGCCTTCGGGGTCGACGCCGACGTCGTCGTCAACGACCGCGGCCTGCTGCTGCAGCGCTTGACGGACGCCGGCGTCCCGGCGGACAAGATCGGCGCGGCCTGCATCGCCCTCGACAAGCTCGACAAGATGGAGGCGGACAAGGTGGTGGCGGAGCTCGAGGCGGCCGGCGTCTCCCGCGCCGCCGCCCTCCTGGAGCCCGCGCCGCTGCGCGACCCCAAGCTCAAGGACATCATCGCCTCGATCAACGCGCTCGCCGGGCGCGACGCCGCCTCCTTCTCGTGCAACCTCGTGCGCGGCTTCGACTACTACACGGGCACCGTCTTCGAGTTCCGCCATCCCGAGTTCGCGGGCTCCATCGGCGGCGGCGGCCGCTACGACCGCCTGACGGAGAAGTTCGGCGGCCAGCCCATCCCCGCCTGCGGCGGCTCGATAGGCTTTGAGCGGCTGATGCTGCTGCTCCAGCAGCGGCCGGGCGCGTTGACCGCGGCCGGGCCGGACGTCTGCGTCACCGTCTTCTCCGAGGAGCTGCGGCCCAAGTCCCTCGCCCTCGCCATGGCCCTGCGCAGCCGCGGCCTGAGCGTCGACCTCTACCCCGGCTCGGGCAAGCTCAAGGCGCAGTTCAAGTACGCGGACTCCAAGAAAGCCGCGTTCGCCGTCGTCCTCGGGCCGGACGAGGCGGCCCAAGGCCGCGTGAACCTCAAGGATCTGAAGACGGGCGAGGAGAAGGCCGTCGAGCAGGCCGCCCTCGCCGACGCTCTCCTGGCGGCTCGAAAAGCCTGATATAGGCTGGTGGCGCCGCCAGTTTCGCCGCGCCGGACTGGTTTTAAAACCAGTCAGCGCCCGCTGGCCCGCGGCGGCGCCATATCGAGCTCCGCGGCCAAGTAGGTGAAGACCGCCAAAGCCGCCGCGCCGCGTTTGAGATCGGCCGGGGCGACCGCGGCGAGGATCATCCTCTAATGCGCTTCCAGCCCGCCGCCGCCGGGCAGCTGGGCCAGCAGGTCGAGGTCCTCGGCCGTGTCGACGTCGGCCTGCGTGGCGTCGTCCTTGAGCGGGATCTTCACGGCCTCCGCCCAGTGATGGCGGGCGGCGCTCTCCGCGGTGGCGTCTCCGGTCAAGGCCCGGATCTCCGGGAAGAGCGCGCGCGGAAACGCCGTCGGGTAGCCGCGCCGCGGGCCGCGAGGGCCCGTATATGTAGGAAAGACGAGCTTGCCGGTCAGCTCGAACTCGGCGATGACGCGGTCGATGAGCCACGGCTTGACCCGCGGCATGTCCCCGAGCAGCGAGACGACGCCCGGCGCCATCAGCGGCACCTCGCGCAGCCCGCACTCGATCGAGGAGCTCTTGCCGCCTTCCCAGCCCGGGTTGAACACGACGCGCAGCTTGGGATCGTCGAGGCCGCGCAGGGCCTCCAGGGCGCGCCCGGCCTCGTGGCCGAGCACGACGATGACCGGGTCGAGGCGCGAGGCGAGCGCGTTGAGCACCGCGTGCCGCAGGACGGGCAGCCCGTCGACGGCGGCCGAGAGCTTGTGGCCGGCCGCGAAGCGCTTGCCGCGCCCGGCGGCGAGGATCAGCCCGGGCACCTTGGCGGCGGCGTGATGGTCGGCGGCGGCCGTGCGCCGGGGCGAGGAGCGCCCCCCTTTGCGCCCGGAGCGCGCGGCCATGATCTCGGCGGCGATGGCGAGCGCCAGCTCCCGCGGCGCCTCGGCGCCGATGTCCAGGCCCGCCGGCGCGCGCAGCTGATCCGGCCGCGGCCGCACGCCCAGCGTCTCGAGCTCGGCCAGCAGGCGCTGCGTGCGCTTCTGCGGCCCGATCAAGCCGACGTAGGGCGCCGGGCTCGGCAGCGCGCCCTGCAGCGTCTCGAGATCGAGCGCGTAGCTGCGGTTCATGACGACGACGGCCGTCTCCTCGTCAGGCCCCGCGGCGCGGCGGACCTGCTCCCAGCCGCCTTCGATGAGCGCGCCCCAGCGCTTGTCCCAGTCCGCGCTGGCCAGCCGCCCCGGTCGCGGATCGCCGACGAAGACGGAAAAGCCGAGCTCGTAGAGGTGGCGAGCCAGCGCCGCCGCGTCCCGGCTCGAGCCGAAGAGCAGCGCCTTGCCCATCGGGTGCAGCGGGCAGAGCAGGCGCTTGCGCGCCGCGCCGCCTTGCCGCAGCTCGAGCAGCTCCGGGCTCATCTCCCGGTAGCAGTCCGCGGCTTCCGGCTCGGACGGCGCCAACAGCCGCCGGCGGCCCGCCTGCGGGCCCAGCAGCTCCAGGGAGACGACCACGCCCCGGCCCTCGAGCAGCTCGCGGCGCGCCTGCTCCAGAGCGCCGCGCGTCTCGGGGCCGACGCGCTCCAAAAACAGCTCCACCGCGCCCGGCGCCCCGAGCCCCCAGCTCGTCAGGCCGCTGTCCTCGCTGAGGGTGAGCTTGAGGAGGGCCGGCTCGCCGCTCTCCGCCACCAAGGACGCCGCCGCCGCCAGGTCCTCGATCTCGGACACGTCCAAGACGCCCGTGCGGCTGGGGACGCCGCTGACGACCAGCGCCATGGCGCCGGCGCGGGCGTACACGGACCCCTCCCAGGACACCACGGTGGCCAAGACGGGCGGGGCCGCGGAGCGCGCGCCCTCCTCGTCCAGGGCCCGGAGCAGCTCGAGCAGCTCCGCGGGGCGCAGGCCGTTCACGTCCGTACTTTAGCAGGCGGGGAGGGTCGTGTCCAGGCTGTTACGGCGAGGCCGGCAGCCTTGAAATCGAGCTTGACCGGGGCTACAATGAAGCGCTTTATGCCACCCTCATCTCCGACGACGCGCCGATGATCAAGACCTTGTCCGACAACGAGCTGCGCAGCCTCGTCACGCTGCTCGATGAGCAAGACCCCGCCAGCCTGGCGCTCGTCCGCAGCCAGATCCTCCGGATCGGCGAGCCCATCCTGCCCTACCTCGAAGAGGTCCGCGGCAAGGGAGACGGAGAGCTCGCTTCCCGCGCCGACGAGATGTCCCGGGAGCTGCGCTTCTCGAACCTGAAGAGAGACCTCGCCTCGGTGGCGCGCGCCGCCGAGCCGGACCTCGAGCGCGGCGCGCTGCTGCTGGCGCGCTTCGGCCATCCGGACGTCAACGCGCACACGTACTCGACCTGGCTCGACCGCGTCGCGGAGCGCATCCAGAACGATCTCCCCTCGGACGCCGACGCCACCACCACGTTCCAGCGCCTCAACTCCCACCTCTTCCAGGGAATGGGCTTCTCCGGCAACGAGGCCCGCTATTACGACCCGGACAACAGCTATCTCAACCGCGTCATCGAGACGCGGCGCGGCATACCGGTCAGCCTTTCGGTGCTGTATCTGCTCGTCGGCCAGCGCCTGCGGCTGCCCGTCTACGGCGTGGCGACTCCGGGGCACTTCTTGATCGGCTTTCGGCCGGGGCCGCATTCCTGTTTCCTGGACGCCTACCACAAGGGCCGCATCCTCGACCTCAACGAGGTGCGCCGGATGCTGCTGCGCAGCGGCTACGAGTTCCGGCCGGAGTACGTGGCGCGCTGCTCGACGCGGGACATCCTCGTGCGCATGATGCGCAACCTGATCTCGATCTACGAGAAGACGGGGCTGCGCGACCGCGCCGACATGCTCGCCAAGCTGGTCGAGATCCTTCTCGTCGACCGGCCGGCGAAGCCCGCTTAGTATCCTCTTATAGTAGAATGGCGGCCATGCGGCGCCTGGCATGGGTGCTCCTCTGGCTGGCCGTCGGCGGCGTCCCCGCCCGCGCGGCGGCGCCGATCCGCCGGACGGCGCCGGAATTCCCGGCCGAGGACGTCTGGCTCAACGCCAAGCCGCTGACGCTGGCGCGCCTGCGCCGCCATCGCGTCGTGCTGCTGGCCTTCTTCAACACGGCCAACGTCAACTCCCTGCGCGCCTTGCGCCAGCTCGGCCGCTGGCACGAGGCCTACGCTCTCGACGGCGTCATGGTGATCGGCGTGCACACGCCGCTCTACGGGTTCCAGCGCAATCCGGGCTTCATGCGCCGCGAGCTGGCCAGGCTGAAGATCGACTTCCCCGTCGTCCTGGACGACGACAAGCGCATCTGGAAGAGCTACGAGAACGAGGGCTGGCCGTCCTTTTACATCCTCGACCGCGACGGCCGCGTGGCGTTCGAGCTGGAAGGCGAGGCGCGCTACACCGAGCTCGAGACCGAGCTGCGCGCCGCCGCCTACGATCTGGGCTACGACCTGCCCGCGGATTCGGTCGCCGTCGATCCGCCCCAGCAGGGCTGCGGCCAGTCCACCCCGGAGTCCCCCGTCCCGCGCGACAAGGCCATCCCCGCGCCGCCGGATGGGCCGCTTTCGGCGCTGCTGACGGACGGCAAGAACGGGACTTGGTCCCGCCGCGGCCCCTGGAAGATCGACGACGACGCCGTGCGGCTGGCGGCCGGGACCAAGCCGGGCGTCGACGAGGAGGACGTGCGCGACCTCATGGTCGTCTACCGCGGCGCCCAGGGCTTCGCCGTGCTCGGGCCGCCGGCCGGCAAGAAGACGCGGGTCTACGTGCGGCAAGACTCGCTCTGGCTGACGACCCTCAACGCGGGCCCCGACGTCGAGTTCGACGACGACGGCCACAGCTACGTGGAGGTCGACGAGCCGAGGTTCTACTCCCTCACGAGGAACGCCAACGACGATCTCCACCTCCTCAGCCTGCAGCCCGGACGCCCCGGAGCGGCGGTGTACGCCTTCTCCGCGGCCGACCGCTGCCTGCCGTACGCGCCGTGACGACGGTCTTCGTCGCCTCCCTCGACTTGCGGCCGCTCGACGCGGCGATGAACGAGCCGTTCGAGATCGCCGGCGGCGCCAGCACCGAGGCGCGCAACGTGCTCGTCCGCGCGCGGCTCTCGGACGGCTCCGTCGGCTGGGGCGAAGGCGCGCCTCTTGCGGCCTTCAACGCCGAGACGCAGCGCTCCACCCTGGCGGCGGCGCGGCGTGCCGCGCGGCGCCTCGTCGGCCGGCCCGCCGAGGGCTGGCGGCCGCTGCTCGAGGAGATCGAGGAGCTGCTCCCCGCCGCGGGCTGCGCGCGCGCGGCCCTGGGCATGGCGATCTTGGACGCCTGGTGCCGGCGGGCGCGCCTGCCGCTTCGGCTTCTCTTCGGCGGGGCGAGCGACCGCGTCCGCTCCGACGTCACGGTCACGATCGTGCCTCCGGATCAGGCGCGCGCCGCCGCTCGCCGCATCGTCGCCCTCGGCGTCGACACGATCAAGATCAAGGTCGGCAAGGACGTCGAGGAGGACGCGGCCCGCGTGCGAGCCGTGGCTTCGGCCGGCCGGCGCCTGCGGCTGATCCTCGACGCCAACCAGGGCTACGATCCCCGGCGCGCGTTGAGCTTGTTGCGCCGTCTGCGCGGAGCTGGCATAGAGCCTTCGCTCTTCGAGCAGCCGGCGGCCAAGGACGATTGGAAGGGGTTGGCCGACGTCCACCGCCACGGCCGCGTGGACGTCGCCGCCGACGAGTCCGTCTCCTGCCGGGCGGACGCGGTGAAGGCGGCGCGCACCCGCGCCGTCCAGGTCGTCAACGTGAAGCTGATGAAGTGCGGCCTGCTCGAGGCCTGGGACATCGCCTCCATCTGCCGCGGCGCCGGCCTGCGCCTGATGATGGGCGGCATGGTGGAGACGTCGCTGGCGATGGGCTGCGCCGCGCACCTGGCCGCCGGCGTGGGGGGCTTCGAGTTCATCGATCTCGACACGCCGCTGTGGCTGGCGAAGGATCCGATGAAGGGCCTAGGGTTCGGTCGCGGCGGCGTGTATGATCTCTCGCGCGTCGCGGCTGGAATCGGCGTGGTTCCGCGCGCGCGCCAGACCAAGCAATAGACCGTCTCGCCCCCTCCCTCAGACAGGACTCAAAAGGCAGCACCAAACAACACTGGAGAGCTCTATACGACACGAATCGATGTAACACTTTTATGAGGTTTCGCGGACCGCGCTTCGCGTGGTCCGCGAGCCGAGACCCATATTTTTTTGGGTCTTGACGCTTCACGTTTGGGCTGCTACATAATGGCACTTGATAACACTCAGAAACAAAAGCCGGACCCGGTTTCGCCCCCATCCCTCCATCCGGGTCCTTGGGCCCAGCCGCGAGCAGGCCCTTCGGGTCGCCCCCGATCCGATCCAAACGGCGCCCTTTTGCGGTTTCTCGTCGAGAATTTGACAAAAATGACGGCCGCGCGCTATTTTAGTCGCGTAGTCGGTTTGAGGCTGCCGTGCCCCGATTTGGACGCAACGGACGCAAGGGTAACACCGCGCCGCGCAGACCCGCCGACTGGAGGAGAATAATGTCCACGACAACCACGACCGCCACCCAGACCGAGAACGCCGCGCCCACGATGCACGTGCGCAAGCGCAACGGCTCCCTCGAGCCGGTGGACGTCAACAAGATCGTGCGCGCCGTCCAGCGCTGCGGCGCCGGCCTGGCGAACGTCGACATCCTCAAGGTCGCGACCAAGACGATCGGCGGCCTCTATGATGGAGCGACGACCCGCGAGCTCGACAACCTCTCGATCCAAACCTCCGCGCTTCTCATCGCCGAGGAGCCGGAGTACTCGCGCCTGGCGGCGCGCCTGCTGTCCAACTACATCTCTAAGGAAGTCGAGAACCAGGAGATCCACTCTTTCTCGCAGTCGATCGCCGCGGGCTACCGCGCCGGCTTGATCGCCGAGAAGGTGGCCTCCTTCGTCACCGCCAACGCGCGCAAGCTCAACAACGCCGTGGCCAACGACCGCAGCGACCTCTTCGAGTATTTCGGCTTGCGCACCGTCTACGACCGGTATCTCCTCAAGAACCCGGAGACGCGCTACGTGCTCGAGACCCCGCAGTACTTCTTCCTCCGCGTGGCTTGCGGCTTGGCGGACAACGTGCACGAGGCGATCGAGCTCTACAACCTGATCTCCGCGTTCGAGTACATGCCGAGCACGCCGACGCTGTTCAACAGCGGCACGAAGCACCCGCAGATGTCCTCCTGCTACCTGCTCGACTCGCCGATCGACGACCTCGAGTCGATCTATAAGAAGTACACGGACGTGGCCCTGCTCTCGAAGTTCTCCGGCGGCATCGGCCTGGCCTATCATCGCGTGCGCGCGCGCGGCTCGCTGATCCGCTCCACCAACGGGCACAGCAACGGCATCGTGCCGTGGCTCAAGACGCTCGACTCGTCGGTGGCCGCCGTCAACCAGGGCGGCAAGCGCAAGGGCGCCGCCGCCGTGTACCTGGAAGCCTGGCACGCCGACATCGAGGACTTCCTCGAGCTGCGCGACAACACCGGGGACGCGGCGCGGCGCACGCACAACCTGCACCTCTCCAACTGGATCCCGGACCTCTTCATGAAGCGCGTCGAGGAGGACGGCCCGTGGTCGCTCTTCGACCCGAAGATCGTCCCGCACTTCTGCGACATCTACGGCGACGAGTTCGAGAAGGAGTACCTCGAGGCGGAGAGCAAGAAGCTCTACGTCCGCCAGGTGAAAGCGCGCGAGCTCTACGCCCGCATGATGAAGACCCTGGCCGAGACCGGCAACGGCTGGATGAACTTCAAGGACTCGTGCAACAAGAAGAGCAACCAGACCGGCGTCGCCGGCCAGGTCATCCACTCCTCGAACCTCTGCACCGAGATCCTCGAGGTCACGTCCAACAACGAGACCGCCGTCTGCAACCTCGGCTCGATCAACCTCGCCAAGTACGTGGCGGGCGGCGCGTTCGACTTCGAGAAGCTCTCGGCCAACGTGAGGACGGCCGTGAAGTTCCTCGACCGCGTCATCGACATCAACTTCTACCCGACGATCCAGGCCGCCGCCTCCAACAAGCGGATGCGCCCGGTCGGCCTGGGCATCATGGGCCTGCAGGACGCGTTCTTCCTGCTCGGCCTCTCTTACGACAGCATGGAGGCGCGCCAGCTCTCCGCCAAGATCCAGGAGGAGGTGTACTATCACGCCCTCTCCGCGTCCTGCGCTCTGGCGGTCGAGCGCGGCCAGCACCCTTCGTTCTCCGAGACCCGCGCCGCGAAGGGCGAGCTCCAGTTCGACGGCTGGCAGGTCCAGCCCGAGGACAAGATGCGCTGGGACAGCCTGCGCGAGCGCATCAAGGCGCACGGCCTGCGCAACTCCCTGCTCATCGCCATCGCGCCGACGGCGACGATCGCCTCCATCGTCGGCTCTTATGAGTCGATCGAGCCGCAGGTGAGCAACCTCTTCAAGCGCGAGACCCTCTCCGGCGAGTTCCTGCAGGTCAACCGCTACTTGGTCAGCGAGCTCAAGAACCTCGGCCTCTGGAGCGAGGAGATGCGCCAGAAGATCAAGCTCGCCGAGGGCTCGATCCAGGACATCGCCGAGATCCCGGAGGACGTGCGCATGCGCTTCCGCACCGTCTGGGAGATCCCGATGCGCTCGCTCATCGACATGGCCGCCGAGCGCGGCGCCTTCATCGACCAGAGCCAGTCGCTCAACCTCTTCATCGAGAGCCCGACGATCGGCAAGCTCTCGTCCATGTACATGTACGCCTGGAAGAAGGGCCTGAAGACCACGTACTACCTGCGCTCGCGCCCGGCGACCAAGATCAACAAGACGACCGTGGCGGCGTCCATGGCGGCTCAGCCGACGCCCAAAGCCGTCGAGGCCGCCGCGACCCCGGCGTCCAAGCCCGCGGTCTCCGATGCCGCCAAGGTTGCGTGCTCTCTCGAGAACCCGGATAGCTGCGAGAGCTGCCAGTAAGAGGGGCCATGGACACCAGACTGACCTGCTGCGTCTGCGGAACCTTGGCTCTCGGGCTTCTGTGCGAGCACCTCGAGCCGTTGCTCGCTCACGAATACCCCAAGGCCCAGGCGCACCCGGTCCATGAGACGCACGGGGTCGCCGGTCTTTTCGTAACGCCCGCGGGGATCACCTCGTCGGCGTCGTCGGGCGCCGTTCGAATCCGGACCCTGTAGCCTCACCGTAAGCAACTATGCGCAAACACAGTGGCTTACGCTTGCCGCACGACTAGGGACGTAGTAGGAAGTGGAGGTCGCTTGAACGACCATCGCTGGACCTGCTGCTGCGTGTGCGGAGCCGTCGTCGTGGGAGCGAATTGCGATCATCGCGAGCCGCTCTTGAGCCGGGAGAATCCCCTCCGACAGCCGGGGATCCTCTCGACGAAGAAGTAAGCCGTCGCTGTCACAGCTGCCGCAAGCCGTTGGCCGCGCTTTTTTCAAAATCGCCGAGCGAGAGGACAAGAAAATGCTGCTAGACCCCGGATTGAACCTGACCCTGCGCCCCATGAAGTATCCCGTGTTCTTCGAGATGTACAAGGCCGCCATCAAGAACACCTGGACCGTCGAGGAAGTCGACTTCCAGCACGACATCGCCGACCTCCGGGGCAAGCTCTCGCCCGCCGAGCGCCACCTGATCAACCGGATCGTCGCTTTCTTCGCCACCGGCGACTCCATCGTCTCCAACAACCTCGTCCTCAACCTCTACAAGCACATCAACTCGCCGGAGGCGCGGCTCTACCTCTCGCGCCAGCTCTACGAGGAAGCCCTGCACGTGGAGTTCTACCTCACGCTGCTCGACACCTATCTGCCCGACCCCAAGGAGCGCAACGAGGCTTTCGCGGCCATCGAGAACATCCCCTCGATCGCCAAGAAGGGCGAGTTCATGTTCAAGTGGATCGACTCGATCTACTCGCTCGACAAGGCGGACACCGTAGAGAAACGCCGGCAGTTCCTGCTGAACCTCATCTGCTTCGCGTCCTGCATCGAGGGCCTGTTCTTCTTCGGCGCCTTCGCCTACGTCTACTTCCTGCGCTCCAAGGGCCTGCTCAACGGCCTGGCCGGCGGCACGAACTGGGTGTTCCGCGACGAGAGCATGCACATCAACTTCGCCAACGAGGTCATCCGGACCGTGCGAGCGGAGGAGCCGGCCCTCTTCGATGAGAAGATGAAGGCGCAGGTCGTGGAGATGATCAAGGACGCCATCGAGTGCGAGATGGGCTTCGCCGAGGACGTCCTGCAGCTGGGCGTGGCGGGCCTGTCCCCCCGCGACATGCGCACGTACCTGCAGTTCGTCGCCGACCAGCGCCTGCAGGCTCTCGACATCCCCAAGGTCTTCAACGTGAAGATGCCCTTCAACTTCATGGAGCTGCAGGACGTCCAGGAGCTGGCGAACTTCTTCGAGCGCCGCGTCTCGGCCTACCAGGTCGGCGTGACGGGCGAGGTGGCGTTCAGCGAGTCGTTCTAGACGCTTCGGCGGGCCGCGACCCGCCCCGCGACGGCCCCCCGGCCGTCCGTGGGGCGGGTCGAGCTTTTTTGCTACGCTAAGCGGCGATGACCTCCGCCACCGGGCTTCCGCCGACGGAGAGCAAGCCGCCCAAGCCGGCGTTCCGCGTCGGCCTGCTGCTCGACCCGGCTTACCTGCGCGAGCGGCTGCGCGGCGTGCGCTCCCCCGCGGACCTCGCGCGGCGCGCGGGCAACGTCGTGGTCCACGTCGCGCTCGAGACGGGCAACGCCTACTACGCGCTGCGCGGCCGGCTCACCCTCTGGTGGCTGAGCCTGACCACGGAGCCGCTCCTCGCCGAGCGCCCCATGACAGCCGCGGAGAGCGCCTTGGCCGCCCGCATCGACCTCTCGACGCTGGCGCGGGCGGACGACCTGGCCCGAGAGTTTCGGGAGGGAGTCCCGTTCAAGCACGTCGTCATCGACCGCTTCCTGCTGCCCGAGCTCTGCAACCGGCTGCTCGCCGAGTTCCCCCGCTACGATCCGGAGCGCTTCCGCAACGAGCACGGACACCTCGGCAAGGCGCACTTCGAGAACCTGCCCGAGCTCGGCCCCGCCTACCGCCAGCTCGACCGCACGCTGCGCTCCAAGGCCTTCCTGGACTTCATGAGCCGGATCACCGGCATCCCGGGCCTCATGTACGACCCCGGCTACTTCGGCGGCGGCGTGCACGAGAACCTCGAGTCGATGGAGCTCGACCCGCACGTCGACTTCACGATGCACCCGAAGACGGGGCTGTTCCGCCGCGTGAACATGCTGCTCTACTTGAACCCCGAGTGGGACGAGTCCTGGGGCGGCAACCTCGAGCTGCACACCGACCCGTGGCAGCCGCCGGACTTGGACCCCGTGCGGCGCGTCGCCCCGCTGCTCAACCGCTGCGTGATCTTCGAGACGAGCGACAAGTCCTGGCACGGCTTCCAGCCGATCACGCTGCCGCCGGGCGGCAAGGCGCGCTCGCGCCGCTCGATCGCCCTCTATCTCTACACCAAGGACGACCCGCGCGGCATCCCCGTCATCCCGAGCGACCTCACCGTCTTCGTCGACCGGCCGCTGCCCGCGCGCTTCAAGCCGGGCTACACGCTCACCGAGGAGGACGCGCGCGTCCTCGGCCACCTGATCGTGCGCCGGGACTGGAAGCTGCACTACCTCTACGACCGGGCGATCGCGTTGTTCAACGAGACGCTGGGCCGCGGCGGTTTCCGCTGGGACTGGGCCCTGCAGCGCCTGCGCGACCGGCTGACGGGTTTTCTCCGCGACCTGCGGCCCTGATTGAGTTATCCACCAACTATGCACGCGTGCATAGTTGGTGGATAAGTCCGGAGCTCTAAGCGCGCGCGGGCGACCAGAGCCCGCGCTTCTCGATCTCGCCGAGCAGGGCGCGCTGCGTGTCCGGCCGGTTGGTGACGTGAGCGAGCAGGCTGTTGACGTTGTAGCCCGTGTAGCGCACGCAGCTGCGGCACCAAGGCAGCGGCTCCCCGGAGGCCATGCCCCGGCGCAGCGAGCGGTAGAACTCCCCGTTCCAGAGGCCGTCCGCCGTGTCGCCCTGCTTGAGATTGCCGATGTGCTCGCCCCAGAAGCAGCAGGGCTGGGAGCTGCCCTGCAGCTCGACGTACATGTACTGCCAGGGATCGGTGCAGCGGCCGGGCTTCTCCGGGGCGCTGCCGCCGAAGAGCGGCGGCAGGTCCACCTCGAAGTGGCGGTCCGGGTCGCGCGCGATGAGCTCCTCGGCGGCGGCGCGGGCGCGGGCCAAGGCGCGGTTGGCGCGCTCCTGGTCGAAGAAGCAGGACATGGCGATGTGCTCCGGCGCGAAGATCGTCATGTAGAAGCAGCGGACCTGCTGGACGCCCAGGTCGTAAGCCAGCCGCACGAAAGCCTCGGTGTCGTCGATGTTGTCCGTGTTCAAGACGCTGAAGAGGCGCACGAAGGGGTGGGTCTTGCCGTCGAGCGAGCCTTGGCGGCGGCGCTTCTCGGCCCGGCGCTTCACCAGCTCGCGGATGTTGGCGAGGATGCCCTCGAACTCGCCGTCGAGCAGCGTCAGCTTCTTGTGGAGCGCGGCCGTCGTCGCGTGCAGGGAGATCTGGATGATGTGGTCGGTCTCGAGCAGCCGCTCGAGGACCGGGGATTTCAGCGGCGTGCCGTTGGTCGTGAAGATCTTCTTGGTGTCCGGCAGCGTCAGGTTGATATGGTCGAGAAAGGTTTCGATGCCCGGCACCCACAGTATCTCGCCGAAGCCGGTGAAGGTCACGCTGTCGGCGCCGCGCAGGTAGCGGCCCATGTTCGCCTCGAAGAACTCCTTGTAGAGCTCGAGGTTGAAGCGGCTGTAGCTGCCCTCGAGGCAGAAGACGCACTTGGCGTTGCAGGCGTTGTGCGTGCCGAGAGTGATCTCGCGCGGCGTCGAGCGCATCGTCTCCGCGCCGGCCTCGTACTCGGCCGCGTTGAGCGCGACGTTCGCCTCCTTCGCGTCGCGCCGCGCGCGCGGGAACCAGGCCTCCCCGCGCAGGCGGTCGACCGGGTCGCGGTGCGTCAGGGCCGGCGGCAGCGCCGCGAGAGCGCGTCGGATCTCGGCGGCCAGCCCCTCGTCGCCGCCGGAAGGCGCCAGCTCCAGCGCGGCGAGCAGGTAGGCGCGCGCCCGCTCCGGCCGGCCGAGCTCGGCGTAGCAGCGCCCCAGGGCGGCGAGCGCGCCCTGGTCGACGGACTCGAGCCTCAGCGAGCGGCGGTAGCAGCGGATGGCGCGCGCTTTCCGGCCCGCGTGCTCGTAGTACTGCCCGAGCAAGAGCCACTTGTCCGGCTTGCGCGCCAGGACGCCGGACGTCTCCGGCAGGCCCAGCGACAGCGCCAGCCGGCAGAACTCCTCGTAGCGCCGGAAGCGCTCGGGATAGTCGTTCTCGCCCTCGTTGGAGTCCCAGTAGAGATGATGGTCCTC
>Ga0265338_10006116_pt1 | contig 15446 bp, 7 predicted proteins | sample 42126metaG_FD_193579 | JGI IMG/M metagenome (GOLD analysis project Ga0265338, IMG submission 193579) | Rhizosphere microbial communities from Carex aquatilis grown in University of Washington, Seatle, WA, United States - 4-21-26 metaG | ecosystem: Host-associated > Plants > Roots > Rhizosphere >... | reverse complement strand
ACCAGCGGCAGGGTCGAATTGGTCGCGCCGGACAGGCTGTTTGTCCCGTCAAAGTACCACTGGTAACTCAATGGCGGTGTGCCAATGGCTACGACGCTGAAGTTTACGGCACCCCCCACTGTGCTGGTTTGATTGGTCGGTTGTGCAGTGATAAGTGGCATCGCCCCGCCTTGGCATTTGCCTGCGCTTCCGGCATTGTAGATGGCGGCAATCTGGCTGGGAGCCAGCGCCACATTGTAAAGACTGATTTCATCCAACAACCCACCCCAATAAATTTGCCCCGCACGGGCACCCAGACCGAGATTCGAGCTGGTCTGTGGCGTGAAGGCCCCCAGATCCGCAGTTGCCACCACCGCACCATTCACGTACAACGTCCCCACTCCCGAACTCTTGTCATACGTCAACGCCACATGCTGAAATTGATTGGCCACCACCACACCCGGACTGGAATAGAATGAGTGTCCATTACCGCCGGTATCCACTACGCTGGCAAACAAAGCGCCACTACCTCCTGCCGAAACCCAGAATTGCACCCCATTCTGCCATTCAGCAATCGGTTCCTGCGAAGTGGCGCTTTGGGGGTTAATCCAGCCTTCAATCGTAAAGCCGCCCGACAATCCAACATTCAGGCTCGCACTGGCCGGGACCATGATGTACGAAGACCCATTGAGGGCGAACGCTTGTCCCACCTCCCCAGGCACAAAACTGACCCCTCCGACGATGACACCGTTGTTGTTCCCGATAACGTCGTTGGCGTTGCTTTCTCCCGGCCACCAGGAAACCAGACCCGCCTGCACCGGGGCGCAACCTTGTCCATAGGCGGTCATCAACGTCAAGATTGTTAAGCATCCCGCAATGAAAATACTTACCATTGATTTCATATTCACTCCAAGACGTTGCCGATTTATAGTGGTAGCTGGTCTGGTTACGGCTTGAATCCGTTTGTATCCACCACCGCAGACTATGTCAAGGTAAACCCGCGATGCTGACCGTTCTTCATTCACGCTTACGTGTGAAACGAGATGCTCGTCATTCCATTTTTAGCACTTTCAGAAGGCATCACAGGGTTTCAACTAAAGCGACGAGACCATTGATTTTATTGGAGGAAATGCGCAGCAGCCGCTTCAATAGCGTGTGTCGATTCCTTAGGCGATTGATTTCGAGTGGCTTGTGGAAGGCGGAATGTGTTCAATTCCGCCCCCCAGCCACCACCCAGGGAGCCAACTTCATCAAGCTGGCAGTCGGACCCCGACTGCAATTGATTTGATGATGCCCGTACGCTCGAAAATGGCGCGGCTGTTTTCGTGATCCAGGCAGGGCGTTTCCTGCCGCTGCTTTTTGCCGTCGGCGAATTCAATCGTCAGAAACGGTTTTGGCGCGAGCTCATATGCGATGGGCACCTGGCAATAAGTGAACGCCAGTGCCCCGGTTTTAAGCCGGAGTTTCCGCATACTGCCGGCCACGTCGAGGTAAGAGAATATGACCGGTGCAGAAAGGAATTCCTCCCTGCGCAGCAACTTCGGTTCGAAATGGATGCAGCCTTCACGAATGCTTACGCCCAGTTCACCAAACCGGCACAAGATGTCTTCCTTCACCTGTCCGGTCAGCCCCGGCTGGCGGGCACCGCCCTGCGCCGGCGTATGCGAGTAGGGGTCCATGGGAAATGCCCCATAAACCTCCGGAGTTTTGTAATCACCGATTCCCGCGCAGATGTCGTAATAGTACTCAGCCAGCCGCTTCAAGAGCCGCGGCGACGCGCCCTCCTGGAGTGCGCGGAAACAGGTTTCCTGGACGGCCAGGCGGAGTTTGGAAACCATGTGCCAGTAAATGCAGCCCAATCCTTCGTAACCGAAGAAAGTGCCGGAACGCCCCGTGAAGGATTCGTGGTCAAAAAGCCGCTCGAACAGATCCAGCACCATTGCCGTGTCCCGCTTTACCAGTCTGGTATAACCGCCGGCGGCGAGTCGCTCCAGGATGCGGAGGATGTCGCGAGCGTTGGTGACGGTGCCGCTGAAGTGAACCCATCCGGCAACGTCGCGCTCGATGAGTTGACGGTTGCCGTCAGCCAGTAGTTTTCGCAGCAAGGCGCAGCGGCTGAGTTCCCTGGCGGAAATGTTGTTCTTATTGACAAAGGCCGGGAGTTGGCGATTGGGATAAAGCAGGTAACTGTGCTGATCGGCGCGGTACATCGAACTGTGCTTGAGCGCGGTGAGCACTTCCAATGATGCTTCAGCCGAGAGATGGCCGGAACTGAGCACGGCGACCTGGCCCTCCAGCATTTCATAGAGGCGGCGGATGGGGAGGCGAGTCCGATTTTCGAACCGCACGAGATTGTAGGCGTGGAAAAGCCCGTCGGGCCGGCGATTCGACCGGATGGAATGATTGATCCACTCCAACGCCAGGTCGAAGAATTCGATCAACTGTAAGCCCGTGATCGGGATTGAGTGATCAGACAAACCATGCTGGTATAAGTGCTGGCGATATTTGCTCCCGGCGCGGCCCAGGTCATTGAGCACGCGATGGCGCTGACCGTCGGTAAACATTCCCGCGAGCAGCGGGCGATGGTGTTTAAGAATCCGATTCAACGCTCCGAGAAATCCGGCAACCGGTGCGGAAAGGCGAAACCGGCTATCCGCCTGTCCATGAAAGAGTTCACGGCAGAACGTCAGATGTCGGCGCAGATAATACAACGTGACCATGGAGGCGCCGTTGCCGACGAGGGCATTATTGGCGTCGTTCCATTCCGGCCGCTGCGTGTTTAGCCAGATGCCGGCTTCGGGGATGAAATTCGAAAGCTTGGCCAACACCGGCACCAGCAGCTTCTCGGTCAAATTGACCAGGCGCACCTGTCCACGCTTATCCCACACCAGCTTGGCATCTGTGCCCACGGCGCGGACCCGTTGTTGGACGAGCGCTTCGATCTGTGGGTCGAAAACGACGGTGTCCTTCGGGTTCGCCAAAAGCGCGTCGTAGGGCTTGATACGGTAAGGGACGTTGGCGTAGGCGAAGATGTCGCGCGTGAGGAAACCTTGCAAGGTGGCTGGATCGTGCCGGTTCAGAATCTCCAGGAGCTTCAGGAGGTAAATGATCTGGTGGTCGCCCCAGTAGCCGATGTAGGACCAGGGGTCGTGCGGATCCACGACTTCCCAATCAATTCCGTTCCGCGTGATGCGATAGGGATTATAGCCGTCGGCGGTCGAGGCATTGAGGAAACGGCAGATCATGCCGGAAACGAAGCCCGGGAAGGAAACCGCCAGTGCCTCCCAATTTTGAAAAATGTCGCGCCAATTCCCTTCATAATTGAGGATTCGTGTGCCGTCAGCGTTCCGGGTGGTAATGGAAAAACGATTCCATGGCCGGGTTGGATCCCCATGCCGGCGGCTGAAGGTGAGAGGCAGATATTCACGACAAAGACGTTCAAGTTGCGGATCGCCGGTGGCAGCAGCAACAGCCACCATTTTGCGATAGCGCGTCGGCTTTGGCAGCCGGCGGAAAAATCGGGCGTGCCGAACAGCAACCTTTTTGTCCGCCTGGGTGACGAAGGCCAGCAAATCATCCGGATCGAGTTTGTAACCGTCGTTAAAAATCCCGCCGCGCATCACGTTGAACAATGTGTTGCTGTAATGGCGGGCGTTGCTCAACGGGCGCGCCGTTTTCTGCAGGCCGTCCGCGGCACTCACAATGCGCTCCAGTTCCCGGGTGCCCTGGTTAATGTCCGCCTGAACCAGCTTTCCCAGGCGCGCGGGTATGCGCAGCAACCGGTTGAGGGCGGCCACCTCCGATGAGCCTTGGCCGACATCCGCTGCGAGCAGCCAATCTGCAGTTTGGCCACGCCGCAGATTCATCGTTGTCTGGACGAAATAAGCCCCGCGTTCGCCGCGCACGTCGGTTTCGTTCCGAAGCGGCAAGCCGTGACGAAAGCGGTCGAGCTGCAGAGAGGACAGCAAGGTAATCCGGCGTTTGAGGCCGAGCCACCAGACGGTGGTGGCGCGCAGCGCCTCGGCCGGCTCGGGCCGATCCACCGGTATGGCACTGAGGCGGAACAAACCGAGACCGGTTTCGGAAATCAACTCGTTCCGCTTGTAAGCGTCGAGCAGCGTGCTGTATTCGAGATTAAATTGACTGCCGGTTCCGCAGGGCATCAGGTTTTGAAGGCCGTCCAGCAATTCGATTCGCGCACCGCCCGGCCCGGAATTGGTCAGCCACGCCCGGCGAATGAAGCCAAAGCGATTGCTGTTGAACCAGCCGTATCGAAAGGTCAGCGAGAGGTCTTCATTGGTTTCCTCAAAGATCAATTTGTTGCCCCGGAAATTCTTGTAGAGATTCCGCCGGGTTCGATAAATACCCTGGCTACGTTCTGAAAATGGTTCCCAGATTTTATCCGTGCCACGCCGGACGATCAGAATGGTTTTGTTTCCCGTGACTTCCACCATGTCGCGGATTTTGTCGTCGGTGTAATACGGAAATAGTGCCAGGTCCGCGTTGCGGCGGCCGGCAGAGAGCGCGCCGTTACTGGAAACGAACATCCAATGATCAGCATCGCTGACCACGGTCATGAAAAAGGGCCGCATCCGATCGTAATTGGCAATCCGGTAAAACTCCTCGCCATCCAACGTGACTTGTTCTCCGAGGATCAGATTCAGGTTGGAGTGAAGCGGATTCCTGCCAAGGTGCAGTTTTGAATTCATGTCAGTTGCGAATCTACTGAGCTTGTCAATCAGAGACCAGAGTTCATCTCAAAATGCATGAGGGGGCACGCTGATTGCCGGAGGATCAATTGACGGATTGTTCTTTTTCCCTCCGCGCATCCAGATCCTGCTTCATCAAATCAGTGGTCTTCGAATCGATATTGTAAAAAAACATGAACACCGCGCAGGACATATAGAGCATCCCCGGAATCACGGAAACCAGCAACTTGATGCCGGTCAGCGCCGATTGGGTTTGTATGGCATTGGGGACGTAGTTAAATACGGTCAGGAGACAGCCGGCTATGGCCGCACCAATGCCCCAGCCGGCTTTTTGCGCGAACGTCGCAGCTGAAAAATACAGGCCGGTGGCCCTTTGCCCACTTTTCCATTCCGAATAGTCCGCGGAATCGGCGATCATGGTCCAAAGCAAGGGAACCGCGGGAGCGTAGGCCATTTTCGCAAGTATATTCAACGTATAGATGGCGATAATATCTTTTTGTCCGGGCAGGTAGAGCGAGATAAAGAAAATGCCCGATACCAGGGAGCTGCCAATGAAGACATTTTTATTGCCGAATCTTCTGGCCAGGGGTTTTGAAAACGGCAAGGCAACAATCAGGGCAATCGTGCCGATGACGTTGAACAATTGAACGCTGTCCTCTTTGCCGATGTAATATTTGAAATAGAAGGCAATCGCCGCGTTCTGCATGGCAAACATCACGAAGGAAACGATGCCGACAATGGCCAGGATGATCCAGGGCCGGTTCTTGAACAGACCCTTAATGTCCCCTTTGATCGAGCCTTCCAGTGATTTTAACGGCTGCACCCTTTCCTTGGTCGTCATGAAGGTGATAAAAAAGAAGACGACGCTCAGGCAGCCAAACAGAATCAGGGTGCGTTGATAGCCCATCGCCTCGTTACCGCCTCCAAAATGTTTTGCGATCGTCAACGCCAACCCGGTGACCACCAGCTGGCCTGTAAAAGCGCAGATAAAACGATACTGGTTAACACCCGCGCGCTCATAAGTATCCGACGTCATCACCGCAGCCAGGGAAGAATAGGGTATGTTAACCGCCGCGTAGGCGGTCATCAAGAGGGCGTATGTGGCGCAGGCGTAAATAATTTTGCCTGTCACTCCCAAATCTGGGGTGGTAAAGGTCAGAATCGCCAGGATGGCATAGGGAATGGCCCCGAACAAAATATAAGGCCGGAATTTGCCCCACCGGGTTTGAGTGCGGTCGGAGATGATACCGATGACCGGGTCAATCCCCATGTCCCAGAAGCGGGCGATCAGCATGATAGTGCCGGCCGCCGCCGCAGGAATCTTGTCAACATCAGTGTAAAAAATTAGCAGCCAGAAGCCGACCATATCCCACACAAAATGCGATGCGGTATCGCCAAGGCCGTAGCCCAATTTCTCCTTGAATGACAAACGTCCGGCCGCCGGCTTTCCAAATTCTGTTGCATCGGCGGGCCGGGATCCGCCGGCGGATGTGGATTCAGCGGAGTTCATTTATTTGGATTCGGCGTTGGCGTCAGCGTCAGCGCGCGTGTTTTCATCCGAACTGCTCACATAAAATGGGATATTGGCGTAGGCGGCGTGGCCTTTGCCATCGAAAACGTATGCATACAATCGGTAAGCGCCCGGCCCGGATGGGGCTTCAAGGGTTACTTCACTTTTCTGCGGGTCGGCAATTCCTCCCGGCACCTTTTCGGGTATGGATTCAACATCGCCGCCGACCTTGCGCTCCTTGCTCTCTTTCATCACTTCCCATGAATAGGTAAGCGGATTATTGTCGGGGTCACTGGTTTGTACTCTCGCCGCATATGTCTGGCCTGGCTTCAACCGGACATTTTGGTAAGCGGTTTTGCCGTCCAGCCACATTCCGTCAAGAGAAGGGCTGCGATTGGCGGGCCACGCACCCGTCCAGAGATACTGCATGGTGTCAATGGTCGCGGTATCCTCGCCGGTTTTGAGAAACATGCCATACCAGGTGGGAGTCCTTTCCTGTTTCTGTCCCCAGAAGAAAACATAGGAGCCGAGGCACAGCTTTTGATCGGACTCGATTACCTTTTCAAAACGCATCTCGTAGAGGCTGGCCTTGATGGTGCTGTTGTCCTCAATGGGTGCGCCCCAGGCGGTTTTGCGGCACTCCCAATGACCGGTCGCTCCCCATTCAGTGACAAGGTAGGGCTTATCCCAACCCGCTTGTTTCAAATATTGCGGCAGGTTGATGATGTCATAATACATTTGGAACGAGATGAAATCCAGATCTGGCGCCCGGGTTTTGACGAGATTTACTGTTGCCTGATCGAAGCCGGCCAGCGTCGTGGTGGTCGGGTGATTGGGATCAATCTGGTGGATCGCCCTGGAAAGGTCGTTGACGGCATCCCAAACCTTTGGATTCTTTTCAAAATTGAGTTCGTTGCCGATCACCCAGATAAGCAAAGCCGGATGGTCTTTATATTGTCTCACTTGGCCGGTCAACAACGCAAACTGCCTGGCCACGGTGTTGGTGTTGTTGTAGTCGAAACCGCGCCGTTCGTGGTCCACGTCCAAACCCATCGCGACATACAAGCCATTGGTCAAGGCCCGGTTCAAAACCGTCTCCCCCGAATCGCGGCCATTGTCGGTGCTCCACGTGCGGAATGAATTGCCACCGCGTTCCTTTAGTTTTTCAACCGGGCCGAATTCGATGCCGGCCCCCTTGATGTAGAAAGGCTCCTGGTTGACATAAAGTTGCCAGCGGCCATCCACACAGCGGACTTCCACCTTGCTTGGGCCGGGTCCGGTGGGACTGACCGTGGACTGCGCCGGACAACTGCCAGTCGCCAGGGCGCCGGCCAAAAGTGCCAGCAGCCAGGGCATCGAGATGATTTTGTGATTCATAAATTTTGTGCTTTCGGCAAACGCTCCGGGCGCACGAGCAGATGTTCCAGTTCCTCCAGCGATTTGCCCTTGGTTTCAGGGATAAACAATACAATGAAGAGCAAAGCGGCAGCGGCCATCAACCCGTAGCCCAAAAAAGTTCCCGCCGAGCCAAAGTGGGACAATTCCCACGGGAAAATAAATGTGACGCTGGCGCTGACGGCCGCATTCCAGAACCCGGCGATGGAAATGGCCACGCCACGGTATTGATTGGGGAAAATTTCCGAGAGCATCACCCACATCACCGGTCCGAGCGAAATGGCGAAGGACGCGACAAATCCGATGATGGCGTAAAGCACGAGCGAGGCGTGAATGTGCAGCCCGGCGGTGGCGAGCGCATCGCGATAAGGCTTGAGCCGGTCGGCGCCAAATTGTGTTTCCAGGTCGGTCAGGAATTCCTTCTCGGTGGCGAAAACAGCTTTGTCCGAGTTTTTCAAGTCGCTGATCAGGTCGGCGGAAACTTTATTGTCCTGGAGAATGGCAAACGACTTTTCGGTCAATTGGTAATTGGAGGTATGAAACGCCCAACTGCAAGTCAGCAACGAGATCGCCATGCCCGTCGCGCCGATGGCCAGAAGCGGTTTGCGCCCCAGACGATCCACGAACAGGATGGCGACGAAGGTCATCCCCAGATTGACGAGGCCAACCAGCACGGCCTGCCAGAACGCGGCGTGGATGCCGCCGCCCGCCTGCGTGAAAATCGTCGGCAGATAATAGAAAATGGCGTTGATGCCGGTGATCTGCTGGAAAAACGCAATCGCCAGTGCGATGAATAGAATAAAGCTCATTCTCCGGCTGAGAAGCGCTTTGACGCCGACCTGAGGTTTCTTTTCCTGAAAGCTCATCCGGATGCTGTTTAACTCGTCCTCCAGGTTCTCATCGCCGCGCACTTTAGACAGAATGTCGCGGGCGTGCTGCTCTCGTCCTTGCCCAAACAGCCAGCGGGGGCTTTCCGGCACCGCAAACAACAACAGGAAAAAAAGCGCTGCCGGAATGGCATCCATCCCCAACATCCAGCGCCAATTGTTATCCCCCACATTCAACAGGAAGTAGTTCGAGAAAAAGGACGCTGAGATGCCGAGAACAATCATCAGTTGATTCAGCGATACAAGACTGCCGCGAAATTTCGGTGGTGCAATTTCAGCGATATAAACCGGCGCGATAAGAATCGCTCCGCCCACGGCCACGCCGCCAATAATTCGAGCGACGACAAACAGGGTAAAGCTTGTGGTAAGCGCGGAAAGCAGGGCCGAACCGGTGAAAAACACCGCCGTGGTGATCAGAACTTTTTTCCGCCCGAACCGGTCGCTGAAAAAACCCGCGACGGCAGTGCCGCCCAAAACGCCCCAGCCGAGACAACTGACTGCCAGGCCGAGCAGAAAGTCACCGCGATCCCCGCTCAGGCCGAAATATTTCTGAATGAACGGCACGGTGCCAGAAATAACCGTGGCATCGAAACCCCAGACAAAGCCGCCCAAGGCCACAACCAGTGCCACGGAAATGGTGAATAGTTTGCCTCTTTTCATAATTTCATGGGAGAATTGTGTCACTGGTTTGCATTCTTTTTACAGGCAGTTGATTTGGTTGACTTACCAAACGAAACCGCAGGTTGTTGACCTGAGATTGAAACTGAACGCTTGACACGATATTGTAATATAAAAGTTGACAAGTCAAAGCATTAGTAGTAAAAAACCTGAGTTAACCACTGGATATGGCATATTGATTTTGCTGTCAATAGGCATGTTACGGTAAAATTAATGTCGTATACAATTTCAGCGGAATCTTGATTCCGGGTCCCCTGAGCAACTATGACACGCCGATTGATTTCCACTATCCTGCCGAACTTGGTTACAGGCGCAACAGTGTTGGCCGGAGCGTGGGGAGCGGATCGAAGCCCAGCCGCCGATTTTACGTCCAAGCCGGTTACCGTTTACGTGACGGCCAAGGATACAGGCCAGCGCCTTGTCAGAACTGGCGAGCTCCATTTTGCCGATTTGCCGCAACACACCGAAAAGCAAGAGTGCATTTTTGTGGATCCTTCCAAGGAGTTTCAGACCGTGCTGGGTGTTGGTGGTGCCCTGACGGATGCCGCGGCGGAAACGTTTTATAAACTGCCTGCGGACAAACAGCAGGAAATCCTGACGGCCTATTTTGATCCACAAAAAGGCATTGGTTATTCACTGGGCCGCACGTCCATCAACAGCTGCGATTTTTCCAGCGAAAGTTACACCTATGTCACGAACGACGACGCGACCCTGGCAAGCTTTAACCTTGGTCCCGATCTGAAATATCGCATCCCTTTTATCAGGGAAGTGCTGGCTACCGCCGGCAAGGGCTTCACCATTTTTGCCAGTCCGTGGAGTCCCCCGGCCTGGATGAAGGATAACGATGACATGTTGCACGGGGGCAAATTAAAGCCCGAATTTTACGACGCGTGGGCCAGATACTATGTCAAGTTCATCAAAGCCTATGCCAAAGCGGGCGTTCCGATCTGGGGCTTGACGGTGCAGAATGAACCGATGGCGGTGCAGCCCTGGGAATCGTGCCTTTACACAGCCGAGGAAGAGCGTGATTTTGTGAAGAATTTTCTGGGTCCCACCATGGTAAAAAACGGCCTCAAAGATAAGAAAATTTTGATTTGGGACCACAACCGAAGCATAATGTATGGCCGCGCTGAAGCGGTGTTGGACGATCCTGAAGCAGCCCAATACGTATGGGGCGTGGCTTTTCATTGGTACGTGGGCAATTACTTTGAAAACGTAAAACGGGTGCAGGAGGCCTTTCCCAAAACTCATCTGTTGTTCACCGAAGGGTGCAACGCGCCGTTTGACCCGGCCCGCATCCATGAATGGAAATGGGGTGAACGGTACGGAATTTCCATGATCAACGACTTCAACAACGGCGCCGTGGGCTGGACGGATTGGAACATCTTGCTGGATCAGAAAGGCGGACCGAATCACGTCCAAAACTATTGCTTTGCCCCGATTCATGCCAATACCAGGACCGGCGAGCTGACTTACATGAGTTCCTACTATTACCTCGGCCATTTTTCAAAATTTATCCGCCCGGGTGCGCGCCGGATCATCAGCTCTTCCACCGATGACGACTTATTGACGACCGCTTTTTTGAACAAGGATGGCAGGATGGCGGTGATAGTGATGAATCCCTCGGAGCAGGAACAGCCCTTTTACCTCTGGATCGGGGGGAAAGCGGCGCAAACCAGCAGTCCCGCGCACTCGATAATGACCCTGGTGATTTAGTCGTCCACTAATCGCCATGATGAAAATACACCGACATCAGATTGCCCTCGCCCGGAACAATCCTCTGCGTTCTTCAACCTGGGCCACGATGAGCATATTGGGACTACTGGGTTGTGGAACGCTGACCGTCTGTGGCGGCTGGGAGCTCGTTTGGAGCGACGAATTTAAGGGCACTTTGATTGACACGAATCATTGGAAGTTCGAAACCGGAAATCATCGTGGCTGGGGGAATCACGAATTGGAGTATTACACCAGTCGCTCCGAAAATGCCTGTGTCAGCAACGGACTCCTCCACATCGTGGCCCGAAGGGAATCGACGAATGGGTTTTCCTACACCTCGGCTCGCCTGAAGACGGAGGGACTGTTTGCCGAAAAGTATGGGCGGTTCGAATTCCGTGCCAAATTTCCTGCGGGTCAGGGTTTTTGGCCGGCCTTTTGGCTAATGCCCGAACACTCGCCTTACGGGGGCTGGCCGGGTTGCGGAGAAATTGATATTGTTGAGAACAAGGGAAATTATCCGGCGGTCGTGCAGGGGACCATTCACTATGCAGGCCCGCGAGGTGAATATCTTCATTCCTCAGGGCTTTACACCTTCCTCCAGAATGACGGAGTCACCAATTTACACACCTATGGTTTGGATTGGACGACAAATTCAATCCAGTGGTTTGTGGACGGCAAACTCTATGAAACGCAGGACCGGTGGACCACGGTGAAGGCTCACTATCCGGCTCCATTTGATCAACCGTTTTATATCATCATGAATCTGGCGGTTGGCGGTGACTTCGGCGGCAATCCTGATACGAACACGGCTTTTCCGGGCGAAATACAGGTGGATTACGTGCGGGTTTACAGGAAGACCGGGCCATGAAAACCTGGCATGAAAGGACTATATTATCCCGGTTGGGAAAGTGCCGGAATGGTTGGTCATCGGCCCGATGAGAGATTAGGTCACGAATAACAAAATGAGTATTATGAAAATGCCCTGTGCTCCCGCCTCCTTGCGTTACATCAAGCGGTTGATGCTCGCCTCGGCTATCACTGCAGCTTTGTCGGTCAATGTGTCGGGCGCCACCAATGTACTGACTAATCCGGGGTTTGAGTCCGGAACCCTCACCAGTTGGACGACCTACGGTAACAGCATTGGCAACGCTTCCGTCCAGTCCGGCGCGAGCGTTGCCCATAGTGGAACTTACTATTTCAAATCTTACGGTCAGTTTATTGGAGCAACCAACTACTCGGGCATCTCTCAAGACAATCTTTCGGCTCCCAGCAACACCTACACGGCGGACGGCTGGGCCTATACCGCTTTTAGCGATGGTAATGGCATTCACGGACAGGACACGATCTGGGTTGAAGTGAGTTTTCTTGACGCCTCATATAATGCCTTGGCTCTCTACCGGTCGGCGATCGTAACCAGTAACAATTTGGCCAGCTTCGGAGGGGTGAATAACTGGTTCGATTTGCAGATTACAAACCAATGCTCCTTTTCGAACTCTTCGGCACAGATACTGTTACCCGGAACCGTGACCAACACCGTGACCAACCTGGTGGCTCCGGCGGGCACGGTTTACGTGCGCTATCAAGTCGTTTTTGCACAGGGACCGGACAACGCCAATGCCTCGATGTATTTCGATGACCTCACGCTTAACCAAACCGCCGGAACGGTGGTTGTTCCTCCCGTCTTGCAGACAAATATTGTTTGGAGCGACGAGTTCAACCAGCCGGACGGCAGTTCGCCGGATACGACCAAGTGGGGTTATGACATCGGCAACGGTTCAGGTGGTTGGGGCAACAACCAGCAAGAATATGACACTGCTCGCACCAATAACTCCCGCATCGTGGGCGGGCAACTGGTCATCGAAGCCGACCGGGAGAGTTTCAATAGCTTTAACTATACTTCGGCCCGGATGAATACCAGGGGCAAATGGTCATGGGCTTACGGCCGTATGGAGGCACGCATCAAAATCCCGCGGGGACAAGGAATCTGGCCTGCTTTCTGGATGCTGGGCACAAACATTGACTCGGTCGGCTGGCCGACCTGTGGCGAGATTGACATCATGGAAAACATCGGCAAAACCAGCGATCAGGGGACCGAACACGGCACGATTCACGGCCCGCAGGGCGGCGGGGATTACAACGGTGGCTCCGGGGTTGGCGGTACCTATACGCTGCCGAGCGGAGCTCTTGCCGACAACTTCCACATTTACGCCATAGAGTGGACACCCAACCAAATCAAATGGTTCCTGGACAGCAATCAGTTTTTCACGGCGACGCCTGCCAGCCTGCCTGGCGGCGCAACGTGGGTCTTCACGCAGCCGCAATTCTTCATACTCAACGTCGCTGTCGGCGGCTATTGGCCCGGCAACCCGGATGGAACCACGGTTTTTCCCCAACAAATGTTGGTGGATTACGTACGGGTTTACCAACAGACCGCGCCGCTGGCGATTTCCGTGGCGACGCAGCCGAATGGAAGCATGACTTTGACCTGGCCGACCAATATCGTTTGTCATTTGCAGGCACAGACAAATTCACCGGTAGGCGGCAACTGGTCTGACGTTGCCGGCACGACCAATCCGTTTGTCGTATCTCCCGATCCGAATCAAGGTGCCGTCTTTTATCGTCTCGCATCACCGTAGGCCAATGGCTTGATTTGGCGTGGGCCTTCGGGATCCATCGTCATGCCCGTCTCATGTTGCCGGTTTAACGTATGCGCAGTGAGTAAAGCGAAGTCCGTGCTGCAATAAAAAGCGTCCGGTGGCCCGCGCCGCCAAAGACCAACTGAATCGGTCGTTCGGGAACTTCGATGGTGTCAATTAACGTGCCTGTAGGGTTGTACACGTAAATCTGGCCCGCGGCGATATACACATTGCCGTGCGAATCGACCGTGACACTCTCACCACCCTGTTCGGCGAAGAGTTGAAAGTTCGTCAGGCTCCCGTCCGGGTTTACGTCGGCCCGCCACGTCCTCAGTTCCGATTCATCGCTGACGTAAAATGGCTTGCCCGGTTCGGCCCGGCCCAGGCCAAAGGAGCGAATTTGCGGACTTGATTTGATGCCCCAACTTGTGGCCGCATGGAGAAAATCCTCCCCAACGGGGACCACCGTGGTTTCATCCAGCGAAATAAAATCAGCGGCGGGATGGGAAAGTGAGTCACGATTTAAATGCCAGTCGCTCACGGGCAGGTATAAATCCCTCTCCTCCCGGTCCGCGACAGGTTCAGGCTTCAGCAGCGTGGCCTGGCTACCGGGAGTCAGGGCGTAAACCACGCCATCCCCCGCGTAGGAAATTACCATGAGGTTTCCGGCCCGATCCGCAGCCAGATTGACCGGTTCCAACGGATAATCGCTGACGATGGAAAGCTGCCGCGACAAAGAATCCCAGCGATAAATCCGCTGCCAATGTGCGTCCACAAAGTAGAAATCACCACGTGGTCCGATGGCGCCGCCGGAAATGTTGAAAAATCCACCGGCAAGCTTTTCCAGCTTTGCGCCGCGGACGGCAACTGGCGAAGGTTTAAACGGTTTGGGACGAGGCGCCTCGCCTGAAAGGTCTAACCAGGCAAACTCATGCTGGCGGAGTTCGACATCGTGGTTCTGGTCATAAATGCCTGAGTCGAAACTTACCTTGCTGTTGCTGTCGCAGTGGAAGTTGCGGAAACGGATGTCATGCGAGTTGGACACCTTCACCGCCCACGGAAAAGGCTGAAAGGAACTGATGACACGGTAGCTGTGAAAGTTGGCGAAGGTGATGTCATGGGACGAATCAATTTCAATCGGCAGAGCGAAGCCGCTCTCGCCGCGCTCTTCCTCGGTCTGCAAGGCATAAAAGTGCCAATGCGCAGCGTTGCGCACTTCGAGTTCATTACGGACGTGGTGTTCGATTGAGATTTGATAGGCGCGGCCCTCGGTTTCGGTATCGGAGACCATCATGCCAGCCTGCGCGAAAGTCGAAGGGGTCCAAATATCCAGGAAGGTGCCGCCGCCACCATCGGTGACCCAGAGGCTGGGATATTGGCTGTCCCATTGACGATCGGGGCCGGGATCCGCAGTGTGGCTGCTGTTGTAAGGGTTTTCGCGCGAACCATCCGGCAACGGCGTACCGTGGCCGCCGAGGAAGCGGACATCGTTCATCATTGAATCGGAGCCAGCCTTCCAAAGCGCGGCAACCGCACGCCGGTTGTCCCCGCTTGTGTAAAGCCCAATGCCCATCACAATGTTGCTGCCGCCTCTGGGCGCTTCCAGCAAGGCTTTGGGGCTGCCGATACCCTGGTAAGTCGGAGTATTGTCAGGCAGGATAATCTGGGTCGCGCCAGGGTGCAGGCCAATCAACACCGTGTCAGGTCTCAGCTTTAATGTGTCATGCACGACGTAAAAACCGGCCGGCAGGTAAACGGTCCGGTGCCCGGCAATCGCCTTCTGCAACACCTGCGTGTCATCCGTCTGGCCGTCGCCCTTCGCGCCCAAATCACGCAAATTTGCCCAGGTATCGCAGGCGGGTGGGGGAGGCAAATCGGAAGCAACCACCGGCGGCATTTTGGTCGACGGCGCGGCGTCAAAGTGGGTTTCAATTTT
>Ga0265338_10006115_pt1 | contig 15453 bp, 12 predicted proteins | sample 42126metaG_FD_193579 | JGI IMG/M metagenome (GOLD analysis project Ga0265338, IMG submission 193579) | Rhizosphere microbial communities from Carex aquatilis grown in University of Washington, Seatle, WA, United States - 4-21-26 metaG | ecosystem: Host-associated > Plants > Roots > Rhizosphere... | reverse complement strand
TACTCGATTGAAGACGCGACAAACTCAATTGAAGAGCCAACATTGTCTATAAAAAAGCCGTCAGACTCAATTGAAGAGTCACCAGTTGCGATTGAAGAGTCGTCAGACTCAATTGAACGACCAACTTACTCAATTGAAGACGCGACAAACTCAATTGAAGAGCCAACATTGTCTATAAAAAAGCCGTCAGACTCAATTGAAGAACCGACAGAAGAGATTGAAGAGCCAACAGCCTCTATTGAAAAGGGGAAGGTTCAATTTGAAAACACGGCAGACCAAGTTGAAATCGTTTAACAATCCCATCCCAACACCGACAAATACCTTCCACATCCCAGCAGACAATATATTTTCTTGGAAAAATCACTTCTCCTCCGGGATTGTTATTTCTTATTCCCTCTCCCTTGGAGAACTTGTCCCGATTTATCGGGAGGGTTAGGGTGAGGTCTCTTTTGTAATGATCCCCGACGAAGTCGTAAATCAAAAAAATCCATCTTTCTCTTTCTTCCTCCCTCTCCTGTGGAGAACTTGTCCCGATCTATCGGGAGGGCTGGGGTGAGGTCGACAGGGTGCTGGCCTTCGACTTCGCTCAGGCACCGCACAAAAGGTCATTGAGCGTAGCCGAAATGACCTGTCATGTTTTTCTTTGTTTCGTCCCGATACTTCGGGATGAAAAACCTAGCGTTAGCTATACAATTATTGTTGTAGCAATAAAATAAGAGCCCGAGAGTTTATCCCGACCCTTCGGGAGCTCAATGTCATTAAGTTAAGGCTGAAAGCCTTTTTAGCATTAGCGTTGGGCAAAGCCCAACGGGTTTAAACGAAGGTTAAATTTTCCCTGAAAGGGAAATAGCAATATATGCTTTCGCTCCTTCAGAGCTCTAGGCTATGTCATTCTCAAAACATAGGGCGTTGCCCTATGCTATTGCTAAAGCTCCTTCAGAGCATTTTTTCTTAACTTTATGACATTGTTCGGGAGCTTTAGGACAATAATTATAAAAAGTAATGGAAAAACCGAACGTTAGCGATAAATATATAAAAGCAAAAAGACTTTCCAAGTCAATCAATAAAAAAGAGCCGCCTCTTTCGAGACAGCTCTTTTCAATATTTTACTCATCCGATGACTTCGAGTCATCGGATGAGTCTTATATAAGTGATGCAAATGTATCTTAGCTATTTTTGCTATTGCGTACATAACCGTTGTAGCGCCATTTGGCGTTTGCTTCGGCTGCTTTAAACAATTCATCTGCTTCTGCAGGGAATTGTTTTGCCAAGGATGTATAACGCACTTCGCCTTTTAAGAAGTCTTGGAACTTAGTCCAATCAGGTTCTTTGGAATCTAATATAAATGGATTTTGACCTTGTTCTTCCAACTCAGGGTTGAATCTCCACAAGTGCCAGTATCCACATGCTACTGCGTTATTTTCTTCTGCTTGAGCTTTACCCATTCCTGCCAACAAACCGTGGTTGATACATGGTGCATAAGCAATAATGATTGATGGACCCGGATAAGCTTCTGCCTCGCGGATTGCTTTCAATGTTTGTGCTTGATTAGCACCCATCGCAATTTGCGCTACATATACATAACCATAAGTGGTAGCCATCATTCCAAGATCTTTTTTACGGATGCGTTTACCTGCAGCGGCAAACTTAGCAACGGCTCCTACCGGAGTAGATTTAGATGCCTGACCTCCCGTGTTAGAGTAAACCTCTGTATCTACTACAAGGATGTTTACATCTTGACCCGAAGCCAATACATGATCCACACCTCCGTAGCCTATATCATACGCCCAACCGTCGCCACCGATAATCCATTGCGATTTTTTCACAAAGTATTGTTGAAGTGCAGCTAATTGTTTCGAAAGTTCTGAAGTACTTGCAGAAAGAATTGGCATCAATTTATCGGATACTTCGCGTGTAACTAAAGTACTTTTTCTATTTTCAATCCATTGAGTAAACAATGCTTTTGTTTCAGCAGAGTATTCAGCCGATTCTAATGCTTCTTTAAATAAGCGTTCTACACGGTCGCGCATTTTTTCGATACCGATAGTCATACCCAACCCATATTCAGCATTATCTTCAAATAATGAACTTGCCCATGCCGGACCTTGTCCTTTTTCGTTGATAGTATATGGAGTAGATGGAGCTGAACCAGAATAAATAGAAGTACATCCTGTTGCATTGGCCACGATTTGATCTTCGCCAAATAATTGAGTTATCAATTTTACATAAGGGGTTTCACCACAACCTGAGCAGGCACCCGAGAACTCAAACAATGGAGTTGCAAACTGAGAGTTCTTCACATTCAATTTTACATCTACTAAATCTTGTTTTGATTTCACCTCGTTTACACAGAAATCCCAATTTTCTTGATTTGGCAATTGTGATTCGATTGGAACCAACTTCAATGCTTTACCATTTTTATTTCCCGGACATACATCAGGACAGTTACCACAACCCATACAGTCAAGTACATCTACTTGAATACGGAATGCCATTCCTTCAAATGCTTTGCCATTGGCTTTCAATGTGTCAAAAGCCGGTGCTTTAGCTTGTTCAGCCGCATCCAACACGAACGGACGGATTGCAGCGTGAGGACATACATATGCACATTGGTTACATTGAATACAATTTTCAGGAGTCCAGATAGGAACATGAGATGCTACACCGCGTTTTTCATATTTAGTTGTACCGGCATCCCAAGTACCGTCTTCACGACCTGTGAAAGCTGATACAGGAAGATCATCACCTGCTTGAGCATTGATAGTACGAACTACTTTCTTGATAAATACTGGTGCATCATCAACAGCCACTTCGCTATCTAGTTTAATATTAGCCCATTCTGCTGGAATTTCAACTTTAATATAATCACCACCACGATCCACCGCAGCATTGTTCATATTTATAATTGCTTCTCCCTTTTTACCATAAGATTTTACGATAAATTTCTTCATTTGCTCAACAGCCAATTCTACCGGAATAACTCCTGTAATACGGAAGAATGCTGATTGAAGTATCGTGTTTGTTCTATTACCTAAACCGATTTCTTCCGCAATGTTGGTTGCATTGATAATATACATGCTGATATTATTTACAGCCAAATATTTCTTTACATTATCAGGAAGATGTTTCTTCGTTTGTTCTACATCCCAAACAGAGTTCAACAAGAAGGTACCATTCTTTTTCAAACCTCTTGTTACATCATATAAATGTAAGTATGCAGGCACATGGCAAGCCACAAAGTCCGGTGTATTTACCAAATAAGTAGAACGGATCGGGTTATCACCAAAACGAAGGTGAGATGCAGTGAAACCACCCGATTTCTTAGAGTCATAAGCAAAATAAGCTTGACAATATTTATCTGTGTTATCACCGATAATTTTGATAGAGTTTTTATTTGCACCTACAGTACCATCAGCACCCAAGCCATAGAATTTAGCTTCGAAAGGTCCGTTAGCAATTACTAATTCTTCTTTTACAGGAAGAGAAGTGAAAGTAACATCATCAACTATACCGATAGTAAATTGATTTTTAGGCTCCGGCAAATGCAAGTTTTCATAAACTGCAAGAATTTGAGCAGGGGTTGTATCTTTAGAAGAAAGACCATAACGACCACCTACAACAATAGGTTGTTCAGCTTTTCCGTAGAAACAATCTTTCACATCCAAATACAATGGTTCGCCTGTTGCTCCCGGTTCTTTTGTACGGTCAAGTACAGCAATGCGTTTAGCAGTTTTAGGCACAGCAGCCAAGAAATGTTTTGCTGAGAATGGACGATACAAGTGTACCGCAACCAAACCAACTTTCTCACCGGCTTCTGTCAAGTGGTCAATAGCTTCGCGAGCAGCTTCGGTTACAGAACCCATAGCAATAATCACACGATCAGCATCAGGAGCACCATAATAATCGAACAAACCATAGTTGCGTCCGGTTATTTTATTTATTTCATTGATATAATCTTCAACAATACCTACTACTTTGTCATAGTAAACATTACTAGCTTCACGAGCTTGAAAGTAAATATCCGGGTTTTGAGCAGTACCACGAACCACAGGATGTTCCGGGTTCAAAGCACGAGCACGGAATTCAGCTAACGCTTTTTGATCCAAAAGCGGAGCCAATTCTTCAGTACTCAATGATTCAATTTTTTGAATTTCGTGGGAAGTACGGAAACCATCAAAGAAGTGTACAAAAGGAACACGAGATTTAAGTGCAGCTAAGTGAGCTACAGCGGCTAAATCCATCACTTCTTGTACAGAACCTGTTGCCAACATGGCACAACCTGTTTGACGAACGGCCATTACATCTTGGTGGTCACCAAAGATAGAAAGAGCATGAGAAGAAAGTGCACGAGCAGACACATGGTAAACGCCCGGAAGCAATTCACCTGCTACTTTGTACATATTAGGAATCATCAACAATAAACCTTGAGATGCAGTGAAAGTATTAGAAAGCGTGCCTACTTGAAGAGCTCCATGCATAGTGCCTGCAGCACCAGCTTCGGATTGAAGCTCTTCTACTTTTACAGTTTCACCGAAGATGTTTTTACGACCTACAGCTGCCCATTCGTCAACATATTCTGCCATAGTTGATGATGGCGTGATAGGATAAATTGGAGCTACTTCTGTAAACATATACGCGATATGTGCAGCAGCTTGATTTCCATCACAGGTTAAGAATTTCTTTTCTTTTGCCATTGTTTGTAAATATTTAGTTGTTTTGAAAATTTTTATTTTACTTAGAAATATTAGGGTAACAAGATAAAAATAGTAATTATATAAATAAACATCTTTTCTAATTACCAAAAGCTTATTTTCTTGCTAATAACTTGTAACTCGTAACTTGTAACTTGTAACTGAATTAGTACAAAAATCCAAAGAGCCACAAAGGTATTGATTTTTTCTTTCCTATATCCATCATATCAATTGCCTGAAACACTTTAACATCATTTTTAAGGTTCTCATCCTTAGCCACCACTTTAAAGGGATATTGTTTATCAATTAGAAAGTCAGCACCATCCGTTGTAAAAAGCACATCTTTATCTCGAACCATATTGTTTACAAAGAAGGTTTCGCACAAAGCCTTTCTATTTATGTTTGAAGGAAAGATAGCATACATCTGATTCGTATTCTGCATGTAAATTCTATCAGGTTTCTTTGGGAAATCCTCATTCTCCGAATACAACCAGTTAAGCATGCGTGCATCCTTCAAGTACTTAATGTAATTCATCACCGTAGCCCGCGAGGTTTCAATATCCAGACTCAACTGACTCACATTTGGCGAACAAGGAACACTGGTAGCATTTGTAGCCAACAGATATAGCAATTTACTTATCTTAGGTAAATACTTCAACTCTATTTGCTTCAGAAATAAGATATCCACCTCGATAGTCATGTTCATTAACTTCAGCAGATTCTCCGAGTAGTTTGTATTCTCTAAAAACAGGGGATAATATCCGTGATGCAAATAGTCTTGAAAATAGGCTAAGGGCTTTATGACAGAAGTAATTTCTTTTGCAATTTGCTCGTGGTTTTGTAATATCTCCTCTAGAGTATAAGGACACAAGTTAGTTCCTTTCATCAAGTTGATATACTCACGAAAAGAATAACCTCGTAAATTATAAGACTGCACACATTCGGCCACAGGAGATTCTTCATCTTTGAGACGCATTACCGAAGGACCTGAAAATACAATATGTAAATCCTTGAAATTTTCGTAACAATAACGCAAGTCTTTGCCCCAATCAGGATACTTAAACACTTGATCAATCAATAATGTTTTCCCGCCACTCTTTTGAAACTCATCTGCGAAAGAAACAAGTGTGCGATTGGTAAAATAGAAGTTATTCAGATTGATGTACAGGCAGGTTCTATCATCAACAGAGAAATTGTCTTTGGCATATTGTAATAAGAAAGTAGTTTTACCTACTCCACGGCTGCCTTTAATCCCAATAAGACGATGTCTCCAGTCTATTTCAGACATCAAAAGTCTTGTAACAGGCGACTCTATATGCTCAACCAAATATTTATGTGTTCTGAAGAAGGTGTCCATCTTTATTTTTTTGCCATGCAAATGTATAAAATATAATATTGTTTTTGTAATCTCCACATGACATATTTACTGCAATACTGTTATTAAAAACAAAAAGCCTCGTTTTTCAACGAGGCTTTTGTTTATATTATTTTGCTTAACGCATTGTATTGGTGGTTGTCGGTTTATTATTTAAACATCCACCAGGCTTATTGGCACAACTTTCACCTACGGGTGAAGCATAAAAGCCGGCACTCTTAAAAGCTCCTACGAGGGCGTTAACATCCGTTTTAGTATCATCATATTCTATAGCAACTGTTCCCATTTGAGGATTTGCTTTAACAGACATCACACCGGTTTGTGATTTCATCCTTTTTTCTACTGTTGATTTTCCTTTACTGTCACTGATCATTACATTAAATGAAACTGATTTCTTTGCGGCAAATACAGATAAAGCAAATAAGCTTATAAAAAGAATTGTGAGAGTGCGTTTTGTTTTCATAATATTTTATTGTTTAAATTATTGCTTACAAATACGGATTATATTGTTTTTCATGACCAATCGTTGTTGTATTTCCATGACCGGAATATACCACCGTTTGGTCGGGTAAAATTAATAATTTTTTCGTAATCCCATCAATGAGCGTACCAAAATTACCACCGGGTAAATCAGCTCTACCTACACTTTCCTCAAAAAGAACATCACCGGCAAAAAGCACCCCATCGGCTTTACAATAAAAACAAAGGCTGCCGGGAGAATGACCGGGAACATAAATCGTGAGAAGTTCAGTATTACCAAACCTCACAACATCTCCTTCATGTAAATGGGAACCCATCTTCTGTGGAATCACTTCAAAACGAAAACCAAAGGATTTAGCGTGGTCCACCATACTTGATATAAAAGACTCATCTGCTTCGTGTCCTTCAGGCAATACACCATATTTATTTGCTAGAAAAGCATTACCTAAGATATGATCAAAATGGGAGTGGGTATTAAGTACACGCTTCAAAGTTAAATTATTTTGTTCTATGAAATCAACCAGCGCTACTTCTTCTTCGGGAAAGACACAACCGGCATCAATTATGATGCACTCTTTGGTATCGTCGTAAAGTAAGTAGGTATTTTCTTGTATAGGGTTGAATGTAAAAGTCTTTATTTGCATAGTAAAACAGAAAATTTAATAATTATAGTTTAGTCCTAGCATCAATGAGGTGGCATCAAGACGACCAAACTTACCATCTTGAGTCACATCCGAGAAAATTCCCGCCGTATATCGTAAAGTCAGATCCAAAGAAAGTTCTCTACTAATTTTCGTCCCGATCTTAGCACCCAATAAAAGATTTGGATCAAATGTATTAACATACGGAATTTTCTCATTAGGATGAGAACTTGTCTCATTTATTGCTGAAACATTAATATTTGCTTCTAAACCGAGATCAAGACCTATATAAAAATCGCGCGGATCATAAATCAAAGAAGCATAAACAGGAATAGTTAAATATGAAAATAGATATTTAGTTTTAACATTTTCTTGTGTTGTAACACTAGTTTCAACACCATTTATTAGTTGGTAATTTGTTTGTGTTTTCAATCCATTATCATAAGTACCCAAGGTCTTCACACCCAAACCGCTATTTATAGCAAAATGTCCAAACTTATAAAAACCACCTATCTCGGGATAATAAGTTGGTACACTGCCATCATTCAAAGTATATGTAGCATCTGTAAATAGTACGCCTTGTTTTACCGATAACGACAATTGTGCTTGAGCAAGAGTAAAACCAAATAGCATCAGAATAATGAGTAAATCCTTTTTCATAATCGCAAGCTTTAGGTGAAACTTAGGTAATTATTTAGATTGGCACATACACCGCCTTTTTAGTCTTGAAGTATTCCTCTTTAAACCAGTCACTCACAGCATAAAGTGTAGACATTTTTTTAAATGGGAAGATTTCGTGTTCTAATTCACCGCCTTTTAGGCATATCAAACCATTAGGAAGCGCATTTTTTTGTTCGCTTTTGATATTCTTTCTAGTCAATTTTATTAAGTCACTAAGTGGCATTACCGCTCTACTTACCACGAAATCAAACTTATCTTTCTCCTCCTCTACCCGTGCATGACGGAAAGAAACATTCTCCAAACCTATGGCCGAAGAAACTTCCATACATACCTTTATTTTTTTTCCTATAGAATCCAATAAATGAAAATGCACTTCAGGGAAAAGAATTGCCAAAGGAATACCGGGAAAACCACCTCCACATCCAACATCCATGATCGTGGAACCGGCTTTAAAGTTTAGCACCTTTGCTATGGCCAATGAATGCAAAACATGATGTTCGTACAAATTTTCAATATCCTTACGCGAAATCACATTTATCTTGCCATTCCAATCCGCATACAAGTCGGAAAGTGCAGCAAATTGTTCTTTTTGTTTAGCTGTCAGCGTTGGGAAATACTTAGTTATAATTTCCATTATTATTTTATAAGCTTTGCTATCGGACTATCTTTTTTGAGACAAGATCTTATCTTTTTGAAAGGAATAAGCACTTCGGTTTGACCTATTGAGTAAACTGCAATTTCATCCGGATTGAAGATAAATGAAATTCCTTCTTCTGTCACATTAAAGTTCTCGTTTGGAACAATGTTTTGAGCAAAAAAGTAACCATTATTTATCATTTGTTCTTCACTTTCAAATCCATTGTCCTTCATAATTTGTTTTTTCAACAAATCAGAAATTTTTGGTTCGAAGCCTTCTTCAAAAATATCTTCTTGTCTAAGCTTTTTTCCAGTCTTTAAGTCAAAAACTAAGTATTGTGTATTATCCTTTTTTTGAAGTTTCCCAATTTGAGAGCTGCGACTTAACTCATAAGAAAGTATCCCTAAGTCATTATATAAAATGACTGTATTCATAGTCCACTCTTCGTTATTTACCTCATTTATTTGATTTAAAATACTATTCTTCTTTGCATTGGCAACAATAGACTTCGTATAAGCATCGAAAGTAACTTTTGTAAATTTATTTACGGCTGTTTTTGCATCATAGTTAGCATACGATGAATCAAATGCATAAGTTATTAGTTGTTGCTGTATTTTCTTCAAAACTTGTTCATCTCCTCCTGCCGAAGGATATAAAAATTGTATATCTACTTTACAATAACCTTTATTAGACGAATCATTAGTTAGCGTAGGGCGAAGTATTCTCGTATAATCAACCTTTTGAAACTCTAAAAAAGTATTTTTTTTGCATGAATTGAAAAACATGACAGCAGCAAATACCGTTAATAAACTGACTACTAATCTTTTCATTTGTATAATACGTTTAATGTTTGTTAATGCAAGTTTAACTAAAATCTTTTACTTTTTAATTACTTGACAAAATTAAGTTCTATATATTTTAATATCTAAGTTTCAACTGATACACATTATATTTCTTTGTGAACTTTGTATTTTAATTTCTCACAAAAAGACTACAAAAACTCTCCATAAAAATAAAAAAATAATCGATTGCTGAAACAATGTATCATAGAGACTTATGAAAGAATTCAAAAAATAATTTTAAAATAAATGAACAAATAAAATTTCTAATTGTTTAAGCATCAACAAATAATGAGACTCTTATTGAGCGTTATGATAATACCACTAATTTTGAGAATACAAGCAAAAAAGATTATAGATGTGATGTAAATTGCATTAAATCAAAATATATAAACCAGAATGATTAAGTAAAAGACACACCAACCAAAAATTCATAATCGTGTGTAATAGTCTGCCTTGACTATGTTAAGAGGCTCCTTTTATTTGGAGCCTCTTTTTTTTACTTCTTTAAAGTACATAGCTGTTTGAATTTTTTCCATTGAGTTTTATAATCAGATATAAGTATCTAAGAAAGTAATCTAATAAGTTATAAAAATATGGGAATAATGTAATTTTTTTCAAAAAACATATAATACTTGTTTAATTATGGATATATAATTTTGTAATTATTTCCATTATGTGATCAGCTATATGGTTAAACCTATCTACAGGTAGATCAAGCCCCATGAAAAAAATAAAACAGTTACGAATAAGTTATAAAATGAAATACTTTCAAAGCTATTGTCAATGCACTAGTTTTAAGTTCTATTTTTGTTAAAACTATTAAATCATAAATTTTATTTTCGATAAAAAAGTTATAAGATACAGATTACAAACAACTATTGTAGAGCATAATACAATTACCTATAACAAGGTAAAAAAACAAATAGTTAACATATACTCTACTACTAGTTTATTTATCTGATTTTATATAATATCTTTGAGCCCTTAAAAGGTAAAAATTCACTAGACATTAATTCAAAACACATTTAAAATGACATTAAAAGAAATACCTTCTTTACGAATTGGGTCATTGGAAATCAATCCTCCAATTATTCAAGGTGGAATGGGGGTAAGAGTTTCAAGATCCGGACTAGCTGCTGCGGTAGCAAATGAAGGTTGTGCCGGGGTGATCGCCAGTGTTGGATTGGGAGATTATGAAAATCAACCAGCATCAAAATTTGTAGAAGTTAACAACGACGCTTTACGACAAGAAATTAGAACTGCCCGCGCTAATAGCAAAGGCGTGATTGGTGTAAACGTAATGGTGGTGCTATCTAACTTTGAAGAACTTGTTAAAGTCTGTGTAGAAGAAGACGTGGATTTAATTATCTCAGGTTCGGGACTACCACTTGACTTACCTAAATTCCTTAACGGAAAAGATATCAAACTTATACCTATAGTATCATCTGTTAGAGCACTGGATGTAATTTGCCGTAAATGGAAACAAAATTACAATACTCAACCAGATGCAGTAATTGTAGAAGGAGTAAAAGCTGGAGGTCACTTAGGCTATAATATGGCCGATATTATGAATGACACAGTAACTCCATTAGAGCAATTGGTAACCGAGTTAGTTGAATATACCAGCAAGATGGAGAAACCAATTCCAGTAATTGCAGCAGGCGGTATTTTTGATGGAGCTGATATTGCCAAATTCCTTAAGCTTGGAGCTTCGGGTGTACAAATGGCAACTCGCTTTGTTTGTACTGACGAGTGTGATGTGGATATTGAATTCAAAAATGCTTACATTAACGCTAAAAAAGAAGATATTGTTATAGTAAAAAGCCCGGTAGGTTTACCCGGTCGTGTTATCCGTAACGAATTTGTAGAAAAAATTCTTATCGGAGGTGCTGTTCCATTTAAATGCAAACATCACTGCTTGCGTACATGCAATCCTAAAACAGTTCCATTTTGTATAGCTAAAGTACTTGGTGATGCCTCTAAGGGTCTTTGGTATAATGCCTTTGCCTTTGCCGGTTCAAATGCTTACCGTTGTACAGAAATTGTGCCGGTTAAAAAGCTTGTGGATGAACTAAAGGCAGGAATCATTGAAAACTTATAAGGAAAATTTATAATATCAAAATACTAAAATGGCCTCACTTTAAGTGAGGCCATTTTTATTTTAATAAAATATGAAATGTAATAAATTACTTTTTTTCATCTTTATTATACAAAGATTCATTCCCTTTCTCACCTGTTCTAATGCGATAGGATTCCATTAAATCAGATACGAAAATCTTACCATCACCAATGGCACCTGTTTTTCCTGACGCCAAAATTGCATCAATAGTTATTTGAAGGTTAATATCACGTACCACAATGGTAAGCAACATACGAGGAATAAAACTTGTATCATGCACAGTACCACGATAGGCCATCTCTCCTTTTTTAATTTCATTGCCCGCTCCGGTAACATCCCAATAAGAGAAAAACTCAATTCCTACAGCATGTAATGCATCTTTTACTTCGTCAAATTTTGATGTACGAATAATTGCCTCGATTTTTTTCATATTTTCTTTGTTTAATGTTTAAACTAATTATTATAATAGATTGCAAATCTATAAAAAACTTTGCAATCATCTTGATAGCAAATAAAAAAACCGGACAACATTATTGCCCGGCCTTTTTATTCTTTTTTTAGTCTTAAATTAATCTAACAAATACATCTGTACCATCTTCTTCTAAGTACACTTTTGCTTCACGAGCTAACCAACCTAATGAACAGTACAAATCTTTGTCAGTAAGTTTAGTTGCCTTCTTAAGATCTTTTACGGTTTTTTTACTTCCATCATTTAATGAACTCCATAATAAACCGGCATTTTCTCCAATTTTTGTTGTCATAATAATTTTTTTTAGTTAAATATATTGAGATGAATCTGTTTTAACTTAATTATGGTTACAAATTTATAATTTTTATTTAGAAATTCATTAATCCATTTTATGTTATTCGCAATAAAACAGGTACTATTTCATTTATTTTCTAAACAAATTAGAATTATTACAAATTATCGTTCTTTAGAGCTCTATTAGAAAGAGAGATTAATGAACAATCTTATTAAAGATTATTCATACTTAATAGATTTAGCAGGTAAGATTTTACTTATAAGATAGGATGGTAACAAAAGCATTAGCACAGAACAAATAAATGTACCTACATTCAGTATTAAGATATAAAGTATATTAATGTAAACAGGCACAAAGGTTACATAATAGGTTTCTGCATCTAATGGTATAATATGAGTAAAATATTGTATCAATATTAATCCTATCCCCAAAATATTTCCCCAAAGCATCCCTTTTCCTATCAAGAAAAAAGAATGATACAAAAACACTTTACGAATTGACCAATTCTTAGCCCCCATCGCTTTGAGTATACCAATCATATTAGTTCGCTCAAGGATTAAAATAAGCAGACCTGAGATCATATTAAAACCTGCCACAGTGAGCATCAACACCAATATTATAACTACATTCATATCCAGCATTTTGAGCCAAGAGAAAATTTGTGGATTGAGGTCTTCTATGGTGCGGGAGAAGTAAGTTGAACCATCTTTATTTACATGATTGGCGGTGCGAAAGTAAACCTTATCACCTATCTCATTTAAGCGGTCGTAATCCGAAATAAGTATTTCCAAACCACTTACTTGTTTTTTATCCCAATCATTCAATTGTTGAATTTGTTTGATATCGGTAAGAATGAATAGTTTGTCGTATTCCACAAAATTGGTACAGTAAATACCTGCCACGGTAAACTTGCGAGCTCGAATATAATCTCCTTCAATAAAATAGGTAAAGAAACTGGATTTCACCTTTAGATTCAGAAGGTGCGCTAAGTAGGCAGAAATTATCACTTGTTTGGAAGCTACGGAGTCATTCAAGGCAATACTATCACCCTCAACCATATTGTTTTTATAAAACTTCCAATCAAAATCTTTATCCACGCCTTTTAAGACAATACCTTGTACATCAGCATCGGTCTTAATAATACCCGGTTTTGTAGCAAATCGTTGAATATGACTTATTCCATCAATTTTTGAAAGACTCTTTATTAAACTGTCAGAGGCATTGATTGGTTTGGTCTCAAAGGTTTCATTTCTATCAAAATTCATCACCTGTATATGCGAACCAAAAGCGATAACCTTATTGCGAATCTCTTTTTTAAATCCCAACACTACGGACACGGTGATAATCATTACAGCGAGTCCCAGTGCAATACCCAGCATAGCTACACGCACAGCAGGACGGGACACTGTTTTATGTCCTTTCTTACTGAAATGTATTCGCTTAGCTATAAAGAGTTCTAGGTTCATTAAAAATAGAGATTAGAGATTAGAGATAAGCGATTAACAATAAAATGCAAAATCTCTTTTGTTTATCGTTAATCGCTTATCTCTAATCGTTTTTTTATATGGTTTTTCCCGGATATATTTCCAACGCTTTTTGAAGCACTATTAATGCTTTCACTAAATCTTCTTTTTTAAGCACATAAGCTATACGCACTTGGTCTTTGCCCATGTCCGGCAAAGTATAAAAACCGGATGCCGGAGCCATCATAACTGTTTGACCTTCATAATCAAAGTCATTTAGCAACCACTCGCAAAACTTATCGGCATCATCTACCGGAAGTTTAGCTACGGTATAAAATGCACCCATTGGTATAGGAGAATAAACACCGGGTATGCGGTTAAGCCCATCTATCAAACATTTTCTACGCTCCACATATTCTTCATAAGTATCGCGCATATATTCTTCAGGTGCATCAAGAGAAGCTTCAGCAGCAATTTGTCCAATTAGTGGCGGACTTAAGCGTGCCTGACAAAATTTCATCAACGTATTTCGTAGTTCTTTATTTTTTGTAATCACTGCACCGATGCGAATTCCACACTCACTATAGCGTTTGGAAACAGAATCAATAAGCACCACATTTTCTTCTATACCAACCAAGTGGCAAGCCGAGATATATGGTGAACCGGTATATATAAATTCACGATACACTTCATCCGAGAATAAGTATAGATCATATTTCTTTACCAAGTGTCTAATTTGATTCATCTCGTTGCGTGAATACAAATAACCCGTTGGGTTGTTTGGATTACAAATCATTATACCCTTGGTCTTTTCATTGATAAGTTCTTCAAACTTTTCCATTGGAGGCAATGCAAAACCATCCTCAATAGTGGAAGTAACTGTACGAATTATGGCACCTGCCGACACGGCAAAAGCCATATAATTAGCATAAGCAGGTTCCGGTATAATAATTTCGTCACCCGGATTAAGACATGCCAAGAATGCAAACAATACCGCTTCCGAACCGCCTGTTGTTATCAGAATATCATCCGCCGCCACATTGATATCGAATTTCGCATAATAATGTACTAGCTTTTCGCGATAACTACGATTCCCGTCACTTGGGCTATATTCCAGCACCGTGCGGTCAATGTTACGAATTGCGTCAAGTGCTACTTGAGGCGTAGGTAAGTCAGGTTGTCCAATGTTTAAATGATACACTTTCAAACCCCTTGCCTTTGCCGAGTCGGACATGGGCACCAATTTACGGATAGGCGATGCAGGCATCTCTATTCCGCGGTCAGAAATTTTTGGCATGCTTTAATTAATTAATAATTAACAATGAGTAATTAATAATGAATACAATTAGGTATAAATCATTAATTACGTTAACGCAGGCAAAGATAGAAAAAAACAGTTGACGAGTAAACAACTAACTGGGTAAACATCGGACTGACGCTTGAAAATTAATGATGGTACCTGATTTCGTTGCACCTTACTTCGATTTTATCTTTTTGAGGTTCAGCACACCGTGCTATTTGTAGTAATAGATTATTACTTTTACTGAAATTACTTTGCCCTTTTTTAGGTATTTTTTATGAATTTTCTTGAAAAAAGGCTCAAAAGAAAATGTTTTCTTGACATGGGAAAAGTGATTCTTGATGTGGGAAAATGGTTTCTTGATATGGGAAAATGCCATCTTGAAAAATGAAACATTTTTCTTTTCCCCACATTTTGATCTCCAGAATAGGGAATTTTATATCCTGCCTTGGATAAATAC
>Ga0265338_10006114_pt1 | contig 15454 bp, 11 predicted proteins | sample 42126metaG_FD_193579 | JGI IMG/M metagenome (GOLD analysis project Ga0265338, IMG submission 193579) | Rhizosphere microbial communities from Carex aquatilis grown in University of Washington, Seatle, WA, United States - 4-21-26 metaG | ecosystem: Host-associated > Plants > Roots > Rhizosphere... | reverse complement strand
GCCGCAACGGCAGCCGGTGCCAGGCTGGTCTCCTACGCCCGGCAGGGCGATCCCGGGGCGGTGATCGCGCAGGAGAGGGTGGTCACGGCGGCGGTCGCCGCGGCAAACCGTGCCCTGGTCCCGCTCGGGCTGAACACCTGCGCGGGCTAAGAACTAACTCAGCGCGGCGACGCGGTCGGCCTCGGCCGCTGACAGCGGCCGGAGCGGGGCACGGACGTCTGGCCTGACCGGCAGCCCGGCTCGGCCGAGGACGAGCTTCAGTGCGGCGATGAACCCGGTCGGCGGGATCGCGTTCCGAAGCTCGCGCATCCGGGCGGTGTGCGCGGGCGAGGGATCGCGCACTGCTGCGCCGACGTCCGCCGGGAACGCGCTCGCAAGGCCCGACACCGCGCCGGCAGCGCCCTCGGCCAGGCCGTCGGCGACGAGCGGCTCGGAACCCACGTACACGGGCAGGCCGAGCCGGAGGTAGGGCCGCAGAGCGTCCATCGTCCCTTCGGATGCCTTGATCCCGGCGACATTGTCCGCCCGCTCGGCGACGCGCTCGATCACGGCCGGCGGCAGCGGGTAGCCGCTGCGGGCGGCAAATGCGTAGAGATAGAAGGGCAGCGGTGCGCAGGCGGCGGCAGCGGCCGCAAAGTGCTCAACCAGCAGGTCGTCGTCGAGTGGGAAGTAGGGCGGGGGGATCACCGCGGCGCCGTCGGCGCCCGTCTCGGCGGCGTGGGCCGCGAGCGCCGCCGTCTCGGCCGTCGTCTGGGCGCCGCAATGGACGATCAGCGGACCGCGGCACGCCGCCCGGAACAGCTCGGCGGCCCTGCGCCGCTCCTGCGGCCGCAGCAGGATGCCCTCTCCGGTCGTGCCGCAGCAGAAGATCCCGTCCGCGCCGCCCTCGGCGGTGAGGTGGGCGACCAGAGGCTCGATCGCGGCGTCGTCGAGCGCCTCGCCGCCGTCCCGCAGGGGCGTCACCGAAGCGGCATACAACAGGGGCGCCATCGCTGTGCGAGCATACCCGGCTGGTGCGCGTCGTCTCGCAGTTGCCTGCCCGCGCCGACCTGGTGGTGGTCGGTGGCGGCATCGTGGGCGCCGCCACCGCCTTCTTCGCCTCCCGCGCCGGGCTGCGCGTGCTGATCGTCGAGCGGCTGCCCCGGCCCGCGGCGTTCACGACCGCCGTCGCGGCCGGGGGCTATCGCCTGCAGCTCGAACATGCCGACGAGCTCGGCCTCGTCCGGCGCACCGTCGAGCTGCTGGAGCGGTTCGCCGACGAGACCGGCCAGACCGTCCACACGCCCGGGCTTCTGCGCCAGGGCTACCTGTGGCTGGCAACCGCCGAGGAGACTGCCGCCACTCAGAGAGAGCTGGTCGATCGTCAGCGCGCGTTCGGCGTCGACGGCGTCGAGCTGCTCGACGGCGAGCAGGCGCGCCGCGAGTTCCCGTGGCTGGATCCGTCGGTGCTCCAGGCCCGGTTCCGGGCAGCCGACGGCCTGATCGATCCGCGGCCGATCGCGATGGGGCTGATCGAGGGCGCGGGATGTGAGGTGGCGCTGGGCTGTGAGGTCGCCGGGCTGAAGACCGACAGCGGCCGCGTCCAGGGCGTGCGCACCTCGTGGGGCGATGTGGCCTGTGGCGGCGTGGTGGTCGCCTGCGGGCCGCTGTCCGGCCTGTTCGCCGCGCAGGCCGGCGTCCGCCTGCCGGTCGAGGCGCTGCGTCGCCAGCGCGTCGCCATCTGGAACATGGCCGGCCTGCCGCCCGGGGCGCCGATGACCATCGACGAGGAGACGACCGTCCACTGGCGGCCGGTGGGCGACCGCGCGGCATACCTGCTCTACCCGGATCCCACCGAGCGGCCCGCCCCGCCCGCGACCCGGGTGGACGGCGACCCGGAGTTCGCATTCGGGCTGCTCGACCCGGCCAGCCCGCGCTGGATCGGGCGCACCGCCCCGTTCTGGTCGGAGGTGTGGGAGCGGAACTCGGCGGTCTGGAGCGTCCAGGCCGGCCAGTACACGATGACGCCCGATCAGCGGCCGTTGCTGGGTGAGACCGAGGTCGGCGGCCTCTTCGTGAACACCGGCTACAGCGGCCACGGCGTGATGGCAGGGCCCGGCGGCAGCGAGCTGCTGGTCGAGGTCATCACCGGCGACCGCACCGACAACCCGTTCCGGCTCGACCGCGAGTTCACGACGAGCACCCAGGCGTTCTGAGACGATGCGCCAATGACCGTCGCTGCGGCCGTCCTCTCCGCCCCTCATGAGCCACTCCGCGTAGAGTCGCTCGAGCTCGACGATCCCGGCCCCGCCGAGGTGCGCGTTCGCTACGGCGCCAGCGGCGTCTGCCACAGCGACCTGCACTGCATCGACGGCGAGTGGACGGTGCCGCTTCCGCTGGTGCTTGGCCACGAGGGCGCCGGCACGGTCGAGGCGCTGGGTCCCGGCGTGACCGGCCTCGCTGTCGGCGACCGCGTGATCCTGTCCTGGCGATACAGCTGCGGCCACTGCCGCGCGTGCGTGCGCGGCCGGTCCTGGGCGTGCACGAACACCCGCATGGGCGACTCCACGCTGGACGACGGAACGCTTCGTTTTCAGCGGGGCGACGGCACTGAGGTCTACCAGTATCTGTCGGTCGGAACGTTTGCCGAGGCGGCGGTGGTGCCTGCGCAGGCGGCGATCCCGGTGCCGCCGGAGCTCCCCTTCGACGTCGCCTGCCTGATCGGATGCGGGGTCACGACCGGCGTTGGTGCTGTGGTCAACACCGCTGAGGTCGAGGCCGGCGCTTCCGTCTGCGTGATCGGCTGCGGCGGCGTCGGGCTGTCGGTTGTGATGGGAGCGGTGCTGGCCGGCGCCCACCCGATCATCGCGGTGGATGTGGAGGACGAGAAGCTCCAGCAGGCGGTCGACATCGGGGCCACCCACACGGTTCGCGGAGATGCCGACGTAGCCGCCCAGGTGCGCTCGATCGTGCCCGGCGGCGTCGACTACGCGTTCGAGGCCATCGGGCTGAAGCCGACCGTGGAGCTGATGCCGCGCCTGCTCTGCGTCGGCGGCACCGCAGTGATGGTCGGCATGTCCGCCGAGAACGTGGAGGTCAGCTTCTCGGGCTATGGCCTGCCCGAGTATGGGCACAGCGTCCTGGGCTCGAACTACGGGTCATCCGTGCCACCGGTGGACTTCCCCCGGCTGGCCGCGCTGCACCTGGCCGGCAAGCTGCCGATCGACCGCCTGATCACCGACCGGATCGGGCTGGACGGCGTCAACGCCGCCTTCGACGACATGCGCAACCGCCGCGGCGGGCGCGCGGTCATCCTCTACGACTAGAAAGCCCTGTCAGGGCTTCAGAGCCTGGCCGCGCGGAACGCAGTCGTCACGTAGGGCAGCTCGATTGCCTCAGGCAACGCGTCGGCGATCTGGCTGATCCGTGCCTCTAACTCCGCCTTCTCGGCATCCGTCGCGATGATGTACTGCGACCTGCTCTGCACCAGCGGGAGCAGCTGGTCACGCGTGAGGGTGGTCGCGTGTTCGAACAGCGCCCGGCCGGCCGGCCCGAACTGCGGGCCGAGCTCGATCGCCGGGCTCTCGTGCTCGGGGTGGCGCGTGCCGTCCTCCAGCCCCGCGACGCGGCCCAGCTCTGCGACCCATTCCACCGACTCGTCGCGGACGTTCCAGAGCGGGCAGAGGTGTCCGCCCGGCCGAAGGACGCGGGCGATCTCGGCATGCGCGGCCGGGTTGTCGAACCAGTGGAACGACTGGGCGGCGGTGACCGCGTCCACCGACCCGTCGGGGAGCGGGATCGCCTCTCCCGATCCCTCGAGCACCTCGAAGCCAGGGTGGTGGGCGAGCAGTGCCGAGCGCATTCCCTCGTCGGGCTCGACTGCGACGACGTCGTGCCCGACGCGTGCCAGCACCCGGCTGAAGATGCCGGTTCCGGCGCCCAGGTCGGCTACCCGCACCGGCGTGTCACCCAGCATCCAGCGCACGGCCGGTTCGGGGTAGGACGGCCTGACCGAGTCGTAGAGCGCCGCCACCGGTCCGAACGACAGGCGGCGGCGCTCGATCTCTTCGTCCCGGTTCACGGCCGGGAGGCTAGACGTAGCGTCAAGCTGCGCTGCCCGCCAGCAGTGCATCCAGCCGGACGTAGCTGGCGTTCAGGCCCCACTCCATTCCGCTGTTCAGCATCCCGTCGCGCTCCTCTGGGGTGTGGAACTGCATGGTGGTGATGACGCGGGTGCGGTCGCCCAGGTCCTCGAACTCGGCGATCTCGACCATGATGTGACCGGGCATCGGCTCCCACTCGAAGGTACGAACGACGCGCTCCGGCGGCGTGACCTCCCGATAGACCCCGCGGAAGGCGCTCTCGTTGCCGTCCGGGCCGGCGGAGATGTATCGCCACATCCCGCCCGGCCGGACATCCATCTGCTCGACCCGAGTCTCCCCGACGCCCCACCACTGGGGGATCAGCTCCGGGTCGTTGAAGGCAGCCCACACGCGCTCGCGGGGGGCGTCGAACACGCGCTCGACGTGGACCTCGCGATCGGTGGGAGTGGTGATGACGGCTGTCTGCTGCTCCGTGGTCATTCTCCGTCTCCTTTCGTGCGTTCGAGAAGCGCCCCGAAGCGGTCGAGGTGCTCGTCCAGCATCCGTCGGTAGAAATCAACCCACTCCTGGACGTCGTCCAGGCGCCGCGGGCCGAGGCTGCAGCGGCGGGCTCGTCCGACCTTCTCGGTCGTGACCAGCCCTGCGTCCTCGAGCACAGCGACGTGCTTCTTCATCCCGGTCAGCGAGATGGCGAACGGTGCGGCCAGCTCGGTGATCGTCGCGCTTCCCCGGCCGAGGTGCTCGAGCACGCCTCGGCGGGTGGGGTCGGCGAGTGCGGCGAAGGTGCGGTCGATCTGCGGATACTGAACCATCAGGTTCAGTATAGGCACCCACCTCCGGGATCGCAACCCCGGCTGGTCTAGGAGCGCGAGAAGAGGGCTGCGGACGGCAGGTAGAACGCGGCGACCAGGAACGTCAGGATCACGCTCAGCAGCGGACTGACGACGGCCACCAGGAGCACGAACGCGTACATCGGCACGCCGGGGGCGAAGGCCCGGGTAATCGCCTGGACGGCGCTGTCGGGCACGCCTTCGGCGATCAGCCTCCGGTTGTGCGAGGCATAGCGCCACCAGCAGTTGTAGATGATCGACATCACCACGAACGTGCCGTCGTAGACGTAGACCGCGGCCCGCTCGCCGTCCTTCTGCAGGTATTCCGCTACCAGGCTGGTCGGGAAGGGCAGGAACGCGACGGTGAGGAGGAGCAGCAGGTTGACGAACAGCAGCGTTCGATCGGCCCGGCCCATGGTTGCGACGCAGTAGTGGTGGTTCATCCAGATGATCCCGATCGTCAGGAAGCTGGTCGCGTAGGCGAGGTATGCCGGCCACAGGTGGGCGAGGGCGTGGCCGAGGTCGGAGCCTGGGGCCGACCCGACGCTGAGGTCGAGCACCAGCAGCGTCGCGGCGATCGCGAACACCCCGTCGCTGAACGCCTCCAGCCGCGAGGTCCCCATCTGCTCCATGGGCAGACGCTATCCGGCGGCCCTGACGTCGCCCGCTCGCTCAGGAGCGGTGGAAGGCCTCGAGCGCCCGGGCGACGGTGTCGAAGTAGTGGTCCTCGCCGATCCGCGCCGTGATGCCGAAGCGGTCGAGCTCGCGCTTGAGCGAGTCGCTGGCCTCGGCGATGGCGAGCACGATCTTGCGCAGCTCGAGCTGCTCCGCCAGCTCGACGAGGGCCATCCCGCCCGTGTAGTCGACGTCGTCGATCCCGTCGGCGAGCAGCACGAACCACCTGGGCGGGTCCGACCGGTCGACCAGCTCCGTCACGTCCAGTGCCAGCCGCTCCGCGTTGGCGTAGAAGACGCCGACTGCAAACCGGTAGACGACGATACCCGGCTCGATGTCGTCGGCCTTCGTGCTCGCCGGCTGCATGACCAGGTCGCCGTTCTTGTCGAACGTGACGACGGAGTTGTCCGGCAGGTAGTGGCGGCGGACGTGGAGCACGATCGACAGCACGATCGCGAGGATGATCCCCTGCTCGACGCCGACGCAGACCACGGCGACGGCCGTCAGCGCCGCCACCGTGAACTCGTCCTTGCGGAGGGCGTAGATCCGGCGCATGTGCTTGACGTCGATCAGCTTCACGCCGATCACGAACACCACGGCCGACAGCACGGCGTTGGGGAGGTACTGCAACGGTTTGGTCAGGAACAGGAGCACGATCGCAACCACCACCGCGGTCGTCAGCTGGGCGACCTGCGTATGGCTCTTTGCCTCGTCGACCATCTCGGTCTTGGTCGGGCTGCCGTTGACGACGAAGGTGCTGCTGAAGCCGGCGGCGACGTTCGCCATCCCCAGCCCGACCAGGTCGTTGTTCTCGGACAGCCGCTCGCGGTACTTGACGGCATAGGCGCGGCTGGTGGCGGCGCTCTGGGCGAGGATTACGAGGAACATCGACGCGGAGGTGCCGACGAGCTTCGGAACGTCGCTCCAGGAGATGCCGCTGGGCAGGCCGATGTGCGGCAGGCCGCTCGGCACAGGCCCCAGGATCGAGACGCCGTGCGAGGACAGGTTGAACGCGTAGCTGACCACGATGGCGCCGACCACCGCCACCAGGCCGCCGGGGACCGCCTTGATCCAGCGCCCGAACACGACCAGGATCGCGATTACCGACAGCGACACGGCGAGGGTCGCACCTGAGGTCTGGCCGACCTCGCGGAGCGTGTCCCAGAACTTGATCACGGTGCCGCTGATGGCATGCGCCGAGACGTCCGGCGGCGCCACGCCCAGCATGCCGCCGAGCTGCCCCATGGCGACCTGCACGCCGACGCCGGTGAGGAAGCCGATGAGGACGGTGCGAGAGATGAAGTTGGCCAGGAAGCCGAGCCTGACAACGCGCGCCAGTAGCAGGAACACTGCCGCGATCAGCGCGCTCAGGCTTGCGAACGCCAGCCACCGGGAGGTGCCCGGTTCCAGGCCGCTGATGCCCATCCCGGCAATGCCTGCATACATGATCGCCGCCGTGGCCGAGTCGCCGCCGACCACCAGGTGGCGCGACGAGGCGAACAGCGCGTAGGCGGCGATCGGGAGCAGGATCGTGTAGAGGCCCGTGATGACGGGCGTCCCCGCGATCTTGGTGTAGCCCATCACCTCGGGGATGGCGAGCGCCGCCAGCGTGATGCCGGCGAGGACGTCTCTGCTCAGCCAGGCTCGGTCATACGGCAGGATCCCGCCCAGCAGCGAGACGATCTGCGGCCGTTTGGCGGCTGTCCTCAGCGGGGCTCCAGGCGGTGCGGCGGGTGCTGCCACGGCGGAACTATCCCAGCTTTTCACCAGTTGGAGACCGGTGGAGACCGCGGGCTCTCCGGCCGCCCTCGTCGCCACGTGGCGGTACCGTCACCGGGATGAAGCGTCCTCGCCGGATTCGCGGCGCGTGGACGCGTACTTACGCATGGACATGCGGGGTGGGCCGGTACGTGAGCTCCTGGATATTGCCGGCGAGGGTGCGACTCTCGAGCAACTCGAGTCGAAGTCGGCCGCGCCCTCGAAGATTGCATCCGATCCGTTCTGGCCGGTTATCACAGGGAAGATGGTCACCTGGACGCGGTCGACCAGGCCGGCCGCCATCAGCGCCCGGTTCATCGACAGGCTCCCGTGCGAGCGCAACGGCACCTCGGACTCCTCCTTGAAATGGGCGACGATATCGACCGCGTCACCGTTGGCCACGGCCCCGTCCGCCCAATCGAGGGGTCCTTTCAGTGTGGTCGACACGACGACCGCCGGCAGGTTGACCATCCGGGTGACCCACGGGTCCCGCACCTCGGACTCCTCGCTACTCGAGCCCAGCATGTCTGCGAAGAGCCGATAGGTCTTGGTCCCGAAGACCATCCGCTGCTCTTCGCCGTACAGGCCGAGGCGGTGGTCGAGCAGCTCAGGTCCCTGCTTGCTCCAGTAGCCGCCCCAGTCGCCACCGCTGGCGGAGCCGTAGCCATCCAGGAACCCACGGCGGGACTCATCGGCGTTGAAGCACTTCGAGAACGGGAGCGACGGGACTCGAACCCGCGACCTCCGGCGTGACAGGCCGGCGTTCTAACCAGCTGAACTACGCCCCCCGGGGCGTGCCCGCGGTGGCGGGCGAAGCCGAGTATAGCCCCGGAGGGGTCGCCGGAATCCCGCCTGGGAGCGACCCCGGGCGGCTGCTATCGTCGCAGCGTGGGCGCCGTGACCTCCCGCCGGCCGGATCTGGCCGATCGCGTCGCAGCGGCGGTTGGCGACGGCCGCATGGGAGACCGGCTGTGGGTGTACGCCACGTACCACTGCAACCTGGCATGCAGCTACTGCCTGACCGAGTCCTCGCCCTCGATCGCCGAGCGCCGCACCCTGAGCGCCGGGCAGGTGCTGGCCGCAGTCGACGAGGCGCTGAACCTCGGCCTGACCCGCGTGGGCGTCACGGGCGGCGAGGTGTTCATGGTTGCGGGGATGCCGGAGCTGCTCGTCGCGGTGGCCGACCGGATGCCGGCGCTCGTCCTGACCAACGCAGCGCTGTTCGGACCGCGCATGCTCGACCGGCTGGCGCCGCTCGCCGCGCGGGACGTGGCGTTCCAGCTCTCGCTGGACTCGATGCGGGCGCCCACCAACGACGCCCTGCGGGCGCCCGGGAACCGCGACCAGGTGCTGGCGGCGATCCCCGCGCTGCTCGCCCGAGGCCTGCGGGTGCGGATCGCGACCACCGTCGAACGGCAGCCGGCGCAGGAGCTGGAGGAGATCTGCGCCATGCACCGGTCGTTCGGGATTCCCGACTCGGACCACGTTGTCAGGCCGGTCGTCAGCCGCGGCCGTGCGGCGGTGCGGGGCATGGGCGAGGCGCTGCGTGAGGCAGATGTGCTGCCCGAGCTGACCGTGACTGCCGACGGGGTGTTCATGCACCCGTTCGCGCCGACCGTCCGCGGAGGTCGCACCGACGCCGACCTGCTGGTCGCCGGTCCGGACGCCTCCCTGGCCGAGGCCGCCGGCCGTTTCCTCGACGCCGTGGAGCGGCTCCCGGCCGGCGCCGACGTCGCCCGCAACATCAGGTGAGCGTGAGGGGCGCTCCCCGGTCGGGGAGCACGGCGTGGGGGGCGGCCGGGGCGGGGAATACACTGGCCCTCCTGAGCATGGGCGACTACCTGCCGATCGAGGAGCACGGAGTGATCGGCGACCTGCACACGGTCGCGCTGGTCGGCACCGACGGCACGATCGACTGGTACTGCCCGGAGCGGTTCGACTCGCCCAGCGTGTTCGCCTCGATCCTCGACGCGGAGCGTGGCGGCCACTTCAGGATCGAGCCGGTCCGGGACCACCACACCACCAAGCAGCTGTACCACCCGGACACGTGTGTCCTGATCACGCGCTTCCTGACGCCCGACGGTGTCGGCGAGGTGCAGGACTTCATGCCCATCCACCGCGATCCCGGCGCTCGGCGGCACCTGATCCGGCGGGTGCTCTGCGTCCGCGGCGAGATGCACTTCCGGCTCGAGTGTGAGCCGCGGTTCGACTACGGGCGCGGGCAACATCGCGTCGAGCTGCATCCACACGGCGCCGTCTTCCGCTCGACCGACATGACCATGACGCTCAGCTCCGCCGTCGAGCTGGCCGGCACCGAGCAGGGCGTGCGATGCGAGTTCGCGCTCTCGGCAGGAAACAGCCGGACGTTCTGCTTCGAGCATTCGGACTCGGGCGAGGGGCCCTCGCCGATGAGCGAGGCAATGGCGGGCGAGGCCTTCAACCGCACCGTGCGCTACTGGCGCGGATGGCTGGCGCACTCCCGCTACCGGGGCCGCTGGCGTGAGGTCGTCAACCGCTCGGCGATGACGTTGAAGCTGCTCACCTACCGGCCGACAGGGGCCATCGTCGCCGCGCCGACGACCAGCCTGCCGGAGCAGCTCGGCGGGCCCCGCAACTGGGACTACCGCTACACCTGGATCCGCGACGGCGCCTTCACCCTGTACGCGCTGCTGCGCCTCGGGTTCACCGAGGAGGCGGAAGGCTTCATGGGCTGGCTGACCGATCGGTTCCGGGAGTCCGCCGGCCGTGCATACGGTCCGCTGCAGATCATGTATGGGATCGACGGCCGTGCCGACCTGGCAGAGATCGAGCTCGATCACCTGGAGGGCTATCGCGGGTCGGGTCCGGTTCGGATCGGCAACGGCGCCGCCGAGCAGCTTCAGCTCGACATCTACGGCGAGCTGATGGACTCGGTCTACCTGTTCAACAAGTACGGCGATCCGATCGGCTACGACGCCTGGGAGGATCTCAGCAAGATCGTCAACTGGCTGGCCGACAACTGGGATCAGCCCGACGAGGGGATCTGGGAGACGCGCGGCGGCCGCCAGAACTTCACCTACTCCCGCCTGATGTCATGGGTGGCGATCGAGCGAGCGATCCGGATGGCCCGCTCCCGGGGTCTGCCGGCCGACCTGGTGGCCTGGCTGAAGGTGCGCGACGACATCACCAGCCAGCTGATGGAGAGAGGCTGGAACACCAAGCGCCGGGCCTTCGTCCAGCACTACGACACCGACGTGCTCGACGCCTCGCTGCTGCTGATGCCGATGGTCAAGTTCATCGCTCCGCGCGACCCGCGCTGGCTCTCGACGCTCGACGCGATCGGCGAGGAGCTGGTCTCCGACAGCCTGGTCTACCGCTACAACATCGCCGCCTCGCCAGACGGCCTGCGCGGGGACGAGGGCACGTTCTCGATCTGCACGTTCTGGTACGTGGAGGCGCTGGCCAGGGCGGGGCGCCTCGACGATGCCCGGTTGGCGTTCGAGAAAATGCTCACCTATGCGAACCACCTCGGCCTGTACTCCGAGGAGATCGGCCCCTCCGGCGAAGCGCTGGGCAACTTCCCCCAGGCGTTCACCCACCTGTCGCTGATCTCCGCGGCCGTGAACCTCGACTCTGCCCTCGGCTAGGCCCTGATGGGCAGCCGCAGGGAGACGGTCGTCCCGGCTCCCGGGGCGGTGCGGATCGTCACCCCGCCGCCGGCCGCGTCGATCCGCTCGCTCAACGCCTCTAACCCGAGGTGGTTGGTGGCACGCGCCCGCTCCAGCGAGCCGGTGAGGTCGAAGCCCCGGCCGTCATCGGCGATCACCGCCGTCAGCTGTGAGTCCTTGACCGCGATCTCGACCGAGACGTGGCGTGCGCCTGCGTGGTTGCGGACGTTGGCGATCAGCTCGGACAGCGAGCGGAAGGCGATCGTCTCGACCGTCGGGTCCAGCCGCGGGAGCTCGTCGCAGCGGAGCTCCACCTCGGCTCCGGTCTCGGCCTGAAGCCCGTTCAGCAGCTGCTGCGTGGCGACCACCAGGCCGTGGTGCCAGAGCACGGCCGGCCGCAGCTCGAATGTCATCCGGCGCGTGCGGTCGACCGCCTCGGAGATCACCCGAGACACCGCCCGCAGCCCCTCCGCCGCGCGCTCCACGTGGCCGGTCTCAATCGAGCGGCGAACGCGGTCGAGCGAGATCACGCAGGCGGCGAGCACCTGCACGGTATCGTCGTGGAGGTCGCCGGCCACCCGTGAGCGTTCCTGCTCCTGGGCGCGGACGAGCCGCTCCAGCAGGTCGCGGTGGCGGTGCTCGAGCAGTTCGAGGCGGCGCGCCCGGCTCTCCGACTCGGTTCGCAGCTTGATGCTGCGAAGGGCGGCTGCAAGCTGCTCGGCGACGGTCTGCATGAGCACGTGCTCGGTCATCTCGAACTGTCTGGGCCGGGCGTGGAAGAGCGCCAGTGACGCCTCGCAGCGGCCGTCGACGATCACCGGCGTGACCAGCGCTGTGCGCCAGGCGGTCGCGTCGAGCCAGGCAACGTAGTTCGGGTCGCCGTGGGTGTCGCTGAACAGGTGCTGCCGCCGCGTGGAGTGCACGATGCCTGTTCCCAGCGGCGCCAGCGGTCTCCGCATCCCGCTGATGGGCATCCCCTCGCGGAGCTGGTCGGCGACCACGACCTCCTCGCCGGTCTCGTAGACGATGCGGATCGCGGTCACTGCCAGGTAGGGGGCGTGCCCGAAGATCGTCTCGGCCGCAATGCGCAGCGCGTCGTCGACGGTGTCGGCTCCGGCAACACGCTGTGCGACCTCCAGGCTGAGCGCCAGACGCTGCGACCGGCGCTCGGCCTCGTCGCGCAGACGTGCTCCGCCGAGCACGGCGGAAAGCTGTCCGGCGACCGTCTGCAGGAGCACCGCGTCGCCGTCGTCGAACCGGGCGACGAGGGGATCCGCCAGCGCGATCACGGCGACGGTCTCGCCGTCCAGCATGACCGGCTGGAAGATTGCGGACTGGTAGGGAACCTGCCCCTCGACCCAGTCGACGCTGCCCGGGATGTCGGTCGCCCGGCGCAGGTGAAGCTGCCGGCCGCTGGTGAACGCCATGCCTGTATGGCCCATGTCCAGCGGCATCCGCATGCCCTCCACCGAGGGTCCATGGTGCTCGATCTCGGCGATGGCCAGCTGCTCGCCCGTCTCCGGCAGTGCCAGGAACCCGCCGATCGACTCGCAGGCGAGCCCCTCGGCGAGCGTGCGCACCGTGCCGCGGATCGCCGCCTCCACGGTCGGCGCGGCTGCAACCGCGGTGGCGATGTCCAACGCCAGCGTGAGCCGGCGGGCGCGGCGGTCTGCCTCGTCGCGCAGGCGCACGCCGCGCAGCGCGGCTGCCAGCTGCTCGGAGACCGTCTCCATCAGGGTCTGGTCGTCGGCATCGAACCAGTCGCGGTGGGTGTCGAACAGCCCGAGCACGGCGCCGACGCCGGTCTCGTCGGCCACCGGCGTCAGCAAGACCGACTCGTAGTGCACCGGCGCCTCGGTCGCGAACGGCGCCAGTGTCGAATCCCCGGTCGCGTTGCCGACGCGGAACGAGTCGCCGCTGAGGAAGACCAGGCTGCTGACGCCCGCGTGCAGCGGCCGGCGCAGGCCCTCCACCGAGTTTCCGTGGCGGTCGATGTCGACGACGGCGAGCTGCTCGCCGGTCTCGGCGAGGCGCAGGTATCCGGTGACCGCGCCGCATTCGACCGAACGGGCGATCAGGTCGCAGGCGATGGAGACCGCCTCCTCGATGGTGCTGGTCGAGGCCACCGCCTTGGCGACGTCGAGCGTCAGGTCGAGGCGCCGGGCGCGGCCGACCGACTCCTCGCGCAGGTACATGCCGCGCAGCGCGGCCGCGAGCTGCTCGGCGACGGTCTGCAGCAGCAGCACATCGTCGGCTGTGAACCGGTCGGGCAGCCGGTCGCAGAGCTCGAGCAGCGCTTCGCACCGGCCGTCGATCACGACCGGTACCTGGACCAGCGACTCGAACCCGTGCTCGGTCGGCTGGTATAGCGGGTCGAGGCTGGCCCGCCCGTGGCGCTCCGGAGTCGCGTTGGCGATCACCCGGCCGGTCATGCCAATCCCGATCGGCCAGCGCTGATCCTTCCAGATGTCGCCACGCCGGTCGTTGACGCAGGTCATGTATGCCTCGCCGACGTCGTGCAGGCAGCGGACTGACGACACCGTCTCGTAGGTGGTGTGGCTGTAGAGCGTGGTGGCCGCGATCCGCAGCGCATCGTCGACCGAGTCGGCGCCGGCCACCGCCTTGGCGACCTCGGTGGTCAGCGCCAGCCGTGCAGCCCGCTGGTCGGACTCGATCCGCGTTGCCAACCCGCGCAGTGCGACCGCGATCTGCTCGCCGACGGTGGCGATCAGCGCGGCGTCGGACGCGTCGAAGCTGTCGGGCGCTCGCTCCGAGACCGAGATCGCCGCCACGCACTGGCCGTCGATCATGATCGGGGTGACGATCAGGGAGTCGTGCTGGGGCTCCGCTGGCCAGTCGTCGTGGGGGTGCTCGGTCGCCCGCCCGAGCACGATCTGCTCGCGCAGGGCGATGGCGTGGCCGATCAGGCCCTGGGTGATGGGACGGCGCATGCCGGTGAACGCCGCGCGGTCGCCGGCGAAGTCCGAGACCACGACCTGCTCGGCGGTGTCGGCGAGCACGCGGGTGGCCTGCACCGACGTGTACCCGGCTTCCTCGTGCATCAGCCGGGCGACCAGCTCGAGCGCTTCGTCGAGGGTGGCGGCGGATGGAATGGCGGCGGCCAGGCGCGACGCCAGCAGCAACCGGTCGGCCTGCCGCTGGGCCTCCTCCCGCAGCTCCACCGCCTGGAGCGCCGTGCTCATCTGCTCGCAGACGGTGGCCATCAGCATGGCATCTCCCGCCCCGAACCGGTCGCGCTTGTGATCCCAGACCTCGATCGTGCCGGCGGCCTGGCCGTTGACCATCACCGGGGTGACGATCATCGAGTTGTACTGCGTGGGATCCGGCCAGCTGTAGTCGGGGTCGGATGCAACGTCGCCGCTGGTCTGCTGCCGGCCCGACAGCATCGCCCGTCCCGATATGCCGGCGTCCAGCCGCCGCCGCAGGCCGGGATAGCTGCCGCCGGCGCCGACCAGGTCTGCGATGCAGATCTGCTCGCCCGCCTCGCGGTTGGCCATGATGGCCGTGACGCTGGCGTAGCCGGTCTGCGTGTAGATGAGCTCGGCGACCGCCGCGAAAAGCTGTTCGGCGCTGCTGGTGGTTGCCACCAGCTTTGCCACCTCGCCCGCGAGCGCGAGGCGCTCGGCCCGGCGGTCGGCTCTGGCGCGGAGGCGGATGCCGGTCAGCGACGCCGCCAGCTGGTCGGCGATTGCGCCCAGCACGGCGGCCTCCAGGCGATCGTTGTGGAGGCCGTGCTCGCCCTCGACCGCCAGTACGGCGATGCACTCGCCGTCAGGCGCCACCGGCGTGACCAGCATCCAGCCGCCGTCGGGCAGGTAGCCGTCGGCCGCCTCTCCCGTCACCGGCACCTGCCGGTTCTCGGCGATCGCCTGGCCGATCGGGCCAAGGTCGAGCGGCCGTCGCCCGATCGGCGAGCCTGCCGACGTGCGGTCGAGCGTGGCGACGATCTCGTACTCCCCTGCCGCCCGGTCGACCACGGCGGCGGTCACCGACCGGTAGTCACCGTGCTCGAAGACGGTGCGGGCGGCCATCGTCATCGCGGTCTCGATGCTGCGTGCGGTCGTCACCGCGCGCGCGACCTCCGAGGCGACGGCCAGGCTCTGTGCGCGCTGCTCGAACTGAGCGCGCAAGCCGATGCTGCGCAGCGCGCCGGCCGCTTCTTCGGCGATGGTCGACATCAGCATGGCGTCGTCTTCGTCGAAGACGCCCGGCCGGGCATCGCTCAGCTCCAGCACCGCCTCGCAGCGGCCGTCGATCATCACCGGGGTCGCGAGGATGGACAAGAGCGGTGTCGGCCAGGCGTAGTCGGGGTCGGAGGCGGCGTCGGCCAGGAGCACCTGCGCTCCCTCGCGGATCACCCGTCCCACCACGCTCTCGTCCAGCGGCCGGCGGATGCCGGCGTCGGAGCCGCCGTCGGCGCCGATGTCGGCAACGTAGATCT
>Ga0265338_10006113_pt1 | contig 15455 bp, 12 predicted proteins | sample 42126metaG_FD_193579 | JGI IMG/M metagenome (GOLD analysis project Ga0265338, IMG submission 193579) | Rhizosphere microbial communities from Carex aquatilis grown in University of Washington, Seatle, WA, United States - 4-21-26 metaG | ecosystem: Host-associated > Plants > Roots > Rhizosphere... | reverse complement strand
ATTCTCGATCGACCGGATGATCTCCCCGTGCCGGAACGGGCATTCGAGAATGCGGATCACGCCGGGCTGAAAGGCAAAGGGACTGTCCAATTCTGCGGCGACATGGCCTCGAGCGCCCTCAGTCTGAGCCGCCCCGCCACCGCTGGTTATCCTCGTAGTATTCCAGCGCCCTCCCTGGAGCCATCGAGATGGCGCTGATCAGAGATAACGCCTACGAACTGCTCGACTCGGCTCCTGATGCGATGATCATCGCCGACGCGTCCGGCGCCATTGTTTACGTAAATCATCAGGCGCTGGTGCTATTTGGCTTTACGTGCGCCGAGATCATTGGCAAGCGATTGGAGATTCTGCTTCCCGAACGTTTTCGAAGGACCCATACGGGTTTACGCACTGCCTATGCGCGCAATCCGCGCTTGCGGCCTATGGGCGAGAACCTGGAGTTGTACGCACAACATCGCGATGGCTCGGAGTTTCGCGTCGAGATCCGCTTAAGTGCCCTGCAGACTGACGACGGACTGTTCACAACAAGCACCATACGAGACGTCACAGCCCGCGAAGCTCTGCCACTGAAGGCGACTTTGCCGACTCAAGGGCCGCGTGCCGGTGCGCAACGTGCTCATCAAGAGGCGAGGATGGCCGAGGCGAGGGAGCACGCCCAGGGCACGCTGAGTTCCATCAGCGATGCGGTCATCAGCACCGACCTGGCGGATAACGTGAGCTATCTGAATCCGGTGGCTGAAAGAATGACCGGCTGGTCGCGAGCAGACGCGACCGGAAGGCCGCTTCAAGAGGTGCTCGTGATCATGGACGACAGCGGCCGCCAGACCGGGCTCACCTCCATGAAAGCGGCGACGGAACAACACCATGTCGGGCACAGATTGATGGACGGCATCCTGACTCGGCGCGATGGAGCAGAACTTGCAGTCGAACACTCCCAGACATCCATGCAGGATGACCAGGGAGAGAACATTGGCGCAGTGATGGTGCTTCGCGATGTGAGTGTCACACGTGCCACCACTCAGAAATTGGCTTATGCCGTCCAGCACGATGCGCTGACCGGGTTGCCCAATCGCATCCTGTTGGAATCCCGGTTGACGCAAGCCTTCGAATTGGCTGCCCGACATCACCAGGCAGTTGCCGTTTTGTTCCTGGATCTGGACGGATTCAAGTTGGTCAACGATACGTTGGGCCACTTGGTGGGCGATCGTCTGCTGCAGTCGGTGGCCAGCCTTTTGCAGCGATGCGTGCGGAGCGCTGACACCGTCAGTCGCTTTGGCGGCGATGAATTCGCAATCTTGCTGTCGGAAATCTCACATTCGGCCGATGCGGTCATCGTCGCACAGAAGATTCTGGGCGCACTGGGCATGCAACATGTCATCGACCAGCATCGCGTTGTAGTCACCGCAAGTATTGGGATTGGCCTCTACCCCGATGGCTGCACGGATCCACACACTCTGCTGCGCCACGCAGACGGTGCAATGTTCCGTGCCAAGCGCCATGGCGGGAACACCTATCAGGTTTGGAACTGATTTTGCCAATACGTGGGGCCGCTCTCCATGGCTTCACTTTGATATTCGCATCGAGAAGGTGCAGACCGATGTCGTCGGCTCCGTCGGCGGTTTGCGCGTTGATCAACGCGACCACGCCCAGACGCATGCTGGGCTCGTACCCCATAAAGGCGCGAAAGCCCAGAACGCTCCCGTTTTTCCATACGATTTCCCGCGACCCGTCCGTGTAGATATTCCATCCGAGAGCCACCTCAGTGGTACCAGGCCGCCCGCCCATGGAGGGCGGCGGCGTGCCGCCCGGACGTCGGGTTCGAACCATCGCTTTCATCGCAGGCGCCAACGGCGTCTTGCGATAGCCAAGGACTGCCTCCAGAAACCTCAGCAAATCGTTGGTCGTCGAGCGCAGGGCGCCCGCACTCGCTAATACCTGAAAGTGATCGTGCGCCATGGGGACAAGGTGCGAGTTATAGCCGACGGGCGTGCGCGCCAGCATCGCAGTATTGGGCGTAATCTGGGTATCGTTCATACCGAGTGGTTGAGTGATCCGCTCCTTCAGCAGATTCTCGTAGCTCCGCCCCGCTTTGCGCGCCACTATCTCCCCCAGCAGACCGTAGCCCACGCTCGAATACTGGTAGTAGATCCCGGGATCTTGCGCGGGGACATAGGAGGACAGGAACTGATACAGCATATCGGCCGGGTATCCCAGTGACTGCCTGGGATCCGACGAATCAAGGTTGGGTGGGCGCGATGGGAGCCCGGCCGTGTGTGTCGCAAGATCCGCGAGGGTTATTTGCCTTACCCCATGCGTATGAAGATGCACATCCGCCGGCAGGTATTTTTGGGCCGGATCGTCGAGCGCTACTTCCCCACGCTGTACCATCTCGGACAATGCGAGGGCGGTGAACACCTTGGTGATCGAGCCCAGGTCGAACACCGTGTCGCCGCCGACCGCTCGCTCGTCCCCCAGGCCCATGGTTCCGTAACCAATCACCCGTTTGCCCCTGGGATCAATGATGCCCACGACGATCCCTGTGCCCTGACGCTGACCGTCAATCCGCGCGACGAGCATACGACGCACCTGAGCATCTGAGATCATGGATGGCTGCGGCGCCTGGGCGAACGCGCTCATGGCCAGCGCGAGCAGAAGTACGCCGTGGATGCCAGCAGATTTCAGGAATTCACCTCAGATTAGAGTGCGCACGATACGTCGATCGGCGTGCCACGCGCCGACAACCAGAAGGAGAACAGCGATTGGCATTCCATACAAGGTGATTTGTCCCCTGGGAATGGAGCGGGTGATGGGAATCGAACCCACGTTAGCAGCTTGGGAAGCTGCAGTTCTACCATTGAACTACACCCGCGCAGGAAACCGATTCTATTAGCGTTCAGGATCTCGCCGCAAATTTTACGAGCGCGAGGCGCATGTAGAACATGCGCTGACAAGGATCGTGGAATTGCGCTTTAAAGGCAATTTGGGCTGCCCTCAAGCGCCGTGGCCTGCAGTTCAGAGCGGCCGGTTTTCGAGCACCAGCAGTGCGGAGGCAGTATTGGAAATCGGAATATGGTAGTTGCGATGCACCTCTCGCACGTGCCCGTCCAGGGCTCCGCGCGCGGCGATCCAGTTGAGCAGCTCGACTCCCTGCGTGCCGGCGATCTCCGCGAGCTCCGCGCCCGAATACCCAGTCAGCTGCTCGGGATGGCCTGCGAGCTTGTCCAGGCACATGAGGTCGAAGGCCTTGTTGATGAAGCCGGCTCGCTGGCCATCGAGCTGATGCGAAAGCCCTCCCGTACCGAGCACCAGAACATTCTGCTTCTCTGGCCAGCTGGCCAGTGCTCGGCCGACGGACTGACCGAGCTTGTAGCAGCGGCGCGCCGAGGGCAGCGGATACTGGATCGTATTGATTGCGATCGGTATCGTTCGGATGCCAGCCGTGCCTTCCGGCCACAGTAGCTTCAGGGGGATGGAAAATGCGTGATCGACCTTCATCTCCTGGCAGGTCATCGGGTCGAATTCATCAGTGACGAGTTGTTCGATAATGTGCCAGGACAATTCCCGGTAGCCGCGATAGGTGCCAAAATCTGGCAGTCCCCAGCCTTCATCGGCGTTGGCATATTCGGCGGCCGCCCCCACGGCGAAGGTCGGCATCTTGTCCAGAAAGAAGTTGAGCCCGTGGTCGTTGTAGAAAACTACGACGACATCCGGCCTGCTGAGACTGAGCCATTGGCGTGCCGCCGGAAAGCCATCGAAGAACGGTTTCCAGTAAGGATCCTGTTGCAGGTTGCGCGCAATTGCGCCGCCGATGGCCGGTATGTGCGAAGTTCCCACGTAGCCGATGACTTGCGCCATGTCACTGCCCCGCCTGCACGAGCGTGGCCTTGAATTGCTCGACCGTCATGCCAGTCTGCTGCGCGCCGAGGTCCTGCACGCTGAGCCCGAATATTCCGGCCAATTTCGCCAGGTAATAAATGTTACCTCCCGCGGCGATGAGCTCCAGCACGTTGCGATGGCGAACTGCTTCGCGTTGTGCCTGACTGAGGCCGTAGCGCGCGCAATAGGCGTCCTCGTCGGCCACGAAGGACTTGCGGTTGTCGGCCTCGTTGAAGGAATAGCACATGCGATTGAGCGCATAGCCTTTCATGGCCTCCTGACCGTCAAATAGGGTCGTACCTGCGATCTTTGGCCGCGCCTGGGTATTCATAGGGCTCCACTGCGTGGGGTTCAGGCAAAACTGTGCGCCGCATGGATAGCCATGCACTATTCGTACTTTCCGCAGTGCGCGGATAGTCGAGTCGCTATTCGTTGGCCACCGTCTCTGATCCCGGGTGATCCAACAGGCAGGACTCCGGGAAGGTGACGATGCCCGGTACCTCGCCCGCTCGCAGCGTCTGCTGCATGCGCTCCCAGTACTCCACCGTCATCAATTCCTGGTGCGTACCCCGGAATGCTCGCCTGAGCTGGCGATCATCCACGCGCAGACCCGATTCGATCTCCTCCGGCAGGAATACCACACCAGGTTCAAAGAACCAGCCGGGCACCTCTTCCTCGCCGTCAAATCGATCCACGTTGGTACGCACCTTGACGTCTGTCAGGAATTCGAGTGCGTCGTAGTCGTACAGGTACACCTTGAGATAGCGGCTTACACCGTAGTTGCGGACATCGAAGTCCTTGTTGAAGACGTTGGCGGCAGCGTTATTGCGGATGCAGTAGCCAAGATTGACGATAGCGCGACTGGCCTTGTCCTCTGGCGCCACACCCAGGAACACATTCAGCGGCGTCAGTTTGCGTTGCACGACCAGGTACTTGAACACCAATGCCCCTTCCTGCAGGCGCACCGCATTGCTCGCTTCATTGACCAGTTCATCCAGCAATCCCGGCGCAAACCAGTCACTGTCGAGCTTGAGGTTGTAGTAGAGGATGTTGTCGAGCATGCTGCCGGTGCGGTTGATCTCGTGCACACGCTTGTACTTTTCGAGTACCGCCTCTACGCCCTCGAAGCTGTCCCATTTGTATCCGGCGGTCGGCCTATCCCTGATGACCTTCAGAATGTAAGCGGAACGTGGCGATGTGAAAGCCATGGCAACGGTGCCCAGGCTGCCGGGTGCGGTGTCGAGCATTTCACGCTGCCGGCCGAGCAGTCCCCGGACTTCATTCATGACGGCGACCTTGCTGACATGATGAAAACCGATCGTCGAGTAGTGCAGGCCCAGCGGCCGCGTCGGCATGATGCTGTGCAGGAAATCGCTAAGCTCGTGGTAGTGGCGGTTCGTCACCTGGAATGGCGCTTCGGTCGAGCTGAAGAGGTTGTGCACATGGGGCGTGGAGTGCAGCAGCGCCTCGGCCCGAACGCCATCGGAGCCGTTGGATAGCGCGATCACGAACGGCCGGTAGTCGCTTCTCCCCAGTACCAGGCGCCCCACGAGATATGCGCCCCGATTGCGAAAGAAGCCGGCGCGAATCATTTCGATGGCAAAGAGACTCGCACCAGCCTTGCCCGCCAGCAGTTCGTTGAGGCGCCTCGCAACACGCGCCGCATCCGCTACTGGTTCAGCGAAACGCGTGGCCAGCTCCGCTACCTGGAGAATGCGCTGTACCACGCGGCTCTCGACCGGCCACGAACATGCGAAGGTCTCATACACGGCGTCCCGCACGCGCGGTACTGCGCGATGCTCACCAAAGGCATATTCCACCGGCTTCCAGTCGCCGCGGTAGAGTCGACGTCGCGCCGAATGCAGATAGGCCAGGGCAAGATCGGCCTCATAGCTTCCCTGCGCTGCCGGCACATACGTTGCCTCGAGTTCGCCCCACAGTGCCTCACTCTCTGCCAGCGCTGGAAAGGCGTTGCGCAAGTCCTCTGCAAGTGCGTACACGGTGGCGTTGTAGAGGCCCAGTCGCTTCTTGGCATGCGCGACGGAAGCTGGCGGGTCGCGATTCTCGAATGCCGCCTTTGCCAGCCATGTCAGCCGCAGGAACTCGTCGTAGAACTGATCGAAGACACTGCCGATCCATTCGGCGCTCAGCTTGATGCGCTCGCGCTCCGACGTTGCGGCCGACACCAGCGCCGCATAATCCGCGGATTGCCACTGCGTGTTCAGTGCGATCCCTTCACCGCGGTTCCCATGACCTCGAAACGCGCGCCGCGCACCAGCTTGCTGGCGCCAATGAAGGCCCGCGCCGGAAAGTGGCCATGAAAGTAGGTGCGATAGACATCATTGAAAGTGCCGTAGAGGTCCAGGTCGGTGCAATAGATCGTGACGGAAACCAGATCGTCCATCTTGAATCCGGCTGCCTCCAGCGTGTGCTTGACCGCATCGAGGGCAAATCGCGCCTCATCCGCTGGCTCGGTGGCGACGCGCGCCGTTTTCGGATCAGACAGTGTGCTGGGGTCCATCCCCAGCGTTCCTGCCACATAGAGAGTATCGCCCGTGCGCACGGCATCGCTGAAGGGAAGCTGTGCGCGCGTCGGGGACGGATCGAGCACGAGGAAGCGAGGTGCGGCGTCTGCGGCGGACAAAAACATTGGCCAGAGCAGCAGGACCAGCACAGCCGGCATCTTGAACATTGTTTTCATTGGGAATTCCACCTCTGCTATTGATTGCGACGAGCGCCTGGAAGGCAATTCGACTCTATCGCGCGGCGTCCTTGAATGGAACTGAACGCTTCCCCGCCATTACTGATTCGACGCTAATTGCCACCAGATGTCCTCACGCGTACATTCGCGCGCACTAATCCTTGAATCCCGAAGATCAAGCTACAACAGGGAGATACTCCGTGAAGACATTCGCACTGGCGGCCACGCCGGCCGTGTTGCTATTGCCTGCATTGGCGCTGGCGCAGAGCGCGCTGGTGGGTACCTGGAAAGTCGATCTCAGCAATGTTCAGTTCCCCTCCAAGCCAAGCCGGGAAGTGCTGGCGCACGGGGTCTATCGTTGTGAGACCTGCGCTCCAGCCTATTCCGTGAAAGCCGACGGCCAGGATCACAAGGTGACCGGTCATCCCTACTACGACTCCGTCAGCATCACGGTCGTCGATGCCAACACCATTGACGAAATCGACAAGAAGGCTGGCAAGACGGTTACGACCACCAAGTCGACCGTATCGTCCGACGGCAACTCGCAGATGTTCGAGGTCACTGATAGCAGCAACAGCAATGGCGCCCCCGTCATCGCCAAGGGTGAAGCCACGCGGGTTAGCAAGGGTCCGGCCGGTTCGCATGCGATTTCGGGCAGTTGGCGCACGACCAAGGTCACCAATGTTTCCGATAACGGCCTGCTGGTCACCTATGCGGTCAGCGGTGCGACGCTCAAGATGACGACACCGACGGGTCAATCCTATAGCGCGCCGGTGGACGGCAGCGATTCACCATTCATGGGCGATCCGGGGCAGACCAGCGTGTCGATCAAGCGCGTCAATGACAGCACCATCGATGAGACCGACAAGCGCGATGGCAAAGTAATCGGATCGGCGCACATTTCTGTAGCGTCAGACGGCAAGACGATGACTATCGCATGGAAGGATGCGCTGCATGGCAGCTCGGGCTCTTACACAGCCATGAAGCAATAGGGACTGCGTCGGGCATCGCTGGCGCCGGCAAACCGCTGGCGCTAGCGATACTCGCGGTGACATTCCTCGCAGGCATCGGCGATCTTCTTCGCATCATCGACAGTGCTGCTGCATTCGCCGGTGGCGGCAAGATCGGGATGCACGGCGCTGCGCAACGCCTCGGCGCGTTTGTGAAACTCGGCATCCTGCGCATAGGCCTTCGGAAACGCCGCAAGCAGCTCGCCATAGATGCTGAACAGGCGCTCGCGTTCCTCAACAAAGCCGCTGCACTGCCCGGCTTTGGCGGCGCTGGACAATCGATCCAGATGGAACTGCGCCAGTACCATGACCGCGCGGGTGTGCTGGTGCTGCTGCGCGTTGTAGCGGGTGATGCCATTGCTGATCGCCGCGCCGAGCAGCAGCATCGCCACTGCGAACAGGATGGTCTTCGCCATGATGCCCTTCAGCTCTCTTGCGGCAGGATCAGCGACGGCAGTTCATTGAGCGCATCGATCCACTCATCGCAGGGCAGCGATCGCGGATCCTGCCCCTCATTGTAACCGTAGGTCACGCAGACCACCGGCAGGCCGCCCGCCCGTGCCGCGAGAACATCGTTGATGGAATCCCCGACCATCAGCGTCTCGGAGGGAGCCAGTCCCAGCGCCGTACAGGCGTGCAGCAGCGGCTGCGGATCGGGCTTGCGCCGCTCACAGGTATCGCCGCCTACGATCAGATCGATGCTGTCGGCAAGCTGCAGGCGGTCAAACAGCTCCACCGCAAACCGATGCAGCTTATTGGTCACCACGGCGCTGCGCAGTCCGGCTGCCCGCAGCCGTTGCAGCGTCTCAACGGCGCCGGGGTATGGCTGCGCTACGGCTTCATTGCGTCCTTCGAGCTCACCGTAGTGCTCGTAGAAGCGATCAACAATCTCGGCAAGCTGCGCCTTCCCGAGGGTCCGGCGCTGCAATTGCGCCGCCCTCTCTACCAGCACCTGCCCGCCGCGCCCAATCATCAGCCGGACGTCGCTCTCCGCAATGAAGTCCCACCCGTATTCGGCCAATGCCCGATTGAGCGCCAGTGCGATATCGGCGGCCGTATCCAGCAAGGTGCCGTCGAGATCGTATAGCACGCCCGCGAATGTCCGCTCCCGCCACGACGCACTCAGGACGGGCTCCCCTGCGCGGGCGGCGCGGTGGAATTGCGCAGAATCAGCTCGAATTCCAGCAGTCGACGCGGCACGGGCGTGGGCCACCCGCGGCGTCGTGGTGAATGCTCGATGATCAGTTCCGTGGCGGTGCGAGCCATGGCGGTGACGGGCTGGCGGATCGTCGTGAGTTGCGGCCAGATCATCGTCGCAACGGGCGCATCGTCGAAACCTGCGACCGAGAGCTGCTCGGGGAGCGTCAGCCCGAGCCGCCGCGCCACCGAAATTGCCGCAGCCGCCGTATCGTCGTTGCTGGCAAAAATAGCGGTGGGCGGATGACGTGCGTGCAGCATCTGCTGCGCGCAGGCCAGTCCGTCGGCAAATACGAAGTTTCCAGGCTGCACCAGCACCGGATCGATGCTCACTCCCCGCGCCTTCATCTCATCACGGAAGCCGCGATGTCTTTGCTCGGTCGCGGCGTGGCCGGCCCGTCCCAGGATGAAACCGATGCGGCGGTGGCCGAGATCGACCAGATGACTGGTCATGCGGCGGGCGGCGGCGTAGTCGTCAATGCCCACGGAGGGTGAACTGCTGCTCGGCTCGTTCCTGGGCGCGATGCGCACCGTTGGAATCGAAACATCCGCGAGCCGCCCGAGGATGACGGGGTGATCGCTCAGCGGCGGCAGCAGGATCACCCCTTCGAGCCGCAGCGTTCGCAGCAGCGCCTTGACCTGACGGCCGATGTCCGGGCTCTGGCTGTCCCATGGCTCGACCATCAGGTGGAAGCCGGATTCGCGGCATCGCTCGACGGCGCCGGCCTGGAAGTTGCTCAGGTAGTCGCCGGGCTTGTCGCAGAACAATCCAATCAGGAACGAGCGATCACCGGCGAGCCCGCGCGCGTTGAGATTCGGACGGTAATCGAGCTGCTCGATCGCCTTGAGGATACGGCTGCGCGTATCGGCACGCACGCCGGGTTCATCGTTGATGACGCGCGAAACCGTCTTGGTTGCGACTTCCGCGAGGTCGGCGACTTGCTGAATCGTGACGGACTGTGGAACGAGTGCCATGGGATATCTTCGTTGCGCGGTCAGCAGATTACCGTACGCGCATCACGGTGGCATCCCCGGATCGCGTCCCCGGCGGGGATTTTCGGCTGCAGATGATGTCGAATTGACAGCGCTGACATTTCCGGCTTCTAATCGGTACCCAGAATGGGTAGCGGGGGGCTGCCGGTCCAATGCGTATCTGCATGCGTGTAATCTTGCCGTTCACTGTTGGCGCGATCTGCGTCCTGGGCACTATCCGCGCGGCGACGCCTCTGCAATCGGATCAGATGCAACCCCGGCTCTGGCCGGCGCCAGCACACCAGGCCGGATTTCGGCAGGCAAATGTCGAGGCGCTCGTGGATGGCCTGCTCGCCAACATGACGCTCGAGGAAAAAGTCGGCCAGATGATCCAGGCCGACATTGCCTCCATCACGCCCGCGCAGCAGCGACAGTACAAGCTCGGTTCGATTCTGGCCGGCGGCGGCGCGGCACCCGGCAACGATGTCCGAACCACGCCCAAGGCCTGGCTGGATCTGACAGATGCGTTCTTCTCGGCATCGCTCGAGACCGGCAACGCTGCCCATCGAGCCATCCCGATCATATTTGGCATCGACGCCGTGCACGGCAATGCCAAGGTCATCGGCGCCACGATCTTCCCTCATAACGTGGGACTCGGTGCGATGCACGATGCTGCACTCATGCGCCGCATCGGCGCCGCCACCGCCGAGGAAGTGGCTGCGATCGGTGTCGACTGGACCTTCGCGCCCACAGTGGCCGTTGTGCGCGATCCGCGCTGGGGTCGCTCCTACGAGAGCTATTCCGAGTCGCCGGATCTGGTGGCGCAATACGCCGCCGCCATGGTCGGAGGGCTCCAGGGCACTCCGGGCGACGCTGATTTCATGGGTCCGGGGCGCACGCTCGCCTCGGTAAAGCATTTTCTCGGGGACGGCGGCACTCTCGGCGGCCGCGACCAGGGTGAGGATCAGGCGGCAGAGGCTGTGCTCGCCCACGTACATGCGGCGGGCTATCCCGCGGCAATCGAGGCTGGCGCGCTGATTGTCATGGCCTCCTATAACAGCTGGCGCGGCACCAAATTGCATTCCTCGCACTATCTGCTTACCGACATCCTGAAAGGGCGCATGGGATTCGACGGATTCGTCGTCGGGGACTGGAATGCACACGAACAGATTCCCGGCTGTACCAAATTCGACTGCCCGGCGGCCTATCTGGCGGGCATCGATATGCTCATGGCGCCCGACAGCTGGCAGGCGCTCTACGACAATACGCTCCGCGAAGCACGAGCCAATGTCATCCCGGCGGCGCGCATAGACGATGCGGTGCGGCGCATTCTGCGCGTGAAGGCGTTGGCGGGAATCTTCGAGCGCCTGCCACCTCAGCGGCGCCCGGACGCCGATAAACTCGATGGACTTGGCGGCGCCGCACACCGGGCAATCGCACGTCAGGCCGTGCGTGAGTCGCTCGTGCTGCTCAAGAACGAGGCCGGCAGGCTTCCGCTGAGCCCGCGTTCGCGCGTGCTGGTGGTGGGGCAAGGCGCCGACGACATCGGGATGCAGTCAGGCGGATGGACCATCGACTGGCAGGGCGATCACAACAGCAACGAGGATTTTCCGGGGGCGACGTCGATCTTCGCAGGCATCAAAGCCATCGTCGCGGCGGCAGGCGGCACCGCCGTGCTGAGCGCCGACGGCAGCTTCGACGCTCGCCCGGACGCGGCCATCGTCGTCTACGGCGAAAGCCCCTATGCCGAGTTTGAAGGCGATCGCGAGACGCTCGAGTATTCGCCGGGCGATAAGCGGGACCTGAAGCTGCTGCGTCGCCTGCACGCACTGGGGATCCCGGTCATTTCCATATTCCTGTCGGGTCGGGCGATGTGGGTCAATCCGGAGATCAATGCCTCGGACGCATTCGTAGCCGCATGGCTTCCGGGCAGCGAGGGCGAGGGAATCGCCGATGTGCTGTTCCGGGCAGCGGACGGCAGCATCGCCCATGATTTCACGGGCCGGCTCGGCGTCTCATGGCCGCGCACGCCGATGCCGGCGAAATTTCTCGATGTCGAAGAGCAGGCGCGCGACCCACTGTTTGCGCGCGGCTACGGCCTCGACTATGCGCACACCGCAAGCGCCGCGCGAGTGGCGCATCTCGATGAGCAAACTCACGTGCCGGTCGATCGGAATGCTCCTGAGACGCTCTACCGTGCCGCACACGTGACCGCTCCCTGGTCCATCTATCTGGCCGATGCGGGGCTCGGTGCCGGCGCCGAGGTGCGGTTGACCACCGCGCGCCAGGACAGCCCGTTGCGCGGGCTGCTGGTCTCGCAGGATACGAACGGCGTCACCGGGCGTTGGAACGGCGCCGCGCCGTCGGTCTTCCGTATCGCCGGACGCATGAGGGATTACCGTTCGCCAGCGGATGCCAGCACTGCCATCGAATTTCGTTACCGCATCGAACAAGCCCCGACCGCGCCGGTGCTGATCGGCGTTCGCTGCGTGCCGCCCTACTACCGGCATATTGCGGATGCGCCAGGGAGCGGTATGGCGACGCTGAATGCATGGAAATGCGGCACCGAGCACGGTGCGCTGCTGGATCTGACCACGACGCTGCAATCCGCGCCCCTGAACGCGTGGCGCACTTATTCCTACTCGCTGGCATGCCTGGCGGCACGCGGCGCTGATCTTTCTACAGTCGAGGCGCCGTTCGCGATCGCGACCAGCGGGCAATTGGCGCTGACGATCTCTGAGGTGAGGTTGATCCGACATGAAGGCCCGCCACGCTGTGGCGGAGGGTGAAAGAGGCTCGAAAGCGTCCAGGAATCGTCAAATTGACAGCGCTGTCTTTTTGGGGGACACTCAGGCTGCACAGATCGCAGCCGATGCGACGCAAGGGTCTCGTAGGAATACGTAGGGACTTTGGGGGATTTCGAACATGAGCACTGGATTCAGAAGCTACGGCTACCCACGCGCCATCCTGCTGGGCAGCGCATCGTTAATGGCCCTGATTGCTTACTCAACCGCCAACGCGCAGCAGGCCGCGACCGCGCCTTCCGCGCCGTCTGGCTCCGCGCAGAATTCGAGCGATCAGCTGACCGAAGTTATCATCACCGGCTACCGCGCCTCGTTGCAGAATGCGCTGGACGAGAAGCGCAAATCGGATTTGCCCATTGAATCGGTTGCGCCGGAAGATCTCGGCAAGCTGCCCGACCAGAACGTGGCCGAGGCGCTACAGCGCCTGCCGGGCATTCAGATCGACCGCGCCGGCGGCCAGGGCACGGCGGTCTTGATCGATGGGCTGCGCCAGAATCTGACCACCCTCAACGGTGATGTCTTTTTGACCGGCAAGGAGTTCTACGTCTCGGGCGAGGCCTCTGGCGGCGGCGCAGGCAGCAACTCGCAGTACGCCTCGCTCGAAGGCATCCCCAGCGAGGAAATCGGTGGCATCGATGTCTACAAGAACCCCAAGGCCTCGATCACTGAAGGCGGTCTTGGCGGCACAATCGATCTCAAGTCGCGCGATCCGCTCGCGCAGCCCGACGGCCTGAGTCTCGGCGGTAACTTCCGCGAGACCTTCGGCCAGCGCTCGAGCGGCTGGACGCCTGTTGCCACCCTGGTCGGCTCGTACAAATTCAGCGAGGTGCTGGCATTCACCGGCAGCGTGTCGTACGACGATGAGAAGACGCACGACCTGCAGTTCCAGGACCAGAACCGCGCCGCCTGGCTGATCACCAATTCGGCCACCGGCCCGTATGTCGGGCCCTTGTCGCCGGCGGCCATTTCGACGCTGCCCGGCAACAAGTTCTACATCATTCCGCAGCTGGGCTACTTCACCGACGATTACGATGAGCGCAAAACCACCGGCGCCGCATTTGGCGTCTCGGCACGCGTCACCGACTCGATCAAGAGCACGTTCAACTGGTTCTACTCGCGCGAGGAAGACACCAGCGACAGCTACAGCAACAAGGCCTGGTTCAATGGCCAGGGCAATGCGGCGGGTACACCCACGGCCCCCGGAACCGCGCTGCCCAGCCTCGATCCGACCCGGCCCTACTCGATCGACGGCAACGATGTGGTACAGAACGGGACCTTCAACGCGAACGGCGCTGAAACCGCCACGCTGTACCAGCAGAACACCTCGGTGGCGCACAATTTCCAATGGCGGACCAGCTTCGATGACGGCGGCCCGCTGCGCGGCGCGCTCGACCTGTCGTACGCCAACGCCACCTCGAATCTGCAGGCCGCGCAGGCCGATGTCGAGCACGGCCTGTACAACGCATTCAGTGGTGTGGCGACATCGCCCACGGCGCCGGGCTGCAACAACGGCGCCTCCACCTGCACGACCGGCAATCACGGCTATGAGTTCGCCTACAGTAACGGCGGCACCTCGGGGCTGCCCTCGGTGAGCTATCTCGCCCCCTATGCCAACGTGCTCAGCAATCCAGCCTACACAACGTTCAAATCGAACTGGGCCTGGGCGAACCTGACCTAGGAGCACGACTTTTCGATCAAGGGAGACATCAGCTACGTGCCGGAGTTCATCCAGGGCATCGACTCGCTGCTGTCGGCCGGCTTCCGCTATGCCGGTCGCGACGTCAACCAGATTTTCGGTCGCTACCTGGAGACCGGTCCGGGCGGCACGGGACTGGCGGGCGCGCCGGTGGCCAATTGCTGCCAAGACCCCAATGGCGGCAATTGGCTCTACTACCAGGACCCCGGATATGCCGCGATTCCTTATTCGACAGCGGTGTCAAATCCGGGCCTGGCGATGACCGTGAAGGGCTTTGGGACCGGCCCGATGATCGTCAAGAACCCGGTCAGCGGTGGCATGACCAACCCCTCGACCTATCTCAACACCGTCTGGGCCGGCGCCGGGGTGCCCAACACCACCGAGCGGTTCTTCCGTGACGGGCTAAGCTCCTTCAGCGTCGAGGAACGCACCACGTCGGTGTATCTGATGGGGGATCTGGGCGGACCGGCGAACCATTTCCACGCCAATTACGGCGTGCGCTTCGTGGACACGCAGCTGAAGGTGGATAACGGCCAGTCAGCGGAGGTTCCGACCTACTTCGGCACGGCGGTGTGGAACGGAGTCGATTCGAACGTGGTTGCCCACTCGACCACGCGCAACTACATCGATGTACTGCCGTCGTTCAATTTCGTACTCGACGTCACAGACGATCAGAAGGTGCGCTTCGGCGCTGCCCGCGTGGTCTCGCCGCAGGACCTGTACAAGCTCGGCGTCGGCAATTCCTACAACTTCACGCGCTATACCGGCACCACACGCGTCAACATTCACAACGGCACCAACGACGGCTTCTTCTTCGTCAATGGCAATTCCGGCAACGCAGGCCTCGATCCGTACCGCGCTTCGCAGTTTGACCTGTCGTACGAGAACTACTTCGCCAAGGACGGACTGGTCAGCGTCGCAGCCTTCTACAAGCAGGTTGATAACTTCGTCGAGAGCGTGCAGGTGCCGACCTTGGTGCTGGACGACTTCGGCGGCAGCACCGGCAACGTGGGAACGTTCCAGAATGCCGGCAAGGGCAAGATCTATGGCTTCGAGCTCGGCGGACAATACGCCTTCGGCTACGATGCCATGGCCTGGATGAAGGGCTTCGGCATCGCGGCCAACTACACCTACTCGGATTCCAACTCGGATCAGCTCACCAGCTTCTCAACCACCGGGCCGATCCCGGGCGTCGCCAA
>Ga0265338_10006112_pt1 | contig 15456 bp, 10 predicted proteins | sample 42126metaG_FD_193579 | JGI IMG/M metagenome (GOLD analysis project Ga0265338, IMG submission 193579) | Rhizosphere microbial communities from Carex aquatilis grown in University of Washington, Seatle, WA, United States - 4-21-26 metaG | ecosystem: Host-associated > Plants > Roots > Rhizosphere... | reverse complement strand
CATTTCGCCACGGCCACTGATTTCAAAGGAGCTAAGCCTGGTCCTGCTCGCATCCGCGGTGAGCTTAGTCGCGCGCGCCGCCTATACTGCACCCTCAAATGCTCACTCCGCGCCCGCCGCGAAGTTGTTCCCGCTGACCTCCATTCGGCTGTTGGATGGTCCGTTTGCTCAGGGCGTCGCAGCCAACCGCGCCTACATGCTCGCGCTTGACCCGGACCGATTGTTGGCGCCGTTTCTCCGCGAAGCCGAACTGACGCCACGCAAGCCCCCTTACGACAATTGGGAAAGCGGCGGCCTCAACGGCCACACGGCCGGCCATTATTTGTCGGCCCTAGCCTTCATGAGCGCTTCGGGAGCGGATACGCCGGAAGGCGAGCTGCATCGACGGCTCGATTACATGGTGTCCGAACTGGATCGCTGCCAACAAGCTTCCGGCAGCGGTTACATCGGCGGCGTCCCGGGCAGCCGCGCATTTTGGACCGAAGTTGCAGGCGGACACATCGAAGCCTTTAGAACTAAATGGGTGCCCTGGTATAATCTCCACAAAACGTTCGCCGGACTTCGAGACGCCTGGCTGGTCGCGGGCAATAGGCAGGCTCGCGAGGTATTGCTTAGGTTGGGGGATTGGTGTGACCGCGTTGTCGCTCGCCTCTCTGACCAGCAGATGCAGAAGATGCTCGATACCGAGCACGGCGGCATGAATGAAGTCTTGGCTGACCTCTACGCAATCTCCGGCGATCAGAAGTATCTCAAGCTAGCACGCCGGTTTTGCCATGAGGCCGTTCTTGGCCCGCTCATGGAGCACCAGGACCATCTCACCGGTCTGCACGCCAACACTCAAATTCCTAAGGTCACCGGCCTCGAGCGCATCGCCGCGCTTGCCGGCGATGAAAGAGCCGATTCCGGCGCGCGCTTTTTCTGGGACACGGTGACCGGTCGACGAACGGTTGTTTTTGGCGGCAACAGTGTCTCCGAGCATTTCAACGCTCCCACCAATTTCCAAGTCATGCTCGAAAATCGCGAAGGGCCGGAGACCTGCAACACCTACAATATGCTCCGCCTCACCGAACAACTTTTCCTGAGCAAGCCCAGGGCAGCCTACGCCGACTACTATGAACGGGCGCTCTACAATCACATCCTCGCCTCAATTAACCCGACCACGCCGGGTTATGTCTACTTCACTCCCATCCGGCCTGCCCATTACCGCGTCTATTCTCAGCCGGAGCATTGTTTCTGGTGTTGCGTCGGCACCGGCATGGAAAACCCGGGTAAGTACGGCGAGTTCATCTATGCCAACACCAGCGATGGCCTATACGTCAACCTGTTCATCCCTTCCGAGCTTTATGTTGCGGAACTCGGCCTGAAACTCCGGCAGGAAACCACCTTCCCCGACGAGCCGCGCACACGTCTAAAACTTCAACTCAAGCGTCCGTCCACTTTTACCCTGCGCGTTCGTCATCCTGGCTGGGTCGCAGCCGGCGATTTTGCGGTGCGCATCAATGGCAAGCCGATTTCCATCACCTCGGCTCCTTCGTCCTACGCCGTCCTTCACCGCAAATGGCATGACGGCGACCGGGTTGAAATTGACCTTCCCATGCGCACCACTATTGAGCGCTTGCCGGATAGATCAGATTGGGTCGCTGTTTTACGCGGCCCAATTGTGCTGGTTTCTCCTGCCGGCACCAACGATCTCGTCGGGCTGCGTGCTGATGGCTCGCGTATGGGCCACGTGGCTAGCGGACCCATGGTTCCTCTAGACCGCGTTCCCGTTTTGCTGGCGACCGCCGCTGATCTACCAAAGCACATCCATCCCACCCCCGACCACGAGCCTTTGCACTTTCGGCTTGTGGACGTCGTTGAGCCGGCCTCGCCAGAAGGACTCCCGCTCGTTCCGTTCTTTAGGCTGCACGACAGCCGCTACCAAATGTATTGGGAACTCACCACCAAGGAGGGACTAATGGGCAAGCAAGAACGGCGTGCCGTCACGGAGCGCCTTAAACTTGCCCGAGAGGCCGTCACCCTCGATTCAGTCGCCGTTGGAGAACAGCAACCGGAGGTGGAACACGGGCTTGTGGGAGAGGAAACCGAATCAGACGAGTTTCAGGGCCGCCGTTGGCGCCATGGCCGCCGGTTTCAATACACACTCGACCTGCATGGCGCAGGTGCCGCCGAGCTTGCCGTAACGTACTTCGGCGGGGATCGCGATCGCTACTTCGACATCTTTGCTGACAACACCCTGCTGGCGAGCGAGCGCTTGAAAGGTGAGAAACCCGGTGAGTTTTTCGAGCGACGCTATCCGCTTCCGGCCGGTGTCCTTTCGCTGATCGCGAATAGCCGCGTCACCATCCTTTTCTCCGCTCATCCAGGTTCGCTCGCGGGCGGCGTCTTCGACGTTCGCCTGATGCGACCCGCTACAACCGCCAACTAGAAGATTGAGATGAATATGCTGACGGTCCACGCGAATGATAAAGTCACGGCAAGCGTACCGGGCTGTTTCTGCCTGATTGGGTGTCCAAAAGTCGTGGTTTGCCGGAAGTATTGTTAGAGATTGACCAATGTCGACAGATTCCACGAACCGGTTCGGTGATTCAAATGCTGCACAGCAGCGATTTCTTTCGCTGTTCCTTCGCAGTGAGCGGGAGATCTTCCGTTACGTGGCCGTGCTCGTCCCAAATGTCACGGACGCCGAGGATATTGTTCAGCAGACGGCAATGGCGCTTTGGGAGAAGTTCGACGCCTATGATCCGAGCCAGCCTTTCACGCCCTGGGCATGTCGATTTGCCGTGAACAAGGCGCGCCAGTGGATCGAAAGGCGCCAGCGCTGGCAGGCACTGCTTGATCATGGTTTGGCAGAAGAGCTGGCACAACGGCGTCAGGAGTTGCAGCCGGAGTTCGAACAACGATTAAAACATCTCGAGGGCTGCCTCGGAAAGCTGCCCGAAGGACAGCGCTCGGTGGTCGAAGGTTATTACTATGAGCGCGCCAGTATCCAAACTCTGGCTCGGCGCTCCGGCCGGAGTGAGGCCGCCACCTACAAAATGCTCCAGCGCATTCGGCACGCCCTCCTGGTTTGTGTGGGCGGTCAGGCAAAACCGGAGGTGGCGTGAAGCTCCTTTTTCCATCACCCGACTTCGACGATGTGGTGGCTGCGGTGTGCCATGGCTCGGCGACGGAAGCGGAGATGCGTGCTTTGAACGAGCTGTTGCGCAGCAACGCGAACGCTCGCGACGAGTATTTGCTGCGCATTGAATTGCACGCTCGGCTCGCTTTCGATCCCGACCTCTTTCCCCAGAGCGACATGGCCGCCATGAACGCCGATAATCGCACGAATATCGTCCCACCAAACCTGGTGGTGCCACCCCGCAAGCGCAGGCTGGTGCGGGTGCTTGCCCTGGCAGCCTGCCTGATGCTCATCGCCGGAGGCACCGTGTTCTGGTTCAAGTGGTCGACGGCAAGGAACGGAGGCACCAGCGCGGCCGTGGCGATGTTGACCCGCACTGTGGACGCACGCTGGAGTCCGAAAACACACTCCTTGCGGGTGGACAGCGCCCTGGAGCCAGGGAGTCTTCAACTAGAATCAGGGCTCGCGCAGGTGGTCTTTTACAGCGGGGCGCGACTGGTAATTGAGGGTCCGGCGGAACTGCGCTTGGTTTCTGCGAATGAGGCCGTTTGTATTTCCGGCCGAGTTTTGGCCGGAGTGCCGACACCGGCGCGCGGCTTTCGGCTCAGAACCAGTCAGCTCAGCGTGGTTGATTTGGGGACCTCCTTTGGCATTAACGCAAGCCAAAGTAGAACTGAAGTCCACGTTTTCAAAGGGAAGGTGGAACTGCAGCCCGGAAAAGCCGGGGAACAGTCGCTGTCGGAAGGGCAGGCAGCCCTGGTTCAAGGAAGTGAGTTGCCCCAGTTGATGGCTGCCAACCCGGAGGCCTTCGCTGCGATGTTTGAGTTCCAGGAGCGTTCGCTCGCCTCAGAGGCTCTCCGTTATGACCAATGGCGGCTCTCCAGCGCGCAACTGAACCGGGACCCTTCCCTGGTATTGCGCTTTGATTTTGAAGACCTCAGCGACCAGGACTGGACGCTGCCCAATAAGGCTGAAAGAAATGGGCCGGCGGAGGGTGGAATTATTGTGGGCTGTCAGCGCGCGGAAGGCCGATGGCGGGAAAAACCGGCATTAGAATTCCAAAGCGTCAACGACCGCGTGCGCCTGGATGTGCCCAACGAATTCCGGGCAATGACTCTTTCGGTGTGGGTCTGCCTGAAGGGGCTGGATCGGGAGTTTAACTCACTGTTCATGTCTGATGGGTTTGATCCCGGGACGGTGCACTGGCTGATTCGCAGAGATGGCGTCCTGGGGCTTACGGTATTTGGTCCGCACTTTGGTAAATTTCAAATTCTGGCCAGCCCTCCGGTGCTTTCGCTCGAAAATCTGGGCATGTGGCAGCATTTGGCGGTAGTCGTTGATGGAAGGTCGCAGGAAGTGGTTCATTACGTCAACGGTTCGCCCGTTTCTCGGCATGCGCTGAAGATAGGGCCGCCTTTTCGGGTCGGCTCCGCCGAGTTGGGCAACTGGAATGCGCGAAGCGGCCCGAACCCAGAACCGTCGCTCATCCGGAATCTGAGCGGATCGCTCGATGAATTCGAGCTCTTCAGCCGTGCGTTAAGCGACGCAGAAATCCGCGAACTCTACCTCAAAGGCAAGCCGGAGCTTTAACGATCGAGCGGTGACATGGCAAAATCCTCAACCAAGAAACTTATGAAAAGCATAGGAATGGTCTTTCTTTGCGGAATCTTCGCGATGCTGGTCTTCGCGAGCCGCGCGGCTGACATCGGCGGCCAGTGGCACGCGGAGTTCGATACCCAAATTGGGCTGCAGAAGTATGTGTTCACATTTCAAGCCGACGGTAGCAAGATAACTGGCAAAGCGGTCTCCGAGGTGAATGGGCAGAAACGTGAAACGGAGTTGAAGGAAGGCATACTTACCGACGACTCGTTGAGTTTCGTGGAAATGTTCTCCTTTCAAGGCAACGAGGTCCGCATCAAGTACACAGGTAAAGTGGGCGCAGATGGAATCGCGTTTACCCGTGAGGTGGGGGACTTCGCCAAGGAGCAATTCAAGGCGACGCGAGTTGCATCGGCGACTCCAGCGACGGGCGCAACGAGCAATGCTTCGGCAGGGGATCGGGCGAGGGGCGGATTTGGAGGCCCGATTGTACTCGGACCGGACGACAAGCCGGCCTTTGATGACCCGCCAGCGGGCATTGACAAGCGGCGCGAGGATATCCCGCACGGAAAACTGGAGATGATTGAGTACGAGTCCAAAACCGTGGGCACCACGCGCAAAATGAATGTTTACACTCCGCCGGGTTATTCAAAGGATAAGAAATATCCTGTCCTTTACCTCCTGCACGGGATCGGCGGAGACGAAACCGAGTGGGAACGGTTTGCCCATCCGGACATCGTGATGGATAACCTTTTGGCGGACGGGAAGGCCGTGCCGATGATTGTGGTCATGCCCAACGGTCGAGCACAAAAAGATGATCGGCCTGGACCCAACCCCATGGCCACGGCACCGGCGTTCGCGACATTTGAGCGCGACCTGCTGGATGATGTGATCCCGGCAATCGAGTCGCGTTACTCGGTTGAAGCCGACCGTGAACACCGGGCCCTCGCTGGTTTATCCATGGGCGGCGGCCAATCCCTAAATTTCGGTCTGGCACATCTCGACACCTTTGCCTGGGTAGGAGGTTTCTCTTCCGCCCCGAATACCAAATCGCCCGAGCAGCTCGTTCCTGACCCTGTTTCGGCCACCCGACAATTGAAGCTGCTGTGGCTGTCGTCCGGTAACAAAGATGGATTAATCCGTATCAGCCAGGGTGTTCATGCCTATCTTAAGGGCAAGCAGGTGCCGCATGTCTGGCATGTGGACGGCAACGGTCACGATCCGACTCACTGGAAAAACAACCTGTGGCTGTTTGCTCAGCACATTTTCAAGTAGGAAAATGTCGGTCAAGGCAGAGCGCTCAACGCACTTATTCGTGCGGCAACATTTTCTGTGATCACCGCCGTGTAATTATAATGGTAATCTGAAACCAGCCTGATTTCGGAGCTGTTAAGCGAAAGGAGCCCTTGAACTTGAACCGAAAAGTAAAGTCAGCACCGGTACAACTGCGGTTTTCAGGCTTGTGCACCTGTGTGCGCTGGCTGATGACAACATTACTGGTCACTGGCGCTATAGCCCGAGCTAACGATACACCTTCCCTCAAGGATGCTTTCAAAGATCATTTCTACGTCGGCACTGCCATCAACCGCGCAATTGCAACGGGCACTGGAGGATTTCGTCGCAGTCCGGAGCAAGTCAACAAGGACATCGCTCAGGTTAAGGAGCAGTTTAATCAAATTTCCCCGGAGAACGACTTGAAATGGGCCCGGATTCATCCGCGGGAGGCCGCGGACGGCTATGACTTTGACGCAGCCGATGCTTTCGTGAACTTCGGCCTGAGCAACAACATGTACGTGGTCGGGCACACACTGGTCTGGCATTCCCAGACCCCACAGTGGGTTTTCGCGGGCACGAACCCACCACCGCCGGGAATCACGAACTCCGCAGCCAGACCGGTCGCGGACGCGAATGCGCCCGGAACAAACAGGTTTGGTCGTGGGCGATTTGGCTTTGGCCCATACACCGGACCCCGAGCCTCGCGTGAGGAGTTACTCCAGCGAATGCGTGACCACATTCACACTGTGGTGGGGCGATACAAAGGCAAGATCAAGGTCTGGGACGTGGTTAACGAAGCACTTGCTGATAGCGGGACAAATACCCTGCGCAAATCGCTTTGGCTGGAAATCGTTGGTCCTGACTTTATCGCCAAGGCATTCGAATACGCACACGAAGCCGATCCGGAGGCAATCCTGCGTTACAACGACTACTCTCTGGAAAATCCTGCCAAGCGCCGTAAACTCATTACCCTAATCAAGTCGTTGCAGGAAAAAAACGTGCCGATCCATGCCATTGGGTCTCAAGCCCACCTCAATCTGTCGACCGGCTTTGAAGAAATGGACCAAGCACTGACCGAAATAGAGACGCTCGGTTTGCCGATCCACATTACAGAACTGGACGTGAACAGCTCGCAAGCGGGGCAGCGCAGTACCAGCGGCGACATTGCCAGTAACGCCGCGACGTTTCAGGGAGGTCTGGTAAGCGACGCCGATCGAAAACTGGCTGACGCATACGCCGGGCTTTTTCGTGCCTTCATCAAACACAACAAGTCCGTAAAAGTAATCACGTTTTGGGGGCCGAACGACGCGAATTCATGGCGCGCCAACGGTAAACCGCTTTTGTTCGACGTTAACAACCAACCCAAACCAGCCTTCGACGCCGTAATCGCCGAGGCGAAAAAGGCGAACGCGGCTCAATAGATCATCGCTCAACCCATGAAACTGCTGGCTCTCACTGAAGTGATTCTCGCGTTCACAGCATGGCATGCGCTCGCACTCGAAGGCCAAGTCCAAATCCACGATCCTTCCACCATCATCCAGTGCGACGGCAAGTACTACACGTTTGGAACGGGTGGGGCCTGCCTGGTCTCCGATGATGGCTGGACCTGGGCGCGCGGAGTCACCCCGGCGCGACGTGGCATGGCTCCCGACATCATTCAACTCGGCGATCATTACTGCTTGTATGTCGCCGCCAACATAGGCGCTCAGCCCAAAGCTGCCATCAACCTGATCTGGAGTCGAACACTCGACTCGAATTCCCCCGATTATAAATGGGAGGAGGCGGGGGTCGTAGCCTCGTCGGACGGTATCGAAGATTGTAATGCGATTGACCCCGGAGTTTTTCTAGATCCAGTCGAGAAAAAACTGTGGATGGTGTATGGCTCGTATTTCGGATTCATCCGTCTGGTTCAGCTTGATTCGAAAACCGGCATGCGGGACCCGGCCAGCCAGCCCCTGAACATTGCGATCAACTGCGAGGCCTCGGACCCGATCTACAACGATGGTTGGTATTACCTGCTGGCCACTCACGGCAGTTGCTGTCGGGGCGCCGACTCCGGCTACAACATTCGTGTTGGCCGCGCCAGGAGCATTTCCGGTCCCTACCTCGATCACACGGGTATTGATATGATCCAAGGCGGCGGCAAGCTTTTCCTCGGCTCAGGAGGCCGCGTCATCGGGCCTGGGCACTTCGGGCTGCTTGATTTGGGCGATGGAGTGCAGAAATTCTCCTGCCACTACGAAGCCGACCTCGACCGGGGTGGCGCGAGTGTGCTCGACATCCGCCCGCTGCTGTGGAAAGACGGCTGGCCCGTTGCTGGTGAGAACTTAAAAGAAGGAACGTATGAAATCGAATCCGCGCGCACCGGGACCGCGCTCGAACTGGCGGTGGAGGGAATGCCGGTTGGGGGTAGGCGCAACAGGGGAAACTTCGGTGCGGGGCCGGGCGGACCTGGCTCTGGCGGACAACGGCCGAACCCGTTCTCTGGCCGAGGGGGTGTGATTCCGCCGCAGGATGTGGCCCAGTTTTCGACGAACTGGCCCGCTGATAACATTCTGGTTCGTCTGGCGAACTATCTATGCCAGGCTCAACAAAAGTGGGCGTTTTCGGCGCTTACCAACGCCGGCGGTTACCCCGGCTCGCCCTACTTCAAGATCACAATCGCCGGGACCGAGCGGACATTGGCTGCGACCAAGGACGGCGAACTGGTTACGCTGCCGGCCTTCACGGGTGGACCCGAACAGCTCTGGCGCATGGACCAACTCACAGACGGCACTTGGCGCATCATGCCCAAAGCGGTCCCTAAAACGAAGGAACCGCTCGCCATGTCGGCGATTGGCGCCAGTTCGGTTACGCTTGCCAGGTTTAACCCGGACAGTGACAAGCAACGCTGGCTTATCAAAATACCCTGACCGTGAAACCGAAACACTCCTGCAAACAGCCTGGCATGGGTCTAATTCATCAGCTCGTTATTCCGCTCGCGCTCGTGGCCGGCTCGGCGGTTTTCGCATTCGCCGACGAAAATGCCTCACGTTATCCTGCACCCTCTCTTACACGTCCCGATTCCGCGGAGAAAGCGCCCAATGCTGCCGGTTTCATCCAACGCTGGCTCATTCTGGAGCCGATTAGCTGCAATGGACTCACCGACAGCGCCGTTCAGGCGGCCGTGAAGGCTGAGTATTTTCCCAACCAGTTTAGTGTCGTGCCCCGGGACGGCGAAGCGGTCACAGTTGGCAGTACGAACCTCACTTGGCACGCCGTGGACACAAAGGAATACAACGTCAACCTGTATCACTTCGCGCATTCTCTGGGCAAACCGAGTTCCTTCGTCCTTTTTTGGGCCCTGACCGTGGTTAACTGCTCGGAGGAACTGCCCGGCGTTAGTCTTGCCATCGGCTCGAACGCCGCCTCCGTCTGGTGGGTGAACGGCCAGGAAGTGCTGGGGATTTATGGCGACCGGCAGACCGTCATTGACGACGGTGTTTCCAGGCGCCTCACACTCAAGAAGGGGCAGAACATCGTGCGTTGCGCTGTGATTAACGGCGGAGGAGCCACTGACTTTTGCGCCCGATTTCTCGATCCAGATGAGAAGCCGCTTAAAAAATTCACCGTGAGCGTTGGGGAAGTCGCCAGGTGAAGCTCCCGTTGTATCCAGGTGACTGTTACTATGAATAAAATCCATCTGATTTCCTTTCTGTTGCTTTCACTCCTCATGGTCCGACTGGGCTTTGCTGAACCACCCGCGACCATTCGTGTCGAGCAAGGACTTTTGCAGGGCGCTGCCGAGGATGGCTTGACCGTTTATCGCGGCATTCCTTTCGCGGCCCCGCCCCTTGGGGAACTTCGCTGGCGCGCACCGCAGCCGGCAGTGAAATGGGACGGCGTGCGCGAGACTGTGAAGTTCGCGCCCGATCCCTATCAGGGCGACGGAAAGGGCACCGTAAGCGAGGACTGCCTGTACCTAAACGTCTGGACGCCGGCGAAGTCCTCTGACGCTCGTATCCCCGTCCTCGTGTGGATCTATGGAGGCGGCTTCTCCTTCGGCTCCACGTCCACCCCCACGCACAACGGGGAACATTTGGCCCGAAAGGGCGTTGTGCTGGTCAGTATCAATTACCGTGTCGGCCCGCTTGGTTTCCTTTCGCACCCGGAGTTGAGCGCGGAATCGTCGCGCAAGGTCTCGGGCAACTACGGCCTGCTTGATCTGATCGCGGGGCTGCAATGGGTGCAGAAGAACATCGCGGCGTTTGGCGGGGATCCCAACAAGGTGACGATTTTCGGCGAGTCGGCCGGTGGCATCGCCGTCAGCATGCTGTGCGCGTCGCCGCTGGCTAAAGGCCTTTTCCATGGAGCTATTTCGCAGAGCGGCGGCTCGTTTGGTCCGCCGCGTCCCACCACTTACCCGGGCGAAAACATGAAGCGCCTGGCGGATGCGGAGCAATCGGGACTGGCTTACGCGAAGCGGGCCGGTGCTGCGTCGATTGCGGAATTGCGCAAGCTCAGCCCGGATAAGCTTCCCGTGGGCTTTGGCAGTGGAGCGGCCTGGCCCATCATTGACGGATGGGTGGTCCCCAACGATCAGTATAAAATCTACGAAGCCGGCAAGTACAACGACGTGGCGATCCTCGTCGGTTACAACTCCGACGAAGGCCTGAGTTTCTCGCGCGAGAAAACGCCCGAGGAGTTTCGTTCTAACGTCGAGAAGCGCTACGGGCCGTTTGCCGAAAAACTCCTTGCTGCGTATCCAGTTGGAACCAACTCCGTCCCTAAAACCGCACGCGACCTGATGCGCGACGCGGCCTTTGGCTGGCACACCTGGAGTTGGGCGCGGCTGCAGGCGCGCACCGGTAAGTCGAAGGTCTTCTGCTATTACTTCGACCAACATCCCGAGCGGCGACCGGACTCCCCGCAAGCTGACCACGGTACGCCACACGGCGTGGATGTGCCCTTCGTCTTCCAAACCCTCGACCGCACCAAACCGGACATTACCCAGAGCGATCTGCAGATTTCCGACGCGATCACCACCTACTGGGTCAACTTCGCTAAACGAGGAGATCCCAACGGCGCGAGCGTTCCCACCTGGCCGCAGTTCACCGAGAACGACCGTCAGGTGATGTATTTCAACAACAAGCCTTATCCCGGCCCCGTACCGAGCGCCTCTGCCCTCGAGGTGCTCGACACGTATTTCGCCTGGCGCCGCACGCCGGAAGGCGAGGCGTGGGCCAAATAACCAAGAGCCGCGCCACGCAGCATGTCAAACACCTCTCACACGTTTCTCCCCAGTACCATGAAACGGACACTGCCATTAACGCTCCTCGTCGGGTTGCTCTTGTGTCACGCGAGCGCCTTTAGCCAAGACACGAACTTCTGGATTTTCCTGTGTTTCGGCCAGTCCAACATGGAGGGATTCCCCGGCATAGAGGAACAGGACAAAACCGGTGTAGATGATCGGTTCAAGGTTTTTGCCACCGTGGATTTTCCAGAGCAGCAGCGTACGCAAGGACATTGGTATCCCGCCATTCCGCCGCTGTGCCGGCCCTCGACAGGACTCTGCCCGGCGGATTATTTCGGCCGAACGCTGGTTTCCAACCTGCCACCTCGCATCAAGGTCGGCGTCGTGAACGTTTCCGTTGCCGGCTGCAAAATTGAGCTGTTTCAGAAGGATACCTTTCAGCAATATTCAGCGAAGGCGCCCCAATGGATGACCAACATTATCGCCGTGTACGGGGGCAATCCTTACGGGCATCTCGTCGCGATGGCGAAGCAGGCGCAACAGGGTGGGGTCATCAAAGGTATCCTGCTGCACCAGGGCGAATCCAACACCAACGACAAGCAGTGGCCCGACAAGGTAAAAGGGATCTACGACAGCTTGCTCGGAGATCTGAATCTCAAGGCCGAAGAAGTGCCCCTGCTCGCCGGCGGCCTCGTACCCGAAGATCAAAAGGGGGCCTGTGCGAGCATGAACAAGATAATCGCGGACTTGCCCAAAACCATACCGACGGCGCATTTCGTTCCTTCAGACGGCTGCGCCGGCCGCCCTGATCACCTCCACTTCACTGCCGCCGGCTACCGCGAACTGGGCACCCGCTACGCATTGAAAATGCTTTCCATCCTGGGATCCGCGCCAGAGGCGTCCAAGTAGTTCACACTCATCGCCGTCCAATTACAAATATCATCTCATCCAGCCGCCCATGACCGATTGCAAAGGAGCCAAGACATCCACCGGATGACGGCCACATCAATCAGAGGTTTGCGCTGGAGGATGATCAGCCTGCTCATGCTGGGGTCGGTCATCAATTACCTGACCCGGAGCACACTGGCTGTAGCGGCGCCCACACTGCTTAAGGATTTGCATGTCACGGAACAACAGTATTCCTGGATCCTTAACACCTTCCAGGGCGCGATCATGCTGCAGCCGTTTTGCGGCTTCTTGATGGACGCTATCGGTTTAAAGCTGGCGTTTGCTATTTTCGCCGTGGCGTGGTCTCTCATCTGCATGGCACACGGACTGGCTCACCAATGGCAAGTGCTGGCCGGGCTGCGAGGACTGCTAGGATTAGCGGAAGGCTCGGCCAATCCCGCCGGAATGAAGGCCACCGCGGAATGGTTTCCCGCCAAGGAACGAGGGTTTGCGGGTGGCCTTTTCAACATCGGCGCATCAGTCGGTTCCATGCTTGCGCCCCCGCTCGTCGGTTTCGCCATTTATTATTTCAACTGGCAGATGGCCTTTGTTCTGACCGGTGCCCTGGGCCTGGTGTGGGTTTCGCTGTGGTTGTGCTTCTATCATTCGCCCGACCAGCATCCCAAACTCTCCGTAGACGAACGCGATTACATCGTCTCGGGCCAGGAGAAGCATTTGCAGGGTGACGGCACACGGCCGTCGATTCAAAGCATTTTACGACGCCGTAATTTCTGGGGCATTGCTTTGCCCCGTTTCCTAGCGGATCCAACGTGGGGTACGCTCACGTTCTGGCTGCCGTTATATCTCAGCCAGGTCCGACATTTCAATTTGAAGGAAATCGCACTAACCGCATGGCTGCCATTCCTGGCCGCCGATTTGGGTTGCATGTTCGGCGGCGTGGTGGTTGCGTTTCTCCAAAAACGCGGCGTCACTCTCATCAATGCCCGCCGCGGCGCTTTCACACTCGGCGCCTGCCTTATGATGGGCATCGCAGCCGTCGGGTTCGTCCAAAGCCCATACGCGGCGTTGGCTCTGCTTTGCGTGGGAGGATTTGCGCACCAGACATTGTCGGTCACGGTCATCACGATGTCATCAGACTTGTTCAAACGGAACGAAGTTGCCACCGTCGCCGGCATGGCTGGAACGTTTGGCAACGCCGGGGTTTTTGTGTTCAACGCTGTTATCGGCGGTCTGGTGGTCGCTATCGGTTACACCCCCTTCTTTATCGGTCTTGCCGCGCTCGACTTAATCGGCGCGGCAGTCTTATGGACTGTGGTTCGCGAACCAAACATCGCCGCTGCTTAAACAAACCCATGGCGGACGACATAGCCATCAAAAACCCTATCCTCCGAGGCTTCAACCCGGACCCGTCCATCGTTCGTGTCGGCGACGATTACTATATTGCGACCTCGACCTTTGAGTGGTTCCCTGGCGTCCAGATCCATCACTCACGCGATCTCGAGCACTGGCGATTGGTGGCGCGCCCGCTCTGTCGTCCGAGCCAACTGAACATGTTGGGCGATCCGGATTCCTGCGGCGTCTGGGCACCGTGCCTGACACACGCGGACGGATTGTTCTGGCTGATTTACACCGATGTGAAGCGCTACGGTCGCACAACGGTTGGGGGGGCGAGCGGGGCTTCCTTGCGCGATTTCCATAACTACCTGGTTACCAGCCCGCGGGTCGACGGTGAGTGGTCCGACCCGATCCCGCTGAACAGCAGCGGCTTCGACCCTTCGCTGTTCCATGACCAGGACGGCCGTAAGTACCTGCTAAACATGCTATGGGACCATCGGCCCGGCAATAATCGCTTCGCAGGGATTGTTCTCCAGGAATACTCGGTAAAGGAGCGTCGGCTCGTCGGCGAGCGCAAGATGATTTTCACCGGAACGTCGTTGGGATTCACCGAAGCGCCGCATCTCTACAAACGCAACGGGTGGTATTATTTGCTAACGGCAGAAGGGGGCACGAGCTGGGGGCATGCTGTGACCATGGCGCGCTCCCGAACGCTCACCGGACCATACGAGTTGCACCCTGACGTTTACATCTTGAGCGCGCGGCATCGGCCTGATGCGGAGTTGCAGCGTGCCGGGCATGCGGATTTGGTCGAAACGCAAAATGACGAGACCTACATGCTTTATCTCTGCGGTCGACCACTGCCCAACAGAGGCCGCTGCACGCTTGGGCGTGAGACAGCAATTCAGAAAATGATTTGGGGCAGCGATGACTGGCTGCGCACGTTGGATGGAAAGGGCATCCCTACGGTCGAAACGCCGGCCCCGGCCCGGGCCCGGGGCGGGGACGGCTCGTCCCCGGCAGGCTGTCAAGCGGTGTCGAGCGAGGACAAGCTGTCCCCGCCCCAAGCTTGCCTACATGATTTCGATGGCCTCCAGCTTCCAATTGATTTCCAATGGTTGCGCACGCCCTGGCCAGAGGAACTCTTCAGTCTCACCGCGCGTCCCGGTTTTATCCGGCTCTATGGCCGGGAAACAATCGGCAGTTTCTTCCGACAGTCCCTCGTCGCTCGGCGTCAACAGTCACATTGTTTCAGTGCCTCAACGGTCGTGGAGTTCGAGCCGCGGCATTTTCAGCAAATGGCCGGCTTGGCCTGTTATTACAACAGTACCAAGTTTCATTACTTGTACATCTCGCACGACGAAACGGTTGGCAAACATCTGCGCGTCATGTCCTGTCTGCCTGATTCCACGCAGGCCGACGCTTTCACGCCGCTCATTGGCCTTCCAGGAGACAGTCGGGTGCATTTGCGAGTTGAAGTTGATTGCGAGCGGCTGTACTTCGCCTATCGCGTGCAAGGAGTAGATAATGAATGGAAGTGGCTGCCGCAACAATTCGACGCCAGTATTCTCTCCGACGAGGCCACCGTGCCGGGCCTCCCCAATTTTACCGGCGCCTTTGTTGGCATGGCGTGTCAGGATCTGGCTGGAACGCTGATACACGCCGACTTTGACTTTTTTGAATATTGCGAGCGGAGCTTTATCGAAAATCCCTTTCTGCTTTGATTTTTTTTGCGCCTGTGACATCAACCACAGCCTACTAGTCGTTGTCACGCTCGAAAAACTGAAAAGCCGATGTCCAAAATACGCCCTTGGTTGGAAGTACTAGTAAACGCCAGTAATCAACAATCACGCCATTGACACAGCCTACCATGAAAATGAGAATTCTCCTGTCCGGCCTCGCCACAATTGCCCTGGGCCAGTTTGGTTTTGCCCAAACCAACGAGCCGGCTGATGACTGGAAGCCTGCGACGTCAAACCAACCA
>Ga0265338_10006110_pt1 | contig 15461 bp, 16 predicted proteins | sample 42126metaG_FD_193579 | JGI IMG/M metagenome (GOLD analysis project Ga0265338, IMG submission 193579) | Rhizosphere microbial communities from Carex aquatilis grown in University of Washington, Seatle, WA, United States - 4-21-26 metaG | ecosystem: Host-associated > Plants > Roots > Rhizosphere... | reverse complement strand
TGTTACTATATTTGACATTTTATGCCTCTTTTATAGTCAGTGTGTATCGAATTGTAATACAAATGACTGGTGATTTCTATATGTAAAGCTATAGCAAACCTTCTTGTTTTAACCACAATCCGACATGCTCATATCCTGGCATTCCTGCATAGTATTCCTGTTTATCTGTTTGTGGTGGTTCTGGCAACTTATCCACAGGTAAATCTGTTATTGATTCGCCTTTAGTATATTTATTCTTAGTAAAGATCTTAGTATCTCCGCCACTGTGGCGGAGTGTTTCACCTTTTCTGGCGGAGAACTCCGCCACAGAGGCGGTGTTGTTAAATAATATGCCAAGTAAGATTTTTCTATTATGCCCCTTTCCAATAGATTCTATATAGCCCAATTTGATTAAATCTTTTACTTTTCTTTCGACAGTTCTTAAAGGTATTGAAGATTTTTCAGATATTTTTTCATTGGTATAGATAATTATTTTTTTGTCTTTAAGCACTTTAAACAAAACTACCATAATAATTTTGTGATATGGGTCTAAAAGTGGGTTATTGATTACAATATGAGGGATTTGATCGTAAGGAACATTTGAGTTTTTATTAGGCATTTGTTAATATTTCCTTGTGATTTTGATTAAGTCGGGCAGACATCGTCAAAATTGTTAATAATTAGGTATAAGCCGAACAGGGTGGCAACCCATGGGTTCGGCTTTTTTATTTGCGCGGATAATAACTGATTTTGAAAGGTATTTGTATTTTCAGGAAAGGATGTATATCATGCGAACCGCAACATAAGTGGTCATCACTGATGCGTTCAAAAAAGAGCCGGACGATGCGGGTAACATTGTTCCGGCCTTTGTTTATTTCTTCTTCTTTTTCTTCTCAGCAAGACTGTATGCTATGGCCAATGCCTGATTTTTTGGCTTGCCTGCGTCAATTTCTGCTTTTACGTTTCTTGAAAACCCTTTCTTGGTCTTGGCTTTGACGCCTTTTATTAGGGGCATTTTGTTGGTTCTCCTTAATCAATATATTTTTCCGGCTTCCAATTCCAGTTCCATGGGCTTGCTTGTTTGGGATGCTTGCGAAAGTGCATTTACAAAAGCCTCCATGTCACTAGGATTTAAAGGTTTATAAGGGTTTTGTTTTGCCTTGATAAGTTTCTTTATAATTTTTTCCCTTGATTTTTCATTGGATAATAATTTTGTTATTGGTCTTCCAAGTAAGGCTGGCAAAAGGGCTGAAAGCATACCGCTAGGTATACTGCCTGTAGATGCCGTTCCAATTATCCCTCCAAGACTTGATATAACAGAAGATGCCTCATTACTCAAACCTCTTTCGCCTGACCGAGAATTGAACATCACTGTAAGCGGGTCTGTGTTTTTTTGAACCAGTGTGCTAAAATCTTTTAACTTTTTAATTTCCCCTGGCGTTAAAAGAGTCTTTTTTTGTCTTTCGCCTAAACCATCAAACAAGGTTCTTAGTTTTAAGGGGTTTAATTTTCCATCATCAACAGCACGGGAGAAATAATCTAATGCTATGGCTTTTCGGTCGTTATCTGGAAGTTTACGAAGCAATTTTTCTAGTAGGTTGCTTCTATCTGTTATGTTGCTCTTTTTTAGGAAGGCGTTAACAAGCAAGTCAGGGTCTCCACCTTTTCTTGTAAACTTTGTTATATCCTTGTCTTCAAATGGTAGCCATTCATTTTTGTAAAACTTCATTGCCTTTTCACGTAATTGCGTCAAATGAGAATTGCCACTATTGTCTATGGCAGAATTAATATCCTCTAGCGCAGCATCTCGTAATTGAGCCAGTTTTTTTCCAAGTCCGGAATCACCCTTCATGAAAGAATCGGATGCTTTTTCCGCTAGCTTGCTTCTTAGTAAATCAGTATTTTTCAGTGAATATCCTTCTTTCTCACCTTCCTCGGCAAGTTGTTTTAGAAGGGTTTTTGTAGAGGAATCTGTAAGCAGGGACAAATCCTTGTCGCTTTCTATTTCTTCAAGCAAGTTTTTAGCCTTTTCCCTCAGATTAGCCCTGTCAGTAATTACACCTGCGTTGCCAGCTGCTTCATTAAGGGCGTCAAAATATTCATTTTTTGTATTCCTTGTTTCCTTTTCCGCCTTAAGCAATGATTCCTTGATAGATGCGCCAGTGTTTTGATTCTTGTCAGAAAACGCCGAATGTCTGCTAGTATTGAAATCATTAAGGATATCGTTGCCCCTGCCTTCAATGGTTTTTGCTGTTCTTTGCATTGCCTGATTGGCTCCAGAAAAAGGCAAGTAAGGCAACTTGTTTTCAAATTGTTTTTTGAGAAAAGGATTTTCAATAACATTTCCTAGCGATGTTTCAGTTCCGGCAGTATTTTCCATTGCCCGCTGTAATTGTTCGGGATTTAATGGGCTTGAAGGAAGAAAGGATTCGGGGTTTCTGGCTATATTGATGCCTTTTTCAGCACCCTTCAAGGCACCTTCACCAAACATCCCCATCAATGCAGCTGTAATCGGGTTTTGTTCTTCAGCAATACCATACAAGCCAGCTGCGCCAGCTCTTTTTGCAGTTCCTGCAAGACCCTTTGCCATACCTCCAAGTTTTGCATACGGTGAAAAGCTTCCCAGACCCCTTAATAATTCATCGCCAGGCTGGTCTTCACCAAAAATTGCATTTTGCAATCCTGTTTCGCCTATATGTTTTTGACGTATGTAATCAAGCAATCTTCCTCGCCCAACATCACGCTCATTCAGGTATTGGGCAATGTTTGACGGTATGTTTAATCCACCCTTTATCCCCTCGAGCAATCCAGCGCCCACATTTCCAGCAGCACGCAAGGGGTTGGTTGCTATTTGTCCAGCCGATTCATAAGCCTGACCTGGAACCTGTTTTATAAACTCCAGAAATGCTTCAGGTGAATTGGCTATACCCTCCTGTATGTCTCTGGCAATTCCTGTCAAGCCGGTACGATTTTCAGGCTCCATGTATTGCTCAAAGTCTTCTTTTGAAGGAATGTATTCACCAGCATTTTCATTGGTGGTTCTGTAGGCATCAAAATCAGCCTTCGTTGGCTTATATGACATTAACCACCTCCATGGCTGGATATATAAGCCTGTCTTTGCTCAGGACTTAAAGACATCATAAACTTGTCAAATTCTGCTTTATTTTTAAATGTTTTTCGGGTAGTGCTGGATGAATTTGTTGTGCCTAGCTTGGACATTAATATTTTTTTTGTCTCCTCTACTTCTTCTTTTAGACCTTCTAATCGAGAATGCCAACCGCCAGAAGTTTCAGAATAACCCTTAGTTAAAATATCCAGACCAATGTCTATGCTTTTATCTGTACCAGGTAATTTAAAGGCATTTACATATTTATCTGCTGCTGCTTTAATTTTTGAAGATAATAATTTTCGTCGGTTAGGATTTGGATTAAAACCATATGGATCGTTAAATTTAATTAAACTTTCAAGCATTGGCAAAAAAGTATCAATACCTGTTATTTGTTTTTCTATATCGCTTCTTGTTGCCGTTGTCATATCCTGACCCAATCCACTTCCACCCATTCCCTTGCCTTCCGCAATAGCTCTGGCCTTATCTCTTTCAAATGCAATCTGCTCCTCAGGCGTCATAGGAGGGCGTTTGTTTTGTATTTCATTAATCTTTTGCTGCAACAAAGCCATCTTCAACTTCTGCTCCATAGGCATATTCTGAAGATTCATTCTAGCCTGCTGATTGGCAAGACTATTCCCCTCCATTTGGGATGCAAATAACTGTGGCTGCTGCTCAAGCTGCATTTGCTTGAAAGCATTCATAAGCTCAGCCTGCTTTCTTTCCTCGGCAAGCTTTGCTGGTTCCTGACCCATCTTGTAGCCTTCAAGAATATTGCCGAACAAATCAGCCATGGCGGTTCTCTGGGGAGATAATTGCGCAAAGTTTATCGGGTTAAATGCCATTGTCCTCTCCTATATAAACTTTGACATAAGCGTTGAGCCAACGGTGGAACCAGCGGGTCCAAATGGCATGCCAGCAACAGCGCCTATGCCTTTTGCAATACCGCCTATCATGTCTTTCTTGTTCTGGTTTTTCTGTGACTGACCCTGGAATGCAAGTTGTGCCTGCGTACCTAGAAGATTGGACATGTCACTTGCGAGATTACCGGATGCACCATAGCCTGCGTTGTAGAACTGCCCAAGACCCTGCATGCCCATGCCCTGTATTCCCATAAGGTTTTGTAGCCATTGCTGCATATCCTCACCCAATAATGCGTCAGTTAATCGACTTTGGTTGGTAATATCATTAATGGAGCCTCGCATGCCACCTGCCGCTGCACTGTTACCTGCCGCTCGTTGTGCCTCATCGCGCCTCAATTGATAGCCCCTTGATGGCTGGTAACCCTGCATCATGGCTTCTAAAAACGCTGTAGGGTCTTGCGCCATCTGGTTTAGCTGCGGACTCATGGTGTTGTAGGCACTTTGTCCCTGCTGGATAAAGGGGTTGTAGAGTGGCTGTATGGTTCCTGGAATCTGATTCAGATACGGCATTGCAGCATCTGCGGGGTTCTTGTCAGCTCCGAACATTTTGCTTAGAAATCCCATGGTATATCCTTATACGCTGGTTATAGTTTCAATGACGCCTGCTGCTGTCTTTACCTGTAATTTTGACAGTGTTGTATTAAACCATATTGAACCATTTTGCGCCTCTGGTTCAAGTGCTGTGATTTGTGCAGTTGTCTTGTTTGGCACGATTATTGCATCAGGGGTTATGGATGGAAGAAGACCACTGGAGCCTGGCGTAATTGTTGATGCAACGACGCTATTTATCAGCAACATCGCAAGGTTCAAGGTTTGGAATGTCTGGTCATTGTACAAATAAGAGTCAGGCGTTAGGGTACCGTCTTCTCGTGTGTAGTGCATGTTATAGAATGCGGGTAAAGTTGGTATCATTTTTGCAAGACCTCAGCTACGCCATCCTTGCACACAAACCTTTGCATGCCCCAAAATCTGAACTGTGGGGTGAATTCATTTGCCTGACCCATCCGCCACCAGCGCAACTGGTTTCTGTAGTGTCCACGGGTATTGAGCTTCCTCCCAACAACATTGGAAAAAGACGCGTTGCCATTTTTTGAAAAGGTCATGTCAACCCTTGGGGTTATGGGTTCTGGTGAGCAAAAGCCGCTTTGCGAAATAAGCGGTATTCCTGATTCACTGACAAGTGGTATGCCTGATTGCGACACAAGGATTCCCACGCAGGTGGCTGTGTCTTTCAGGTAATACTGATTTTCACCCTGCTCAATCCAGAAGGTAAGCATGCCTACCCTGAAAACGGACGAATCCTCAAGCCTGATTGTCTTGCACACACGAATGCGCGGTATGTCCTCAGGGTATGCCTGTGGGTCAATGCTGTAATTGTAGCCTACAAACTCTGTGCCCATCTGATAGAGGGAGCCATCATTGATTGAGATGAAATAGGTGTTGCCATTGAAGTAAACCACATCGCGAGCTGGATGATAATCCATGTTTTCACGGCATACATGGAAGAATAGACCAGTTGTAAAATCATGGATTAAAGACAGATTGTCAGCCTCATTGTAAAAGGTAATTTGCCAGAACAAATGACCATCCTGCCTGAAGAAAAAGGCCGTTGACTGGTTTGGGAACTCTATGGTCTGCAAGAGATAATCGATACCGTCTGTTGAGATACGCCTGTGTGATGAGCCATCTGTTACCATGATGCAGGGGGCGTTATTTTCATTTTGTGCTAGCCAGCAGACAAAGTCCTCATTGGCTGCAATGGTTGATACTGACACACAGCCACTATCTATGTTGAATGATTGCAGGCGCCTGTAGTTTTCAAGGCCACCAATCTGTGTCCATACCTCACAGACGGTCTCGCCAAGAACCAAAACGTTATTACCCTTTCCAGGAAGCCTTTTGATTGCTATTGCGCTATCTGGCTTGGTTTGTAGTGAAAACTGGGTGTTTTCCTTGATTGTTGATGTTGTGTCGTACTCATAGGCGTACCATTTTTGTGGGTCAAGGCTGTTTAATGCAGAGCCTATCAGAAAAAATGTATTGTGGTAGGTAACATAGTTGGGCGTGATATTGTTCGAGACAAATATTGTCTGCTTCACAAACTCATCAGTTGCCCAGTTATAAATCCACGCGGCCTCGCCATCCACTATGCATATTTGGGATGATAAATTCTCGTCAATGAATACCTCACCAAATCCTGTATCAAGGTTTCCAATGGGTTGTGGTGCAAGTGATGGCAGTATCTTGTAGACAGTCGATGAGAAGACAGCTATCAGGAAATTACCCCGGACAGAGTGAAAAAGCCCCCTCCCCTCTCCTGCCACAAGAACCTCTGAAACCTTCTGAAATCCTGCATAATTAACGAGCCAATCATCGGAAATAAACATATTGTATGTTTTTTCATCTGAAATCTTGGGGTATCGTCCAAATATTGAACTTCCAACTATGTTGACGGGGACTGGTACTGCATTGGGTACGTTTGTTGCCATGCAATACTCCTAGCTTGGCGGCATGAAACCGCGCCCGATATTTATCTGTGCGTAGTTGTAGGAGCCGCGTTTTTGAAGTGTTGATGTTCTCTCAACCGTAAGGTCAAGTGTCTTTGACTTGCTTGAGATGAAAGCCTCATACTTGCCAAGCTGTCGCAAGGCATTTGGGGGCGTTGTAAAGTTATACTCAGAGCATATACGGTCAACGAGCGCCCATTTTAAATAGGTTGTGTAGAACTGTTCATAGGTCAGTGACAAGTCCTGAAAAAGCGTTACAGGAGGAAGCATCATTGAGCCTTTTATCAGTACAGGATAGTTTTGGTCTGGCTTGAAGTAGACATAGAGATTACCGCCTCCGAAGGCTCTTTCAAAATACCACTCAAAAGGAAGGGTGCTTATGTTTTCAGCCCTTGAGGTGCCAAAATACCGGTTTCTGTCTTGAAATCGCATGGCATATCTGACCGATTGCAGATAAAAGACAATAGTGTCTATGGCAAGCAGGCCTTCTATGAAATATTTTTCCTGGTTGGCCACAAAATTCATTTCTATGGTGTCTTCAAAGGGAAGCATTCCATCATCGACATTCTTTTCAGTAATTATGTTGTTAAGCCATTTAAGACCGTCTGCTACCTGACCGCCTGAAACTGTCTCGAACTCACGGGAAACAACGCCGGAGGCATAATACGCATCACTAATAAGCTCATTCGTGTTATAGGGCATTCTTGCCTCCGGTTGGTTGAAAAGGCCACCAGACTATGATGGCCATTGATGATTACAGGGGAACCAGATAATCCTTGTAGCCTATTACATCCATGGTCAATGCATCTGAGCCACTTGTGACCTTGTATGAGATGGCTGCATTGTTTTCACCTGTTGTAACTGGCATCCATGTACTTGCTCTCTGACGTACTGCAACACCGCAACCATACTCAAACATGGAGATACCAAGGCCTGCACCGATTGTGAATTCGGCTATGTTGGTAGCAGAGTTCGGAGTAAAGTCTAACTGGAAGTAAACCTCGCAGGCACGGTCAGGAACCACGTTATTAAGATTTACCGTGTTGTATGATGTGGCTGCCCCGGCTGACAGAACTTCAAGAGGCTCATCGTAATAGATGGTTCTTGTCTGGTCTGTGCCATATTGATAGAAAATCTCAATATTGCCGTTAGTCAATGTAATCCAGCCAACGCGTCTGTACATGTCGTAGCCAAAGGGCAGGGAGGGTGTTGGGTCAGCATTTAGCGCATTGCTTTGCTGTGCGACCAGAAGACCTGCTGTTGGCTGGAACAGGGTGGAATCACCGATTACAAAAACGGCGTACATACCGGTTACCATCGCAGGAAACACGTCAATATCACAGCCATTTGCACCGACTCTTCTGCCATCTATTACCACTTCAGCGTCAAGGGTGATGTCATTGACGTTGGTGGTATTTCTTGCGCTACCGGGTTTTAAGGTAATGGTTTTGGTTGATGTAAATTCTATTTGCAAGCCATTTACATACAGGTCTCCAGGGTAAAACAAGGGTATATTTGGACTAGGCATTATATTCTCCAGAATTATCTAAAGCCCCGGTTGCCCGGGGATATCATTTGTCAATGGCGAACTATCAGGAATCTGGAATAGCTACCATCATCATATAGTCGTCTACACCTGTCTTGCCCCAAATGGCGTCATGGAAAGTACCCATTGCAGCCTGGTCAATCAACCAGCCGTTATACATACGAATGGATGCACCTGTATCAGCGTCAATTGCTGTATGGCTGGGGAAGGGATTTGTCATAGGCAACGTGGGCATTGCAACATAGAATGGGCGGCCAGCCATGATCAATCCAGCCCGATGGTTAGGCAGGAAGGTAACCTGCATGCCAGCCACAATTTCAGTGTTAATGTTCTGGAAGGCACCGGAAGCCGCTTGCAAGGGAGGAAAGATGTCAACCACAACATTACCGGACACGTCACTTGCAGCATCAGCCTCGACCCTGAACTGTACGGGCGCTTCAGAAGGGAAGTGACCATAGTATGTCAGGAATCTAAGGTTATTTCTGTTTGCAACGCCATCATTAAAAGTAGCTTTGTCGTAGTGCTTGATAGCATCGGCATCGGATGCAGAGGCACCGGAGAAGGTAATCTGGATTACGCCACCATCTGCATTTGTCACGGTGGAGACAACTGTCAGTGTAACACCGTCATTCCCAACGTTACCTGCAACGTGTCTGTGTAACAGGTTGGAGCGATAGAAATCACAGCCATTGAAGCTACCAACTTCCCATGAATAGGCTTCGCGGTCGTTTCTAGCCTGAGCAAACTGGGAAAGGTTGGAGTTAATAATATTTGGATAGGACAAGTTATTTAGAACGCATTTGGTATCATTCTTGGCAGCCCCAAAGACACGAAATTGTTCAATTAGCTTATCTAATTGTAAACTTGTTGAAATATTGGTCAATCCGTCCCCAAAATATCTATATGTATTATAGGAAGCCACTGTGCCCAAATCTATTTCAATGGATGCAGACATTTCAGCCATAGCGCTTCGACCGAATTGATCCATATAATCGCGAACGTTAAATATGTATTGTTCGGAGTTGAAGGCATAGGAGATTGAGCGTTGCTGGTCGACTGTCAGGTTCTGAATTCTCTGTACAGCTGCTTGAAACGCAGGTGTTAAAGTATTGCTTGTGATGAACCTGGTTGGGATGTCAAAGCTCACTGACGAACCAAGGTTGCTCGGAATTTGGTCATTGAAATGTCTGAATTTCATGTTGGCCAGATTTAGCCACACGTTCATATTCAGCAACAAAGCCATGTTGGCTTCGTTATACGTCTTGACCTGTTGCAAGATATTATTTGGAATTGCCATTGTAGAGACTCCATGTCGTAAGTGACTGTTCTACAACGGCAAGATGAGTATTATCTTAGCCAGCTTTGCTTTCTAAAATCCTGAATTCCCATCTCACCGCTGTCTGCCTGAGCACGTGAGTTGGAAAGACGGTCTAATGGCTGTCTTGTCTGTGTTTCAGCTGCATCATTGAGTGCCTTGCGGTTTTCAGTGATGGACTGTGAAAGTTTCAGTATTTCTGCCTGAGCCTTTCGTGGGTTACGCAGTGCAAGATAATCCAGGGTGGCAAGTTTCTGCGGGTTTTTTGATATTTCGTACAGGACGTCAGCAGCATTGTCGAGACCTGCTACAAGGTATGTAAGCTGTGGCATGGCCTGCGGGTCAAAGTCTTCTGTAATCTTGTCGAAATCTTCATAGTCACGCCTGCCATTTTCAAGGCTTGATGTGTATTTCATCGCGATGCTGGACATTTCATTTTCAAGCTGTCGTCTTTCGATTTCAGCTGATATTTTCTGTTCAACCTGTCTTGAAATATCATCTATATCAACATTTCTTGGAACTTCCTCGTTCCTTTGAGCCTGCTGACTTTTCAATGCCTCAAGCTGTTCTGCGTGACGCGCTTCGATTCGCCTTTTTTCAGCTGCAACAATAGAATTAACCTCTTCCTGCGCAAATGTCTTGGGCAAGTTATCGGTAAGATTATTGGTGGCAGCGTCGTTCTGGATGTCCATATCCATCTTTTCAACTCCCTGTTTCCTCACGTCTGTGTGAGTGTGCCCCGTTATCGATGAGTTTCGGCTTTTTTTATACCGTCTTTAAGCTGACGTAGAATGCCCTGATTAAGCATCAGGTGGCTTTATATAGTATTAATTATAATCAATATGTTATGACTGTACAATATTGCTATATTTTCTTCAATTCGGCTCTTTTTCGCCAGTGTGCCTGTTTAAACTTGGCTTTTGGGTCACCGCACCAGGGATTGAATTCTGCCTTTTGTTCGCGGTAGTAAACTATCGAGTCTTCGCAATCATCCGGTGAGCTATACCAAATCCGTCTGTCCATATTGTCTATCAGTTCCCGTACATCAAATCTTTTCATGATTACTTCTTCATCCTCTTTAGTGTCTCTGCAAGTCTTGCCTGTCTTGCGGTTGTTTTGTTCTTGCTTTTCTCTGCCTTTTCAAGCTTGGCTTCCGGTATATCCTTGCCTTTCTTGATACCAAGCTTCTTCCTGAGCGCCCCCTTGTGTTTCGGGTTAATCGCGTTCGCTATCCAGTTTTTCTGACCTTTCATGTCTCATCTCCTTCGATTCCTCTGCTATCTCCATGACAGCCTCAATAGCACTTCTGGTATTTTCTGCATCAATCTGGGCGGCCTTTAACTCATTTTGCGCCTGATTGTTATCTATCTTTGCCATTACATCTATGAACCTTGTCTCAGAGTCGCGCTCACGGATGGCAACATTAGCCGCGTCATTCCTGGCCTTTTCCTCAACCAGCATTTGGCCAAGCTCTGTCTCTGTAGGCGCATTAAGCTCTTTCTGTAATTGAGCCTCCTGCAATTGAGCCATTTTTGCCTGTTGCTGCATTTGCATCTGGGCTGCTTGTTGTTGTTGTTGCTCAAATTCCTCTGCCTTTCTCTTAAGCCCGTCAATGCCACGGATATCGATGTTATCGAGGATTGTCTGTAGGCCAGACGATGCTATGAATTCCCCAAATTTCGGTATGCTTTGAGATAAAGACACAATGGTTTGAAGGGCTATTTCCTTTTGCATTGCAAAGTTAACGCCAGTCTCGATATTTATCTGAAGCGCCTCAGAATCAAAGTCCATATAGATAGAACCTTTTTTATTCACTTCCATATATTCACGCTTACCGTCTGGCAGGAGAACCGGAAGGGTTCTTGGTGTCCTGTAATATTTGGGTATCAGGTCAGTAAAAATCTCTGCAACGCGGTTTAGCCCTTGCGTAAAGCCAACAAGATAAGGCAATGATGCGCCGTTACTCATGATAGCTGAGCGCGCAAAGGCCACTCCTGACATGGGTGCATTTGAAACCCCATTGGACGGGTCATAGCTTCCAAGAATCATCTGGGTCATTTCATCTGACATTCTGAATGTCTGGGCAATTTCTGGTGGTATTGGCGTTCTTGTTATTTCTCGCGGGGGCGGAAGGGTGACATCTGGATTATTTGTATCAAGGAAGTGGTTGTAGAGAAGTGTGTTTGCATGCTGCAAGTCCTGATAGGCTTCTTGATAATCAGTTGGTATAGATTCAATAGCTGCGACTATCTTGTGCTGTATGGTTGAGTCCAGTTCATTACCAAGGGACTGCCCTGCAAAGTTTTTCAGTCGTTGAATGCCAAGCGCATTATAGACATAGGGCTTGGTCATGTGGACAAATGCACCAGCCTCATTAAGTGTGACACCGTTGCCGTCAAAATAAACAATGGGGAAATACTTGTAGTCCGTCTCATCATAATCAAGCACGGTTGACTCACAGAAGCGATACCTGCAAATGGTTTCAAGCACCGTCCAGCGCTCGCGCAAGACAATTGGGGGCTGCTCTATGCCGCCGTATTCGTTCCACTCCTCAACAAACTTGTCATAATCCTTCCTGGTTACCACTTTCCCATTGGATAACTGAACAATCTTTGTTCTTATTGGTTTTTTTTCATAGTATTCACAGACAAGAACGATATTTTCCTTGCGCTCTGTGATGAATGACCATTCAAGACCAGAAAGCCCGCGGGTATATTTAATGTCCTTCGTAACTGACTTACCCCACTTGTCCTCACATTCTTCCTTTGTCATCGGGTAAAGCTCGGCTATGAATTTCCCGTCTCCCTTGTGAGACTTGACCGCCATGGGGTCAGGCACAACCATGGTTACATTATAGGGTCTATCAACGCATATTTTCTGCTCGAATGATTTTGGATTGACGTAGTCTGTATAGACTTTCATAGCTGAAAATCCGCCAGCCGCCATATCGGTAAAGACCTTGTAGTTCAACATATCATTTGATGAGTCAAGGAATGTGGCGCGCAAATGGGCTTCAACCACTTCAATTGTATCTGTGAAGGATTCATCAAGCATGTCAAGCGATACACCGTCCGCAGCGCGTACAGTAAGCGAAGGCTGCTGCTTGGCAAACTCACCCCGAAGCCTGTTTACATACGCTTCCAGAATATTGAACTCGACTGTGGGCATGTTCCTGTCAGCAAGCGTTGCAATGTCATCGTCTGTCAATGTCGACTTGAACACATAGCGCATGAACTCGTTATACCTGTCCACATTCGCACGGTTTGCTATGTATGCCTGTTCTACAGTTTTCTTAAGTTCAGGTAATTTGTCCTGATATTTTTTTGCCACTTCACCCATTTATTAACCGTCCATGGTTATTATTAGTGCTATTTAAGCCTTAAGGCGTTTCTTGTCTTTATTGTTCCGAGCGTCTTGCTCAAGCGGTTGGACATATTTTGTGCTATGACTTTCCTGTCCTCGTCAATGCTCTTATCAAAGTATAATGTTTTATCAATCAGTGCAATTCTTACAGCATCGTAAGCCGTGTCGCAGATATCATCATGCCTGTGTGTGGCATTGGCCGTAATCTTTGACATGTGCTCTATGCAGCGTTTTGCGTGTATTGCATTGTGTGTGAATGTTATCTGGTGTGATGCTATATAAGGCTGCATCTTGATGTGTCTGTCAGCCTTGGAGCCATCCGCTATAGTTCTGCCAACATCCCTTACAGCAAGCCCTGGCAATGCGCTTAGGGCGCTTAGAAGGGTGACGCCAGTTGATTTCTTCTCGATTGCAGCTAAAAGGGGCGGCACAGGATGTGTCATGCAATGGGAATAAAAGTCTATGAAGGCGCCTTGTAAATCCTTTGGCTCAAGCCTTAGTTCCTCGCAAGCCAGCCAGTGTAGTGCGCGCTGACCTGTCTTTCTACCATTGAAAGTTACATCGTAATAGCCCCAAAAGCTCAGAGCGGTTGCGTCATTCCATGATTTATTGGTCTCGGCTGTATCGGCCGTGATAAACGTACAAAGCATCTCCGGTTCATCATCAAGCATGAGAAACCATTCCGGTTTGAACAGTGCGCCCCCGGCAGGTATCGGGTTTTGTTGATACTGGGATGCAAAAACGTAGGGGTCAGTCTGCTGTCTTGTCAGGAGCTTTTCAGTAGGGTCAACCTCGGGGTAAAGTGCATTTCCTGCATCATCAAGGCTTTTCAGTATGACTCGATGCCAGTTATAACCATCCTTGCCGTCCAGCAGGTGAGCTGCAAGGTCGTCTTCGTGTAGTCTTTGGCCAATAAATATAAACGGTACATTAACACCTCTGGGGCGCTGCTGGATTGTTTCGGAATAATTCTTTATGACTGACTGTCTTATAGTATCTGAGTGAACTTCATCGGGCTTATGCGCATCGTCAATGATTACAGCACCGGTGAATCTTCCAAGCCCCGGTAGCCCTGCATCTCGCCCTGTGATTGCACCAGAACTACCGAGTGCTGCAACCGCCCCACCATCAACTGTCTGAAAGTATTCTCGAGCCTTTGAGTCATGCCTGATTTTTACATCGAAGAGATAGGCGTACATGGGAAGCTGGATAATGCGCTTGATAGTTTCTGTGTGCTTTGATGCAAGTTCCTTACTATAGGAAATGTAGAGGAATCGGGAATCAGGCCATTTTGCAAGCGTCCATGCTACCCACATGGCAAGCATGGTTGATTTACCGGAACCTGGGGAAACGTTTATCACAAGTCTGTGACTTGGTATTTCGAGGTTGGATGCAGCTGTCAGCGCCTTGCAGATAGTAACGTGATGGGATTCACGGCCATAAGGCTTTGAGACAATAAAATCCCTGCCAGTCAGGTGCTTGTAGAAGAACTTGATAAATTCAAGCAGGCTTCCTTTCAATATAGCGCGCTGCTCTTCCCTGTATAAATCTATATCCAAATCAGACATCCTTGTCTTTTTAATAGATAGTTATGCTAAATGTGCTTTAATCGTCCGATTCTTGAAGCTCATCAATGATTTCGAAATCAGCTTTGAACACGGCAACAGGCAGAATCATTTTTGAAATGATTTCCTCGTTTTCTTTCAGATAGTCATAGAGATTGTAGAATATCTCGCAAAATATAGGATTTTTATAGTTTTCCATAAAGTCCATCTTGCGCCTGTGTTCCGAGTGTTCCGGCAATATCTGACATAATTTTGTAAACATGTCTTTTTCTAACTGGAAAGCTACTTGTGTCTTAAAGTTTTTCATCAATAATCCCTTTTATGTTTCTCATCAAGCTCAGTTCTCAAGCGCTCAAGCTCTTCGCGAAGCCCTGCGTTTTCAACAATCTTGTCCTGAAGCTCGGCATCACGACCATAAATTTTTGGCACGAGTTTTGCAGCAATCCATTTGTGAGTGTCGACTATCAGTCTTGAACGCGCTACAACATCAGGATGCGTAACACGCTCTCCCTTTGCGTTATACGAGCAGTCTGAGGCAGCATTATGAGCTACATTCAGTATGTCTTCTGCAAGCAGATTTGCCTGTAAAATCTTGGCTTTTGCGTAGGCCAAACAGAAATCATCATGTTCATTTCTCCACCTATCTATACAAACTTGATGCGGATAATCATCATACAATTCGTGCAATTTTTGAGAACCATAGGGGTGGGATGCGACAACATCGCAAATATATTTACCAAGTTCCGGGGTGTAAGTAGTCGGTCTTCCTTTGCCTCGTTTTTTATTGAGATTTTTTAGGCCGACCTTTTCTTTTAACTGCGGGGATTTCTTCTGTTCTGGCATCTTGAATATCCTTTTCAATTACCTGTTCAGTATTAGCTACGCTTTCTATCTTGCCCGTTCCGTCACACTGCGGACATTTAACCTTTCGGCCACCATTATCAACAATAGTGAAGCCTGATTTGCCGATTAAATAGACGCATTTACGCCCGATACAGGTAGGACAATTCTTTCTTGTCATCTTTATCACATCCTTATGATAAATAAAAATTATACACAATTTCTGTTGATAAGTCTGTGCATACACGAATAAAAGCCTTGTTATATATAGCATATATGTGTTGGACATATTTATATCACAGTTAAAATATTTATTT
>Ga0265338_10006109_pt1 | contig 15461 bp, 17 predicted proteins | sample 42126metaG_FD_193579 | JGI IMG/M metagenome (GOLD analysis project Ga0265338, IMG submission 193579) | Rhizosphere microbial communities from Carex aquatilis grown in University of Washington, Seatle, WA, United States - 4-21-26 metaG | ecosystem: Host-associated > Plants > Roots > Rhizosphere... | reverse complement strand
CAACCGGCCGTCAAACCGGTACCGGGATTCCAGCAGGTGCATCCGATGGTGTTCAGCGGGTTGTACCCGATCGATTCGGCGGATTACGAGCACTTGAAGGCGGCGTTGGGGAAACTGCAATTAAATGATTCGGCGTTCCAATACCAATCCGAAAGCTCGGCGGCGCTGGGGTTCGGATTCCGCTGCGGATTTCTGGGATTGTTGCACATGGAAATCGTGCAGGAACGGTTGCGACGACAGTGGGACATGGACATCATCGCGACGTACCCGAGCGTCATTTACAAAGTGCTCAAGACGAATGGGGAAGTTCTGGAGGTGGACAACCCGGTATTTCTGCCCGATCCATCCGTGATTGACCACATCGAAGAGCCGTACGTGAAGGCGTTCATCATTTGCCCGAATGAGAACATCGGCGACATGATGTCGCTGGTCATGGAAAAACGCGGGAGCGTCTCCAAGACCGATTCCATTGACACGCGGCGCGTGATGTTGACGGCGGGACTGCCGCTGAACGAAATCCTGGTGGATTTTCACGACAAGATCAAGAGTGTCACCCGCGGTTACGGGTCGATGGATTACGAGCCGCAAAGCTACCGCGAGGGCGACCTGGTGAAGCTGGACATCCTGGTGAACGGCGAGCCGGTGGACGCATTTTCGAGCATCGTGCACCGCAGCAAGGCGGAGACGCGGGGGCGGGCGTTGGCGCTGAAGCTACAGGAAGTGATCCCGCAACAGATGTTTCAGGTGGCGATCCAGGCGGCGATCGGTGGGAAGATCATTGCGCGGGAAACCGTCCGGGCGTTGTCGAAGAATGTCACGGCCAAGTGTTATGGCGGTGATATCACGCGCAAACGCAAACTGTGGGAGAAACAGAAGGAAGGCAAGAAACGCATGAAGGCCGTCGGCAAGGTGAACATTCCACAGGAAGCATTCATCTCGGTCTTGCGGGCAGGATAGGGGGGCAGACGGATGATTATCACGAAAGAACGCAAGGCGTTGAAATATGCGCGCGAGGTGTTTCAGGGGGCGCAGAAATGGGTGCGGATTAACCGCGATCAGCTCTCCGCGGAGCTGATACTGGACATTAACGCGAATCTGCACGAGTTGGAGCAGGCGCTGAAGGCGGGAAACGCCAGGCAAGCCACGTCGGAGGCGGACGAACTGGAGCAGAAGATCCAAGGCGCGATGCCGGCCAAAAAGTATCCGGCGTTTCGTGAGAACATCGAGGTGCTTCTGGTGGCGGTCATTGTGGCAATGGCGGTGCGCACGTTTTTTATCCAGCCGTTCAAAATCCCCACGGGATCGATGCAACCCACGTTGTTCGGCATTTATCCGCCGCCGGATTACATGCCGCCGCAGCAATATAAGGATCAAGTGCGGCCATCAGTTTTGGAGCAGATTGCGGGTACCATTTTCCAGGGCAAGATGTACGAGGCGTACGGCTACCGCAGCCGTGGCGATCATATATTTGTCGACAAGCTCAGTTACCATTTCCGCAAGCCTCACCGTGGCGAAGTCGTCGTGTTCGACACGTCCAACATTGTCGATTTAGGGTCGTCACGGGGCAAATTCTACATCAAGCGGCTTATTGGATTGGAGAACGACACCATCCAGATCATCCCGCCGCATGTCCTTGTTAATGGGAAGATTCTGGACTCACGGCCCGCGTTCGAACGGATCTATTCGGGTCAGAATGGCTACCATGGGTACGTCATCCCTGTGATGCCGCCTGCGCCAAACTTTCCGAGTGCTGATAGTACATATACAGTGCCGCCAAAACATTTGTTTGTTTTGGGTGACAATAGTAGGAGCAGCTTGGATGGGCGGTTTTGGGGCTCGTTCCCACAGAAAGACCTGGTCGGCAGGGCAGTGCTGGTTTACTGGCCATTTACGGGTCGGTTCGGTCGGATCGATTGACGCTACATATTATTATGTAGGACACACGCGTGAAGAGGAACTGATGGCTTGCAGCACAGGCAACGTCGCACAATATAGGGAGTCTGTCCTCGGTATCGGTTTTCGATTTACCGTGCGTAAAAGAAAAAAAGTGCCACCAGTATTCAATATGTAACAAGGTTAGTCACAGGGAGCCGCCGCCTGACGCAGAATTCCTCCAGGACAGCTTCACCAAGCGTGGGTTTTCCTTTGCGTCGTTGCTGGCCCTCCATATAATAGAGCACGGTGTTGAGTGGGCCAAGCAGACGGTGGACTTGGCTTTCTGGAATGCGCTGGAGGACGCGAACCAACAGATGGAGTCGAGCAGACAGAACAAGGACCGCTGGCGCGCCGTGGCATCGTTAATCGATAGCGAAGGTCAACGGCCCGAAACGGCAGCTTGTAAGGATGCATCTCTGGCTGACGTGCACACGCGCGACCGCGCTACGAGCGCACCACACGTCTCGGTCGCGCGAACATCAGGACGCCGCTTCTACGCGCCGCAGCCAACGTCACGCGCCACCGAAACGAACACAGCCTCTTGTTCGGACGGTTCACCGAGCAGCAGAGGTCGCTCAGTCGCCGCGACGGGCTCACGAACCACCCCCCTGACGAATCCCCACTATTTTGATAGACTTAAGCCGCAATCGGATACGCGGGTGTCAACTGCGCTCAGCACACCCCGAGGGGCTACCGGAGCTTCGCGGCCTAGGACAAGCGATCTCACCGCGCGAGCGCAGTTGCCACTTGCGTGTGGTGAAGGGCGCGCACCTTCATTACCGATTCCGCTCCCCTCAGAGGCCGACAAGGGGAGCCTCTTATCCAATCCCGACCAATCCCCGCGATGTATCAGTTACCCGCGTAAACGGGGAGCAAGTCGCCACCAGTATGCAATATATAATGAACTTAGGGCGGAACCGCCGCTCGCAGCTAAAGCCGCAGACGCGGCAGGGGAGTCTGCCCATCCTGTTACACAGTGTAACACGCCACCATCTATATATATATGTTGCCAGCAGCAACGTCGCACAATATAGGTTATATCTAATAATCGACTACGCTCAGGTGCAGCCCTGAGTACCTGATCCAGCAACATACTGAAGCTGGCCCGTAGCCGATAAGTCAATTAACAATAGGTATGCGAGCACAGGCCACGTCCTCAGACTCCAACTGATGATTCCGTGTGTACGCGAGAGCGCACAATTGGCAGTGGAATTAGAGAACGCGGCTTGTGACTGAACCTGACTGCACGGAATCATGGAAGAAAGAACTCGCATATTCCACCCCGTTATGTCAACAACATATTGTGAATATCTTCACAACCATCCCACTAGCCTTCTATTTGCTGGCTTCCCTGCTCGCTTCTTTCTGGCTCTGGATGCTAACCCACTGCCTGAAATACGAAAACCCTACCCTGGACAAGGTCTGCTGGGTAATCGTAATCGTTTTCCTCACGATCATCGGAGCCGTTCTCTATTTTTGCCTGGTACTCTGGCCCCGCTACTCACGAAACGCTTCCAGCCTGTTCCCCAAGTGACACCAAGCGTCCTGCAGTCGCTCATCATTCCATCGATCTACACCGGCGAGGCTCATCGCATCCCAGACCACCAAGCAAACTCGCTGCGACGCTTCCAGAGGCCCGCGCAGCACCGCCACCCGAGCGACCCAACACGTGAACGGACTATCGGGAAACCCACGGAGACGCAGGCGGATGATCGTGGCTTCAATGAGCAATTCCGTTTTTCGCATAGCTGGCCACCGCCGTCCAAACGTAGCATTAATTTTCGATGAAGTCGGATATCACAACTCGAGTTGCCCCATCGCGCTAGAAAAGACCCGAAAAGGTAGCAGGAAACGTCACGGCTTGCTTATAGTGAGAGTGTGATCCAGTTCCCTGCGTCGTTATCAGAAAGCGATGTCTGCAGACTTGGTTTACGAAGGCGCTACCGCGTGGTGCCGCTACTCCTAATCGTGCAGGACAAAAGCCGTTGCAACACTACCGTCTCGATGAAAGCTTGAACACAACCCAAAGCGTGAAACCAATTGTCACATATTCCACACCCCACACGACCAACGTAAACCAAACGCTATACCCCGGGCCAACGACATCAGGCAGTGTCACTCCGTCAATCATGGTATCGTCACCGTTGCCCCGGGCCCGCCATATCCAGCAATTCCTATCAGTCCAAACGTCCCGCTCACAACTCCCCCCGATCCCACTGTCAGACCACTTACACCGCCCGGGTCATCAAACACACGACACCCATTCGACACACTCCCAGTCGCCCACCATGCGAAGCCCGAGCCGGGTTGAAGATGTGCCTCACAACTCCATTGTCCTCCCCCACACCGCACTAGCAAAAGCTGATACTCCCACGACTGTGATCGACCCACAACAAATGCCGTACCGTACGCTTCACACATCGAATCAGAGAAGTACATGCATTCATTTGTGTAATTGTTGTGCCCGTAGCAGCCAGTTGTCCAGACCAGACCCGTGATAGCCACGTTACCCAAATCCTCATAGCTCGCAAACGTCACATGCGCCGTAAATACATTCGTTGATACTCCACTACACGGTGGACAGTTGGTAACCCCAGTTCCCTGCCACGCGAGATTCCACGTCGCAGGAAGTCCGTCATCCGTTTCCGTCCATGAAACCGAATTATTAGTACACGCCGCAGTATGACCACTCCCACCGCCCCACCAGTTCGCGCACGTTCCGTCCGTGCACATATCCGACCACCACTGACCATCGTACCACGCTTCCGCGTACAGTCCGCCAGCCACACCAGACCAAGCGTCAGCCGAAATATTACTCAAGCTACCGCTATAATTCACCCCCCCGCGCGCCATCGAAAAAATCAAACTCGGAGACCTGAAAAGCGTACAGGTGTTCCCGCCGTACACGACGTCGTTGACGCACGGCCCGGAAATCTCGCACGGACAACGCGCCACGACGACCACCGCCATCAGAACACAACCGAGTGACCAGCAAACCCACAAACGCATATACCTTCCTCCGTGTTTGTTCCCGCATGTATCAGCCAAGGACGTCCACTAACATCAAAAATCCGTCGGTACTTGGGATGATGGTTTTCATCAGTCAACGGAACGCCGACCGTGTAGTCCGCGTCATACAAAACAACCGTACCATCGCTGACCTCGGTGTCAGGGAAAAAGCCGTACAGGAAACAGATCAAACCGACAACGACAAAGAACACGTCCCAATATCGTTTCTCGATTTTCACCAGGTAAACACCCAGATGCCAAGAAGCCCAACCAGAAAACCCGCTGTAAAGACTACGTAGTCCATAGGTTCACCCTACACAATATCGGATTGCGATCATCACCGCGCCCGTTGAATATTGGAAAGTTTTTCGCCAGAGCACATACGTCAAGAGACAGACCTGCACCGTGGAGAGCGGAAACACCGCAAGAAAGCAGTCGATGCCCATGTCAATAAACACCGCCCAGGGCGTGTCATGCGGTGCCACCAGCGGATTGAGCGTCACAGAAGCCATTGTGTTTTCCCAAATCCCCGTGTAGATGGCCGGCAAGGAAGTGATCAAGCCAGCAATAATCGTTGCCATAGTCATCGCAGCTGCACTACTGACCAACGGCAACGCTCCCCCACCCAACCCGTGAGCTTGTGGAGCCGTATACACAGCTTTCATCCAGTCGTCATACACTTTCCAACACGCGAACAGGTACACCGCCATAACGCACCAGGTCACCAGCTTTTTTACGAACGCCATCGTGCCAACGACATCACCATCACCCCAAGGCGAAAGATTAAAATCGGTCGTCACAGGTGAATGTCCCACCTGCTCAATCTGCGTCAAACGAACATGCCATTTGTCCGAATCGTAAGCACCCCCACCCTGACCATCAACCATAGCACCAGAAGCAAACCAGCCCGTAATCATATTGCTCAAAGCCGCAACAGCCACGGCACCTGTCACACCCCCAGCCCCTTCCGCCTGGCTAAACTCTACTCTGCTCGCAGCCGCGCCCGCCGCAAGAAGGCTGTCGAAGGCGTGAGCATCCTGATCCTGCAACTGTGTTTCAACCTCATGCTGAGCCGTCCACATTTGCGTCGCGTTGGTATAGCCAAGGATGCTCGATTCTTCCGCCGCCAGCACTCCTGTCACACGCGTTGCGCAGGACGTAACATCGGCAGGATTCTGCACGCGAGTCAAAGGCTGCAGTTCTGGCGGCAGTGTTACCGTCCACGTGACCGTCTGGCCGTCCGCATCCCCCGTTAAGAACAGAGCCAGTAAAGCGCCGCCGAGGCCCGCCAACACGAGCCAAACGACCAGCCAGTAGAATTCTTTCCTACACCGTTTCTCGTGCTCATTGAGAGTTTTTATTTTTCATTCTCCTAGTTACGCAGTTGGCTGGCGCTGCAGCACCAGCCCCCCGCAGTTTGGGGTTAGCGGCCGATCCGCTTGACCAACCGCCAGATGATGAAGAACACGCCGATACCCATCAGCACAACCTTCACATAACCCCACGACGCCGACGCGTTGTCCGTCGCCGTGGTCACGTCCGCGTCCGCCGTGCCCGTGGCATGCGCCGCTTCCGCAACCAACACCGCCGCGCCAACCGCAACGGGTACGAAATACTTCCGAACGATGTTCATGAATTTCATTCTCTTAATCCCCCCTCTCGTTAGTATTGGGCGACCTGTGCACGCACATTGTAGCGTCCCGTTTTTGTTTCCAGTGTGACCCCATCGAAACTTCCTTCTGGGTTCACCAATGTTCTGCCGTCCGAAAGTTTAAAGCTCCAGGTATCGGTAGGAGTTTTCCAAAAAGATAAAATCTCGACGTTGCCACGCGCAGGACCAAGGCCCGTCAACTGTCCGCCCCGCTGCATGCCAGCCTGTCGTGCCGCCATCAAGGCAACCAACTGATTCAGATCGACAGGAGCGGCGTTGGAAACAGTACCACCCGCTGGCTTGACATCATGCTGTGCCACCTTCTTATCAAAACTCGATGATGTCGCTGCAGTAAAACCGCGTGCTACCCAGTCAGGCGCCTTCCAACACGCGTAAATCGCCAGACAGCCCAAGGCGACCAACCACAACCACGACGGCCCACGAACTTTATGGTCAAGATCGCCACGGCCCCCACCTGTCCCGACACCAGCGTTCGTGTCGTAACAATTCGCCAAGCCTTTTGGCAGTGTAAACGTTTTCCAAGCCGAGGCAGGCGCGCGGCTCACATCAGTTGCCATCCCCTGGAGTGTGACCCGCGAGAACAATTTCGGCCCGCGGAACCCGAACATTTGTTCTTTCCCATAGTTCCGCAGGTACGTTACGTCCTGCACCAGCCGCCGAAACGCTTTGCACACATCGGCCACGTCGGGAGACGTGAGCTGCGTCGTATCGCTCCACTTGCGCTCCTGCCGGCCATAGAAAATCGCTTCGCGGCCAATCTCCCGCCAGTCGTCATAAGACCCAAAGAACTCCCAAGCCTCGTCAATCACGTAGAACATTCCCGCGTCGCGGTCGGGCGCACAGATCTCGACCTTGTGCACCGTACGGGACGGCATGTGTCGCCAACCCTTTGGCTGTCCCTTCGGTGTAGCCATCAGCGGTGTCGCAGACTCCTCGACTTCCTCAGCCTGCAGATCGTACGGATCCCACTCTAATGTCAACCTGTGACGCCAGTAATGGTAACATTCGTCACGGGTTAAAAAACGGATTCGGTCAAAATCAACGTTCGCCTTGGGGTATTCCAAGGCCAACTCTTTCGCCAGCTTGGGAATGTCAATGACAAGATTCGTAGCGACGCCCCGCCGCCCGAAAACCAATTCTTGAGCCAGCAGATCAAACGCTGTCAGCGATTTGCCAGCACCCTTCTTTCCCACGATAAGATGTTGACTCATTTGTTACCACTACCCCGAAAAATCGTCGTCGTCGTAGTTGTCAGGATTGTTTGCACCTGTCCACCAATCCACGAACTCGTCCCAAGCCTCTTCCCACATTTCATTTAGCCAATCATCGAAGTCATCAAATCTCATATCTGAGCATCCCTTCCGCTTAGTGATTTTAGATATCGGAAAACGATTCCAAACAGGCCCGTTGTCATCCCCATTTTTACCCCAAGCACAAACGCCGCGTTCAGCGTAGCACCCGCCAAAAATCCCTGTGAAACTTCAATGACGTAGTTCGTGCCCATCGCCTACCTCGAAAAGAACCCGTCGAACAAACCCTTGCCGCCAGTTATGCGTTGCACCAGCGGCCACAATATCCAAATGAAAAGTCCAACTCCGAGAACCGCATCGACAATGCTGTGCACGTGCCAGTGTTCCCAGATGTTCGTCGCGGCATCCTCGGCATTGGAATCTGGCCCGAACTGTGTATAGGTCGCTGGCAGATCGCTGTTAAACCCGAGCCCCTGAAGCGTGTAGGTCTGCGCAGGCATACCGAGAAGATTCCCAAGGACGCCAAGCTGAACCTCGCTGATACCCCCAGCCGCTGTAAGCATCGAAGAGGCTAATGAATTTGTACCCCAAACCGTAGTCTGTCCGACAACCTGGATGTGACCTGTATTAAGTCCACTGACCTCAAAAGCATTTCCGTTCGCCGTGACTCCACCAATGATGAATGTCATCGGAGCGATTGTGGTCCCACCGCCATCTGCCTCAACAAAAGCCCGCAAAGCATTTTCAGCATCCGTCTGGGTAGCAAACGGTAGTGCATCTCCACCATTCCAATCATCCGAAACCGTGAACTGCTGCGCGCCCGCATCCCAAACCAGTGTCGCCATAGGGTCGTCCTGCTCATCCGTCGCAGTAACGTTCCAAGTGTTCCAACCAACTTGCCCGCGCGCGTCGATGACAGCAAAAAAACACATCCCGTAGAAAAAGGCCATCGCCAGCCAAAAGATGAAATGTGTTTGTCGGTTCGAGTCCCTTCCATCGGCTCGCAGCAATCGCACCCGATATTCCCTCGAGAATCTGTCCCTCGCTAAACAAACCCACCCGCATGCTTTCCCATCGTACGTCAGATTCATAAACACAACTCTTCCTTCAAGGTTGGTGCCGCTTGACCGCGCTCCGCGCGGTCTGCGCATGCACCAGCGCATTCAGTTGTTCGCGTGTGGCAGAATTGCCGTGTCTGGAGCGCCTGAGTGCGGGTTCGAAGCCGCTTGGTTCAGACTTCTGACGTGAATGCCGTGCGCAACGGATTAGGAAGCCCTTGGGCCGCTAATTGCGACCGCCACTGCTTCCACTCGTTCACCAATGCGTCGTTCAATTCACCAGCTTTACACACTTGACCACGCGCGCGCTGACAAGGCCGTTCTCCTGCCAATTCGCCAACACCAACCAGCTTGCGAAGAAGATTGGTCGTTGACTCGGAGATCATCAGCCCTGACGTGCCGAACTTGGAGCTTTCACCATCCAAACTCGCACCACACGTCCCGAACTTGCCCGACTCGTACACGTCCGCACCCGACAGACATTCCATGAGATATTCAACGCCAGCACGTCGCATATCGAATATTCTCGTTGGTGAAATTCCCGCGCCAGCATTGCGAAGCAGTTGCTCGAACACCGCGCATGTGCGTTTCGTTACCAGAGAGGACGGGAGTCCGCCCAAAAGAAAATGGTTGTGGAGCCTACAGAATTTCTCGCCCCGTTCAACCCGCAACACCCACAACAACGACTTGAAATGAATCCTGAGAATGGACGCCAGCGACCGCAAGGCCGCAAACCACACCGCCAGACGCACGCTTTCGGGAAGGCTCTCTGATTTCCAACTTACGCCACCGAAAAGCTGCCATTCCACCCGGCTCAGCGCCCAAATCTCAGGGTTCAAATCCACAGCGTTACTTCCCGTTGGTCGCGGTCAGTTCGTAACGCTGGGCACGTAGCCTGCCACCGAACATCTGCTGACCAGGCTCGATCAACGTCAGGTCAAAGACTTTGCCCGCGCACTTGCCTTTATACTCGAGTGCCTGGACATCCGTCAGCATCAGCTCGATTGGCGTGACCATTCGTTTGCCTGGTGAATGGTCAAAGACGATGAGAGAACACTGGTTTACCCGCTTACGCCCCTCGCCGTATGACGAGTCAAAATCGTCCGAATGGACGAACACTGGAAACTTCAAAACCGCCCCCGTCCTGCCCGCTTTCTATAGGTTATATCTAATCATAGGGCTATGGATGCTGCCTCTGCTGGCTTGGTTGCATACTGGTCCGGGGCTAGACCCACCAATTTTCGGCGGCAAAGAGGTCGTCCGGGACGGTCAAACTGAGTGTCCCAATGTCGGGATGACGTTCCATTTCGACGTCCTGCTCGAGCAGCTGAATGAAGAAGGCCGCGTGCTCGCGCTTGTTCCACCCTAGGGCGGCCAAAGGAATGCCAAGTTCGAGAATCCTGTCGAATTTAATCAATTCTATATCGACCAGTTTAGTGCGCGAGGAAGTGGGTTCTGTGTCCCAAAGCGCAGCCGACTTGAGGTCGGGTGTAAGGCTCGGAACCATGAGGGCGCGGTGCGTGGGGTCGATAAAATTGACACGCAGGGTCACCTTGGGTGGCAGGTTGACCCCCCTACGGAAATCAACACGGAGATAGAACGTGGTGAGATCCGACCCAAAATGGACAGCTTCGACGCAACGCTCGCTGCGGTACATGGCGCCCATGTTCCGCCCGGCTTCGTAGACACCGGCGCCGGCCCATTCATAATAGGACGTGACGAGGCCGTCAACCAGCGGCGTGATCAGGTCGGTTGGCTTGCGGACCTCGCGGGCGACCTCGGAACGGCAGATATTGGTTTTCAATACGTCGGGGATGGGCACGCTGCAAATGCGATACACGTTTTGGAGATGTGTCCGAAAGAGTTCGTCGAAAATCAGGTCGTTGTCCGTCACGAAATCGCCACCGTACCACCAGAACCAATCACTGCCCTCAGCGGCATAGATTTCCTGCAGGGCTTTCTTGAACTGTTCGGGGGTGATCTCGTGTCGGTCGGCCTTCGCCTGGAGAAAATCGCGGGTCTGACCAAGCAACTCCCAACCACGGTTTTCTTCGGGATCGCCAATCCAAATGTCAAAGTCCGCCCGGATCCAGGAGCCCGTGTGGAGCGTGCTGAGAATGGCGCTGGGCGGATGCGCCGAGAAATAGTTATGGAACGTGGTGGTGGAGATGGCGGAATGCGAGGATAGTCGTTGGTACAACTCGCGCAGGAACGCCTGCCCGCCATCGGGGAAATGTTCCCAGGCATTTTCCCCGTCGAGAATGACGGCACACAGCGGATCGGCGGTGTGCGCGCCGCGCGCGATTTGCTCGAGCTGACCGACCATGAAATCGGCCGCCCGATGCGGGTCGTTGCGTGAAGCCGTGAAGCCGATGAAATCGCTCAGGGTTCGTTCGCGGAACGCGAGACATGCGTTCGCGTCACCGTACTGCGCCCGGTAACCTTGAAACAACATGCCACGATCGAGAATCTTGCCCGGATGCACGACTGCCAGGCTGCGCCAGAGGTTCTCCTCGTCAGTGGCGAACCATTCGTAGCCGAGTTCCTGCAGGATGGGGATCAACTCCGGACAAACGGAGCCTTCCGAAGGCCACACACCATGTGGCGGCGTGCCAAAAATCTCCGTGTGAAGGTCACGGGCGAGCGCCAGATGCGCACGCACATCCTCAGGATGCGAAAACGGCGGCGGAAGTTCGCGGCCCGGCATGCAGCGGCGGGCAAACTCGGTGTTGTAAACCAGTGGCATGATCGGGTGGAAAAACGGAGTCGTGCTGATCTCGATCTGACCGCGTTGGGAGACCGCCTGGTAGTAACTGAGGATGTTCTTCAGGATGTCCTGCTGTTGGTCGAAGACCGCCTGCTTGTCGTCTTCGCTGAATCCCCCACCCTTCCTCTTCAATTCGGCGATCTCAGGATAGAGCCGTTCGGCCGCGTAGCCGAACCACGTCAGATTGAACCACACTTGCAAATCGCGGAACTCCTGGTCGGTAAAACTGGCGGCGGCTTGTTGAAGATTGATCTTGGCCGCGTTCAGCCCACGCTTTTGCAGTAGCGCCCAGTAGCGGGGAAACGGCCGGATCATATTGTCCCAATTCGCCTTGAAAAAATGCTCCAGGATGTGCGCCTTCTGCTCGGGCGTGAGCATCTCGGGAGACGGCTCGGCCAACTCGTGCCACAGGTCGCGAACTTCTTTGTTAGCCAGCTGTTGGATTTGCTTCAACAACACGGGCGTCATGTTGAACGTGCAGTGGAAATCGGGAGACTGGTCCGCCAGCCAGATCATGTCGAGATAGCCCTTGGTCGCGTGCAGGCGCACCCAGGGCATTAGCGCGGCCCCGCGGATCGGGTCCACGTAGTACGGCTGGTGCATGTGCCAGAGAAACGCAACGTGGAGCGGCATGAATCGAACCTCCCAGCGTCCTCAGACGGGAATCTCGCGCAGGTATTTGGCCGCTTCCTCGGGCGGCGTTGGGTTGATGTAAAAGCCGGTGCCGACTTCGAACCCCGCGATGAGCGTCAGCCTCGGCAGGATCTCGATGTGCCAGCGAAAATCCTGGTCGATGGTGGACCAGTAACCGTGGTGCGCGTACCGCGCGGGTCCGGTCATCACGAGGTAATTGTATTGCGGGCCGTTCAAGGCCTTCGACAACTTCATCAGCGTGACCTTCAGCGCGTCGGCCAGCAACAGGATCTCATCAGGATGGATCTCGGGAAAATAGGCTGATTGCCGCCGGGGCATGATCGTTACTTCGAACGGGAAGCGCGCCGCAAACGGACAAAACGACACGAAGCCCGCGTTTTCATAAACGAGCCGCGAGCCTTCTTTGACCTCTTGCTTGAGGATGTCTTCAAAGATGCTCCGGTCCTTGTAGGCGTAGTATTGCATCGCGCCCACCAGCTTTTCCTTAAGCCGTTTCGGTGTGACTGGCGTCGCAATCAACTGCGAGTGTGGGTGACCGATCGTCGCGCCGGCCTGCTTGCCAAAATTTTTGAACACGAGAATGTAACGGAACCGGGGGTCCCGCAGCAGATCAGTCATGCGAATCTTGTACGTCTCAATGACGCGACCAATGCCCTCGACCGACTGTTGCTCGAGCTGCAGGGATGGATTCGGCGTCTCGATCACCACCTCGTGCGCGCCGATGCCGTTCATCTTGTCGTAGATCCCCTGCCCTTCTTTGTCGAGATCGCCCTCGATGCGCAGGGCGGGGAACTTGTTCGGCACCACGCGCACCTGCCAGCCGGGCGCGTTCGGTTTGCTCTTGGGGTCGCGGAAAGCGAAAATCTCAGGCGGGGTCATATGCTCGTTGCCTTCGGCAAACGGGTTCTTGGCCAGCTCGGGCACTTCCACGGGTTGCGGCACGTAATCACTCGGCCGTTTCCCGCGTTCCGTGGCAATGATGACCCAACGCCCTACGACTGGATCCTTACGCAGTTCTGGCATAATCGATTGTCCCCACTTTTCAGCCGCCGCGCCTCAGAGCGCCGCGTACAATGTTTCATATTCCTTCGCGCTGGCCTGCCAGGAAAAATCGCACGCCATCGCGTTCTGCATCAACTTCTGCCATTTCTTCGGCTGTTTGTGGAGCAAAATCGCTTGGCGTACCGCCTCCACAAGCGCCATGGACGTATATGAAGCAAATTTGAAACCAGTTCCTGTCCCGGAACGCGGATCGTATTGGCGAATCGTATCGTCCAGCCCTCCAGTCGCGTGCGCTACCGGTATCGTCCCGTATTTGAGAGCGTACAATTGTGTCAACCCGCACGGCTCATACCGCGACGGCATCAACAGCATGTCCGCCCCGCCCTGGATCTGGTGCGCCAGCTGTTCATCGTGCGCGATTTTCACCACCACTCGCCCCGGGAACTGTCCCGCCGCCCGAGTCAGCATCTCCTCATACTTGCGTTCACCTTTCCCCAGCACGACCACCGCCGCCCCCGACTCCACCAAATCCCCCATCGCCTCCGCCAACACATCCACCCCCTTCTGCTCGGTCAACCTGGACACAAATGCCGCCACTGGGTAAGTCCTGCCGACGCTAGCCGACTCAAGGTGACTCACCAATCCCATCCTCGCCACCAAATCCGCCCGGCACGCTCGCTTCCCCGACAAATCCCCCGCCCCATACCGCTCCCGCAGCGCCCCGTCCGTCTCGGGATTCCAACTCGCATAATCCACCCCGTTCACGATCCCATGCAGATCATCCGCCCGCGTCGCCATCACGCTCTCCAGCCCGCAACCCCCCTCCGCCGTCAGCACCTCCTTCGCATAACTCCGGCTCACCGTCGTGATCGCGTCCGCGTAAACAATCCACCCCTTCAACAAATTCATCCGCCCGTAAAATTCCAGCCCCGCCGGCGTGAACCACTCCGCACCCAAATTCGTCAGCCCAAAATCCGCCGCCGGGAAAATCCCCTGGTACGCCATGTTATGGATCGTCAACATCGTCTTCGCCACCACGCCGCCCCCCCGCGTCTCCGCCCGCCGCCGCAACTCCACCGGCACGAACGCCCCCTGCCAGTCATGGCAATGCACCACCTCCGCCCCCGCCACGCCGCTCAACTCCGCCGCCGCCTTCGCGAAAAATAAAAACCGTTCCGCGTTGTCGGCGTAGTCCCCCTCCCGCGTGTTGTACAATTCCGCCCGATCGAAAAATTTGTCCTGCCTCACAAACCACACCCGCACCCCATCACCCTGTCTCAACTCGAGCACCTCTCCCGTCACCGTCCGGCTCCCCAGCCGGATCCGCAACCTCAACCCGATCGGCTTGGCCTCGCCCGCAGTTTCCCGGGCCTGCCGCGCCGTGGCATTTTCTTCCAGGCAAAGGCGGGCGCACCGGTAGTACGGCAGACAACACGTCACCTCGTGTCCGCGCCGCCCCAGTTCCCCGGCCAACGCGCCCACCACGTCGCCCAGTCCCCCCGTCTTCGCGTACGGCGTCATCTCGCTGGCCGCAAAAAAGATTTTCATAACCTGATTTTTTCCAACTGCCGATTCTCCGATACCACAGAACTAATAACAGACCACCGACTCATAACTCAACGCCGCTTGTTTGCCGTCGCCATGTGCCGCGCCGACTCCGGTCCGTGTCCTACGCCGTGTGTAGCGTGCGGTGTCCCCACCGCACTCCGGTCCGTAATCCGCGTCGTGTGTAGCGTTGGCTGTCCCCAGCCAACTCCGGTCCGTAATCCGTGCCGTGTGTAGCGTGCGGTGTCCCCACCGCACTCCGGTCCGTACTCCGTGCCGTGTGTAGCGTCGGCAATCCACACCGCACTCCGGTCTGTACTCCGTGCCGTGTGTAGCGTTGGCTGTCCCCAGTCGACTCCGGTCTGTACTCCGTGCCGTGTGTAGCGTCGACTGTCCCCACCGCACTCCGGTCCGTAATCCGCGTCGTGTGTAGCGTGCGGTGTCCACACCGCATCCGGTCCGTAATCCGTGCCGGTGTAGCGTGCGGTGTCCCCACCGCACTCCGTCCGTAATCCGTGTCGTGTGTAGCGTTGGCTGTCCCCAGCCAACTCCGGTCTGTACTCCGTGCC
>Ga0265338_10006108_pt1 | contig 15463 bp, 12 predicted proteins | sample 42126metaG_FD_193579 | JGI IMG/M metagenome (GOLD analysis project Ga0265338, IMG submission 193579) | Rhizosphere microbial communities from Carex aquatilis grown in University of Washington, Seatle, WA, United States - 4-21-26 metaG | ecosystem: Host-associated > Plants > Roots > Rhizosphere... | reverse complement strand
AACGAGACGCGGTGGTCATCTCCCATTTGAATCTGCGCGTCAATTGTTACCGGCAGTTCCCTAGGGATATATACGACGATATCGCCATCATTGGATTGCAGCTCGCAGGCCTCATGTTGCTTGGCCGGAGTTACGAACCAGGCCGTGATGCCACCTGTCGAGGACGAAGCCTTTACGGCGCTATCCACCTGCGTCAGGTAAATGCTGCCACCCACGGATTCCAGTTTCGTGGGACCCGAAAGGCGCACCACGCGAATGCCGCCGCCACCCGTCTTTGCATGAACCAGACCCGATGCTTCTCCCACTTTGATCTGCCCGCCTGCCGTTTCTGCCACGAGTTCCGTGCCCGAATGTTCGAGCGTGATATTTCCGCCGCCGGTATCGAGCCGCGCCACGCCTTGTACCGACCCAGCGCGGATGTGGCCGCCACTGGTATGCAACTCTGCGTTGCCGGCGATCGAGCCGGTTGTGATGTGCCCGCCTCCCGTGTTCGCGATCAGCGGGCCGCTCACGTTTTTCACCGAAATATGCCCGCCGCCCGTTTCCAGATGTGCGGGGCCACCGACGTTTCCGGCCACGATGTTGCCGCCAGCCGTCGAAAAATTCGCGTGGCCGTTCAGGTCGTCGGACTCAATATTTCCGCCGCCGGTGGAAACATCCACGTTGTAGTTCTTGGGCACGTTGACATAGATCGTTACCCAAAGTCGGCCGCTGGAATGGCGTCCAAAGGAATGCCCTCGCCAGAAAATGCCGTCGGGCACAGCAACCGCTCCTCCGTGATAACTTTTCAGAAGTTCGCGGGCGTCTTTTTGCGTCGAGTCGGTTTCCAAATGCACGTGGTAATCGATTTTGTCAGTGTTTTGCGTGTGAACGATGACGTTGCCCAGGTCTGTCACAAAGCGAAGATGATCGCCTTCGCGCGTCGCAATCACGCCCGTCGAATCCGAAGTGAGCCGCGGCGCGGAATGATTGGTTTGCGCGGATTGCTTTTCCTTTGCTCCATCCGCGCGTGCGGGGAGCGCGATTGACGAGCAAACAAATGCAGCGAAGAATGCGCCGGGCATCGCACACGAATTGGCTGTGCGCAGGAGTTTGCGCCATGGACTGGAAGGGAGCGCGCAAGGGAGGATGACGCGTTGGCTGGACATGTTCAGAACTTCTGCCGTGGCCCAAGGTCGCGAATCGCAGCCGCACTCTGGAGCCGGATATAGGTGCTGGGATCTTTTTCCATCAGGCCGCGCAGCACGGCGAGCGTGTGCGCGTCGGATTCCACCTGGCCCTTCGCAGCCATATCGCGCAACGAATTCATTGCTTCAATGCGCACGCCGGGATTCTGGTCATCCACCAGCGCGTCGAGCATTGTCTGGCGGATGATGTCTTGCGGCTCGGCGCCGTTCAACGCTTCGAGTGCTTTCAGGCGCACGGCTGCGTTGTGGTCCGTATGCACCGCGTGGCAAAGCACGGAGCGAACTTCTGGATCGTTGGTTCGCGTGCGAAGCAATTCGACGGCGCTGAGGCGCACGTCGGGATCGAATTTCTCGTTGTTGCGCAACACGTCAAGCAACACTCGCTTCACGTTGCCGTCGTCCACTGTGCCCTGCAACGTAACCGGCTGTTGCGCTCTCAATTGCACTTCCACTTGCGGAGATTCGTTCGCATTCGCGGGGAACACGTTAATTCCAGCGACTTCCGCGCTATGGAGATCCAGAGTGCCAAGAGAAGAACGGGACGCGTCATTCGAATTCACAAACTGCGCGGAAGATGTGTCTGGCGCAGCGGAGTTTGCAGCAACGCGTGGCATAGCCGGATGCGCGAAGAATCGCGGCCCCAGTATCCCCACCGAAAAGCCGATCATCACCAGCAGAGCAGCGCTCCACGCTGGGCGAGCCGAGAGCCAGCCCAACGGTGTGAATGCGCCCGCCAAGCGTCGCGGCCAACTGCGCTCTTCCTGCCGGTCAAGCGCATCTTCGAGGCTCGCGCGGCAACTGGCCAGCATTGCAGCGTCCGGTTCTCTTCGATTTGCCGCAAGAAGAAGCAGAAGATCTTTCTCCCGCTCCAGCGCTTCGGAACAAACGGCGCAATGCGCGAGATGCTCGTTCACTTCCGCTTGTTCTGCCGCATCCATCTCTTCGCCCGCTGCGGCAAGCATCAGCAGCGATTCGAAAGGGGCGCACATCGGGTTTTTCAAATTGCTGTCCCGCTCCTGCCTCATTTGGTGCCCTCGATAATTTTTTCTACCGCATTGCGTCCAGGCTCGCGCGTAGTTTTCGCGTCGCCCGGAACAGCGAATTCTTTACTGTCTCTTCCGAAGTGCCTAGCAAATCACCAATCGCGCGAAGCTTCAAGCCCTGGTAGTGCTTCATTTCAAAAACCATTCTCTCGCGCGGTGAAAGCCGGTCGAGCGCCGCGGAAATATGCTCGCCCAATTCCTGCCCCAGAAGGCGGCGTTCGGGATTCGACCCAGCGCCCAATGCTGGCTGGCGGTCGAAGAAATCGCGCGTGCTCCCATCGGCTTCGTCCGGCACAGGCGCCTGATCTTCGCGGCGGCTGGTCCGGCGGCGCAGATGATCGAGCGCCACGTTGGTGACGATCCGGTACAGCCAGGTGTAAAAGCTGCATTCGAACCGGAAGCGATGCAGATTGCGATAAACGCGGAGGAACCCTTCCTGATAAATATCGCGCGCATCTTCGGCACGGTGTACGAGGTTTGTTGCCAGGCGCAAAACTTCACGGTCGTAGCGCCGGACAAGTTCCTCGAATGCCAGACGGTCTCCCGCCTGAGCATTCCGGACGAGTGCGTGCTCCTCCGAAAGCTTCACCAACGCTGCCTGGCGCGCATCTCGCTCGAGTGCGACGCTCATCCCCATGGTGTTTTCGGCCGGACGGGTGTCCGCTCCAATTGTTTTTTGCGGCTCGGAGCCAGAAAGCCCGCAATCACCGGCATCATGCCTTTCTGCGGCTTCCGAGAAAATAGACGGAGGGACTGGCCGTTGGTGAGCACCCACGGCTGGCATTTTCCCGCTATCGGACAGTTGCCCCAAAGCTGGTCCATCCAAGTGGGATGCGCATTTCTTGTAATTTGTTGTAGCGGCTTGGCTTACGATGACTTCATCGCGTCGTAAACTGCCGCTACAAATAAGCGCAAAATCCCTGTTTTGGGTTTATTGCACGGAGACGACCAATCAGAGGTGGGAGCCGAGCCAGATAAGGCCGAAGACGGCAGCACAAACGGCCAAATCAATAGCGGAGCCAAGGTCTACTTTCATTCCGTGATGGCGCAGCGATTCTGGCAAGTGAGGCGTAATGGAGAGATAGAAGATCGCATTGCCGATCAGGATGGCTGCCAGGTATTCAAGTAAGCGGCGAGCGGTGATCTTGAAAATTTTTTGCGGCATGATTTTTTAGCTGTCGGGAAACGCCGGTGTGCGCCACGAATATGAGGCTGCGCGACTGAATTTACAAGCCTGCTCATGACGCACAAGTGGTGCTTCACTCGTACCGGAGTGCGATGAGCGGATCGACGCGTGTGGCTCGTCGTGCCGGCAAGTAAGAGGCGAACAATCCCACGGCGATGAGGATCACCGCAACGGTTCCATACGTGATGGGATCGAGTGGGCTGACCTCATAGAGAAAACTGCGCAGCACCCTTGTGAGCGCAAGTGAGGCTGCCAATCCAATCCCAACTCCCATCAGCGCGAGGCGCAAACCTTCGCCCGTGACCAGGCGAAAAACTTGTGCCGGTTGCGCGCCGAGCGCGATACGGATGCCGATTTCGTGCACGCGTTGTGTAACGGAGTACGACATGACGCCATAGATGCCGATGGTCGAGAGCAGCAACGCCAGTAAGGCGAAGAGCCCGAGCAGCCACGTGCGGAAACGCGGTTGCGCGGCGGAGGTCGTCATGTTGTCTTCCATCGTACGTACATTCACGAGCGGCTGATTCTTATCTATGGACGCGAGAGCTGTGCGCAAGGCGGAAGATTCCGCTGCTGGATCAACGGCCGTGCGCAAAACAATCGAAAGTGAAAAAACGGGGAGCACGGCATCGGCTTGCTTGTAGGGCAGATACATTTCGGCTTGCGGCTCGGTGGCAAGGCCGCGGCGCATATCGCCCACGATCCCGACAATTTCGAGCCAGGGAACCTGATCATCTGGAAGTGCCCCAATCTGCATGCGTTTTCCAAGAGGAGACTCGGCGCCGAAGAATTGTTTTACGAAGGACGCGTTAACGACCACCACGTTCGGGGCCTTTTCGTTGTCGGTTTCCGCGAACATGCGGCCTGCGATCAGCGGAACATTCAGCGTCTCCAGATATTGCGGCGTGATGGTTCGATAGCCCGCGGCAATATAATCATGCGGGGTCTTCGGCGGGCGGCCGTAAATATTGAAATGAATGAGCGAACCATTGCCGCTCATCGGCAAAAACGATGCGGCCCCGGCGGAACGCACGCCAGGAAGGGCGCGCGCGCTTTCGAGCAGATGATCATAGAAGGCGAATCGCTGCTCGGGCTTGGGGTAAGCGTTCTTTGAGAGGGGAAGATCCGCTACAAGCAGATGATCCGGCGCGAATCCCGCGGCCGTGGATGCCATTCTCTCGAAACTGCGCAGCAACAGGCCCGCGCCAACCAGCAAGAGCATGGCGATGGCGATTTCGGCAACCACAAGAACGGAACGCAGGCTTCGGCTCGCGGCTGCGCCTGTGGAGCCGCGGCCTCCTTCGTTCAAAGCTTCGCGTAGATCGGGTTGCGCGGTGCGCAATGCGGGCATCAGTCCAAAAAGGATTCCAGTAAAGAGAGATGCTGCGATGGTGAACGCGAGCACCCAGGGATCGATGCGGATACCGCTCACATCCGGCACGGCTCCTGCGGAAAGCTGCAGCAGTGGGTCGAGCGCGGCGTTGGCCAGCCAAAGACCGAGCGCTCCACCGAGAACAGCGATGACGACACTTTCGGTCAGAAGCTGTCGAATAATCCGAACACGCGAGGCGCCCAATGCTGAGCGAATCGCTATTTCGCGTGCACGTGAAGCGGCGCGGGCAAGTTGAAGATTCGCCACATTCGCGCACGCGATCAGGAGAATGAAACCAACGGCCCACAGCAGTACAAGCAGCGCGGGGCGAACATTTTTCACGACCTCGTCCTGCATATGCACCACGTCTGCGCTGGTCCCCGTGTTGTAGTCGGGATACTGCTTTTCCAAGCGCGCGGTGATTCCAATCATTTCGGCGCGCGCTTGTTCGACAGACACTCCCTGCTTCAATCTTGCCACGGGGTAAATTCCAGGGTGCCAGTTGCGGTCGTCGGGTAATGTTTTTGCCCATGGTTCGAAGGGAACAAAGATATCCGCCGGTTGTAGAAACAGAAATCCCGGCGGCAGGATTCCAATCACTGTGTATGATTTCGAACTCAGCTCAATTGACTTGCCGATCCAGTCATTCTTTCCGCCCATCCGTTGCCAAAGGCCGTAGCTGAGCATGGCGACGGGCTGGCCTGCGGCGGAGTCATCTTCTTTTGAAAAATTTCGTCCTGCGATGGGTTGAATGCCCAGCAGCGGAAAGAACCCGGCGGTTGTGTACCGCGCGAGCAGGAGTTCCGGTTCGCCCATGCCCGTGAGCGTCAGCGCTGCGGGGCAGGATGCCTGCATAGACTCGAAGGAGTGGCTCTGATCGCGCCAATCCTGATAATTTTGATAAGACGTTGTGATCGTAGGGAACTGGCTCTTTTCTTCGACCAGCACAATGCGCGAAGGATCCTTGAAAGCGAGAGGGCGCAGCAGGACGGCGTTGACGACGGTGAAAATCGCCGTGTTTGCGCCAATGCCGAGCGCGAGTGTGAAGATGGCGATTAGAGTGAATGCAGGCCATCGCGTCAGCATCCGGATTGCATACCTCATATCCTGCCAGATGGTTTCCATCGGTGAATCCTCCGAAGAAGCCAATCGAGAGCGACGTGCAATTCTATTACCGCGCTGGCTCGTGACCTAACTTTCAGATAGGACGAAGCTTACGCAGAATGGTGAGCGGAGGCATGACCGTGCTGATGGCCGCTCATGGGATACGGTGTCACGGAAGGGGACGCCCAACGCCACAACACGAACAGAGCCAGCGGTAGCATATGAGATTCCACAGCGGGAGCGATGATATAAAGAGGTGCGATGCGCGCATTGGTTTTCGAGCGCGCAAATGCGCGAGTATTGAAGTAAGAATATCCAGATGACGACCGCGCTGACGAGTTCGGTGAAATATTTGAGAGGTGTGGGCCCGCAACGAGCCGCGGCGCTGGAGGAGCGCGGGCTTGCGACCGTGGGCGATCTGTTGGGCTATCTTCCGTTTCGTTACGAGGACCGCATTCGGTTTACAAAGATTGCAGAAATCGTGCCGGGGCAGGTGTGCACGATTCTCGCGGATGTTGGCAGCGGAGGCGGCGGCACAGTGAAGTTCGCGCGCGGACGCAGCTCCGTGTTTCACGTGACGGTGCGCGATGGCTCGGGCGTCCTGCATGCGCGGTTTTTCCACGGCGGTTACTTGCAAGGGCGACTGAAGGAGGGGCAGCGGCTTGTCCTGCACGGCAAGGTGGAGGCGGATATTTACCGGCCGGGGCGACTGGAGATGGTGAACCCGCAAATAGAATTGGTGGGCGCGAGCGACAAAGCGCCAGCGGATTCCACCGAAGTGGGGCGGATCGTTCCTGTTTACGAAGCGATCGGCGGCCTTAGCTCGCGGATGTTGCGGCGAATCATTTACAACGTGCTGGGAACGCTCGATACCAATGTTCCGGACCCGCTGCCTGCCGAAATTCGCGAGAGGTACCGGTTTCCGACGCGGCGCGAGGCCTTGCTCTACGCGCATTTTCCACCCGAAAATGAAAATCTGGAGCTGTTGAATAGTTTTCGCAGCCCGTCGCACCTGCGGCTAATTTTCGAGGAGTTTTTTTATTATCAGCTGGCGCTTGCGTTGCGACGGAAGAACGAGCACAAGCGGCACGGGCTCGCTATGCATGTGCGCGAGGATAAGGTCCGCGCGGCATTGAAACGCATCCTGCCTTTCAAGCCAACCGCTGCACAGAAGCGCGTTCTGGTGGAGATCGCGTCGGACCTGGAGCGCGCGTATCCGATGCACCGGTTGCTGGAAGGCGATGTGGGCAGCGGCAAAACGATTGTCGCGTTCGAAGCCGCCACCATCGTGATCGAAAATGGCTATCAGGTGGCCCTGATGGCGCCGACGGAAATCCTGGCGGCACAGCATTTTCTTTCCGCGCGACGAATATTCAAGCCGGCGGGTTACAACGTCGAATTAATTGTGAGCGGCCGCAAACGCGCCGAGAAGGATCGTATTGCAGAATCGGTGGAAAGCGGGGCAACGCAGTTCGTTGTTGGGACGCATGCGCTGATTGAAGATCCGGTCAAGTTCAAGCGATTAGGTTTGGTGATTGTCGATGAGCAGCACCGCTTCGGCGTGCTCCAACGCAAGCGATTGATTGAGAAAGGTTCTTCGCCGCACGTGCTGGTAATGACTGCCACGCCGATTCCTCGCACGCTGGCGCTCACGCTCTATGGCGACCTCGACCTCTCCGTGATTGACGAAATGCCGCCGGGGCGCACGCCGATCGAAACGCGCTGGACCTCGGTGGAACAATTGCGCGGCGTTTGGGAATTTGTGCGGCGCGAAATCGAGCACGGGCGCCAGGCTTATGTTCTGTATCCCGTGATCGAAGAATCAAAGCAAGAATTGAAAGCGGCCACCGCCGAATACGAGCGGCTTGCCAAGCAGGTGTTTCCGCAATTTCGCGTCGGCCTTTTGCACGGGCGACTGAAAAATGAAGAAAAGGATTCCGTGATGGACCGCTTCCGCCGCAACGAGCTGCAAATTCTCGTCGCTACAACAGTGATCGAGGTCGGCGTGGACGTGCCGAATGCGACCGTGATGGTGATCGAGCACGCGGACCGCTTCGGGCTGGCGCAACTTCACCAACTTCGCGGGCGCATCGGGCGCGGCACGGAAAAATCGCAATGCATTCTGGTGGCGCCGAAATCCATCACCGGAGACGCGCGCGAACGCATCGAAACCATGGTGGCCACCTCGAACGGCTTTGAGATCGCGGAGCGCGACCTGAAATTGCGCGGCCCGGGTGAATTTTTCGGGACGCGGCAACATGGCGATGCAGCATTTTCGTTGGCACAACCGTTGCGTGACCATGAACTGCTCGAATTCGCGCGCCGCGAGGCTTTTGAGCTAGCGGAAGATCCCGTCCGTGCCAACGAGATTGTGGCGCGGCTCGAATCGCTCAGCCCTGCGTGGCAGAAGCGGTATCATCTGGCTTCGGTGGGATAATCCATGCGCGTGATCGCAGGCAAATTTCGCAGTCGTGTTCTGAAAGGGCCGGGAAAGTTGCGCCTTAGGCCTACTAGCGACCGTTTGCGCGAGACGCTGTTCAATGTGCTTGGCGCGTCCGTGGAAGACTCTCTCTTTGTAGATCTATTTGCAGGGACGGGAGCAATCGGCATCGAAGCCATCAGCCGTGGTGCCAAGGAGACCGTGTTCATCGAATCGCATGTGGCAACGGCGCGGCTGCTGCAACAAAACTTGGCTGCACTTGAAATTCGCGACACCGCCGAGCTAATCGTGGCCGATGCCGTGCGCGGCCTCGAGAAAATGGCTGCCAGGCACCGCATCGCGGACTTCATTTTCCTCGACCCGCCGTACGCGGAAGCGGATGAGCATCTCCGCGTACTCGAATTCCTCGACGCTTCGCATCTTGTTGCACCGCGCGGCATCGTGATCGTCGAGCACTCCAGAAAAATGGAATTGCCGGAGCGATTCGAGCGCCTGGAATGCACGCGCCTTTTGGAACAGGGCGATGCCGCTCTCAGCTTCTATCGGCTCGCGGCGGCCGCATGAACCGGCCGCGCTTCAAAAAGCCGAGGCTATCTTTCCGCGCGCCCGTGCATCCAACTAATCGCGTCATCACGATTTGCCAAAATTGCGCCAAAGATTGGAGCCTCCCAGCGCTCCAGTCCATCTGCTTCCGCGAGGTATAATAGACAGGTCCATGCGGCCCCTTCCGCCTAACGCCACACCCGCGAAGAACTCTGCGCGCTTCGGTGCGCTCTCCATGAGCGTTGCCTGGGAATCGCGCGAGGATGAGTTTCGCACGAGCCTGCGCTCTTTTTTCCGCGACGCACGCGTGCCCAAGGGCGAAGCCGTCTCGGGCGGGCCGTCTCTCCGCGTTCACTGGGTGGAAGGCAGGATTCCGGGGCGCGCGTTCACTGCATCATCCTTGTGGCATGTCGCTGCAGTTGGGCTTCTGATCTTACCCATTTGGGGCTTCATGCCGAGCATGCAAGCGAGGATTGCGCCCACGCAAGTTGTGCTCACTTGGGACGCGTCGGCGCAGGATTTGCCCCGCATCTCTCTTCCGGCTCCCGCTCCGAAGCCGAAGTTGCCCTCTCCTCCACGCGCGGAGACTCCGGAGCCTGTGCCCGAGCGCGGCGCGGACGCCTATCATCCGCGGCAAACGATTCTTTCGATACCTGTACGTGTCACCCATCCGCGGCAGACTTTGATTCAGCCCAACGCGCCAGCCATAGCGCCGAAGATTGATGCACCGTTGCCGAACATGGTCGAGTGGGCGGCCACGTCGCCGCAACCAAAGCCGCAAATGCTGTTCACCACAAAGATGGCGGTGCCGAAAACAAGAACGCGCGAAGCACGCGACGTCGCCGCGCCGGAAATCGCGAACCAGGAAAAAAATACCGGCCCGCTGAATATTGCCTCGTCACCGGTGGTGAACCCCGCGCCGCAATTGGCCATGAGCGCGATGTCCGCGCCCACCGTGAAGCAGCGCCCAGCGAACACGGAGAACAATGCGGCTCCGGAACTGTCTGCAGAATCTTCGCCCGGTGATGAAAGTCTGCACCGCGTGATCGCGCTTTCCGCAGCGCCTGCGCCCCCGGCGCCAGTGGCGATTCCGCAGGGAAATCTGGCCGCGCGCGTTTCGATTTCTCCCGAAGGCGCGAAGCGGGGCACGCCAGGCGGCGCGGATCATGCAGCCGGTGGAGCGGGAGCAGGCTCTCAAGGCAACGCAGTTTCCGCAGGAGGTGCGAAGGCCAGTGGCGCCGGATCGAATTCGCTGCCGGCATCGGTAAGCATCAGCGGGGGAAATGCGCACGGCCCGCTCGGCGCGAACGGCACGGGGCTAAAACTAGGCCTCGATTCGAAGCCGCCGTTGCCCTCGCGGCCTGATCCGGCAAATTCCATTCGCAAGGGTCCGTCCGTGGTGGGGAACATAGACCCAAGCATTCCGCCGGACAAAATCCTTTCCGGCAAAGAAGTCTATACGATGCACATTGACATGCCGAACCTGACAAGCGTGAGCGGAAGCTGGGTGTTGAATTTCGCTCAGTTGGACGAGCGCCTCTTGCACTCCGCTCAGCAGCAGAACCAGAGCCGACTGGCCGCGCCAGTTCTGGAACGCAAAGTGGATCCGAAATATCCGCCTGCTGCTGTGAAGGCACACGTGGAAGGCGAAGTGATTCTCTACGCCATCATTCGGAAGGATGGCTCGGTGGATAGCATCCAGCGCGTGCGTGGATTGGAAACGCAGCTCGATCAAAACGCGATGGCTGCGCTGAAGGAATGGAAATTTAGCCCGGCCACGCGCGATGGCGCGCCCGTCGATATTGAAGCCGTGGTGCATATTCCGTTTCGCTTCCGCGGGCCTGCGGAATAGCTAACGCAAGAACACGGCGCCGCGAAAGACTTTCAGCGCCGCGCGGAAGATCTACGAAACCGATAGAGTCCTCACCAGGCGCCCAATGTCTTCCGAAGTGTTGTAGAAATACGGCGCAATTCGGAGCGCATTTTCGCGCAGGCTGACGATAATCTGCACGTCGCGCAGCTTCTGATGCAACGCCGCGGTGTCGTCCTGTTTGCGGGCAACCACACATACATAGGGTCCGCGCCGTTCCTCTTCTTGCGGCGAGGCAAGCGCGCACCGGTCTCGAGGCAGGCGTTCGATGAGGTCGCGCGTCAGCGCACGCGTGTGGCTTGCGATTGTCTCCACGCCGAGACGCAGCAACAAATCGAGCGAGGCATCGAGCGGCGCGAGGTTGATGAAGTTTGCCGTCTCGGGCGAATCCCAACGCCGCGAGCCGGCCGCGGCACGATGTCCAGTTGCGGGGAGAGAATTAAAGTTGCGCGCGCCTTCGAGCGCCATCCAGTAAAGCGGGCCGGCCTTCAGACGCTCCGCCCACTCGCGCGCCACCCAGAAAAATCCCGTGCCGTAGGGGCCCAGCAGCCATTTGTAGCCGCTGGAAACGGCGAAGTCCGCGCCGAGTTGGCGGATCGCGATGGGCATCGCGCCGGCGCATTGCGAAATATCCAGCAGGAACGCCGCGCCGACGGCGTGGCAAGCTTTGGCCACGCGAGCCGCATCAAGAAGGGCGCCATTGTCAAAGCGCACCAAGCTCGCAGACACCAGGCGCGTCCGCGCGTTGATTTGTTCTTCGTAATCCTGTGCAGTGATGAATCGCCCTTGCGGGTCGATCATGCGAACGCGCAGCTTTCCTGCATTTTCATAGGGAATCCACGTGGAAAAATGAGAAGGGAACTCGCCGCGCGCCACCAGCACTTCGTCGCCTGGTTTCCAGTCCATTCCGGCAGCGACGGCGGAGAACCCTCCGCTCGCGCCCGTAGTAATGGCAATCTCCTCGGTTTCAGCCTTAATCAGGCGCGCCAATTTCTCACGAACCCGGTCGGGCAAATCGAAAAAAAGATTCTGGGGCATCTGGTGCGGCAGCTTGTTCCACTCCACGGCCTTCTGCGCCGCCCGTGCGGAGGCAAGCGGTAGCGATCCCTGCGCCGCGGTATCCAAATACGCCACGCCTTCGAAGTCTGCAAATTCCTTGCGGTAATCGGCTGACATTTCATTCACCTCAATTTGCCCCAGCACAATTCTAGTTGGGCGCAACGTTTGCGGAAAGGCTCGAGGCGCGGGCGCGATGGACAATTTGGCCTGCGGGGATCCTTTATGGATGGCGATGGCGACGATGCGACGTGTAGAACGACTCGGCGACCTAAAAATGTGTGCGCATTTCGCGGAAGCTGGAAAGGATCAGCAGTTTTCCCGCGCCGCTTTCCACTTCCGCTTTTTCCAGCTCCCAGGTGGAGGAATGCGGGATAAACACTGCGTTCAAACCTGATTGCAGCGCCGGGTTGATGTCGCTGCGCGGGCTATTCCCCACCATCCAGCCGTGCGATTTCACGATTTTGAATTGTTCGATCATCCGTTCGTAGATTTCCGAGCTTTTTTCCAACACGATTTCGATCGCGTCAAAATAGGGCTGCAGCCCGGAGCGCACCACTTTCGCCGCTTGTTCCGCCGGCTCGCCTTTGGTCAGCAGGATCAACCGGTGATGCTTGGCCAGATAAGCCAGCGTCTCGGGAACTCCGTCCAGAATATGCGGGGGCGTTGCTTCGAGTTCCGCGGCCAGGCGCTCGATTTCCTTCACCATCTCGCGCCGCGCGGAATTGCCCGCGAGCTTCATGTAGGTTTCTTCGAGCGATCTGCGAAAGCTGCGCACGCCATAACCGTGCTGCCGGATGTTGCGCCGCTCGGTTTCGTTCAAAATGTGCCGGATGTACTCGCGCGTGTAGCCCAGATGTTCCAGCTGCGTGACGAAATGATCGATCGTCTTCTCAAAGAAGATATTGTTTTCCCAGAGCGTATCGTCGGCATCAATCAGCAGCGTGTTGCGGGCCATGCAAGGCTCTCCGGTGCAAATTCAGGACGCGTTCGGTTTTCGTGTGCCTGCCGCAAGTTGCTCCAGAATTTCGCGCGCAGCTTTCTGCGTCTCGCCGAAGCGCAGGAGATAATCCTGAAATTCGCGGTTCAAATCGACCGCGGAGTTTGGATCGAGTTTCGTTCGCAAGATCATGTCGCGCAGATGGACGGGATGCGGCAACACAGCATCGTCCCGCAATTCATCCAGCGCTGTATTCGGGTCGTAGTGATACATATGTCCTCCCCCATTTTTTGGGGCGAACCCATTCTACAATGAATTGGGAGGATTGATTCGAGGGGCGCGTCAGGCGGAGGCGGGAAGGAACTCGTAGCGTTCGATGCGCGCCGCGATTCCCCGGCGGCCGTTGTGCTGCTCCACGCGCAGCACACGCGCGTAGCAGCGGATGTGCACATTGCCCGCAAGCGTGATTTGTTGCGGAAGCGTGAGGACAAACTCAATGGAGCTGCCGGATTCGACGCTTGCCTCAATCATGAAGTAGAGGCCCTGGTAACTGACGTCACGCGTTTCACCCGGTTTTTCGGTGATGTGGGTACCTGCCGAAAGCCTTACCTTCAGGGGAAGCATCATCGAAAAACGACGAGCGGCGCGCCGCTCCATACCGCTTTCCATTTGCCCTCCCGTGGGTGCCAATTGAGGCAAAGCTATCACCCCTGCCTGCCCCGTGCAATGAGTATTCGGCCGGCGCGAGAGCTACTCGTTCCAGTACCTTCATCATTGTTTCGCTTGATTGTTTTGCTTCCGTGTTTGACGTAGCTGCTCGCTCCCGCTAGGATGGACGGCCATGTCTCACCAGTCCCCGGCCCAGGAACTCCGTAAGCATCCGCGTGCCCAACTGCGACTGCCCGTACGCATCCGTTGGCAGGGCGCGCTCGGCATGCGCCTGGAAATCGCGCGAACGACTGACGTGGCGCGCGAAGGGCTGATGGTTCAGCGCTCCGAGCTTTGCACTCCCATGGCTCGTTTGTGGATCGCATTTCCATTTGATCCGGTCACGCGCTCTTCGGTGCAGCCGGAAACTCCCGCGCGCGTGGTGCGCGTCGAGGAAAAAACCGAGCAAGGATATCGAGTGGCGCTACACCTGGAAGTTCCGTCGCGCGATATGCTCCGGCCTGCCGGGTTTGACCGCCGTTCCCACTCGCGCATTACCTTCGCTCTTCCTATTTTTGTCCGCTCCGCTTCGACCCAATGGCCCGAGGAGTCCATGACATGCGACGTCTCCTCCGCTGGCGCAAGTTTTGAGACCTCGCGCATTCACGCGGCGGGCGATGAAGTTTTCGCAAAAATTCCCTGGGGCGAATGGAACCGGGCCGGCGAAATTCACGGCCGCGTAGTTCGAGTCGGATGCCCTCCGGACCAGTCCGCGCCGGCCGCCATGGCCGATCCGGAGACGGGAATCAGCGCCGTGATGACGCGCGTCTCGGTGCGATGGACCAAGCCGACCAACCCCGAAACCCCGCCGCTTGCCTCGCCTGCAAAAATCTGACGCCCATTCGCACTCGCGCTTTACACTCTGAAATTCTCTCCGGTAAACTCGCGTACTGGAATTCCAATGGCTGAAGCTTACCATCGCAGTTTCTTCCTCGATGGCCCCTCCGGGCGCCTCGAAGCAATGTTATGGACCGTGCCCCAGCCGAATCACGTCGCGCTCGTCTGCCATCCTCACCCGCTTTTCGGCGGCACGATGCACAACAAAGTCGTGTACCAGACCGCGAAAGCGTTGCACCGCCGCGGCACGGCCGTGCTGCGTTTTAATTTTCGAGGTGCCGGATTAAGCGAGGGAATTCACGACAAAGGGATCGGCGAGCAGGACGATGTGAACGCGGCGATTGGATATCTGGACAAGCAATTTCCCGGGCGACCCATCTTGGTTGCGGGATTCAGCTTTGGTTCATGGGTCGGTTTGAAAGTGGGCTGCAGTGATTCCCGAGTTACGAAATTGATTGGCCTCGGGTTACCCGTGAACGATTCCGATTTGACTTACTTGCGAACGTGCGAAAAACCAAAACTTATCATTCAGGGCGGCAACGACCAATTTGGTTCTCGCGTCAATGTCGAATCCTTGTTCTCCTCTTTGCCGGAGCCGAAGAAGCTCGTCATCGTGGAGGGCGTGGACCATTTCTTTGCGGGAAAGCTGAATGAGGTCGGCGCGGCAATTGAGGCGTGGCTTGACCAAAGTCCCTAGCGGATCATTTTCAGCGGCAGGTATGCGCAAAAAAAGAGGAGAGGTGCGAACACCTCTCCTCTTTTCAGACTTGAATGTTACTGAAGCGGGTTCATTGCCACAGGGCAAATCACGCCAGCCGGAGCCGGCGTCGTCCCTGTGGGGTCAAAGCGAATCACGCCAGAGGCATCCGAGCAGAAGCTGCGTTGCCCAGTCGTTCCGATGCTCACCGGATAGGCGATCGTCACATACCCGTTCGAATAGCCGGCCGTACATCCTGCCGGAACCGGGGTGATGGCGACCGTCCCTTTGGCGAGGTGAAAGTTGTAGCCGCTCTTCAAGGAAGGGTCGGTCGCGCCGCCGTTTCCGGAAAGTGTGCTGTCAATTAACAGAGAAGCCGTGCAGGTGGCAGTAGTCACGCCTGACGCGCCGCCGAGTGAACCCAGCGATGGCGGGAAGCCGTCGCTATAGGTCGAGCTGAATGTAACTGCTGCGGTATTG
>Ga0265338_10006104_pt1 | contig 15467 bp, 18 predicted proteins | sample 42126metaG_FD_193579 | JGI IMG/M metagenome (GOLD analysis project Ga0265338, IMG submission 193579) | Rhizosphere microbial communities from Carex aquatilis grown in University of Washington, Seatle, WA, United States - 4-21-26 metaG | ecosystem: Host-associated > Plants > Roots > Rhizosphere... | reverse complement strand
AAGACCGAGTTCATGTGGAAATGCGGCAGGTGGAACCGCAGGTGGTGCTGGGGATTGTCCGAAGCGGGGCTGTTCTTTTTTTCGACTGGTTTCGCCATGGTTCTCTCCTGGTGGGTTCATCCGGTGTCGGCCATTATCCCAGAAGTTCGGCGGAGTGGCGGTAGGGGGGACCAAGAACGGCCGACAAAATCCCTTGAACCGCCAATACCACAAAGTTCACCCAGAACGCCTTTGGGATGAAACCGTCGAAGCCAAGGCCTTCCTTTATAAACCCGTTTACGCCCCCAACCGAAGGCTGACGGGTAACGGCCCTTGTGGTGAGGATATTTCGCTTAGCCGGTTTGGTTGGGGGCCCTAAGCGGGAATGCCGTAAAAAGAAACGGCGTTGCCGCCCAGGACGGCCTCACGGTCGGCCGTTCGGTATTGCTGGAGGAAATGCCACACAACGTCAATGACCTCATCATAGGACGCCGCGGGAAGGCACACGGGCCAGTCGGACCCCACCAGGAGCCGCCCGGGGCCGAAAGCCTCCCAGGCGCCCGTCAGGAAGGGGGTGAACTGGTCCCTGGACCAATTGCCCCAGTCGGCCTCGGTCACCAACCCCGAAAGTTTGCAAGCGACATTGGGGTGCTGGGCCAACTCGCGGATCCGGCCCAGCCAGGGTTCCAGGTTTCCCGCCTCGATTTCGGGCTTGGCCAGGTGGTCCAGGACGAATTTCTGTTTCGGGAACCGACTCACCAGGTTGATGGCCGCCTGAAGCTGACGGGGGAAGACCAGCAGGTCGTAGGTGAGGCCCCGGTCCCCGACGGCCTGGATGCCCCGCCGGAAGGCCGCGCCGCCCATGAAATCATCCGCCTCGTCCTGGACGATGTGCCGCACCCCCCGGAATTTGGGGTGCCGGGTGAAGCGGTCCAACTGCTCCCCCACCCGGTCCGAGCGCAGGTCCACCCACCCCACCACGGCCTTGATGAAGGGATATGGGTCGGACAGGTCCAGGAGCCACTGGGTCTCTTCCAAGGTCTGGAGGGCCTGGACCGCCACGGTGCCGTCGAACTCATTGTCCTCGAGCAAGGGTTGGAGATCGGGGGGAAGGAAGTCCCTCTGCATCACCGCGCGCGACTCCCCGATCCAGGGAAAGGCCTGGGGGGAAAACTTCCAGAAATGCTGGTGGCAGTCGATTTGGGGGGACCTAGCGGGGATCATGGCACGTAAGTCACTGGAGCCGCGAGGATCGACGCGGAGAGGTTGGCCGTTATGGTCGTGGATCCATCCCCCGCGGTGCCCAAGGCAAAATACCCATGCAAGCTTCCGGCCGGCACCACGACGTTGTAGGGCACCGACGCGACCGATGTTGAGCTGGAGGTGAGCGAAACAGTCGCCCCCCCCGACCGAGCGGGCTGATCGAGGGTGATGATGCCCGCGCAATAGGACGCCCAAGAGCGGTGAAAGGGATTTTGCGAGAACTCCAGATCGAGGAGTTGCGGATTCCCGCCTGAGACGGGGGTGGGGGTCGGCGCCCAGTTGTTGCAGACGTTCATCACCATATTGTAGTGGCCATAGGGGGTAAAGGTATAACCCGTGAAGGTCGCAGGCATCTGGCCAAAGGTCACGGGGCCTTGATAGGCCCCCAAACCGTCCGCTTTCTTGAATTTAAGGGTCGTGTTGTAGCCCGCCGTCTGGCCGATCCAATAGGTCCCTGGGGCCAGCAGGTGGTCCGGTAGGTCCACCTGATTCCAACCCGCCACGATGTCCCTCACTTCCGATTGGGCGATCAAGCTCGTGGGGGCCGTCCCCAGGCCGTTGTCGGCGTATAGGGCCATCTGGAATTTGATCGGGCTGTTCGGGTAGACCAGGGCGATATCCGCCCCCAGGCTGTAGACAACGCTTGTGACCGGAAGGTTATAGGGCACCAGTTCGATCAGGCCCGTGCTCCCGTAATCAGGGGTTCCCCCCGGGGTGGCCTGGCCGACCAGGCAACCGGAACCCATGGGGGTCTCGGTGTAAAGCGGAGGGATCGACGTAAACGTGGGGGTCGCCGTGAAGGTCAAGGTCGGGGTGCGGGTGTAATAAGGAGTAAAACTCGGGGTCGCGGTAACGGTGGAGGTGGCGGTTTGGGTTGACGTCCATGTCATGGAATCCGTCGGGGTAGGCGAAGCCGTGTTGCTCGCGGTAGCTGTCGCAGTAAAGCTATCCGTGAAAGTCCCGGTATCCGTTACCGTCGACGTCGGGCTTTCGGTGGGGGTAGGCGTCGATGTCGCCGTCGCGGAATCAGTCCAGGTCATGGTCGCCGTATCGGCGACCGGGACTGTGGGCGACCGGGTCGGCGAGGGGGAAACCGTCCAGGTCGATGAATCCGTCTCGCTTGCGGTCCAAGTGGATGACGGAGAAGCCAAAGGCGTATCGGTCCAAGTCGAGGCCTGGGTGGGGGTCGAAGTCAAAGCCAGGGTCGCCGTAGGCGTCCGCGAAAGGGTCGGGGTTTCCGTCTCGGACGGGGTGACGGCTGGGGGCGGGTTCGGGGCGGGGGCCGGGTTGTCGTTTTTCTTGCAGGCCGGGGCCAACACGGCCGAGAAGATCAGGACCATCGCCCAGGCTCGTATTTTTAAAGGCATGGATAAACCCCCGCTTTTAGATCAAAACGCCCAATAAAGCCATTATGCCATGGTCCATAAATGCCGGCATCCGAAATCCATTGATGGGACCGTCGCTGTCCAAAGGCCCCTTAAAAACCCGGGAATAGGGACTTCACAGGTTTCAAAGGACATACCGCAGTTCCACGCCGAGGGAGGACGACTTCTTGTCCGGGGTCGTCGTGTCGGACTTGTATTGCACCGGGTAGTTGTTGGACCCCGGACCGTAGAAATCATGGGTATAGATCAGCGAGGCGACCAGCCGGTTGGGGACCGCTTGGAAGTTCAAGGCGGCGTTCAGCTTGGTGTCCCGGGCGGGGGCGTTGGTGAACTCAACGAGTTTGTCGGCCGTATTGATGAAGGACGCGGCGACCCGGTCGCTGAGGGTCTCCGTCAGGCCCAGGTTGAGCGACCCATAGGCCGCGAAGCGGGTCTGGGTGTTCAGCAGGAGGGAATACTGCCAGCTGGCGCTGTAATCCGTGATGACGTTGTTGGTGGGGTTCTGGGTGGCCCGGCTTCCCAAGTTGGTCGCGAGGACCTCCCCATATAGGGTGAAGGCCTTGGTCTTTCGGCTCAGGGCGGCCCCCAGCGCCGCCGTAGCCCCTCCCCGCGCCACCGTCCCCTCCACGGCCGACGTCGCCGACCGCGCGTAGATCAGGTCGGGGGTATAGGAACCGAGGAGGTCCAGGCTGAGGGGGTGCCGGGCCTGGTCGATCGCCCGCCAAGTCAGCCCGAGGGTCGGGTCGCTCATCCCCTCCGACCGCGTGAACGTCGTCGCGCCCGAGGCGTAGTTGTTGGTCGACCCGATGGACTGGTAGAACCCATTCAACCGGAAAGTAAGGTCGTCTGCGGCCCCATACTCGAACAGCTGGGTGGCCGTCCTCACCGTCGTCTGGTTCGAGCTCAGCGGCAGGCCCACGTAGTTGTCCTGGTCCGAGGTGGCTCGGCTGTAGGTGTAAAGCGTGCTCCCGAAGAACTGGCCTTGGGTTGGCAGGTAGGCGGGGTCGGACACTACCCTTGAGGCATCGGGCCGAAAATCGAGGGCCATCGCCTTCAAGGGGCCCAGGGCCGCCGCCAGGAGGGCGACGATTCGGACGATGCGTAAAACGGAGGCGGTCGGGGTCTTCACGGGTGTTACCCTCGGGGGAAAAGGCTCCCTCGTTCCGGGCCTTGGCCGAAGACGAAGGGCCCCTATCAGACGCGGCGTAGAGCCGGTTAGTTCCGGTGTATTTTGCGGGACATTATTCGGAAGAAATGATCTCAGCGCACGGCCAAAAGCCTCCGGTATTCGGCCCGGGGCGAGCTGGCGAGGTGGATCACATAGACCCCACTGGCCACCGGGTCGCCGCGGCAGTTCTTCCTATCCCAGGTGAAGCCGTCATTGACCGACCCGTCGGCGTGCATCCCAGTAAGGGTCAGGATCCACTCCTCCGCCGAGTTGTAAATCTTAAGGTGGTAGGGCCCCGGGCTCTTCGTGAAGGCCACGTGGATGGAGACCGGGCCGTTCCCCGGGTTGAAAAGGTTGCGGTCCACCGTAAAGCTTTCCGGGGGCTGGGTCGGGGTCCAGTTGGGCGGAAGGTCGGGACCGGTGTGCACGAATCAGTGGGAGTAATCGATATTTCATCGAGGTCTTCCCCAGTCCTGTCGATCCATTGAAGCCAAGGGTTGTTAGGGGAAACGATCCATCCTTTGGCCCGAAGGAATCCCCGGACCCACGAATCCAACTAGGGTGCGATGGCTAATTCACCTCGTAAGGGCAAATCGGCTGACGAACCACCCACCAACACTTGGACTTTCCCCGCCTCGACTTTCCAGGCGCCCTCATCCCCGTTGAAGGGAATCGTGGCAGGGCCGTCCCAATAGGCCAGGTCCCTGCCCTTGAGCGTAAATGTCAGGGTCTTGGTCTCGCCGGGAGCCAAGGATACCCGCTGGAATCCCCGCAATTCCTCCTGGGGCCGGGAAATCTTGGAGCCGGGGAACCGCACGTACATCTGCGCCACCTCGTCCGACGCCCGGGCGCCGGTGTTGGTGAGGTCGCAGATGATTTTGACTTCCCCGTCGGCCTTGAGCGTCGGCGCTCCCAACCGCAGGTCGGAATATCGGAAGGTCGTGTAACTCAGTCCGTAGCCGAAGGGATAGAGGGGCGGGCCCTGGAAATACATATAGGTGCGGCCGTGGCGGATGTCGTAATCCATCATGGGCGGCAGTTGGGACATGGACCTGGGCCAGGTTTGGGTCAGGCGTCCCGCCGGGCTGAAGTCCCCGAAAATCGCCTGGGCCAGGGCCGTTCCCGTTTCCTGCCCGCTGTGGGTCATGTGGAGGATGGCGGGCGCGTAGGACGCGGTCCATTCCATCGTCAGGGGGAAACCGCTCTGGACCACCACCACGGTCCGGGGGTTGGCCGACAGCACCTGTTGGACCAGGTCCTCCTGACGCAACACCATGGATTCCCGGTCCAGGGATTCCTTCCCCTCGGCCACGGAATCACGCTTGTCCCATCCCCCGTTTCCCAGGGGGTGGTTACCCACGCAGAGGACCACCAGGTCGCTGTGCCTTGCCAACCGCACGGCCCCGCCATCCTCGTTGTCCTTGGCGAAGGAAACCTTCACCCCTTGGCCCAAGCGCTTTTGGACGCCCTCCAGGGGCGAGACCTGATAAGGCGCGTCGCCGCCATACCAGTCGGCGATGACCTGGTCGGCGTAGGGCCCGATCACCGCGACGGACCGCAAGGAAGCGGGGTCCACGGGCAGCAAGGGGCCGCCCTTTTTGAGGGGCGCGTTGCGGAGCAGGACGATCGACTCTTTCGCGGACATCAGCGCCAGGGCCTTATGCGCCTCGCCTTCCCAGGGGTCCCGCTTGCCCACGGCGCGGTAGGGCACCCGCTCCGCCGGGTCCAGCATCCCCAACCGGATCATGACCCGGAACACGCCCCGCAAAGCCCCGTCCATATCGGCGTCGGCCAGGAGTCCCTTGTACAGGGCTTCCCTCACCGCCGCGTCGTACTTATCCAAAAACTGGTTGATGCCGGCCTTCACCGAGGCCGCGGCGGCCTCCGGGAGGCCGGGGAAACTCTTATGCTCGGTCACCAGCATCTTGAGGGCCCCGCCGTCGGTGCACAGGATCCCGTCTTGGCCCCAAAGCCCGATCACGACCTTCTTCAGGAAGGGCTGCACCTCGCAGGGCGTCCCGTTGACCGAGTTATAGGCCGCCATGAGGCCTTGGGCGCGCCCCTCGGTGATGGCCATGCGGAAAGGGACGGAATAGTACTCTTGGAAGAGACGAAGGTCGTAGTCGGACGAGCTCCGGACCCGGTCCTTCTCATTGCTGTTGGAGAGGAAATGCTTCAGGAGCGAGGCGCATTGCAGGTAATGGGGGTCGTCCCCCTGGAGGCCCCGCGTCATGGCGGTGGCCATCGTGCCGGTGAGGTAAGGGTCCTCGCCGAAGCTTTCCTCGGTGCGGCCCCAGCGCGGGTCGCGGGCCAGGTCGGTGTTGGGCGCCCGAACCACCAGGCCGCCCCTCCGGTACTTGGGGCTTTCCCATATATAACGGGCCTCTTGCCCCTCGGCATGACCCACCTGCCGGATCAGGTCCGGGTCCCAGGTCTCGCCCAAGCCGTATTCCTGCGGGAACTGGGTGGTGGGGATCGGCGCCCCGCCGCCCCAATTGCCCACGGACCCGAGGGCCAGGCCGTGGAGTCCCTCGACATGGCCGGTGCCCCTCACGCCCAGCCTCGGCACGTCGGGGACGGTGGAGAGGCAGCGGATCTTTTCCTCCCGGGACATGAGGGAGAGCAGGTTGGTGACCCGCGCCTCGATCCCCAGGTCGGGGTCCTGGAAGGGGTACTGGAACGCCCAAGTCTGGGGGGCGATAAGGAGGAGGAGAAAGCCAAGGCGGGTCGGAAGGGATTTCAGGTTTCGGCGGGCCATGGGGTCTCCGGTCACGTGGTTGGGGCGTAAGAAACCTAACATTCGTCCGGTTTGAGCGTCAGTCGTTCGCTTCGCCACACCCGGAGGACCGAAACCAGGCGGGGGTCCCTGCGGTAGACGATTCGGAAGGGAGGATGGATGATCTCGCGGATCGTGGGTACGCCAAACTCCGGGACGACGCGGCCGGAATCCGGATGGGTTTTGAGGCGTTCCGCCTTACCGAGGATCTCTTTGAGGAACCTTTGACCGACGACTGGCACACCCTGGCCTTCAAAATATCGCCTCAATTCCAACAAATCCTCAAGCGCGGACTGGGCGATCTCCAATTGAATCAGGGTTCGACCCGGCATTACTTCAAACCCAACCGAGCCTTCGCCTCGGAAAGTGGGATCGTGCGGCCTTTCTCGACATCTTGAAGGCCCTGGACCACCGCCTTCAGGAACTCCCGCTCCTCGTCCTGGCGCTCGTATTCAGCCAAAGACTGGACCACGGCGATGCCGTGCCCCCGGCTGGTCAGGAGCACCGGACGGTTTCCTTCGGAAACCTGGCGCAGGACCTTCGCGGACCGCGTCTTCAGGGCCGTGACTGGAACGACGTCTTCGGAGAACTTCACATTCATGGCACCCTCCATGGGTCCTGTTAATGGCCCTCTTAACAGGTCCAATTCTACACTCTTTCCCGGGACCGTCCAAGACACATGCAGGCCCAACTCCCAAAGTTTAGGGGGTCATGTCTTGCCCCCCTCCTCGCCGGAGGCCTCGCAGCCTCTCCCGAAGGGGCCGATAGGCCTTAAATGGAGAATCCCGGATATAACCCCGGCTCACGCTTAATAGCCGCAGTTGGAATGCCGTGATCCGGGCCGCGCCCGCGTGGGTGCCCAGCATGCGGACCAAGTCCCTCCTCGCTCCCGCCCTCATATGAAGGTATTCGGCCAATCCCCCGTCGTCCAACCCGTAGTCCTCCAGGAAAGCCAAGGCCACCGAATTCGCGTCGTAACGTCCCGTCAAACGGTCCCAAGGCCGCTCGAGCAGGTAACGGCAGGCATCCCCCAGCAGGCGCCGTTGGGCCAAGAGCTTCCGGTAGAACTTCTTCTCCGTGCCCCGCAAACCCGTCGGATCGTTGGAGCCCGATACGCGCCAAGGGTACTGGCGGCTGGTCTCGTCCCCACAATGGAGGTGGTAGCTGAGGTCCTCCACCAACAACTTGAACTGTTGCCAACTGTCCAGGAGGAGGGGATGGACCTTGTGGAGTTCTTCCAGGACAAACCTGCCGCAAACGGGGCACCGGCGGTCATAACCCCCCGGGGCTTGGGCGTAGCCCAAGGGCTCCAGGCAATGATGGCAGGGATACTCGACATTGAACGGCCGGGCCACGACATCCAAGGTGATTCCTTTGGGCCCCGTAAACCGCACCCAGCGGGCCGCCCGAAGCGAGCCATCCTCGCGCGTGGAAAGGAAATCGCCTTCCCGCGGCTTGATCCGGGACGGCGGGGCGGCGGCCTTCTTCGGTTTGAACGCCTGGCAGCCCCCGGAACCGCAGGCGAGGGTGAATTCCTCGCCAAGGGGTTCCCCCTTGGGGACCGGCTCCATCCCGGGAGGGGATGGGTACCGGTTTTCGTCATCGTTGGTTTGAGGGTTCCCCGGCGGGGGCGTAGGCGAATCCGTTCGATATTCGTTTTTCAGGCCGTCGAGGATCACAAGCCCTTCGGGCGGGGGTCCATACCGGATAGCCGGCTTGGAAAACGCCTGAAGCGGCAACCCGTCACCGATCGGCAGGTCCTGTTGGACGGGCCGCCGGGACGGCGAAGCCGCCACCCGTTGCGGTGTGGTGGCCGCCAAAACCGGGCGGGAGATGGGTGTTGGGACGGATACGGAAACCGCGGGAATCTTTTCAGGCGGCGGGCTTTTCTTGAGGAAATCCTTGATCCAGCCGTTTAGGTAGCCAAAGGGAAGGAGAACGGGCAAACCGGCGATCATGAGGATCACGCCGATCACCATCGCGAGGTTGATCCAGAAGGCCAAATACGCCTGGTAGCACCAGCGCCAGCCCGTCTCTTGGGTTTCATCGGCCTTTTGGGCGGCGGAGGTGACGCTGATCGTCAAGAAAAGGCCCGGTATGAAAACGCCCAACAACAGGACCACCGTCAAGGTTTCCAGGGGGCCGTGGAGGTCGAAGAGGCCGCAGATCGCGTAGAGGGCGAAGGATAAACCGAAGGAACCGACCAAGAGGCCGAACCAAACCCATCCGAGGATCTTCTTCATACCCCACCGCCTTACAGGGCGTTAGCCCTTCGGGCGGGTTCGGACCGCCCTAGGGGCGCTTTTCCCAATCGGCCTTCCGGCGTTTGTGGAGATAGGCGCCGTCGATGGCGTGCCGGATCAGCGTCGTCCGGGTCTCACCCGTCTCCTTGGACAACCTCTGGAGGGCCGTGACTTCCTCCGGTGTCAGCCGGAGGATCACCCGCATCCCGCCGATGGAAGGCCTCCCTCGCTTGACTTTCCCCTCCTTCATAAACGTACCTCCGCGTGGAATGATCCGCCAATGGAATCGCCCGCGTTTAGTATATCCGAATTATTGGAGGCGCTTTTCAAGGTAACGTTTTCAAAAGGTTTTCGGGTCAATCCGGTTGGATGGGGACCGTCATTTCATACATCCGATAAATAATAGTTCTTGGGTTTGTGGCGGGGTTGCGTCGGGAACCATGGGCCGGGTGTTTCCCAAAAGTGTAAGGTGTATGCCTGACCCCACGGTGCGGTTATTTTCGGATCGGGGCCCTTGGGGGCGTGAAGGGCAACAGGGGGCCGGTCTTGTCCAGGAACAACCCGGCCACGCACTGTTTCAGGAGCTCCAGGTTGACCGGCTTGGTGAAGAAGGCGCGGATGTTCCCCGCCAGCGGCTCCTCGTACTGCCGGTAGGCGCTGACGACGACCACCGGGATCCTCTCGTCGTGGAAATGGATGCAGTGGATCAGGGTCACCCCGCTCACCTCGGGCATCCGGAGGTCGGTGATGACGAGGTCCACCCGGTCCTTTTCGATGATCTTCATGGCCAGGTAACCGTTCTCGGCGGTCAGGACGTCGTAGCCGGCGTCCGTGAGTTCCTCCGCGTAGAGGACGCGGGTGTTCTCATGGTCCTCCACTACCAGGATCCGCTTGGCCACAGGTCACCCCCGGCTCGATTGAGGCGCTTTTCCAAAATAATCCCCGCCGCCAGGGGCTTCAGGCCGCTGGCGGCGGGTTCCACGGTCGCGCGTTTATTTGGCGGGGGTGGGCATGGCGCTGGTTTGGCTCATCACGCAACGGCCCATATCGCAGCCGTAACGATGGTGGCAGACCGCGGCCGAAACGGCCCAGATCGCCAGGCCCAACAGCAATCCAGCCCAGAAGCCGCACTTCTTGCGGCAACATCCGCCGGTTTGGCAGTGGCCCGATTCCTTCATCATCTCCGCGCGGGCCGCAAATCGGACCTTCTCCTCGGCGATCAGGCGTTCCGTCTCTTTCGTTGTCAGTTCCATGGTTCGTTTCTTTCCGCCCGCGAGGGCTACCCGGTTTAGAGGCCGGGTTCAAAGACGCTTACACGGCCACCTTTTCCATCCGGGCTGAGATCTTCTCCACCATCCCCACGACGTAGTGGGGCTTTCCCAAGGGGCTGTTGACGACGGACACCGTGAGGAAACCCGTGAAGGTCTTGCCGTCCTTGCGGATATACCGCTTTTCCAGGCTGTAGGTGGCCCGGGTCCCGGCGATGATCTCGTTGAACAGTTTCACGTCCTTTTGGACGTCCTCCGGGTGGGTGAACTTGCCGAAGGTCATCTTCTGGAGTTCGGCCTCCGAATAGCCGAGCATCTCCACGAGGGCCGTGTTCACCAGGATCGGGGTGCCGTCCATGGCCACCAGGGCCATCCCCACGGCCGCGTTCATGAAGATCGCCTTGAACCGGGTCTCTTGTTCCCAGATCGACTCGTCCTTCAGCTTGCGGTCCGAGATGTCCACCAGGAAGGTCAGGGCGGCCTCCCCATCCAAGAGGGGGATCGGGACCACGGTGACTTCCAGGTCCAACTCCATCCCGTCCCTCCGGAGCCCCTTCATCTCGAACATCTCCGCGACTTGGGCGCTGCCCGCCTGCCGCCGAAACCGCCGTTCTATCTCGGGCCGCGCCGAGGGGGCGATATGCTCCATCACGGAACGGCCCTGGAGGTTCTCCCGCTTCTCGTAACCGTACAACCGGAGGTAAACCGGGTTGCCGTAGATCATGGTCCCCCGGCGCGAAACGCCGATCGCCACCGGGGCCAGGTCCAAAAGCGCCCGGAAAACCGGGTCCTCCAGGGTGAACACCTGCGCGGACGCGATCATGGGGTTCCTTTCAGCGGGGTGCCGAAAAAATATTTTCGCGAGGCGAGCCAACCGCCACGTGGGTCGAATGAATCGCCGTGAATCCCCCGGTTGCGGGGGGCGATTCGCGGGCAAGACACGGCCCCACTTTTACATTGTTCCCACCGACGATGGAAAGTGGGGCGTCCCCCTCCCGATTTTGGTAGGGGGAAAAAGTCCCTTCGGCCCGACTTTTTCATCAACTTGTGAAGGTCGGACAGGGGTCCACCGGGTCAGGGTGCCGGAACATGGGTGGGTTGGGCCCCCCCGACCTGGTAGTAACCGGGGGAAAGCACGACCGACGGGACCACGTCCTGCGAGGCGCCGGGTTTCGCGGTGCCCACCGGTATCACGGTTTGGGCCAGGACTTCCGCCGAGGGCCGCGCGATGACCTTGACGTGGCGTTTTACGGTGGAATTTTTGGCGAGGGGTTTGGGGGGGATTCCGCTCGCGTCGAAGTAACCCGGGGACAACACGGGAGCGGGGATTGAACCCGGCGGGACCGTGGGGGCCGGCTGTTGGGTCCGCGGGGCATTCGACGTGGGGGTGTCCACCTGCGCTTGGAGGCGCCGCCCAAAGGCCAGCATCGACAGGATCCCCAGCGCGGCGATCCCGATTTTGACGGTTCGTTTCATTCCCATGATGTGTCCCTCAGGTTTTCCCGGGCCCTGGCCCGTACGGTTGGAGTTTCTGGGGAGGTTTAAAGCAAGAAACAAGCCGCTTTCAACGTGATGATTCAACGGGTTTGAGGGGGTCTGGGGCCAAGCGGGGATTCGGGTTAAACCAGAATGAGAGCCGTGGGATCAGATTGATATGGAAGGCTGGAGGGGCCGTGGAACCACGGCGAGGCGATAAAGTCGGCCGCCGGCGCGATCACGCCGGCGGCCCAAGGGACCACGTGAAATCGGGAAGCGGAGGAATCAGCCGAGGACTTCATCCTTCAGGGCCTTGAGCACCCGGAACTTCACGACGCGCTTGGCCTTGATCTTGATGACCTCGCCGGTGGCGGGGTTGCGGCCCATGCGGGCCTTGCGGTCCTTGAGCTGGAACACGCCCAGGCCGTCGATCTTGATCACTTTGTCCTTCTTCAGGGTCTTATAGATGGTTCCGCGAAGGGCCTCCATCATGGTCTCGACTTCCTTCTTCTTGAAACCGGTCTGCTCCGCCAGCGTCGCCAACAATTCGCTCTTCGTCACCGAACCACCCCCGGGGATTAATGGAATGAAGCAGGAGCATTTATCCAGAAGAAGGGCGTATTTACAAGCAAAACCGCCGGTTTTTGGGGTCCGGGAGAGAAGCTGATATTTGGCGAGTTTTCCAGGGTGTTCCCCGACGTTCATCCCGGGTCGGATGCCTCTTGTCCCTCGCGGGCGAATCGGGGGCCGGGCGGGCGTCGGGCGGGTCGCCCGGCGGCGGCGGTCCCCGGAAAATCGTCGCTCAACGCGCGCTGCAGGCGGCCGCGTCGCCGGTGAGGCCGTCCCGCTTGCCGTAGCCCACGAGGCCCGCCCTCGGAGGCGAGGGAGCCGTCCGAATTGAAATAAAGCAGGTCCCCCGCGTGCTGACGGCGGCTTTGACCAAATGTTTAAAAAGTGGGTGCCTGACCCCATGGGGTTTCAGGCGAAAGGGTTTGGAACGGCCTTGATCGGGCCTTCGGGCTGGTTGACCAATGACTTGCCTTTAACTTGACTTAAGAGTCCGATTGGACCCGACCCTTTAAAGTCCCCTCGACCCGCTGTCCCTTTGTCCTGTTGATCAGGCGTAACCATAGGTGGAGACAGGCGGCTTACCCGGCGTAGTGTTTCACGAAGCCGGGAGCCGGAAGTCGAGATGGATCCAGAAGCCATGTTTTGCCGTTCCGACTTGATCAGGGGGTGGAGATGGCGATGGGGGTCGAGGCCGGCACCTCGGTCAGGGTGGGGCCTACGGTCGTCACCGCCGGAGGGGTCGGGTCCGTGGCGGGTTCGACCGTCGTGACGGACACGGCCCCGTCGATGGGGGTGGCCGAACCGCCCGGCGCGATGGGATTCGGGGTGGGGTTCGGGGGTGTCATGACGGCGATGACGAGTGTCGGGGGATTCGTCACCGCCGAGGTGGTGTCGTCCTGGGCGAGCAGTTCCCTCCCCGCGGCCAATATCCACAGGATCCCCAGCGCGGTGACCCCGATTGCGACTATTCGCTTGGTGTTCATGGTGTTTTCCTTCTTGTGAATGGGTTCTAAACCGGTTCAATGAGGTTGGGTCGATCCAAAGCAAGAAACAAGCCGCTTCCAAAGGGGTGTTTATAAGGGATTGGGGGAGTTGGGGCGCCGGGCAGGCCCTGGTGGTAAACCAGAATGAGAGCCCCGGGATCAAATTGATAACCCCGGTTGCCATCCCGACAGGGCAGAGCGGCGAGGGTACCGCTTCACCCCCGTTGTCATTCCGAGCGAAGGGAGGAATCCGCTTATTGATCGCCTGATCTACCGTTCCAATTTCAATCGTCCTATGGTTAAGTCGTCAAAGGATCCAATGGAGGATGCGTCATGCCACTTCATAAGGGCGGGAAGAAAGCGGTCCAGGAGAACATCAGCGAACTGTACCACGCCAACGCCGCCAAACCTTCGGCCAAGAAACGCGGCCGGAAGCAGATCATCGCCATCGCCTTCGCGGCGGCGGGCCGGAAGAAATAGTTGCCTCGGAAGCCTTCCCGCCTCGGGGTCTGCCCCAGGCCCCCCCATCACCCCGGGTGTCATCCCGACCGGCTCGTCCGGTGGCTAGTCCGGCGTAGTTACAAACGGAGCCGGAAGGGACCTGTTTTTCGCTTTAGGCCCTATCGCCCAATTTTCCATTTTCACGTCTGACCCCATTCATGGTCCGTTAAGGGCGGCGGACTACAGCAAGTCTTTCCACTTCACCATCTTCCTCTTGAGGTTCAGGGTCTTGCCGTCGACCACGAAGGTGCCGTCCCCGTTCGCGTGGAAGGTCCGGCGCTCCCGGTGTTTAGGATCCTTCCAGGCCCGGACCCCCTTCAGGACGAAGAATCCGTATTTGCCGGCCATTCGGGTGTCCACCACCCGGCATTCGATGTTGTAAAGGCACTCCGCCACGAGGGGCGCCGCCACCTTGCCGCCCGGCAAAGGCGTCAGGCCGAAGGTGTCGAACTTGTCGACGTCCCGCCCCGAGCAATTGCCGACCCCCACCACCTTGACGGCAAGCTCCACCGTCGGGACGGCGATCACGCATTCCTTGGTCTTGCGCAACGCCTTGTAGCTGTAATCCCCGGGGCTGACGCAGCAACCTATCAACGGCGGCTCGAAATCCAGCATCATATGCCAGCTCATCGTCATGACGTTGGCGCGCCCAGTGTCCGCGGTCGTCAACAACACGACCGGTCCCGGCTCGATCAGGTGGAATACCTTGGACAGCGGAAATTCATTCATCGTTTTCCTCGTGGTAAGCGTTCCGGAACGATTCTATTCCGACCGGCCCGCTACCGGTGACCGGGGTTTCCATCAGGCCCCTTCAACTATCCTGATGGGGGGGTGACGGCACCGGTCTCGGGCACCCGCAGGGGCGGGTTCTTGTCCAGCATCGGCCCCAGGCGTTTCAGCGCGTCCTCCACCGATTCCCTCCCTTCCCAGGCCGGGGCCAATTCCCGGAGGATCATGAGCTCGATCTCCGGCCAATTCAGGCAGAGCGGGGTGTACTTACCCTGCTTCATGGCCGCCAAGAGGATTCGCTTATTTTGGGGATCCTTTCCGTCGAGAAAGGCCTCCGATTGGGCGAGCTTCTCGAGGGCGGGCTGGACCAACCCGTCCGCCGCCAGCTTCATCGCCCCCTCCCCCGCCGAGATATATTTGACGAACTTCCAGGCCGCCTGCTTTTTTCGGGAAGTCCGGGGGATCCCATAGGCCGACCCGGACAGGACGTAATTGCGGTGGCCGGCCCGATCCTTCGGCAACAGGGCGACGTCCCACGGGAAGTCCCGGATCTCCCGGAACCGCGGGGTCTTCCAGAAGCCATGGAGGATCATGGCGGCCTTCCCCTCGGCGAACATCTCGCCGGCGACCCTATCGTCATCGCCCAACCAGATGGAAGTCGGCGGCATCACCTTGTGCTTATGGATGAGGTCCCAGCGAAATTGGAGCCCCTGGAGGCTCTTGGGATCCTGGGCCAGGGTCCAGCGGGTGGGTTGTTTGGGGTCGTCCGCCATGGTGCCGCCCGCGTTGTAGACCCAGTTTTCCACCATGGACCAGGCTTCGATGAACCCCCACCGGATCACCCGGCCGGTCGCGTCGACCTTCACCAATTTCCGCGCGGTGGCCGCGAACGTGTCCCAATCCCAATCGTCCCGGGGCGGGGGGAGCCCGGCCTCCTCGAAGGCCCTGCGGTTGTAGTAAACCAGGCAGAGGGGCGCCACATCCCTCGGAAGGGCGTAAAGGTAACCATCCAGGAAGAACCGGTCGATGGCCTGGGGGTAGAAGGCGTTGATGTCCAGACCCGAATGCAAGAATTGGCTGTTCAGGGGTTCCAATACCCCCCGGAGCAGGAGGTCGGAGAAATGGA
>Ga0265338_10006103_pt1 | contig 15470 bp, 28 predicted proteins | sample 42126metaG_FD_193579 | JGI IMG/M metagenome (GOLD analysis project Ga0265338, IMG submission 193579) | Rhizosphere microbial communities from Carex aquatilis grown in University of Washington, Seatle, WA, United States - 4-21-26 metaG | ecosystem: Host-associated > Plants > Roots > Rhizosphere... | reverse complement strand
AGCCCGGTGTGAGCACATGCGTGAAGGTGAGCGTGCCGCTGGCCAGCTTGTTGCCGGCCGCGTCGGCCAGGTTGCTGGCCGTGAAGGTCACATAGGGCGACTGAGCGAAGAGGACGGGAGCGGCACAGAGGAAGACGGCAAAGGCGAGAAGATTAAGCGCGCGCATGCGCCCATTGTGCGGCGCGACGGTAGCCCGGAGGGGTGGGATTTACCGGGATGCCGAAAGGCGCGAAATTATCTAAGGGATGATGGCCTTGAGGGTCTCCCGAGCGTTCCTGATAGCTGGGCATTCCTTTTCGCCTTCGTGCCATCTCAGTTCTCCTTCTCCGTGCAGCTTCCCTGGTGGGTCTTCGCTGCCATTCTCGCATTTCTGTGAGCGCTCTGCAGGAAGGCCCCCAGCGACGCGCGCGAGATGCGCCAGGGCGAATGGTGGGTGAGCTGGTAGGCCTCGAAGCGGCCCTCCTCGATCATGATGCTGATCGGCTTGGCTGATTCGTAGCCCAGGATGACCCGCGCCTCCTCGATCGAGAGCGTGTCATCGAGCGGGAACGGCAGCAGGTCGCGGTCATGGTGGCGCAGGTACGCAGCGCTCAGCGCCGGGCGGCGATCCGCGATGGCATACTTCAGGCGCAGGCGGTCGCACAGGTCGACCAGTGACTGGTAGCGCACCCGCTTGCGCTTGCGCTCCGCGTAGCCGATCATCTCAATCTCGCCGGCCTCGTAGAGGGCGTAGACAGTCGTCAGGCTCACACCCAGGATGCGCGCGGCGCGCATCGTGTCCACGTACTCCTTCTCTGCAAAGGGCAGCAGTAGCTGATCGAGCGACGTGGCGGCCATGACTATCGCGCTCCCTTCTTGCGGTTGTCCATCATGCGCTTCAGAGCCCACCAGACGCGGTTGGCGTCGCGCAGGGTGCGGATCTGCGGGTTGGCCTTCTTGCCCAGCGGCGAACGCGACGAGCGCAGGTAGCCCTCGAACTGCTGCTGGTTCCAGCCCAGCTCGTCCAGCGCGTACTGGATGCGCGCCAGGTCTGCCTGGCTCACCAGCGTCAGCTCCGCGCTCTCATAGCCGCGGCGGCCTTCCGTGCCGGCCTTGTACGCGGCCTCGCCATCGAGGCGCGGACGCGTCGACTTCAGCCCCAGCTGGCCCTGCACAGTGTCAATCAGGTGGCGCGCGTCGGCGCGGGTCAGATCCTTGAAGCTCGCGATCGGCCGCTGGCAGAGTTCCGACGCCCAGGCCATGCGCGCCGCGCGGTCGGTGCCCTGCTGCGTATGGCGCGCCAGCTGGCCGTAGACAGCCTGCAGTCGCTTCATTTGGCCTTTGCTGATCGCGTTGCTCATCGCTTGCCTCCTACGCTGTCTTCGTTGATTTCCGGGGCCTGCCGCGCTGCTTCGGCCGAGAGTCGAAATGGCACCGCGGGCAGACTCCCAGCGGCAGCGGCGCGTCGCTCTTCGGATGCCGCGCCTTGTGGTCCTTTGTTCTGCACGCCGCGCTGCAGAACCTTGCCCGCGGCCCTGATACCGCGCGTCCACATTGCGGAAACTGACACTGCCTTCTGTACCCGGTCCCCATCCATCTCCCCTGTGTCCGCGTGTCTCCGCGGTTCCATCACCAGCCTGTGCAGCGAGGGCGGCAAGAGTGTCATCCTTTCAGTTGCTCCAGAAGTGCCGCGCCCAGCGCCACGGCCTTTTTCTCCGGTGCCAGGCGCAGGTAGAGCGCGTCCAGTTCCGGTTCGGTCAGTTCCAGGCTGAAGACGTACTTGCGCTGCGCGTCGACCATCATGATGGGCGACGGCGGATTGAGCGGCGCCGCGATGCCCACCAGCGCCATGTAGCCGGAGGTGCGCGCCGGCTCCGGCTGCGCTGCTGGTGTATTACGCGTTGCGGCGCGCGGCGTCTTCGCGGGTTCGGCGGCGGCGTCCTTCCCCTTGCGCTTCCAATCACCGCTTGACACCTCGCTGCGCAGGCCGGCCTTCTTGCGGATGTTCCAGACGGTGACATTGCTCACGCCGTATTTGCGGCCGACTTTCATGTTGGAGATCGAGGTGGGCTCGCGGAGGATGGCTTGCCTCGTCTCTTCCGAGACGCGCGTCCGCGTGGTCTTCGGGGCTCGTGTGTTCATCGGGCGGCCCTCAAAGGGTGTTGCGGTTGGTGTTGCCGTTGCGGGCTTGGCGGGCAGTGTTGGCTTGGGCGCGGCTGCGGTCTTGCTCTTGCAGGGCTTGCCCTCGTCGCATTCCCAGCAGAGCGGAGCGTTGCCGGCATAGATCACGGCGTAGCAGCATTTGCAGTCCACGCACCGCGTGCCGGCGGGTGGCGTGCGTGCCGGCGTCATAGTCATGCCGTCCGCCTTTCCGCCAGTGCCATCATTGCGTCCACGGTCACGGGGAGAACCGGCTTCCGGTCCTCCATCCTGAGCGGGCCGCGCTTGCAGGCGCAGAGGCACTTGATGCGCTCCAGCAGCTCCGCGGTGCAGTAGTTGCCCGTCATCACGATGGCAGCGCCCACGCCCTCCGGCCGCTCCTTGAGCTGGGGCGCCAGCACCAGGGCGTGCGCGTTGTGGTTCGCGTCGTGGACCAGGTCCGCCAGCGCGGCAACGTCCTCCACCGGCCACTGGCACAGCAGCAGATCGTACGTGTGCGCGGCCAGCAGCTCGCGCGCCTCGGCCGCGGTGGCGGCCACGGTGACAGCGCGGGCGTGCGTCTCCAGCACGAACCGCAGGATGCCGGCGCGCTCTTCGTTTGCGCTGACCAGCAGGAGTTTTCTTTTCGGTCTCATTGTTTTTCCTCCAAAAGTGTTCACGATGACTCACCAGACAAAACGGCTAGAGTTTCAGCCGAGTCGGCACGTACTCGGTTCTCCGGCGCCCAGCTCCCGATGAGGCAGTTGCTGGCTCTCTCCTCTCACACTCATCCTCGCCTTGTCCTGGCCCTTACCCCAGTCGCTGCGACTTCCGCCGTTTTGTCTGGTGAATCATCGTTAGTCTGTGTTGCTTCTTCCCGCGCGACGGCCTCGGCCGCGCGCTTGATGGCGGCTATGTACGCTTTTGGACTGGCGCCCTCCTGCCACGCGGCCAGCGTCTCGATCACCTCATTGCGGATCGCAACCGGCACCATCAGCCAGTGCGGGCGGCACATCAGCAGCTGGCGCGGAATCTGTTCCCCGCATCCGGCGGCGAAGCACTTCTTTTTGTCGCGGCTGAAGAGCATGGTCACCTCCCCGGGTGCAGAGTGATCCAGCTGAGAATGAGCGCGGCGATGGCCGCCGCATAAAACAGCGCGCCGACCAGCATGGCCAGCGGATCGCTTTCGCGGTGTTTCATGAGTTCACCTCCAGGCTGAGTTGGCCAATGAGTTCGTTGGTGGCGTCCGGGCCGGCTGCGGCGCGCAGCACGGCCACCTCCGCGCGCACCTGGTCCAGCACCGTGGCGCTCCAGGCGCTCACGTCTTCGCGGGTCACCATGATGTAGTAGCCGCCGTCGCCGCGCTTGCTGCTGCCAATCGGCAGGCGGAAGTTGAGCCGCAGCGTGCGCACGACGTCCTTGATGGTGCGCGGGGAGAGCGCGGTCTTCTGCTGGATCTCGCGGATGGGCACGGCGCTGCCCAGGCCGCGGCGGAAGCGGACCAGTTGCAGCACATCCTTCTCCTGCTGGTCCAGCGTCACGCCCGGCAGAGGCCCCTCCTGGCCGCAGAGCAGGCGCAGGATCTCGCCGTCGATGCGGGCGATGTAGGCCTCCTGCGGTTCGGGAAAGAGCAGCGGTTCGCCGGTCATTGGATCCACCTCGGTTCTTCCTGGATGGCCACAACGTCCTGCGCTTGCGCGGGCGCAGGACGCGGGCCCAGCAGCAGGCCGTTGGCTTCCACTAGGGCGTGGCCGCCGATCTGCAGGTGCTCGCCCAGGATGACGGCCGTGGCCCAGTAGGCGTCGAGCTGGCCAGCCTGGGCGTAGCGGCGCATCTGGTCAATCAGCGCGGCGGCGTTGAGCAGACGGCTGCAACTGGTGGCCAGCAGCGCGTCGATGGTTGCTATCTTGGAGTCGGTCATACGGTCTCCGTGGTGGTCAGCGAGTCTTCGAGCAGCTGACCGCAGCTCTTGCAGTAGCGGCGCGTGATGTGCAGCGGCCGGCCGCCTTTGCCGTCGCCGCTGGCCACGTCGTCATAGACCGCGACCTCGTCGCCGGGAGAGATGGGGCAGTCGGCCTCGGCGCATATCTCCGCGAGCTGCGCCCTGGTCCAGCGCAGCAGCAGCTTGCCGTTGGCGTCGCGCAGGGTCTTCATCGTTTCGCTTTCCGTTTCTGTTCGTGGACGAGTGTCATAAAGCGCTCAGAGAACGTGTCCAGGTTGCCCTGCATCTCCGCCACGGTGTGGTGCGGGATCCGGACCGGCGGGAACTGCGAGACCAGGGGCGCGATCTCCACCATCAGCGCCCCCATGCGGTCCAGCGCGTTCTGCGCCCTGCGCCAGTAGCTGTAGCCGCGGTCGTCGAGATGGACTGGCTTGCGTGGCATCAGCGGTCACCGCCCTCGTCCAGCTGCTCGCCGGCCAGGACGCCACCAGGTCTGCGCAGCGCGTTCGGCAGCCTTGTTCTGCGGATACACGGTGACGATTGCTTCGCGTGGCGCCGCCTCTCCCACCGTGCCCATGACGGGGATGCGGTGCTCTGCGTGCGGCTCGATGTAGATGTGGGAGATGCCCTGGTACATGGCCAGCGAGAACTGCGCGAAGGCGTCGGCCTTCTGCTCGACGTCCAGCGACGCCCACCAGCGGTCCAGCTCGTCCTCGTCGATGCAGATCACGGCCGTGGGCGGATCGTCGTCGTCGGCCTCGTCCTGAGCCTGCGCTTCCGCCACCTTCGCTAGCGTCGAACGCACCTCGGGGCCGCGCGCTTTGGCGCCGTCCGCAATCTCCAGCCTGGTCAGGCCGCCTTTGCTGATAGCGAATCTGTCGCAGAGTAGATCCTCATTGAGCACGGAGTAGGTGACCTGCATGTGGTCGGTGAGAATGCAGAGCGTCTCACGGATCTCTGCGGCGGAAATATCGAACAGCATCGCCGCGATGTTGTACGTGTTCAGGGTGTCGTTCTGAGTCGGAGTTGTGCGGGAAGCGGCCTCTGCCGTGGCCAGGACGCGCAGGATGCGAAGTTGCAGAGATTCGGTCATCGGTACTTCCTCCAAGTGAAACCGGGTTGCGGTGGGAGCCGGCTGCGCGCCCACCTGGTGGTGATGGGCCTACCGCTTCTTCGCGGCCTGCTTTGTGGTCATGCTGTCGAAGTAGCTATCCACGTAGACGGCGTGGACCTGTGTGGCGAGCGTGCTGGCGCGCTGGAGGGTTCCAAGCAAGATACAGGCAGTGCTTATGGCTGTGATCCCCCTCTTCGGATCGCCCAGGGAGTCAACACAACCGCGTATCTCGTTCACGAGGGTGCCGAGCGCCACGACGCGCTTGTCGATCATCCGCCGTTGAATCTTAGTCATCACTTGCCGCCCTTCTTCGCCTTCTTCGCGGGTTTGGCTGGATCGGCGAGGGTGACCTTCAGCGAGGGCTTCTTGGCGCGGACACTGATGCAGCGGCCCCACAGATTGAGGACCTTCTCGCTGAGGCGCTTCGGGAGCGACTCAGACTTGAGCGCGGTCTCCGCGCCCTCGACGACTTCATACTTCGAGCGCAGCGTGAAGAGCTTCCTGAAGTACTCGCCGTAGCCGTTCGCTTCGAGAGCGTCCTTCAGCGTCTCCACGCGCTCGTCGTTGACGGTGAGTGTGTCAGCGCGGGTGACCAGCAGCTCCGCGAAGCGGCCAACCAGGCGGCGGCTCTTTTCGGCGTGGGCCGGGACAACGCCCCAGCTCTGCACCATGATGATCAGCCGCTCTTCGAGATCGGCGAGCCGCTGTTTTTCCTGGGCGACGATGCTCTTTGCTGCCTCGTATTCACGGGCCAGCTCGTCGATCTGCTCGGGTGTGGGGCGCGCGGTCTCGCCGAAGACTTTATTCGCGATCCGCTCAGCCTCGGCGTGGATGTTAACGGGTGTGGTGGTCATTGCGATTCGCCTTTCGTGGGGTAGGTGACGTTCTTGAGGTCTTCAAGCCAGCCGCTCAGGTACTTGTGCGCGCAGGCATCTCCGCAGAGGTCCTTGTAGGTGTAGCCTTCGATCGGCTCGCCGGCCGACTCCGCGGGAACAAACAGCAGCCCCTCGAAGCCGGGATGCTCAATCACCACCAGCCAGTGGTTGGTGAGCTGCTTCTCCCGCTTGCAGAGGTCGCACTTGATGGATTCGCCTCGCATCAGTGGCCTCCGATCCGCGCGGCGGCATCGCGCGCCATCTGGTTGCGGTGCTTCTTCTCGCATGCCGGGCAGAAGTCGTGCCCACCGAAGCGCTGCCAGCCGGTGCTGTTCGCTTCATTGCGCAGCATCGTCCAGGTGTAGATAGCGCCGTCGCACGGCGCGGCTATGCCAGTGCGGCCCTTCGGGAATAGATCCCCGCAGTCGTCGCATTCAAGGCCGATCCATGTGCGCCGCATCAGCGCACCCCCTGTCCGGCTTCCGTCACCGGCACCGGGAATGGAACAGCCACAGGCGCAGGCGGTGCGGCAGCTTGGCCGGCCAGGCGATAGTTGTGCACCACCGAGGGCAGCATCCCGAGCGCATCGGCCAGCGGGACCAGGCGCGCTAGGCGCGGATGCCCGTGGCGGCGCAGCGAGCGCGCGGCGAGGTATTCCGCAGCCACCACCGCGCCCTCCCAGGCGTAGAGCGCAGCCGCGTGATCGGCGATCGCCGGCGGCAGCACGCGCTCGTAGTTGCAGTGGCAGGGCGCGGTCAGCATCGCCCGGGTGCTGGCCGCATCGAGCGCGCGCGAGGTTGCGTCCGCCACCAGCAGAGCCCAGTCCACCTTCACCATCGGCGCGGGCTTCGGCGCGGCAACCTGGGCGTGCGCGGTGAGGCAGCATGCCAGGGCCAGCACCGCGGCCAGGCGCAGGCCCCCAGAGACCGTCAGCACGCTGCGGCCGGAGGCTTCAGCGCGATCGCGCGCGCAGACCAGGAAGAGGCCGCCGCCGGCCACGCTCTCCCGGTGCGTGATTTCCAGGCCGCAGCCCTTGCACGCGGTCATACCGCGACGCCACCAGCTACTGCGCTTCATGGTCAGCCTCCCAGTGGATGGGGGTGTTGTGCAGCACGTTCCACGCGGGGGCGTGCGGCAGAAAGGCCGAGCCTATCTCAACGGCGAGATAGGCCGCGACCAGGATGACTGCGGCCTTAACGGCGCGATCGGCCACGCGGCCGGAGCAGCCCAGCCACGCGGCCCAGCGGCGGAGCTGTTCGTCCGTGGGCGTAAACGTGGCCACCATGACCCACCAGCGGCGCAGGTGGACGGTGACCTGGACGTGCGAGCCGCGCACCAGCGTGGTGAGCGCGCCTTCGGTCTGCAAGACCTGCTCGTCGTCCTCTTCCACCAGCGCGTCGTATAGCGTCTCAGGAAAATCGCAGGGCAGTGTCGGCTTCATTGGATGGCCTCGGCTTTCTCCGCAGCCTGGTGCGCGGCCGGCGTGACCGGAGCGGGCGGCAGTTGGGCGCTCTTGATCTGGTTGAGCGCGTTGGTCAGCGTACGGACGTTGATGTAGGACTCGTTCTTGCTGAAGGCATCGCGGGAGGTGGCCCCGGCGATCAGCGTCTCGACCATCGCCTTGGCCTTGTGGGGCTGCCTGGCGCGCAGCAGCTCGCCGATCTCGCGCTCGATGATGCCCACCGCCTCGGCATGCTCCAGCCCCGGCAGCCGGACCTTGTCGATGATGCGGGAGTTCCACTGCTCCAGCGTTGCCGAGAACTCGTCGAACTTGCGGGGCAGATCGTGCGAGCCGGCAAACAGCAGCGAGAAGTACGGCGGCTGGTCCAGCAACTCGCGCAGCGTTTCAAAACAATCGATCGATAGGTGCTGTGCCTCGTCCACCGCCAGCACCGCGCGCTGGTTGCGGAACTCGAAGCGGATGCCGGTCAGCATGGTGTCCACGTCGTTACTCACGCGGCAGCCGCAGGCAATGGCCACGCGGCGCATCAGGTCGCGCGGGCGGATGCCCTGCCGTGCGTAGACGTAGAAGGCGCGGCTGCCGACGCTGTCCGCCATCTCCGCCTGGTTGAGCCGCGCCACCTCATGCTCCAGCACGAAGGACTTCTGCGACCCCGGCGGCGCATACATCACGTAGGCCACGGGCGACGGCAGCAGCTTCTGGAAGGTCTCATGGATCTTGCGCACATTGGCCGTGTCGTAGAGGTCACCCATGACCCGCGTGAGCGGCGCCACCGGATGCGCGTCCATGAACGCGTTCAGCTTGGCCACCAGGTGGACGGCCGTGCCGGCGACGTTGTGGTAGGTGCCGGCCAGGAAGAAGCTGATGCTGCTGCGGCCGTAGCCGACGCGCCGCGCAAGGTCAGGAATGGCAAGCCCGGTGCGCGCAAGGTAATCCTGCACGCGGGCAATGCACTCAGAGTTGGCGGCGGCCTCGGTGGCGAGCTTCGCCTTGTTCAAGGCGGTGTCCTGGGTCATTTCAAATCCTCCAAAAATGAAGCAGCAATATCTGAAGCGCTGGCCGGGGCCAGGGCCTGCTTGTCGGCCCTGAGCCGCGGCGCGCGTTGGCTGATGACCGGGGCGACGGTGGAGGGGAGCTGCAGGCGTTGGTACGCCATCTCCTCCGCGGACTGTGCCCCGGCGTTGCGGGCTGCGCCGGCAATGGCGCGCAGCGTGCTTTTGGTGGCCTTCTCCAGGCCGCGGCGGATCTCCATAGACTGGCCGATCTGCCGCTGCGTCTCTTCGTCTGCGGGCGCGAAGCGGATGAGCACTTCCGCCTCCAGCCAGGCGATGAATCGGCCGTCGAGATCGAGCGCGGCCGCGCACTCCGGATCGGCGGGATCGTAGGCGACGAGGATCTCGCGGCCGCTGGCGTCGTGCATCGCCGCCCAGGCCAGGCGATCTTCCGGCCGCGGCATGTAGCGCCGCTTGCTGAGCGTCACAGCACACTCGCGGACTGGGCATTTCTTGTACTCGGCCATCAGCAGCGCAAGTGTGGCGGCCTCCGGCGTGGGCTTCTGGTTGGGATTGAACTCAGCGGCGAAAACCTGATTAGGGCTCATCCCCTCCATGCCGCGCCCGCTGTGCGGCGTGTCGTTGTACTTGTCGATCCAGGACAGGCAGGCCAACACAAACACACTAGCCAGCGGATGGTTCGACTCCGCCACGCGGCCTTTCTTGAACAGGCGGCGATGCTCCATCATGGCCGCGCCGGTTGCGTCCGGCCGCGTGGCGCTGGAGCCGGAGGTGTAGGTGGAGAAGAAGGCGTCGAAGTGGTGCACGGTGCCGAACATCCGCTCCACGCCCTTGCTCTGCGGGTGGCGCGGGATGCAGTGCACCACGCCGCAGCCGATGCGGGCGAGGAAGCCGCTGCGCTCAATCTCGGCAATGTCGTCCGGCGCGAGATCCGCCGCCGCAAAGCCGCGCTGCGCGCCCTTGGCAACCTTCTTGTAGTCCTTGCCGTTGTCGACGTAGATCATCTCCGGAGGGCCGAACTGCAGGATGGCGCGGCGCAGGCTGGCGGCGATGGAGCGCGAGCTGCCGAAGTGCGTCCAGGTGGCGCCCACGATCTTGCGGCTGCGGTAGTCCTCAAAGGCGTCCAGCCGCAGGCGGATGGGCGTGCCCAGCGGCACATCGTCGAAGAGGTCGTTGGCCACCTCGACGTCGTGAATCATCTGGTCGCCCACCCACACCTGGTTGGCGTAGATGTCGTCGTAGCGGCGCTGCACGTAGGGCGAGATGCGCTCGCGGTAGGCGCGCTGGCCTTCGCGCGCCAGCGTCTGCATGGCCGGGCTGATGGCGTCAGCCAGGAACAGGCGGACGGTCTCGCGGCTGGGCAGCTCGCCGGGCTCGATGCCGAGCTGCGCGGCGCGCTCCGCCAGCTGCTCGTAGATGAAGGCCACAGACTGGCCGCGGTGCGGCTTCTCGCTGGCCTTCAGCCCCTGGCGGTCCACGTCGCCCAGGTAGAGGTAGGCGGCCAGGACGGCGGCATCGCGGTGGCGCGCGAACCAGCGGCTCTGGCCCTTGTCCGCGCGGATGCGGTCCGCCAGGCCGGGCAGGCCATCGGCCTTGTAGCGCGCCAGCCATTCTTGAACAGTCCGGACGCTGACGCGCGGCTCGCGGGTCTGGGCGATGTGCTCGATAAGGCGCGTGAGCGATGTGACGGGCCGGCCGTCGGGCAGCGTGAGCGCGCGGAAGCGCTCGGCGTTGGCGGCGTAGTCAAGGATGGGCTGGATGACGGCGAGGCGCGTCTCCGCGTGCTTCTGGGCTGCGGGATCGGGGAGCATGACGCGCTGCGCTCTAGCGGCCGCCTGGCCGGCGAAGAGCGGGCCGAGCTGGGCCGCAGACGGCGCGACCACGGTGAGCTGTGATTGCGCCGCCTGGGTGGGAGACAGGGGAAGTGAAGCTGCAAGGTAGGTGCGCAGGGAACGCGCGCCGACGCCGCCGGGCTTGTCGCGGAAGACCAGCTCCGCGGCGCGGCGGTAGAAGGTGGCGCGCGACCAACGCATCGCCAGCATGACCTGCTCAGCGGTCAGCCACTGCTCGGCCGCCTGGGTAGCCGCGCGCGGGACCATGGCTAGTTGGGGGGCGGCGCTCATAGCTCCACCTCGCCGATACGCTCCTCGATCGACCTGAGCTTTTCCGCGGCGCGCTTCTGGCGCAGATACTCGCGCCCCAGTTCCAGCAAGTCGACTTCCGCCTGGGTGAGTAGCCTGAACCCAGCCAGTTCCGCGCAGCAGCGCAGCAGCGCATCGTCGCCTGTCGCCTGGCAGAAGGCGCGCTGCCATGCCACCGGAAAGCGGTTGGGCGTCATGGAATCGGCGCTATAGCTGTTCAGCATCTTCGCCGTGACGCGCTGCCCAAGCAGCAGGCTCATGCTGTCGGCGATCTGCACACGACTCAGCGCGCAGCGGCGGATGGTGGTAGCAATCGCGGCGCGGACAAGTCTGTCGTCATTCAGGCTGCCGGGTTGCCCGGCCCCCTTGGGTAATTTCTCCCCGTGATTTCCTAATGACACGCCGGCTAAGCGTGGCGCAGGATGAGGCTGTGATGACTTCCCCCTCGTCATGCTGCGCGCTCCGATTGCCGCTCGATGCGGCGTACTTCACGCACAATTGCGTCGATGACCCGTTGCGAGGTCCGGCGTCCTTTAGCCACCTGCACGACGTGCCCAAGCGAGAGATCCGCAGCTTCGGCAACCCGAGTGAAAATGCCTATATAGGAAAGGGCCCGCCGCAATTCAGGCGGAGGCCCTGCTATCTTAAGGGTGCGTTTCTGACGCGTAGGAATGTTGCTCATAGCAATCGAAGATAACATTACGCGGAACCGATTATGAATGTCAATACAAAAAATCGCTTGCGCGTTAACGCCGAGGCTCGCGTCGCGGTGGGAAAGGCTTTTCGGGTGGCCCGTATTGAAACGGGCATGACGCAAAGCGAACTCGCTCAGGCGATTGGAAGCTCGCAGGGCGCGATCGCGCGATGGGAGAAGGGGATCGACGGCGCGCCGATCCCGGCCATCCGCGCACTTGGGAAGCTAATCGCTCCCGATTCCCGATCTGAACTGTTCGCGGCGGCGGAGATTGAAAATGATGAAGACGGGCTCTTGCAGCCAGAGGCGGAGACGCGTAGGATTCCGCTATTCCCCGATCTCAATCAGCTGGGAGCGCTCAATCCTACTGTGGACAGCTACCTGACTCTGCCATCGCAATGGTTGCCGCAAGACGCCAACATCAAAGCGGCTAAGTTTGCTAATCACATCTCCTCGCTCTTCGGCGACGAGATGATAGCCCTGGTCGACATCCGCTACCGCGACCCGGACCGTCTGCTGGGATGCATCGTCGTGGCACGCACGCCCAGCGGCAATGACGCCATGCTGCTAAGCCGCGATGGCCCCACCTACCTGCTGGTACCGATCGGCGATCGCGCGGACCGCACGCCGCGCGTGCTGCGCTCCGACGGCGACTGGAGCATCCTGGGCAAGGTCATCAAATGGGTCGGCGATGCCGCCGATCCGAAGAAGTGAGGACAAAATGGCGAACTGCGTCTTCTGTGGAAAGTGGGCGGGCATCTTCGCGGACAAACACGATGACTGCGCCAAGCTGGCGGCCGCGGGCAGGACGCCTCAGCAGATCCGGGCCGCTTTCGCCGCTGCCAAGCAGGCCGATCCGCTCAAGCCCCTCACTGCCTGGTCCGTCTTCTGGGCTATCTTCGGTGCGCTCTGGCTCTTTTCTCTGACGGCTGGCGTGGTCTACGCAATCCTCCGCGCGCTGAACAGCTAGTCTTTTTCTTCCTCACTCCCCACCACAATTCGCGCTCCTCGTCATCCGCAAGGGATTCTGCGTCTGCTCTCCCGCGCCTCGCGTAGCCTACGTTCACCCTAACCGGGTACTGGCACCGCGAAATCTTCGGAAACGAGGCGCGGCAGGGCCAGAGCAGCGCGAGCCGTGCAGCTCGGGACATTCGCCTCCCGCGCTGCCGTCGCGCTACCCGGCGGCGTGAGGCCCGATGAACGCCCTGCAGAAATCCTTTCTCGATACGATTGCGCCGCTGGCGCAGGCCGCACAAATGAAGTGGGGACCTCCCGCGTCGGTGCAGATGGCGCAGGCGATCATCGAGTCCGCCAACGCGCAGGGCTGGGGCCAGTCGCAGCTCACCCGCGAGGCGAACAATCCGTTCGGCATCAAGGCGGCGCACTGCGCCAACCCGGACAGCTACATCAAGCTGCCCACCCATGAGTACGTCAACGGCGAGTGTGTGACGGTGGAAGCGGAGTTTGCGCGCTACGACTCGCTTGCTGACAGCTTCGACGCGCATGCGCGGCTGCTGGCCACCGCGCCACGCTACGCCCACGCCATGGCCGTGCGCCGCGATCCCACCGCCTTCTGCACGCAGCTGCAGCACGCGGGCTACTCCACGAGCCCCACCTACGCGTCCAGTTTGTGGAAGCTGATCCAGCTGTACGACCTGACCCAGTACGACGTTCTGCCGGATGGACCGGCTCGCGAGGTGGCGGCATGAATCCCTTCAAGGGACTGGGCCACATGGTCAAGATATACGGCGGCGGCCAACTGCAAAGCACCAAGCCGAAGCGCCCCGCCGGCATGAGCGGGCGCCAGTGGAAGAGGGCGCGTAAAGCGCTGTCACTGACAACCAGGGGCAACGGTTTCACCCGCAAGCCTTCAGTGGTGGATCCGCAGAAGTACGCGGCGAAGAAGGTCTCTCTTTAATCCGATCGACGTGAAGGAGTGAATCGATGATCTCGAATATCTGGAAACATCCGAAGACCACCATCGCCGGCATCCTGTTGGGCGTGGTGCAGATTGCGCCCGTGCTGCTGCACTACGGTGTGACGCTGGGCAGTGTGGGCGGTGGGCCTATCGTCTCACTGGCAGGCGGCCTTGCCACGGTGCTGCTGGGCATGCTGGCCAAGGACCCCGGCGCTGCGCCAGCCACCCCCACAAGCGCCGCCAAGCTGTCGGTGTGGGCGCTGATTGCGATTCTGGTGAGTGGAACCTTGCCGTTCACGGTAGGCTGCAGCGGCGTGACTGTGGCGCAGGACATCGTGAACTGGACGCCGACGCTGGAGTCCGCAGTGGCCAGCGTGGACGCTACTGCCTCACTGCTAGCTCCGGCTGACGCGTCGATCTTCACCGCGGCGACGGCGGGCTTTGACGGCGCGGCCAACGTGGTGGTGGCGGAAGCGAAGGCGTACCTGGCGAATCCGAGCGCCACGGTGCTGGCACAGCTGCAGACGGCGATCGCGACACTTCAGCAGCAGGTAAGCACGGCGCTGCTGCAGGCGGCGAGAATTGTGAGCCCAGGCAGCCAGCAGAAGGTGACGGCCGACATTAACGCGGTGGCGACGATCGTCAACACGATCCTGTCGCTGGTGGCGTCGATCTCAAGCAAGGCGGCCGTGGCCCAGATGGCGGCGGCTTCAACCGTGAAGCTGGCACAGGTCGAGCCGCTGATGGATCGAGAGCAGGCAGCGCAGATTGTGGCTGCGCACTACCGCGAGCCGGTGATGGTGGCGGCCTGGCAGGTGGCTGATGCGCTGGGTGACGCGCAGCGGGCGGGATTCTAACGGATTACACCCAACAGAGAGAAGCACCCCAGATTGCTGCCGGAGGCAAAGCGTGTTACTCCGGTCCATTGTCCTGTCGACGGCCAGAGCGCGTACCTGGGGAACTCAACCTGAAACCTCCAACCCCGCGGCAAACCGGCCGCGGGGTTGGAGCAACAACCGGGAGAGCATCTGTGGCTGGCGAGACATTCACGATCAATCTGACGGTCGAGCAGTTCACGGCCCTGGCCGCGCAGATCAAGCAACAGCCCAGCTTTACCGATGCAATGCTTATCAGCGGCCGGACACCGGAGCGCTTCGGCGTGGTGCTGAACTACTTCGTAACGCGCGACCTGAACGGCGGCGCCGTGGTGATCTTCACTGTAGTCAAGCGGCCGGGGCTGATCAGCGTCAAAACTATCCAGGGCCGCGTACTGAAAATGATGGGGGTGCAGGCATGAGACTGCGCAGTTGGATTTATCTCGGACTCTCCTTCTTGCTGTTTGTCTGGATGTCGAGCTGCATGCACGAGGCGTATGCGAGCGTGGCCGCTTCAGCCGTGCAGCAGACGCTTGACCAGGTCGCCGTCCAGGTCCACTATTCGCCGGCGGAGAATCTTGAGCCGATCGACCTGGCTACGCTCGACACGGCCACCAAGACGCTCGACATCTCCACCTACGCCATGGACGACAAACCCATCGCGGACGAGCTGGTGAAGCTCGCCGCGCGCGGTGTGGTGATCCGCATCTACCGCGACCAGACGCAGTACGCCGGGGAGCTGGCGCACGGCGCCAAGAGGCAGCAGAACCTGAACGCCGAGTTTGCGGGGCAGCCCAACATCCACATTCGGGTCAAGGGCACGGTGGCCCTGGCTCACCTGAAGGCTTACGTCGTGGACGGAGTACTCCTCCGGGAAGGCTCTGCGAACTGGAGCGTGGAGGGCGAGAGGGTGCAGGACAATTCCCTGATTTTGATCCGCGACCCGGCGGCGGTGGCTCGGTTCGAGCAGGACTTTGCGGTGATCTGGAACCGGCCGTCGAACCAGGCCGTCCAGTAGCCCGGGACCCCGGGATCGCACAGGAGCCGTTTTAAGGCGTCGGGGCGGCCGGGGATGTGGGGTAGGGCCAAAAAAATCGAGGTATAGCATACCGCAGGCCTTTCTGGGGCAAGTCGGGGTGGTTTAGGGGGTTGGCTGGATGAGGAAAACGGGATTTTTGGTCAGACGGGGAAAAAGCGGCCTATGACGACCCTGGGATTGGGGCTGGGCAAGGCTCCCACCGGCGAGGTCTCGGCCAGCTTCCGGACGGGCTGGCTACGGCACATCTGGGTGTCCCTCGGCTAGGCCGGTGGGGCGGCG
>Ga0265338_10006101_pt1 | contig 15472 bp, 18 predicted proteins | sample 42126metaG_FD_193579 | JGI IMG/M metagenome (GOLD analysis project Ga0265338, IMG submission 193579) | Rhizosphere microbial communities from Carex aquatilis grown in University of Washington, Seatle, WA, United States - 4-21-26 metaG | ecosystem: Host-associated > Plants > Roots > Rhizosphere... | reverse complement strand
AAAATCACGCACCTCTGCTTGGACTAGATGTTTGGGAGCATGCCTACTACCTGCAGTATCAAAACAAGCGCCCCGATTACATCGATGCGTTTTGGAATGTCGTTGATTGGAACAAAGTAGCCGAATATTTCGGAATGCTAAATAAGTAAATACTTAGCTAGTTAAGTATTTAACCCAAAATATTAACGGCACGGGCGGTAACCAGCACAACCGTAGCTAGCGATACAACCGATTGCAAGCCCATCAACAGCTTCGCGCTATGGGTTAGGGGTAGGGTATCGGTTGGACTAAAGGCCGAAGCGTTGGTAACGGACATATATAGGTAGTCGCTGTAGCCTGGCTCCCAGCCTTTATTTTCGGCTAGGATGGATTCCATCTGCGGAAAATCAAACTTGGGCGCGGCGTCGTGTTTGCGCAAGCCGGTTAGGCCGGGGCTATCGAATTCCCAGTACCACAAGCTAAAGATTATAATATTGGTCAAAAATATGGCGCCGGCGCTGGCTAGCAAGGTTTTGCCTGGGACGTTGGAGCCGTTAATCAAATCATGGGCCACCAAAGCCATGGATGTGGCGTTGGCGAAAGAAATTACGGCAATCAAGATCATGGAAATGTTGCGTCGGGCGCGGTTTATACGGCTGGGCCGGTGGGGTTCGGTTAGGCCGATGCCAAAAACCAGCAGCAACTCCAGCACGCATATCAGGTATTTTGGGCCGACCATCAAAGATTTGTTGAGTACAAACTGCAATATTATGGCTATGATCAAAGCCACTTGGGCGTGCACGACTTCGTTGCGTTCAACTTGGGAGCGAATCATCTTAAGCTTTAGTATATAGCCAGATGAGCTTGGAAGCGAGCCTTATTAGCTATATTTTAGTTGGCGTCGCGGCGGAGGAATAAGTACCAGGTAATAATCCAGCCGGCAATAAGATAGCACAAAAATACAATAGCTCCCTTGGGTGCCGTTAGAACACCGGTTGCGGCTGTTTCTGGGTGGGCTGGCACACTACCGGCTATAACCGGCGGTTGGACAACCTGCTGCAGAGCAGTGAATGGCATATAGACAGAATGTTTCTTTAGCACTAAACTTAGCAGCCCCTCTATAGTGTTGGGGACTACCAATAGTATTACCAGAGCGCCAACAAGATTACGTACCAGGGCCGCTAGTAGAAGAGCAAATAGCGCATATCCCTCGCATAAGAAAACCGCTTTAGCTAAATAGGTAATATAGTTTATATCTTGGTGTGGAAGAGTGTGACCAGCGGCAGCGACCCCAGCCATGCTCATAGCAAGCGAAGCGCTAACAACTACAACAGATAACACAAACACAAAAACAAAAACGGTGATAATCTTGGCAGCTAAAACTTTAGAACGCCTGTTGGCAGCCGTTAAGGTATATACGATGGTGTTATAGCGATATTCGTGAGCCAACAAAAGTAAGGCGATTACTGCCCCGGCAATTGCAGTAATACTGCTAAACGGTGTAATGGACCCACCCAGGAACAAACTATTCAGATCGCTGGGCGCAGTCTTATAGCCATGGCCATAAAACGCAACTAGACCCGCGACGAATAATAGCGCTGCCAAGGACGTTAAGTAAGTGGACCGTACGGTAAGAAGTTTTTTAAATTCAGCTTTTATAGTAGGGGTCATTTTTGAGCCTCCGGCTTACCTTGGTATTCTTCGGAGCCCTCGGTTAGTTCCAGAAAAACTTGTTCGAGCGAAGCAGTTTGGGCGCTAAGTTCTAAAACTGTCACTTTGGCATTGTGAGCCAGCTTGCCAACATCATCGGTCTTGGCCGTATCTATACTTAAGCCTGCACCCTCTTTCTTGTATTTAAGGCCGGCAAATTCTAGAGCTTTCTCAAACGAGGGCATATTGCTAGTACGCACAAACACGGCCGAGCTGCTGCCGGCAATAAGTTTATTAATAGAAGTATCAGCTATTAGCTTGCCTTTGCCGATGACCACCACATTGTCGGCCATCTGTGACATTTCGCTGAGCAGGTGACTAGACACTAAAACGCCTCTGCCTTCTTTAGCATAATCGCGTAAAAATTGCCTAAGCCAGGCAATGCCTTCGGGGTCCAGGCCATTGGCCGGTTCGTCTAGTATTAAGTATTTTGGGTCGCCCAGCAGAGCAGCGGCAATGCCCAGTCTTTGGCTCATGCCAAGGCTAAATTTGCCAGGTTTACTTTTGGCAACGTCATTTAAGCCAACAATATCTAGAACTTCATCAACCCGTTTATAAGGGATATCGCCCTCGGCTGCCAGTACTCGCAAGTGATTGCGAGCGGTGCGTGTAGGATGAAAGGCTTTGGCCTCAAGCAAAATGCCAACAATTTTAGAGGGCTGCGTATACTCTCGCAGAGATTTACCGTCGTAGGTAGTCTGGCCACCACCCGTGTCTAGGCCTAGCATTAGGCGCATAGTAGTAGATTTGCCGGCGCCATTTGGGCCCAAAAAACCGGTAACTTTGCCTGTCTCTACCTCGAAAGATAAATCACTAACCGCAGGTTTTTTATCGTAACTTTTGCTTAAACCTTTGGCCTTAATCATACCCATTTACTATAGCACTAACGCTTGGTGGGTGGCAGTTTAAGCCGTCTTACCATATAATTTATCTGTTAATGGGAGTTGGCCAAGCGGTAAGGCACTGGGTTCTGGTCCCAGGATCGGGGGTTCGAATCCCTCACTCCCAGCCATGCAAAGAGTCGGGTCTTCTGACCCGGCCTTTTGCATTTTTGAGGATAGGATACGAACAACCGGCGGCTACGAAGTAGACGCGACGCGGGGTTCGGCGAAGTGAGGCCACGCACAGAAATTTATTTCGAGCATGGCCTAAACCGGAGAAGTACGAAGTGCGCTATCCCTCACTCCCGGCCAAAAAACTGGTTATGCTATACTTTTCCCTAAGTGAAAAACAAAATTCTTAAGCGGCGCATCTTTATAATAATCGCAGCATTATTAGTGGCGGCACTTGGAGTATTCTTTGTATACCCGTCTATAAAAGATAAGATATCACCGGCAACACCGCTTGAGGGTACGGTAATTACCCCTTCAATTGATAATGCAAATTTCTATTCAACCGAGGCCTACGGGGGCCCTGACTCACCCTGGGGCTTTTACCATAATGGTATCGACTTTGTAGAGAACGTAGACCTGCAGCCCATTCAGGCGGCAGCCGATGGCAAAGTCGTTAGACTAGAAGAGCGCTTTAACGCCGGCAGCAAATGGCAGGTAGAGCTAACTATCAAGCATGGTCAGTACGACCTGCAGTACGCATTCGAGATATTCTCGCCCAATAAGCCAGACATTGATGCCCAAATGGCCGATATAAGCGTTAAGCTAGGTCAAAGTGTACACCAGGGCCAGATTATAGCGCATCTGCACCGTATTGCGCAGGGCGCCCATGTTCACTTTGGGATAGCCAAAAACAACCAAACTATCTGCCCCGAACCTTACTTTACTAGTGCTGCTAGGGCAGAAGTATTAACGCTAATAAGCAAAACTTACCCCGGGGCAAAAATGTGCTATCCGGCCGACCCAACCGCGCCACGGCAAACCCCCGTCAATAATGCCCAGCAAAACAACAACATATTTAATCAAAATCAATAAGCCTGTAACCCGCGATTTATTTTGAAATCTTTTTAATGTAGCATTAGCTCATGAGAGCTTTTTGGGTTTTTGTAATCATTTCTGCCGCCTGCATTGGCTGGTTTAGTAGTGGCACGCCCATTAAACCTTCGGTACTTGTGCCGGACGTATCGTGGCCTAACTGCAACGCAACACTAACCAATTTCGAGTCCGGAATCGTTGGCGTAACCGGCGGCTTGGCGCTCCGACCCAATAAATGCTTAACGAGTGAAGCTGGTCTGTTTAAAAATGTTTCGGTCTATGTAAACACTGGCTATCCGGGTACCAAGAAAGCCAGCAAGTTCCAAAACTTCCCTAAAAAATGCGCTAGATTTAACGATAAGTGCCTGGCTTATAATTACGGCTACAATAGCGGACTTTACGATATTAACTATTCGCTCAAAAGCGGCGTAATAGCCAAAAACTGGTGGCTAGATGTAGAGACAGAAAACAGCTGGAGTGATACAACCAAAGTGAACAGGCAAGCTTTGCAGGGAACACTAGACGCTATTAGCAAGTTTGCTGGCAATACCAACGTTGGGTTTTATTCTTACCCAGGCCAGTGGAATTTAATAACAGGCAACTGGCGCAACCACTATCCGGCTTGGGTAGCTACTGGTACGCAAAGTTTTACAGCTGCTAAGCAAGCATGTGTGCCGCCAAGTTTCACTGGCGGGCCAATTATTTATGGCCAGTATACACCGGCCCTAGACGCAAACTTTGCTTGTGCACATTATTAATTATTGCTGGTTAAGTTGGGTTATATAACTTTGAATGTCACTAAAGTCATCGATACCGGCGGCTGGTATGATTGCCGAGCCGCTCGAGTAGCTCGAATAGCTAGCTAGTAAGTTCTTGCCGTGACCATCTATGTCGTTCAAACCAACAGATTTAAGCTGAGAATTGGGGATTTTACGGACAATGCCCGCCAGTCGGTGAATGTTTTTACTCTGAAAATCTGTTTTGATATTATTGCCAACTGCGTCAAGAAGGTCGCTCAGCTTAATGGGGTTAATTAAGACTCCGGCGCCGCTGGCTTTTGTTTTTAGAGACGTTAACTCCATGCGCTGGTCTTCGGTACGCTGGTAATCTGACTTTTCGAACCCAACGCTATAGCCGTAAGGCGACGAATCGCCGCGTGCTCGGGCCAGATCAAGCGCTTGCCGGCCGTCTAAGTGATGAGTTCCATTGGTAAGATCTACTAGTGGGCCGTTAGTGCCCCAGTCTTTGTTGGGGTCATAAAGTTTGCCATCTGGACTGTTGATTGTCACATCTATGCCGCCAACGGCGTTGACTGCGTCTCTCATAGCTGCGTAGTTAACAAGACCGTAGTAATTGATTGACACGCCAAAGTTTGTAGAAACAACTTTTTCTAGCAATCCCATGCCACCGCTTGGGTAACCATCTTCTGAAAAGTTATCTTGCTGGCCATATTCGTAAGCAGCGTTAATCTTGCTATGGTCGTGGCCGGGAATGTTTACGTAAAAGTCCCGAGGGATGCTTAACATGTAGCCAGTATGTTGGCGAGTATTTAAGCTAACTAGCATTATAGAATCTGTTAGCTGAGCGCCCGAGTGACCAGGATCGTCGACAGAATAGCCAGCTAAGAGGATGTTTATGCGGCCAGTGTCCTCGCCCTTAAGGGGGGAATTATTAAACAAGCTAAACAGACTGCAATCATCAAAAACCTTGGCGCAGTTTTGCTCGAACTTCCAGCTGACCCATCCGGCCCCGGCTACAAAAATTATAAGTAGAGCCAGCAGCCCATAACCAAGGGAGCGCTTCCAGCTAAACGGTTGCTTAGGCGTTACTACCGGGCGATCTTTGACCTCTGGTTGTTTGTTGGCCTCATCAAGCAGGTTGGGCAAGCTTTTGCCCACATTGAAATCTTTTTTATGTTTGTTGGCCACGTCTAATCCTTAACTTCATTAATTCTCATTTTCTCTTCTATGAAAAGTACAGTAGCTAAACTAAGAAGATGGAATTTTACCGCATATTGATCGAAGTAAAAGCCGATCTCTGGGTTAATGCCTCGGTCGGCTGACTTCATATCGAAGTTTTTATCTTTATATTTCTCTAGAAACTTTTCCTTATTATCATAGATAACCATTTCCGCATGCTCTAGGCCCTCCTCGAATGGTGAGCCTTCTTTTGGCGCTGGTAACTCGATACAGTCTACCCGCCACCCATTTTGAATTATTGGCTCTCTGAGCCTAAATACAGCAATTAATCTATTATTGACCAATTTTTCACCCAATAAATCGGCAATGCCACTAAGCTCTTCCTTCTTATGAGCGTAATTATCCAGGGAAACGGTTCGATAGCAGATATGGTCCATCTGCGAAAAATCGTTTAAATCAAAACCGTTTTGCTTTAGCTTTTTTGCGATAGTGTCAATAAAGGTTGCATAGTCACCGATGATGTCGGAAAGTACTTGCATAACGCTTACTATATCATTTTTAGCGGTGGTGGCGGGATTTGAGCTGGGCCAGGTGCAGTCGAACTTCATGGTGGACCTGGACGCGTTTAGCCTCGTTAAGCTCGGTACGCGTGCCGGCGTTAGAGACCAACTCTTCCGCTCGCTCGAGTGCTCTTTGAGATTCTGCTTCGCTTACTTCGTGTGTCTCAGTAACATCGTCTGTTACGAAGCGGGCAGATTGGCCATCAATCTGGACTACACCTCCGTAGACTGCAAAATGTTCCATGTCGTCGTCCCGGTCGCCGGACTTCTTCCTGACGCTCAAAACTCCTGGTGCTCCAGCGCTAAGCAGGGGCATATGGTCGCGGAACAGGGCAATTACGCCGCTTTTGGTTGGTACCAAAACTTCGTAGGCCTCGCCTTCGAACTTTATACCAGTGGCGCTAATAAGCTGAAAATTCATCTATTTTTGGTATCCTTAACTTCTTCGATCTTACCCTTCAGATAAAAGGCTTGTTCGCTCTTGCTGTCGTGTTTGCCCTCTAAAATTTCTTGGAAGCCCTTAATGGTATCGGCTAATGGCACAAATGAGCCCGGTGTGCCGGTAAAGACTTCTGCCACGAAGAAAGGTTGGGTCAAGAAACGCTGTATACGACGGGCGCGACCTACAAGTAGTTTGTCTTCGTCGCTGAGCTCTTCCATACCTAAAATTGCAATGATGTCTTGCAGGTCTTTATAGCGCTGCAAAATACGTTGGACCTCGCGGGCAACATCGTAGTGTTCTTGGCCAACAATTTCCGGATCCAAGACTGTCGAGCTAGAGTCTAGCGGGTCAACCGCCGGATAAAGGCCAAGCTCGGTCAAGGCACGGCTTAGGGTGACGGTTGAGTCTAGGTGGGCGAAGGTAGTCGCTGGAGCTGGGTCGGTAAGGTCATCGGCTGGCACGTAAACAGCCTGCACGCTTGTTACAGAACCTTTTTTAGTAGAAGTAATCCGCTCTTGCAGACCGCCCATTTCTGTGGCTAAGTTTGGTTGGTAACCCACAGCACTGGGCATACGACCAAGCAGGGCAGAAACTTCGGCACCGGCTTGGGTAAAGCGAAAAATATTGTCGATAAATAGCAAGACATCGGCGCCCTTGTCGCGGAAGTTTTCAGCTAACGTTAGGCCAGTTAAGCCCACGCGCAAGCGAGCGCCGGGCGGTTCGTTCATTTGCCCGAAGACCAAAGCGGTTTTATCTAGCACGCCAGATTCTTGCATCTCATAATAAAGATCGTTGCCTTCGCGTGTGCGCTCGCCCACGCCCGCAAAAACGCTGCGGCCTTCATGGAACTTGGCAATGTTATTAATAAGCTCCTGGATAAAGACAGTTTTGCCTACGCCAGCGCCGCCGAACAAACCAACCTTGCCGCCTTTGACTATCGGGCAAATAAGGTCAATAACTTTAATGCCCGTTTCAAAAATTTCTGTCTTGGCGCTTTGGTCTTCTAGGGTTGGGGGATCGGCGTGGATAGAAGCTGTTTCAAATTTGCCTTTTAATTCTTTGCCGTCTATTGGCTCACCGACTACATTGAACATGCGGCCAAGAGTTACATCGCCAACTGGTACGGTGATTGGCGCGCCGGTGTCGGTTACGTTAGCACCACGCTTGAGTCCATCGGTTGGGCCCATAGCTACGGCTCGGACGGCATTTTTACTTAGGTGCTGAGCCACCTCCATTATTAGAGTTTTATTATTTAGTTCTACCTGAAGGGCGTTATAAATTGCGGGCAGTGTGCCCGGAAACTCGATATCAACGACTACACCCAAAATTTGAATGATCGAGCCTTTGGCAGCGATAGTTTTTTTGGTTACTGTTGGCATAAACTTCCTTTCTCTTTAAGCAATAGCATCAGCGCCACCTATAATTTCGGCCATTTCCTGGGTAATAGCAGCCTGGCGGGTGGCATTTAGCTCTAGTGTTAAGTTATCTATCAAATCGCCGGCATTACGGTTAGCGTTATTCATGCTCATCATTCGCATGGCGTGCTCGCTAGCGGCTGCCTCTACACGGGCGCGGCGCAAGCTGGACTCTAGGTAGAGCCTAATGGCGCTGTCTAGCACCGTTTCGACATTGGGCTCGAACTCGAAAACAATGTCTTTAGTGTTTTCTTGCTCGGTTGGTTCCTGACCATCACTAGATATAGGGATAAGGGGCAGACTAACGGCCTTTTGGTTTAAGCTCGAGCGGAACTCGGTATAAATAAGTTCAACGCCGCCTAGCTCTTTGTTGGCTACGCCAGTGATTATAGTATCCAGCACCGAGCCAAAAACATTGGCATCAGGATCGTCGGCGATGCCTTCGTAATCTCCTATTAATTCTACGTTTGGGTTATGTGAAAAATGGTGTGCGCCTTTACGCCCAAAAGCTATAACATTCGGCTGCAAGTTATTGGCGCGGTCAGCCTCGAATTTCGCCTGAGATAGGCTAAAAATGTTGGAATTATAGGCTCCAGCCAAACCGCTGTCGCTGCTAAAGATTATATATAGTTTAGTCTTGGCGCTGGGGCTAGAAAAATAGGGGTTATGAGCTGCTTCTACGCTTTTGTCTAAGCGCTGCAAGATAGAGATTACTGAATCAGAATATATCCGGGAACGGGTAACGGCCTCTACCACGCGGCGCATTTTAGCGGCGCTAACTAGCTCCATAGCTTTGGTTATTTGCTTGGTGTTAGAAACTGATCTAACCCTGCGTTTAAGCGCTTGAGCGTTGGCCATTTTACTTCTTAGACTCCACGACTTTATATTGCTTGGCGATCGCCTGGGCTAATTTAACAATAGTATTTTTAAGGCTATCGCTTGGTTCTTTGCCTTCAGCCAGCTCGCTAACTGTTTTCTTATGCTTTTGTTCCAGCTCGGTAAGCAGGGCCTCCTGGGCGGCTTTAATACTCTCTACGGGAACTTCGTCAAAACCCTCTTCGGTAGCGGCAATAATACTGGCTGCCTGAGCCCAAACACTCATGGGACTGTATTGTGGCTGCTTGAGCAATTCGGTTAGCATACGTCCCCGTGTTAGTTGGGCTTGGGTCTCGGCGTCTAGATCGCTTGAGAGTTGTGAAAAAGCGGCTAGTTCGCGGTACTGGGCTAGGTTTAAGCGCAAGCTGCCAGCAACGGCTTTAATGCTAGCCGGTTGGGCGGCACCGCCCACACGGCTAACCGAAAGACCCACCGAAATAGCCGGGCGGATACCCTGGTAGAACAGATCTGTTTCAAGATAGATCTGACCGTCGGTAATAGAGATGACGTTGGTTGGAATATAGGCCGATACGTCTCCGGCTTGAGTTTCAATTATTGGCAGGGCCGTTAAAGATCCGCCACCGAGCGCGTCGGAAAGTTTGGCAGCTCGCTCTAAGAGCCTGGAGTGCAGATAGAAAACATCGCCTGGGTAAGCCTCGCGGCCGGGTGGGCGGCGGAGCAATAAACTCATCTCGCGGTAAGCAGTAGCGTGCTTAGACAAATCGTCATAAATAATTAAGGCGTGCTGTTTATTATCGCGGAAGTATTCGCCCATGGCAGCACCAGCGTAGGGGGCAAGATATTGCAAACTGGCGGCATCCGCAGCAGAGGTGGCTACGATTATGGTGTTATCCATTACGCCCTCATGTTTTAGCCGTTCTGCTATACGAGCAATACGGGCGCTCTTTTGGCCAATAGCCACATAGATATTAATAACACCGGTGTTTTGGCGTGTCTGATTAATCATTGTGTCTACGGCAATGGCAGTTTTGCCAGTTTGTCGGTCACCAATAATAAGCTCGCGCTGACCTCGACCAATTGGGACCATAGCGTCAACAGCCGTAATGCCGGTAGCTAGTGGTTCAAAGACGCTTTTGCGGTCTAAGACTCCTGGAGCGGGGCGTTCAATTTCACCTGTGAGTTTAGTTTTGAGCGGACCTTTTCCATCGAGCGGCCGGCCAAGGGGGTCGACTACCCGGCCCAGCAGCTCTGGCCCGATCGGGACATTTAAAACTTGGCCGCTTAAGCGGACCTTGGCTCCGGCTTTAACTAACTGGTCATCGCCAAGTAGCACGGCGCCAATCTCGTCTTCGAGCAGGTTTAAGGCAAAAGCCGTGACGCTACCGCCGGCGTAGCTTTCAATCTCGATCATCTCGGCGTAGCCGACACCACGCAAACCATAAATCCAGGCCACACCATCGCCAACTCGGGTAACGATGCCAGCGCTAGTATTGTCGCTAGTATCTTTTAAATCCGCGATAGCTTTTCGTACTTCTTCGGCCAGTGATTTTACGTCTACGTCCGCCATTAAATTCCTCCTTTAATTTCTGCTAAGTGGTGGGCAATGGTTTTGTCCCAGGTACGCTTGGCTGTTTCTACCTTGAAGCCGCCAATGACCTGTTCATCAATTTGTTCTTGCACGGAAACTTTCTGTACACCCGTTGCCTTTTGGATCTGGTCTGCGAGGCGTGCTAGTAAGTTAGCGGGCAGCTTGCTACGGCTGGTAATAATAGCTTTTGCCATGAGTCCGCGGTCTTCTAACTCCTCGGCGATATCATCAAGCAATAGCTCCGTCTGATGTTGCATTTTATTTTCACTAAGCGCTGCAGCTAGGTGCTTGGCAACCTCGGCTGGTGCTTGTTTTGCCAGAAGCTGGTCAACAGCGTAGCGGGCTAACTGGCGCCTAGAGAAGTTAGCCATTAACTTATCTCCTTAATGCTTTGCTCGATTAGTTTGGCATCTTCTTCAGGGTTTAGCTTAGAACGCAGCACCTTTTCTGTAGTTAAGACCACTAAGTCGGTCAGCTCGTCTTTTAGCTCCTCGCGCAAACGGTTTTGCTGCTGGCTAAGATGTTGCTCGGCTTCTTTCAGAACTCTTTTTGCCTGGTCTTCGGCTGAGCTTTCGGCCTTAGTAATGAGGTTCTTGGCTTGTTCACGAGCATCTGCCAGACTAACGTCGGCTTGCTCGCGGGCTTTATGCAAAATTTGCTCGGCTCTCTCTTCTGCTTTAGTTAGAGCCTCTTGGGTCGCTTTGGCTTGGACTAGGCTTTCTTCTAGAGTTTTACGGCGGGCTTCAAGAGTGGCAACCAATTTCGGGAAAACCCAACGGCGCAAAATCAGCAGTACGATCACAAAGGTGAGTAGTTGGAAGATAAAACCTTTAAGGTTTATGCCAAGCGAGCCTATCCCGCTGGAGCTTGCAGCAAATTGTGGATTAACGTTGAACAATCTAGGAACTCTCTTTTACTTTAGGTAGTGAAAACGATCAAAAGTACGAATGCTAGTACGGCGTCAACTAGGCCAGCCATAACAAAGGCGGTCGATAAAATACGGCCTTGCATTTCCGGGTTGCGGCCAATGGCGCCAACTGCGGCAGAACCGATCAGGCCAACACCAATGGCTGGGCCGATAGCACCTAACCCAATGGCTAGGCCTTTAACTAATGCGGGGTCTACGTTATTCATTATTTCTCCTTTTCATTTACTTTATTTAAGCTTTAGCTTTCTCTGGCGTTCCTGTGTGTTCGTCACCCAGCGCCACCGACAAATATGTGGCACTAAGCATCATGAACACATAGGCTTGGATAATTGAGAAGAACAATTCCATAAGTACGGTCGGGACCATGGCTAGCCAACCGAAGTTGCCAGCCAGCTGGTTAACGGCAGCAATCAAAACCTCTCCGGCATATATCACCCCAAAAAGACGCATGCTTAAGGTAACAATCCTTAACAGCTCGCCGAAGACTTCGTTCAGGCCGACAAAAATATTCATCGGGTTCCAGTAGGGGCTGGCAAAGTAGTGTTTGATATGGCCGCGAAGTCCTAGTTGGCGGATTGCATAAAACTGCACTAAACCGATGGTCAGTATAGCCATGGCGAGCGTTGCGTTCAAGTCGGTTGTGAAGGGGCGGAGCAGCGGCTCGGTAAGGCCACCACTGTGAACGACTACGGTTCCAACGCCCGGCAGCAAACCAGAACCGGTCAGGTTACCAATCAAAATAAAAGTGAATAGGGTAGCAAGCAGTGGTAAATGCTTTAGGGCAGTTTTACGGTTTCCAAAGGTGCTAATAGCAATACCCCATATAAAATCCACCAACAGTTCAAACAAGTATGCCAGACGACTTTTAGGGTGTAGTTGGCTGTATTGGGCAGCTACTAGCAGTATTCCGACCGTAAAAGCGGCAGTTATAACTGCAAAAAACATAGCGTTGGTAATCCCAAGCCCGCCAATACTAAATATCTTCTGGGCACTCAGCGGCTCGGTCTCAAGTCCAAACAAAAAATTCACCACCCCCGGCCTCCGCACATGGAGACTCTAACGGCTGGCGCTGAAAACGCGCTCGTCGTGACAATTTTCCCACAGCTCATTCGACCTCTATTCTATCAGTAATTTTACCTCTCTTACAACTGTTTAGCTTATAATTTAAATATAAACTTATGGAAAAGTCTGCCGAGCAACTCACACTAGCCCCCACCACACTGGTTATATTTGGTATAACCGGCGATTTATCGCGGCGCTATATCTTACCTGCCTTAGCCGATCTTCATAAAAATGGGCAGTTGCCGGCTGATTTTAAGCTGGTTGGTATATCCCGCCGTGAAATTAATGTTAGTGAAGTCCTAACTGCTGCCACAAAAGTCCTAAAACCCTATCTTGATATGGTCCAAATGGACGTTGCGGAAATAGCAGATTATCAGAAGATTAAGCATAAACTGACGAACTCGCGCCAAACTATCTTTTATTTTGCAGTGCCGCCTGCGGCTCTACCACCCATACTAGATCTATTGGCTGAAGCCGGACTTAATAAAGGCAACACCAAGTTGCTGCTAGAAAAGCCTTTCGGCCGGGACTTAAAATCGGCCGAGGAGCTGGTGGCTCATACTAAAAAATGTTTTTCAGAAGATCAGATATATAGAATCGACCATTACATGGCCAAGGAAATGTCCCAGAATATCGCCGTGTTTCTGGGTAGCAACGCGCTTTTTAGGAGCGTCTGGAGCAATCAGGCGATTGATTCCATAGATGTTATGGCAATCGAGAAAATAGGCATAGAGGGCAGGGTAGATTTTTATGAACCAGTCGGGGCGCTAAGAGACCTGATCCAGGGCCACCTGATGAACCTAGCAGCCCTTACCCTAATGAGGCCCTGCAGCAGCTTGTTCGAGTTCGAGGAGCTGCCGCAGCGCCGCCTAGAGGCCCTAAGGGCTCTTGAAACGGCCGACCCTAAGCTGTCTGTCCGAGGCCAATACGCGGGCTATTTAAAAGAAGTTAATAACCCGGCTAGCCAAACCGAGACTTTTGCGTGCGTAGAGCTTAAATCTACCGATCCGCGCTGGCATGGTGTGCCAATCCGTCTTACTACCGGCAAGAATCTTAAATCGAAGTTTACAGAGATACGCGTCCGCTTTAAAAAAGCCGATGAATCGCAAGCCAACTTGCTAGTACTGCGCATCCAGCCCGAAGAAGGGGTAGAAATAGACCTATGGGCCAAAAATCCGGGCTTTGATTCGGAGCTGCGGCGCTTGCCGCTCAAGTTTAACTATGCAGAGGGCGTTGGTCGCTTACCAAACGCCTATGAGCAGGTTTTAGTAGACGCTATGCGCTCACGCAGTAGCCTGTTTACATCAAGTGCAGAGGTTCTTGAAAGCTGGCGCATTCTGCAACCCGTCTTAGAGAGTTGGCAAGCCGGAAAAGTGGGGCTTAAAACCTACGAACCCGGTTCCGCGGTTGAAGAAGTCCTGCCGCGCAACGTATAATAGATAATAATGTCCGAACCAATCATCAAGGCCACTGGCGTGGTCAAAACCTACGGCGACGTAAAGGCTGTGCGAGATATCAGCTTTGCTGTTAATGCCGGCGAGATATTCGCATTTCTTGGGCCAAATGGCGCTGGAAAGAGCACAACTATCAGTATGCTCACCACCATGCTCCGGCCCACAAAAGGCAAGCTTTATCTAGACGGCCATGACGTTGAGGCCGAGCAAGACTTAGCGCGTAAATCTTTTGGAATTGTTTTTCAGGATCCAGCGCTGGAAGAAGAGTTAACAGCCTACGAAAACATGCAGATTCACGCAGTTTTATACGGGATACCTAAATCAGAGCAAAAAACTCGCATCGAGGAATTGCTGCGTTTGGTGGATCTGTGGGAACGCAAAGACTCATTCGTCAAAACTTACTCTGGCGGAATGCGCCGCCGCTTAGAAATAGCCCGCGGCTTATTGCATCACCCAAAGATTTTATTCTTAGACGAGCCTACACTGGGACTCGATACTCAAACTCGTAATTTACTCTGGGATTATGTTAAAAAACTCAGCGACACAGAAGGCATGACCATTTTCTTTACGACCCACTACCTAGATGAGGCTGAAGCCGTAGCTGACCGAATTGCCATCATTGATCACGGCAAAATCGTAGCCGATGGTACTGCTCAACAGTTAACTTCTCAAACCAAAACCAAGAGTTTAGAAGAAGCTTACTTAAAACTAACCGGCAAAGAGGTTCGTGACGAAACCTCGCTAAGTAATAATGGACTAAACGTGCGTACAGCCCGCCGTAACCAGAGGCTCCGCTAATGGACGTTATCTACATTCTCTGGTTGAGACAAATGAAGCGCTACATCCGCAGCCGCTCGCGGGTACTTGGCGCCATTGGCCAACCCATCCTGTTTTTACTGGCCCTAGGCTATGGATTGGGCTCAGTCTATAAGCGTGCCGGACAGGGTAATTTTTTAGAGTTTCTAGTGCCCGGTATCATTGTTCAAACAATTCTTTTCTCGGGAGTTTTCTGGGGAATCCAGATCTTATTTGACAAGCGCTTCGGCTTTTTAAAAGAAATGCTAGTGGCTCCGGTTTCACGTTTTCGGGTACTATTGGGCAATGCTTTGGGGGGTGCCACCATATCATTTTTGCAGGGCATTTTTGTGCTGGTGATCTCTATAATTCTCGGTTTTAGGCCATACAACTGGGCTTTGTTGCCCCTTAGCTTGCTGATTATTCTGACTCTTTGCTTGGCACTAACCAGCTTTGGGGCCGGACTGGCCAGTATAGTGGAGGATTTTCAGGGTTTCCAGGGGATTAACAACTTTATAATCTTTCCACTCTACTTTTTGTCAGGCGCGCTTTATCCGCTAACCAACGTACCCACATTTTTACGAATTCTATCCGAAATTAACCCGTTAACTTACTGCGTAGATGCTATGCGCTATACCATGATTAACCAGACGCACTTTGGGATAACAAAGGACTTAGTAGTCATAGCGCTTACTGTAGTGGTTTGCGTAGCGTTTGCCGTCAACCGCTTTAACCGTATCCAGGCATAAAAGCAGTTTTAAAAGAAACGAGAGTTAAAATAATCCAGGCCGATAATCTTATCGGCGAATAGCTGGTATGGATCGATTAGGGTGTATGATTTGCCCGGCTGTAGCGAGC
>Ga0265338_10006099_pt1 | contig 15475 bp, 24 predicted proteins | sample 42126metaG_FD_193579 | JGI IMG/M metagenome (GOLD analysis project Ga0265338, IMG submission 193579) | Rhizosphere microbial communities from Carex aquatilis grown in University of Washington, Seatle, WA, United States - 4-21-26 metaG | ecosystem: Host-associated > Plants > Roots > Rhizosphere... | reverse complement strand
CGCGGAGAGCGGCTGTGAATTTGCGCCGTACGAGTTGGAGACTCCTATTTCGGGGCCGGTGCAGTTGTTGCAGCATGCGATGCAGGATCGAGATCGGCGCTCAAGTGAATGCTGCCGCCAGTCACGTTTAGCGTTCTCGTCCAATCCGCGAATCCCTTCTTCTTAACCACGATGTTGTGGCTGCCCGCGGCAACGTTCACCGTGGATGGCGTGCTGCCGACGAAGTTCCCGTCCACTTCAATATCGGCCCCCGGAGGATTGGATTCGATGACCAGGCTGGCTGGTGATGCCGGAGCCGTTGCGGCCATTGCTTGCGTTGCCGCCCCGACACCGAATTTGGTGATGTCCAAGGGCATGTCACCATTAATGTAGGCTGTAGTTTGTGCACCCTTGGGGATGGTGATGTCTTTGCCGTGCATGAACAGAAAGAGTGCCGAGCCACCCAGCGTGAAGATGGCGGTGGCTACAATGGCCCCAGTCATTTTGCCTACATTGCTTCCGCCCTTCCCACCTGCGGTTGCTGTCAACGCAGCCTTTTCGTTATCCACAAGCCGCACGTAGTCCAACGTCATTTCGAGCTTGCCTTCTCGTCCCATCCTTCGCTTGGGCTGTGCCTCAGTAACGGTGGCTGAGGCCGTTGCGCCCTTGGCGATCACAACGACGCCCATCACTTGGACCTCATCGAGAACTTCGAAATCCACATTTTCGCCGACCTTGGCATCCGCAGATGATACATTTCGTCCAATTCGCAGTTTGATGGGAGTCCCATCGAGCAAGGTGTTGGGCCTTGCTGGAACTTCCGCAGAAGATGAAACTGGGGCGCTCTGCTGTGCAACCGGCGTGGAGGGCGCTGGCATTGGCTGCTGAGCCGCAAGAAGTGGGCAGATCGCAAAAATTGCAACGGTGAAAGGACCTATCTGCATTAGGTTTCTCCTAACCTTCTGAACAACTGAGTTTGTCGCTGGATTGGCAACCAAATCATCTCCCCTGCAGCCCCGTGGCGCAGGTAATTTTCTACGCGCAGCGAATCTCCTTTCATGCGTTAATCGGCGTGCATCGCTCAGTTCGTTGAAACTTAAGTTTTTTGTGGAGCAGGCGTAGAATTCTCAGTACACCGCGATCGAAATTTCATCAGTTTCACCGCCCTCCGCAGTTTGCCCCGCACATCCCGATATGCTAACCTTGATTTCTGTGCCGTATATGCGCGGAGTGGTAGTGTGCCTGCGCGTAATTCGGGCTTCAGGAACGGTTTCCGGTGGTTGGATCGGTTGGGCGGCGGTGTGATTTTGCCCCCGTACAACCGTTAAAAGAGCTGGCGTAGCTCAGCTGGTAGAGCATCTGATTTGTAATCAGAGGGTCGGGGGTTCAAATCCCTTCGCCAGCTCCATAAAACGGGACAGGAGACGAAGCTTGTAACGGCAGGGTTTTACCGGTATTCGAGGTTCGAGTATCGGGCCTGTTCTCCGCAGTGACTCCACTTCAGGTGCAGGCTGCCCAATTCCGGAGGACCATCCGGTGGTTGCGGCGTGCGCGGAAGCGGGATGTAAACGGGTTCGGGTTGTTTGAGTTGAGTTTTTGGTTTGGGCACAGGTGGCCGAGCGGTTAATGGCAGCAGACTGTAAATCTGCCACTCATTCGAGTTACGGAGGTTCGAATCCTCCCCTGTGCACCATAAAAGAGCAGGGAACAAGGGGCCGAGGGAACAAGAGGCGCTGAAGGATGGTTAAGGAAGCGCGATTAGATCGTGATTCCGCGAAAGAGGCGGGAGAAGATCGAGCAAAGCGCTCGGGAAGCGATCTGGAAAAGAAGTACCCGGTAGCCCTGGCGATGTTTGTGATTTTGGCGGTTGTAGCTTGGTTTACGGTTGGCGATGGCAGCGTGATAGTGCATGGCCGGCCGGTGCAGGTAAGGTTGATTCCGGTTGTGATTCTGGCTCTGTTTGCTTTTCGGACCTACGTGGCGATGCATGCAGACCGGATCAGGCGGGAAAAAGATTAGCTATTAGCTTCTAGCTACTAGCTTCTAGCAATTTGTTGCGAGATAGAAATGTTGTGGCTCGCACCGGCAAGACGAAGCTAGAGGCTAGGAGCTAGAAGCTGAAGTTAGAGGGCTGATGTAGCTCAGTTGGTAGAGCACTCCCTTGGTAAGGGAGAGGTCACCGGTTCAAACCCGGTCATCAGCTCCAGAAATCAGCTATTAGCTGCTAGCTATTAGCTTTTAGCTTGTGCGGTGGTGACGCGAATCGATGCGGCAGCGCCAACGGGATGAGGCTAGAAGCTAATGGCTAGAAGCTGGAAGCTGCTTTTAGGGCGGGAGTAACTCAGTGGTAGAGTCACAGCCTTCCAAGCTGTTGGTCGCGAGTTCGATCCTCGTCTCCCGCTCCAGGAATGTAGCTATTAGCGATTAGCTTTTAGCTCTTAGCTTTGCTGTTGCGGAATTGATGGTAGCGGCGGGCGCGAGCGGTACTCGCTAAAGGCTAATAGCTAAGAGCTAATAGCTGTTTTTGAGGATTTTGAATGTTTGAGCAGGTAGCAATCGCAGTCCAGAACGAAGAAGGCTTTAAGAAGCTTCACGTGCTGATCGATTCGGCGTTCGACTCCAGCCAGGTTGAGGTTTTTCTCAATCGGGTAAAGCGGGCCAAATTGAGGGTTCGCGACTACGAAACGATTCTGGAGCGAGGGCTGCTGGGCAAGGAAGCGCAGACGCTGTATGCGGCACTGCCAGTTTCAGATCAGGGATTGACCCGCGAGCGGTATCTGCGGCTGGTTGAGAAAGTGCCGGTGGATCTGCGGCAGCGGTATTTGAAGGCGTACGCGTACTACTGAGAACGACAGCTTCTAGCCGCTAGCTTCTAGCTACTAGCTTCGATAGTGGGAGAGTAAACGGTTGAGGCGGGCGTTGGCAGGACGAAGCTAGTAGCTAGAAGCTAGCGGCTGTTTTTTGGGGGCTGGAGCCGGAACGCCGGCGCCCCGAGATGCAACGGGCATTACCAGCAACGAGAGGGAAGCGAAGATGGCGAAGGAAAAATTTGATCGTTCGAAGCCGCACGTGAACGTTGGGACGATCGGACACATCGATCACGGCAAGACGACGTTGACGGCGGCAATCACCAAGGTTCTGCAGAAGCACAACCCGAAGAATACGTTTCGTTCGTTCGACTCGATCGACAACGCGCCTGAAGAGCGGGAACGCGGCATTACGATCGCGACGGCGCACGTTGAGTACGAGACGGCCAACCGGCACTATGCGCACGTTGACTGCCCCGGCCACGCCGACTACATCAAGAACATGATTACCGGCGCGGCGCAGATGGATGGCGCGATTCTGGTTGTCGCGGCGACCGACGGCCCCATGCCGCAGACCAAGGAACACGTGCTGCTGGCCCGCCAGGTGGGCGTGCCCTGCATCGTGGTGTTCCTCAACAAGTGCGACGCGGTTGAAGACGAAGAGCTGACGGATCTCGTGGAAATGGAAGTTCGCGAGCTCTTGTCGAAGTACCAGTTCCCGGGCGACGACGTGCCGGTAATTCGCGGCTCGGCGCTGGGCGCGCTGAACGGCGAAGCCAAGTGGGAAGCCAAGATCGACGAGCTGATGGACGCGGTGGACAAGTACGTTCCGCGTCCTGACCGCGCAATCGACCTGCCCTTCCTGATGCCGATCGAAGACATCTTCTCGATCTCGGGCCGTGGAACGGTAGTTACGGGCCGCATCGAGCGTGGCAAGGTGAAGGTTGGCGAGAACGTCGAGATCGTGGGCTTCCGCGAGACACGCACGACGGTCTGCACGGGCGTTGAAATGTTCAAGAAGCAGCTCGATGAAGGTCTGGCTGGCGATAACGCGGGCATCCTGCTGCGCGGCACGCCGAAAGAAGACGTGGAGCGCGGAATGGTGCTGGCCAAGCCGGGATCGATTACGCCGCACACGACCTTCAAGAGCTCGGTGTACGTGCTGTCGAAGGAAGAGGGTGGCCGTCATACGCCGTTCTTCAAGGGCTATCGTCCGCAGTTCTACTTCCGGACCACAGATGTAACCGGAGTGGCGGAGTTGCCGGAGGGCGTGGAGATGGTGATGCCGGGCGACAACGTTGAGCTGACGATTGAGTTGATTACGCCGGTGGCCATGGAAAAGGGACTGCGCTTTGCGATTCGCGAGGGCGGACGCACAGTGGGCGCGGGCGCGATCTCGGAGATTATCAAGTAAGTGAACGAGTGAAGCGAGTGAAGAGGGTGAAAGAGTGAAAAGAGCGAAGACGCGGCAAGCTGGCAATTCACTCATTCACTAATTCACTTCTTCACTGCTGACCGAAGGGAAGCAAATGGTAGGACAGAGAATTCGAATCCGGTTGAAGGCGTACGACTATCGCGTGCTCGACACGTCGACGGGCGAGATTGTGGATACGGCCAAGCGCACCGGCGCAACGGTTGCGGGGCCCATTCCGCTGCCGACGATCAAGAACAAGTATTGCGTGCTGCGTTCGCCGCACGTGGACAAGAAGTCGCGCGAGGAGTTCGAGATTCGCACACACAAGCGGCTGATCGACATCCTCGAGCCGACGCAGCAGACGGTAGACGCGCTGATGAAGCTCGACCTGCCGGCAGGCGTGGACGTCGAGATCAAGGCGTTCGAAAAGTAGCGAAGCTACTTTTTAAGCTCTCAGCCGTCAGCTTTCAGCTCTCAGCTTCATTGAGGTGGAACGGGCGAAAGAGATCAAGCGAAGTTTGGAACACGGTGAGTTGAAATTCTGCGAGATGGCAGGAACAGGCTGATAGCTGAAAGCTCACAAACAGTTCCGGCAGTGCGGTGAATTCAACATCGCATGATGAGGTGAGGAAGATATGGCAGTTACAGGGATTCTGGGCAAGAAGATCGGAATGACGCAGGTGTTTGACGAGAAGGGCGACGTGCACCCGATTACGGTGTTGCAGGCCGGCCCCTGCGTGATAACGCAGTTGAAGACGGCAGCCAGAGATGGATACGACGCGGCGCAGATTGGCCTGGTTGAATTCGTGAAGAGTTCGAGCATGACCAAGCCGCAGACTGGCCACCTGGCAAAGTGCGAGGCTCCTCCGGTGAAGCTCATCAAGGAAGTAACCATTGAAGCTGCCACTGAAGGCTCCGAAGAGACCAAGGCGGGCGATCGCGTGCTGGTGGATATCTTCACCGATTCGAAGTTCGTTGACGTTATCGGCACTTCGAAGGGGCGCGGATTCGCGGGCGTGGTAAAGCGGCACAAGTTCGGCGGCGGTCCCAAGTCGCACGGCCACATGTTCCAGGTGCAGGGTTCGATTGGCGCCTCGAGCTTTCCGTCGCGCGTGTTTCCTGGGCAGAGGATGCCGGGCCACATGGGGACGGATCAAGTTACTGTCCGCAATCTGCGCATTCGCGGCATCGATCTCGACGAGAACCTGTTGATGGTTGAAGGAGCGGTGCCGGGACCGCGCGAAGGATATGTACTGATTTCGAAGGCCAAGACACCACCGCGCGAGCGGCGTGGATTTGCCGGCTCGACCACGGTCGATCCGCTGAAGGCTTCGAAGAAGGCGCAAGGAAAGCGCAAATAGGACTGGCCGTCCAGGCAAAGGCCGCCCGACGGCGGCACCAAGTTTGATAGCCGGTAAGCAAGGTTGCCGGCAGAAGAAGAATGACGATGGCAAACGTAGACGTAGTAAATCTGAACGGTGAAAAGGTGGGCTCGGTTGAGCTGGCCGACGCAGTGTTTGCGCCGGAGCAGGTGAATGAGGCTCTGCTATGGGAGGCGGTGAAGCACTACCGCGCCTCGCTGCGCCAGGGCACGCACGCCACCAAGAACCGCAAGCTGGTTGCCGGATCGGGCAAGAAGCTGTGGAAGCAAAAGGGTACCGGCCGGGCACGCGTTGGCTCGGTGCGTTCGCCGCTGTGGCGGCATGGCGGCACGGTACACGGACCTCAGCCACGCAGCTATGACTATGCGTTCCCGCGCAAGAAGTTGCTGGGCGCGTTGCGCGCGGCGCTGGCTTCGAAGCTGGCCGACGGCAAGCTCACCGTGGTGGACTCGCTCGAGATCAAGGAAGGCAAGACCAAGCTCTACTTCAACGCGCTGGGCAAGCTGGGTGTGACCCGCACGGCTCTCATTGTTGAGAACGGCAAGACGCTTTCGCAGGGGTTGATCCAGGGCGCACGCAACCTCGAGGGTGTTGAGTTGGTGCTGAACAACGAGGTTCACCCCTACGATCTGCTGCGCTACGAGCGGGCAATCTTTTCGAAGTCGGCCATTGAGCAGCTTACCGAGGCGCTGGTGAAGTCGGCCTCGAAGCGCAGGGTTCATGAGAAGGAGGCAGCGTAATGCCTACCACATATACAACGATTCGCCGCCCGCTGATTACTGAAAAGGGGCTGAACAAGAAGGAAACCGAAGAAACGCTGGTGTTCGACGTTGCTCCCGAAGCGACCAAGACCGAAGTGAAGCAGGCCGTTGAGGCGCTGTTCAAAGTGAAGGTGGCAGCGGTTCGCACTTCGAACGTGCTGGGCAAGGAACGCCGCCGCGGAAAGTACACGGGTTTCAAGCCGGATTGGAAGAAGGCGTACGTTCGCCTCAAGCCCGGGCAGAAACTGCCCGAGTACGTGAGCAATCTGTAAGTGCAGTGAAGCTGTGAAGAAGTGAACTGCTCGCCGCGGAAGTAATGAATATCGGAGCTCGAAATACTGAATGGCTCCGGAGAAGTGAAGAGAGTGAAGGAGTGAAAGCTCCGGCACTTCAGGAAAAAAGACGATGGCAATCAAGACATACAGACCGATAACGCCGACGCTCAGGTTTCAGACCTCGCTGACCACTGAGGATATAACCTCGTCGACGCCGCACAAGCCGCTGCTGACGACGCGCAAGCGTACGGGCGGGCGCCGCAACTCGGGCGACCTGACAATGCGTCATCAGGGTGGTGGGCACAAGCAGAAGATCCGCCTGATCGATTTCAAGCGTGAGAAGTATGGCGTGCCCGGCAAGGTGGCGACGATCGAGTACGACCCCAACCGGTCAGCTCGTATAGCTTTGGTGCACTACGCCGATGGTGAGAAGCGCTACATTCTTCAGCCGGTGGGCCTGAAGGTTGGCGCGACGGTAAGCTCTGGCCCCGAGGCCGACATTCTGATTGGCAACGCACTGCCGCTCAAGAACATTCCCGCCGGCACGACGGTGCACGCGATTGAGCTGAAGCCGGGCAAGGGCGCGCAAATGGCTCGTTCGGCGGGCGCGCAGGCGCAGTTGGTGGCCAAGGAAGGCGAATATGCGCTGCTCAAGCTGCCCTCTGGCGAAACCCGCCGGGTGCTGACCGAGTGCATGGCGACCATCGGGCAGGTGGGCAATACCGATCACGAGAACATCTCGATCGGCAAGGCCGGCCGCAAGCGCTGGATGGGCATCAGGCCGACCAACCGTGGCGTGACCATGAATCCTGTGGATCACCCGCACGGCGGCGGCGAAGGCAAAACCTCTGGCGGACGTCACCCGGTGACGCCGTGGGGCCAGCCAACGCGTGGTTACAAGACGCGCAACAATAAGCGGACCGATACGTACATTGTGTCGCGGCGCGCGAAGTAGTAAAGGCAGCTTTCAGCTATCAGCTTTCAGCTCTTAGCTGGACGGAAGCCCGGAAAAATTGAGGCGAAAGCCAAGGCAGATAGCTTGAGTAAGAACAAGCCGAAGGCTGAAAGCTGAGAGCTAGGAGCTAAGAGTTTATGGCACGTTCGACTAAGAAGGGTCCGTTTGTGGATGCGCACCTGAGCGTGAAGATTGAGGCGCTCAACCGGGCCAACGACAAGAAGGTTGTGAAGAGCTGGTCGCGGCGCTCGACGATCTTTCCCGAGTTTGTTGGTCACACGATCGCGGTGCACAACGGCAAGAAGTTTGTTCCGGTGTATGTAACCGAGAACATGGTGGGTCACAAACTGGGTGAGTTTTCGCCGACGCGCACGTTCAAGGGTCATACCGGTGGCTCCAAGGCGGCAGAAACTTCCGCGAAGCCGGCGCCGGCGCGGTAAAGGCAGCCAGTAGCCAGTAGCCAATAGCGAGTAGGGCGAGGGCTAGGGCGAGCGGAATTTGAAACGCGGCGGGTACGAAGGCCGTGGGCAGCAAGAGAAGAGCTGGCAGCTAGAAGCTAGTAGCTGCATTTCGAGGAACGGATTATGGCAGTCGCAATAAAAGAGTACCGGGCCGAAGCAAGGTTTCAGCGCGTTTCGCCGCAGAAGGCGCGGCTGGTGCTGGACCTGATCAAGGGGCTCAACGTTGAACAGGCGTTGAACACGGCAGCGTTCACCAAGAAGCGGATCGCTCCGGTGATTCACAAGCTGCTTACGTCGGCGGTCGACAACGCCAAGTACGTGTCCGGCGAAGAAGGCATTGACCTGGACGTTGACAATCTCTACGTCAAGACGGCTCTGGCCAACGATGGGCCGCGTATGAAACGTGTCCGCCCGGCGCCGCAAGGCCGTGCCAACCGTTATCAGCGCAGGCTGACGCACATTGTGTTGTCGGTGGCGGAGCGTGAGTCAAGCGTAAGGTCGAACTTAGTCACCAAGGTTGAAGAACCGGTTGCGGAGCCGAAGGCGGCACCTGCAGCAAAGAAGAAGACCGCCGCCAAAAAGGCACCGGCCGCGAAAAAGCCGGCCACCAAGAAGGCCGCCAAGTAGGCCTGGAGAGTTTGAGGTAACAGCATGGGACAGAAAGTCCATCCTTACGGATTCCGGTTGGGAGTTAACAAGCCCTGGCGCTCACGTTGGTTCAGCGAGCGGGAGTACGACAAGCTTCTTGTCGAGGACGTGAAGCTGAAGAAGGAACTGCGTGAGAAGCTGAAGGCTGCCGGCGTGAGCTCGGTTGAGATCGAGCGCCCAGGCAACAAGCTGCGCTTTCTGATCCGCACCGCGCGTCCGGGCATCGTGATCGGCCGCAAGGGCGCCGAGATCGAAAAGCTCAAGACGGAGCTGGGCAAGCGCACCAACCGCGATGTGTTCATCGACATCATCGAGGTGAACAAGCCGGAACTCGATGCGCAACTGGTGAGCGAAAACATTGCGCTGCAACTCGAGAAGCGTGTGAGCTTCCGCCGGGCGATGCGCAAGAGTGTGGATTCGGCGCTGCGTTTCGGCTGCAAGGGAATCAAGGTGCGCGTATCGGGCCGATTGAACGGCAACGAGATCGCGCGCTCGGAGTGGTATCTGCAGGGGCGTTTGCCGCTTCATACGCTGCGCGCCGATATCGACTATGGGTTCACCGAGGCCCACACGACGTATGGCGTGATCGGCGTGAAGACCTGGATCTATCGCGGCGATATTTACGAGCAGAAGCGCCGCCAGACGCCGGCGGCAACAGGCTCGGGAGTGTTTTAGAAACAGGGAACAGGGAACAGGGATCAGGGAACAGAAAAACCCCCGATCGTTGAACCCGGCAGAGATGATCTGCAAGATTGCGGTATGCGCCTGGGAAGCGGGCGGGAGTGAGGATCTGAAACTGATCCCTGTTCCCTGATCCCTGATCCCTGGTTTCGAGGGTTTTCGTTATGTTGATGCCAAAGAAGGTGAAGTTTCGGAAGCAGCAGAAGGGCAAGCGGCGCGGTAAGGCGTGGCGCGGTTCGACGCTGTCGTTCGGCGAGTACGGGCTGAAGGTGATGGAGTGCGGTTACATTACTGACCGCCAAATCGAGGCCAGCCGTATCGCCATGACGCGATTTATCAAGCGCGGCGGCAAGATCTGGCTGCGGCTGTTCCCGGACAAGCCGATCACCAAGAAGCCGGCCGAAGTTCGAATGGGATCGGGCAAGGGTGCGCTGGACCATTGGGTAGCCGTGGTGCGGCCGGGCAAGATTCTGTTTGAGATGGAGGGCGTTGCGCCCGACGTTGCGGCAGAAGCAATGCGCCTGGCTTCGCACAAGCTGCCGTTAAGGACCAAGTTTGTGCAACGGCCCGGAGCGGAAAAGGTCGCGGCCAAGGCCGAAGCAGAGTAAGGAAAAGCAGCTACTAGCTGCTAGCTTCTAGCTCCTAGCTCTTCGTGATGAATCGAAGAGCCCTGCGACAGCAGGATGTGGCTAGAAGCTAAAAGCTAGAAGCTAGGAGCTGAGTAAAGATGGAACTCCAGAAAATTCGCAATTTGAGCAACGAAGAGCTCGCGCACCAGCAGAAGACGACTGCGGAGCAGCTTTTCAGGCTGCGCTTCCAGGTGGCCCTTGGCCAGAATGACGGCGTGAAAAAGATCCGCCTGCTTCGCAGGGAGATTGCGCAGATCAAGACCGTAGCCCGGGAACGTGAACTGGGCATCCGCGGCGAGTCGAACGACGCAGCGCCGGCGGAAACCAAGAAGGGAGCCCGTTAAATGACGGCTACCAATGAAGCAACAACGCAGGCGCCCAACGCGGCGCGGCGCAATGAGAAGGTCGGGCAGGTGGTTTCGACCAAGATGCAGAAGACCATTGTGGTTGCGGTCGAGATGCGCAAGGCCCACCCCAAGTACAAGAGGATCGTGCGTTCAACCAAGAAGTTCTACGCGCACGACGAGCAGAGCTCGGCCCGTATGGGCGACGTTGTTCGGATTCGCGAGACGCGGCCGCTCAGCAAGCTGAAGCGGTGGTCGCTCGAAGAAATTGTGCGGCGCTCGTCGCTCGCACAGATTGAAGACACGGCCCACGAGCCCGCTAACTAGCCCCGTCGAGAGGAGAACAAGTCATGGCAGTGCAAATGAGAACCATGCTCGCGGTGGCCGATAACTCCGGCGCGCGCAAGTTGCAGGTGATTCTGCCCCTTGGCGGCAGCCTCGGGGCGAAAGCCGGCCTGGGCGACGTTGTGACCGCGGCGGTGAAGGAAGCTTCGCCCGACGGCACCGTGAAGAAGGGCAAGGTTGTGAAGGCAGTGATTGTGCGTACGCGCAAGGAGCACCGCCGTCGCGACGGAACCTACATTCGTTTCGATGAGAACGCGGCCGTGGTGATAGGCGACGATCACGAGCCGGTGGGAACACGCGTATTCGGGCCCGTTGCCCGCGAACTGCGCGAGAAGAAGTTTTTGAAGATTGTGTCGCTGGCGCCGGAAGTGGTTTAGAGCAGCTTTCAGCTTCTAGCCTCTAGCTTCCAGCTATTTGTGCTTGAGCGATGACAGCGGCGGGAGCGAAATGAAGCTAGGAGCTAGCGGCTAGAAGCTAGCAGCTGTTTTTGGAGAGAAAATGCCGAGTTTGAGTATTCATCGCAACGATACGGTCAAGGTGCTCACGGGCGCAGACCGAGGCAAGTCTGGACGGGTGCTGCGCGTGTTTCCCGACAAGGGTACCGTGCTGGTGGAGCATGTGCGCATTGTAAAGAAGACGGTTTCGTCGAAGACCGGGCAGCGCACCAAGGGCGGAATCGCGGAACATGAGTCGCCGATCAATGTGTCGAACGTGGTGTTGATCTGCCCCAATTGCGGGCCGGCGCGCGTGGGCCACAAAGCCGCCGGCGAGACGCGGTTGCGGATTTGCAAGAAGTGCGGGCAGGAATTGCCCACGAAGAAGTAGAGAAGCAGCTTCTAGCCACTAGCTTCTAGCTCCTAGCTTGTTTTGCTGGAGCCCAAGGCTGAGGCAGTAGCGAAATGAGGCTAGAGGCTAGCAGCTAGCAGCTGAATTGAGTCCCTTCCGAAACGGTAAACGGGCCGCGAGGTCCAATCCGAGACCGGAAGAAAGAGAGCAGAGAGATGGCGGCAAGACTGAGAGAGAAATACGACAAGGAAATCAAGCAGGCGCTTCAGAAGGAGCTTGGAATCGAGAACTCCATGGCGGTGCCTAAGCTTGAGAAGATCGTGATCAACATGGGTCTGGGCGAGGCCACGCAGAATACCAAACTGCTTGACCCGCTGGTAGGCGATCTGACGCAGATCGTCGGCCAGAAGCCGGTGATGACCAAAGCCAAGAAATCGATTGCGGCCTTCAAGGTTCGCGCGGGCATGTCCATCGGCGCCATGGTGACGCTGCGTTCTGACAAGGCCTACGAGTTTCTCGATCGCCTGATATCGATTGCGCTACCCCGCGTGAGAGACTTCCGCGGCGTGTCGACAAAGAGTTTTGACGGGCGCGGCAACTACACGCTGGGTCTGCGCGATCAGCTGATCTTTCCGGAGATCGATTACTCCAAGGTGGAGAAGCTGAAGGGTATGAACATCACCATCGTGACCACAGCCAAGGACGATAACGGAGCGCGAGCACTGCTGAAGCACTTCGGAATGCCCTTCCGGCAAGGGGCGTAAGGACAGCTTTTAGCTCTTAGCTATTAGCTCTTAGCTTCGGCGGCGATTGATTCAACCTCCGAGGCGAAAACAAAAGTTCGGCGCTTGTTCGGTACGGAACAAGCTAATAGCTAATAGCTAAAGGCTAATAGCTGCTTTGAGGGGTTTATGGCAACAACTGCAAAGAGAGTGAAAGACGCGCGCAAGCCCAAGTTCAGCAGCCGCAAGCACAATCGCTGCCAGCTGTGCGGACGGCCGCGCGGGTTTCTGCGTAAGTTCGGCGTCTGCCGCCTTTGCTTCAGGGCTCTGGCACTGAAGGGCGAGATTCCGGGCGTAGTCAAGTCGAGCTGGTAGCAATACAGGGGGCAGGTCTCAGATTTCAGGGTTCAGTTGAAGCGGCGACAAACAGCGCGATCAACTGACACCTGAAACCTGGCACCTGAACCCTTCAACAACCCATTCCCGCAGGTTTCCGCCTCGGCGGACGAACGGGGAATGAAGGAGATGGAATGAGTCTGACCGACCCAGTAGCAGATTTTCTGGCGCGGATCCGGAATGCGATCCGGGCGCGTCATCAGAAGCTGGATGTGCCAGCTTCGAAATTGAAGGCCGAGATTGCCCGCATTCTCAAGGAAGAGGGCTATATCTCGAACTACAAGGTTCAGGACGAGGAAGGCAAGCTGGTGCTGCGCGTGTACTTGAAGTACGGCGGAACCGACGCGGCTATTCGCGACCTGGCGCGGGTTTCGCGTCCCGGCTGCCGAGTGTACGTGGGCCGCGACGAGATCAAGCGTGTGCAGGGTGGCCTTGGCATCTCGATTTTGACCACGCCCAAAGGCGTGATGACCGGCCGTCAGGCCCGCCGTGAAGGCGTGGGTGGCGAGCTGTTGTGCGAAGTGTGGTAGAGACAGCTATTAGCCACTAGCTTCTAGCTACCAGCTCCTTTGTTCTGAGTTGATGGAGCATGGGTAAGCAGGAACGAGCTAGAGGCTAGGAGCTAGCAGCTGCTTGACAGGGCTGCAGTGGAACGCGGGGCTTACTGCCTTTCGGGACTCGCAAGCCAATAAGGATTTTGAAGTATGTCGCGTATTGGAAAGAAACCGATTCCGCTCCCTACTGGAGTGAAGTACAAGGTCGACGGAAACACTGTTCTGGTTGAGGGCCCCAAAGGCAAAGTCACCGCTATGGTTGCCGACGGCATCACCCTGAAGACCGTTGACGGTCATCTGCAACTTGAGCGCTCAGGTGACGACAAGGCTGCCGTCCACGGGCTCACTCGCGCGCTGGTGTCGAACGCGGTTGAGGGCGTGACCAAGGGCTGGACCAAGGAACTGGACATCGTCGGCATTGGATACCGCGCCGAGTTAAAGGGCAAGAACACAGTGGTGTTTACGCTGGGCTACTCACACCAGATCGAGTTTCCGCTGCCCACCGGTATCGAGGCTACTGTCGATCCCAAGCAGACGCACCTGACCATTACCGGCATCGACCGGCAGAAGGTGGGACAGGTGGCGGCCGACATGCGCGAGTTACGTAAGCCCGATCCATACAAGAACAAGGGCGTGCGCTATTCGAACGAGAAACTTAAGAAGAAGGCCGGCAAGACCGGAGCGAAGTAAAGACAGCTTCTAGTTTTTAGCCTCTAGCTTCTAGCTTTTTCTTGCTGGAACGAGGGCTGAGGCAGTAGCGAAATGGAGCTAGAGGCTAGCAGCTAGAAGCTAGTGGCTGAATTTGAATCCGAACGGCGCCGCGGGGCGGCTCCGCTGATAGGAAAGTGAGAACAAAATGATCAAGAGGAACGAAATCCGCCAGCGCATTCATACGCGCATCCGCGAGAAGCTTTCAGGAACAACCGAGCGGCCGCGGCTGAACGTTTACCGTTCGTTGAACCATATTTATGCGCAGGTAATCGACGATCAAAAGGGCGAGACGCTGGTTGAGGCCTCGTCAATCAAGTTGAAGACCGGCGGCAACGTGACGGCGGCAAAGGAAATCGGCAAGGCCGTGGCTGAGAAGGCTGTAGCCAAGGGCATCAAGAAGGTGGTCTTCGATCGCGGCGGCTTCCTGTATCACGGCCGCATCAAGGCCCTGGCCGATGCCGCGCGCGAAGCGGGGCTCGAGTTTTAGAGGCAGCTATTAGCTTTTAGCCGTTAGCTATTAGCTTCATAATGCGAAGTTGATGGCGCTCAATTCGGCCGGAAACAGCTAAGAGCTAAAAGCTAACAGCTAAAGGCTCAGAGAAGAGAAAAAAGCAATGACGATATTGAAGAAGAAACTCGATGCCAACCAGTACAACCTGAAGGATCAGGTAGTGGCGATCAACCGCGTGACCAAAGTGGTGAAGGGCGGCAAGAATATGTCGTTCGCCGCGCTTGTGGTTGTGGGCGACGCTGCTTCGGGCGTAGTGGGCTACGGATCGGGCAAGGCGAAAGAGGTTCCCCAGGCCATTCGCAAGGGAATCGAGAGTGCCAAAAAGAATCTGGTGAGGGTGAATCTAACACAGACCACGATTCCGCATCAGGTGCTGGGCCGTTTCGGCTCGGGCCAGGTGCTGCTTAAGCCGGCGCCTGAAGGCACCGGCGTGATTGCCGGCGGCGCGGTGCGTGCGGTAATGACTTCTGTTGGCGTGCAAAACGTGCTCACCAAGAGTCTCGGGTCGCCCAACCCGCACAACGTGATCAAGGCCACGTTCGATGCTCTGGTCCAGTTGCGCGACCGTGGCGAAGTGGCCACAATGCGCGGCAAGACCTTGGAGGAGATGTAAGCCATGGCGGAAACCAAAACCAAGACCAGTACTGCGACCAAAACCAAGGCCAAGAAAAAGGCGCCGGACAAAATCCGGTTCATTCGCATTCAGTACTACCGCTCTGCCATCGCCACGCCCACCAAGCACAAGCTGGTGGTGAAGGGGCTTGGCTTTACGCGCCTTAACCAGATCGTTGAGCGCGTGGATAACGACTCGGTGCGGGGTATGGTCAAGGCCATTCCGCATCTGGTGAGAATCGTGGATCGTGAGTCGTGAACCGTGAGTCGTGAAGAGCCGGCCAAGTGCCGGTAACGAAACACGAACCACGAAGCACGGATCACGAACCACGAAATTAACGCGAGTCGCGAGCACTCCAATGCTCGTGGCGCTATAGCGAGGAAAACATGGCAAAGAATCTTTCAAATTTGCGCGCGCCCCGGAAAGCTAACACCGGGCGCAAGCGCGTGGGCCGGGGCATGGGATCCGGCATGGGCAAAACCTCCACACGCGGCCACAAGG
>Ga0265338_10006098_pt1 | contig 15476 bp, 13 predicted proteins | sample 42126metaG_FD_193579 | JGI IMG/M metagenome (GOLD analysis project Ga0265338, IMG submission 193579) | Rhizosphere microbial communities from Carex aquatilis grown in University of Washington, Seatle, WA, United States - 4-21-26 metaG | ecosystem: Host-associated > Plants > Roots > Rhizosphere... | reverse complement strand
GCCGCGGAATTCACAGGGGATTCCGGGAGCTGAGACTCAGCCGCCGCCGCTGACGATGCGTACCGTCGCACCGTCGGCGAGTGAATCGAGCGGATTGAGGATCACGCGATCCCCTGCGCCGACGCCACTGAGGACCTCGACCTCGCTGCCGAAATCACGCCCGAGACTGACCTGGTGCAGGTGCACGTGGTTCTGCGCATCGACGGTCGCGACCTGCAGTCCCTCGCTGCCCTGGCCGCGGAAAATCAGGGTATTGGAAGGCAGGCGCCAGCGTTCGATGCTGGCCGGCAATGGCAGGTGCACGTCCGCGAACGCCCCGGGCAACAGCTCGCCGCTGGCATTGTCCGCGTCGAGCTCCGTCAGCAGCGTGCGCGAGCCGGTATCGATCGCGCGCGCCGTGCTGACGACGCGGGCCGGAAAGCGCCGATTGGGATGCTCGACCACGCCGAGCTCGGCCATCAGCCCGGGTACCATCGCCGGCGCATAGCTCTGCGGAACGTTTACGTAGATGCGCAGCCGCCGCGTGGCAGTCAGGTGGAACAGCTCCTCGCCGCTGTTCATGCCGGCGTTGACCAATGAGCCGACATCGATGCGGCGCGCCGTCACCACGCCATCAAATGGCGCGGTGATCCGGTTGAAGCGCTCGAGCTGCTCGAGACGCGAGAGGTTCTGCCTGGCGGAGTCGGCCTGCGCCTTCCTGGCATCAGCATCGCCCTGCGCATTGTCCACGTCCTGCTGCGCCACCAGGCCCGACTTGCGCAGCGTCTGGTAGCGCCCGGCAGTGAGCTGTGCGAGCCGGTTGTTCGCCTCCGCCGTGGCGAGGTCCGCCTGCGCCTGGCGGTACTGGGCGTCGACCTCGGGCGTTTCGATCTCCGCCAGCAGCTCACCGGCTCGCACCGATTTGCCGATATCCGCGTACCAGTGGCGTACGTAGCCACTGCTGCGCGCGTAGATCGGTGCATCGGTAAAGGCCTGCACGGTGCCCGGCAGGACCAGCTCGTCAGCGCTGGAGCTGTGGCTCGGCGCCGTCACCGCGACGGTCGGAATGGAAGACTGCTCGGCGCTCTGCGCCAGCGCCGCGCGTGCTTGCAGGCGGGAGAAAATGCCCCAGGCCGCCACCATGCAACCGGCGATCGCCACGTACAGCGCGAAGCGCAGCAGGCGCCGCAGCGGGATGGCGCGCGCATCGTCCGGGGGCGGTACCATGCCGTTCATCGGTGTTCCGAAAAGCGCTCGTGGACCACCGTGAACACGACCGGCACGAACAGCAGAGTCGCAAAGGTCGCGAACATCAGGCCGCCGATCACGGCGCGCCCGAGGGGCGCATTCTGCTCGCCGCCCTCGCCGAGCCCGAGCGACATCGGCAGCATGCCGATCACCATCGCCAGCGCGGTCATCAGCACCGGTCGGAAGCGCACGAAACCGGCCTCCACCGCGGCGGCGGCGGCCGACAGCCCGGCTTCCATGCGCTCGCGCGCGAAGCTCACCACCAGAATGCTGTTGGCCGTCGCGACGCCGAGGCACATGATCGCGCCGATCAGCGCCGGCACGCTCACCGTGGTATGCGTCATGAACAGCATCCAGACCATGCCCGCGAGTGCCGCCGGCAGCGCCGTGATGATGATCAGTGGATCGAGCCAACTCTGGAAATTGACGACGATCAGCAGGTAGATCAGCAGCACGGCTCCCATCATACCGTAGGCGAGCCCGTCGAAAGACGAACGCATGGTCTCGATCTGCCCGCGCACGCGCAGCTCGCTGCCGCGCGGCAGATCGTGGCGCGCCGCGTCGGTGATCTCGCCGATCGCACTGGCTACCGTGCCGAGATCCGTTCCATCCACGGAACCGTAGATATCGATCACCGGCAGCGCGTTGTAGTGGCTGACCACGGCTGCACTGACGGAGCGGCTGATGGTCGCGACATTGGCCAGCAGCTGCGCGTCCCCGCCATTGCCGGAAGTGATCGGAGTGGCCGCGAGATCCTGCAGCGAAGCCATTCGATACTGCGGCGCCTGAGTCGCGACGATGTACTGCACGCCATTCCTGGGGTCGACCCAGTAGCTCGGCGCGGTCTGCTGATTTCCGACCAGGGAAATCAGCACGTCATTGGCGACGTTCTGTTGCGTGAGTCCCAGCTGCGCCGCATTGGTGCGGTCCACGGTGACATTCAGGGCCGGATAGTCGAACGACTGCTGCACGCGCAGATCGACCGCACCGGGGATGCGCTGCAGTTTCGCGAGCAACGCGTTGGCGACGCGGCGGTTGCCCGCCACGTTGCTGCCGACCACCTGTACGTCCAGCGGCGCGGGCAGGCCGAAATTCAGGATCTGGCTCACGATGTCGGAAGGCAGGAACGCGAAGGTCACGGACGGGAATTGCTCATGCAGCCGGGTGCGCAGTTCCCGCACGTAGCCGGCTGTCGGACGACGATGCCCGCTGCGCAGCGCCAGCATGATATCGGCGTCGCCCGAGCCAACCGGGGCCGAGGTGCTGTAGGCGAGATTGATACCGCTGTAGGGCACACCGATGTTGTCGACCAGGCTGTCGAGTTCGTCTTCCGGCACGGTGCGACGGATCAGCGCCTCCACGCCATCGCACAGCGCCGCGGTCTGCTCGATACGCGTGCCGCTGGGCGCGCGCACGTGCAGTCGCACCTGGCCGGCGTCCACCGACGGGAAGAAATCGCGCCCGAGCCAGGGCAGCAGCAGGAACGCGGTGGCGCCGAGCACCATGAAAGCGAGCGTGAACGCGCCCCTATGGTGCATGGCGGTCCCCAGCAGCCCGTGGTAACCCTCACGGAACGCGGCGAAGCCGTGCTCGAAGCCGCGCTGCCAGCGCACCAGCGGATTGGCGCTGCGGACGGCGTCGGGCCGCGGTGCGTGCTTGCGCAGCCAGTACATCGCAAGCGTCGGCACGAGTGTCCGCGACAGCAAATAGGAGGCGAGCATCGCGAACACGACGGCCTCGGCCAGGGGCACGAACAGGAAGCGCGACACTCCGGTCAGCAGGAACATCGGGATGAACACGATGCAGATGCACAGCGTCGAAACCAGTGCCGGCACGGCGATCTGGTGCGCGCCGTCCAGGATCGCGGCCTCGACCTCCTTGCCCTGGTCGAGGTGCCAGTTGATGTTCTCGATGGCGACCGTCGCGTCGTCGACCAGGATTCCGACCGCCAGCGCGAGTCCCCCGAGGGTCATGATGTTGATGGTCTCGCCGATCGCCGACAGGCAGATGATCGAGGCCAGCACTGACAGCGGTATCGAGATCGTGATGATCAGCGTGCTGCGCCAGGACCCGAGGAACAGCAGGATCGCCAGTCCCGTCAGTGCCGCGGCCACCACGCCCTCCCGGACCACGCCGTCGACCGCCGCACGCACGAACAGCGACTGGTCCCCGGTAGTCGTGATCTTCAGGTCCGCCGGCAGGCGAGCCTGCAGCACCGGCAGCTGGCGCTTGATCTGCTCGATGATCTCCAGCGTCGAGGCACTCCCGGTCTTGAGCACCGTCATCAGCACGGAGTGCCTGCCGTTGACGCGTACCAGGTTGGTCTGCGGGCTCGATCCGTCCCGGACGTTGGCGACATCGCGAACGTAGACGAGCTTGCCGTTGGCGTAGCGGATCGGAACGTTGTTGAGATCCGCGACCGCCAGCGGGCTCGAGTTGAGCCTGACGTTGTACTCGATGTTGCCGATCTTCTCGGTTCCGGAAGGAATGATCAGGTTCTGATTGCCGATGGCGGCGCTCACATCGCCCGCCGACAGACCAGTGGCGCGCAGCGCATCGGGGTTCAGATCCACCTGCACCTGGCGCTGCTTGCCCCCATACGGAAAGGGCATCGCCGCGCCGCGAACATTGGCCAGACCCGGGCGCACCGAATTGTTCGCGAAGTCGAACAGCTGCGACTCCGACAGACTCGGACTCTGGACGGCCAACTGCAGGATCGGCACCGTGGAGGCGTTGTAGGCCAGGATGAACGGCGGCTGTGTCCCGAACGGCACCTGGCGCAGCAGAGTCTGCGAAAAGCCGGTGATCTGCGCGAACGACATCGGCTCCCTGACGTTGGGCTGGAAGAAGAACTTGACTACCCCCTGCCCGGTCAGGGATTGCGACTCGGTGTGCTCCAGGTCATTGACTGCGGTCGGCGCCAGCCGCTCCGTGACGCCGACGATGCGGCTCGCCATTTCCTCCGGCGGCAGGCCGACGGAGTTCCAGATTGCGCTGACGATCGGAATGTCGATGTTCGGGAAGATGTCGGTCGGCGTGCGCTGAATCGTGAACGCCCCGAGCAGCACGATCACGAGTGCGAGCACGATGAACGTGTACGGGCGGGTCAGCGCGAGTTTGACGATCCACATCGTTTCGGCGTCACGGCAGGCTGTGCGGGGAACATAAGCCCGGCCGCCAGGAGCGTTCCCGCGGCCGGCACAGCTCCCGGCGAATGGAGAGCGCTAGTATGCCTCAACTGCCCGCCGCGGCGCCGAAGCCGGAGCGGCGGGTGCGGCACAGTGCGCTACCGCACCTGCAGTGCGTTCATTAACGCAACTTAACGCGCGAATGACGGGCAAAGTGGCGGAGAGGGTGGGATTCGAACCCACGTGCCGGTATTACCCGACCATCCGATTTCGAGTCGGCGCCGTTATGACCGCTTCGGTACCTCTCCCCGCGCAGACTGGTATTCTATCGCAGTGGGGATCGTTCAAAGGCCAAACATGAGCCGTGCGCAGCAGCGCGCACTGCACCGTCGCTCACGATGGCGCGGCGGCGCTGCCATCGCGGTCGCAATGCTGCTGGCAGGCTGCAACAAGCCACAGTCGGCGCTGGACCAGATACGTGCCCGCGGCGAGCTGCGGGTCGTCACGGTCAATGCACCGACCACCTACTATCTCGGCGCGCACGGCGGGCTGGGCTTCGAATACCGGCTGGCTGCCGCCTTCGCGACCCAGCTCGGGGTCCGGCTGGCGATGCAGCCCGTGCCCGATGTGGCTGCGATGCGCAGCGCTCTGCGCGATGGGCGGGCGGATCTTGCCGCCGCCCAGATCAGCGCCGACACGCTCTGGCAGCGCTTCGGCCTGGCGACCTCGAGCTACGGCGAGGCGACCCAGCTGGTGGTGCAGGCGCGCGGCAGGCCTCAGCCACGCGACATCACCGGGCTGCGCGGTGCGCGCATCGTGGTTCACGAGGACAGCCCGCAGCAGCAACTGCTGAAAGAGATCCGCAGCAGTGGCATCGAGGGGCTCGCATGGAGCGCGGTCCCGCACGAGCAGGCCGAGCTGCTCGAGTTCGTCAGCGGCGGCGCTGCCGACTATGCGATCGTCGATCAGCACGAGTTCGAGTTCGCGCAGCACCTGTATCCGGATGTCACGGTCGCCTTCGCGCTGCCGGACCCGCGGCCACTGCAGTGGGTGGCGCGCGCCGATGGCCCGGACCTGGTCGCGCTTGCCAATTCGTTCTTCGCCGGCGCGCGTACCAGCGGCCAGATCGCGCGTATCGCGCGCGATGAAGGCGCCGAATCGCGCCAGTTCGACTATTTGGACGCGCTGCGCTTCCAGGCCGACATCAGCTCGCGCCTGCCGGAGCTGCAGGGACTGTTCGAGGAAGCGGCGCTGGCCACCGGGCTGGACTGGCGGCTGCTCGCAGCGGTCGGTTACCAGGAATCGAAGTGGGAGCGCGAGGCGGCTTCCGCCGACGGCGCACAGGGAATCATGATGCTCACGACCGATGCGGCCAGCACCGTCGGGGTAACTGACCGCGCCAATTTGCGCGAGAACATCCTGGGCGGCGCGAAGTACCTGGCGCAGGTCATCGATACGATACCCAAGCGCATCGGCGAACCCGACCGCACCTGGCTCGCGCTCGCGGCCTATAACGTCGGATACGGGCATCTCGAAGATGCACGCGTGCTCGCGCAGCGACGCGGCAGGAACCCTGACGTCTGGGAAGATGTACGCGAGCAGCTGCCCTTGCTGACGCAGGAGCAGTGGTATTCGAGCCTCAAGCGCGGCTACGCCCGCGGCTGGGAACCGGCCCGGTTCGTGGATCAGGTGCGGGAGTATCTCGCGGTGCTTGAGTGGCGCGGCACCGGTACGCTGGCCCGCAATCCCGAATTGCCGACGCACGCGGCAATGCTGACACCGGAGGGCGACGCCGCCCGCCGCCTTGACTAGCCGCTGCGACGGTACGTCTCAGCCGGGCATGCGACGGCGCTCGAAGAAGCCGCGCAGCAGCTGCGAACATTCCGCCGCCATCACCCCTCCGAACACGTCCACCCGGTGATTCAGGCCTTCGAGCCGGAACAGATCGATCAGGCTGCCGGCGGCGCCCGCCCGGGCATCGAACGCACCGAACACGACGCGGCGCACGCGCGCGTGCACCAGCGCGGCAGCGCACATTGCGCACGGCTCGAGCGTCACGTACAGGCACGCTCCCAGCAGTCGATAGTCGCGCAGCACCCGCGCACCAGCGCGCAATGCTTCGATCTCGGCGTGCGCGGTCGGATCGCAGGCAGCGATCGGTCGATTCGCGCCGCTCGCAATGATGCGATCTTCGAGCACCAGCACCGCCCCGACCGGTACCTCTCCGGCCGCGAGTGCGGCCTGCGCGTGCCCGAGCGCGTGGCTCATATACTCGGCATCGCTGGGCATGACCGGCTTCCCTCGGGCAATCGCAGGCCATTAGCTTAAGCTATCGCACCCCTTGAGTTTCCGGTGCTGCGAGGATCTGCATGCCGCGTCTGTTCGAACCGCTGAACCTGGGCCGTCTGCGCCTGCCGAATCGCATTGTGGTTGCGCCCATGTGCCAGTATTCCGCTCGCGACGGCGCGGCCACCGACTGGCATCTGATGCACCTCGGAGCGCTCGCCATCTCCGGCGCCGGTCTGCTGATACTCGAAGCCACTGCGGTCGGCGCCGCCGGGCGCATCACCGCAGCGGACCTGTGTCTGTACGAGGACAGCCACGAAACGGCGCTGGCACGCGTACTGGCCGCGTTGCGCACCTGCTCGCCGATCCCGCTCGCGCTGCAGCTGGCCCATGCCGGCCGCAAGGCATCGACGCGCGTGCCGTGGGAGGGCGGCGCGCAGCTGGCGCCCGATGCGCCCGGAGGCTGGCACGCGCAGGCGCCCTCGGCGTACCCGTTTGCGCCCGGGCAGGCGGCGCCGCTGGCGCTGCAGGAACAGGGCCTGGCGGAGATCCGCGACCAGTTCGCCGCCGCTGCTCGGCGCGCTGCGCGCTGCGGCTTCGACGGCCTCGAGATCCATGCCGCGCACGGCTATCTGCTGCACGAGTTCCTCTCGCCGATCGCGAACCACCGCAGCGATGTCTTTGGTGGCTCGCTCGCCAACAGGATGCGCTTCCCGCTCGAGGTGTTCGATGCCGTGCGCGCCGCGTTTCCGGCCGACAGACCGGTCTGGGTGCGCATCTCGGCGAGCGACTGGATCGCAGGTGGCTGGGACGTCGCCCAGAGCATCGAGTTCGCGCGCGCGCTCGAATCCCATGGCTGCGCCGCCATCCATGTGAGCAGCGGCGGAATTGCCCCGACGCAGTCGATCCCGCTCGGACCCGGCTACCAGGTGCCATTGGCGCGCGAAATCCGTCAGCATTGCTCGCTTCCCATCATCGCCGTGGGCCTGATCACGCAAGCAGCGCAGGCCGAAGGCATTCTCGAGCGCGGTGAGGCCGATGCAATCGCGCTGGCGCGCGCGATGCTCTATGACCCGCGCTGGCCATGGCACGCGGCGGCCGAGCTCGGCGCGCAGGTCAGCGCGCCCAGGCAATATTGGCGCGCCGCGCCGCGCGAGCACGCGCGGCTGTTCCGCGACGCCTCCACGTGAGCGATCCGCCCGCCGCTGCCGCCACGCTGGTCTGGTTTCAGCGCGACCTGCGGCTCGAGGACAACCCTGCGCTGCATGCGGCGTGGGTCCGTGGCCGTCCCGTGCTCCCGGTGTACGTGCTCGAGGACGCAGACGCCGGCGCCTGGAGCCCAGGTGGCGCATCTCGGTGGTGGCTGCACGGCGCGCTGGAGGCCCTCGAGCAGGCGCTGCGGACGCGCGGCTCGCGGCTGATCCTCGGCCGTGGCCCCGCCGGCGCCAGGATCGACGCATGGCTGGCCCACAGTGGCGCTGACGCGGTCTACTGGAATCGCCGCTACGAGCCATGGGCGCGCGAACGCGATGAACGCATCACGGCTGCGCTGCAGCGGCGGGGTATCGAGGTGCGGTGCTTCGATGCCGGCTTGCTGTGCGAACCCGGGTCGCTCCTCACCGGGTCCGGCGCACCCTATCGGGTGTTCACGCCATTCTGGAAGGCTCTGCGCGCGCGAACGCATATCGGGCCCGGACTGCCGGCCCCGCCACGGCTGCCGCCACTGTCCGCGCCGCCGGACGGCGATTCACTGGAGTCGTGGTCGCTGCGACCGCGCAGGCCAGACTGGGCGAGCGGCTTGCGTTCGAACTGGAGGCCCGGTGAAACAGGCGCACAGGCCCGACTGCGCGAGTTCGCCGGCTCCACGCTCGACGGCTACGCGACCACGCGCGACCAGCCTGGCGTCGCGGGCACTTCGAGGCTGTCGCCGCACCTGCATTTCGGCGAGCTCAGTTCCCGGCAGGTCTGGCATGAGATCGAGCGCCATGCCGACCGGCGCGCCGGATCCGGGTGGCCGCCCGGGATTGAACGCTACCTCACGGAACTCGGCTGGCGCGAATTCTCCTATCACCTGCTCTACCACTATCCAAAGCTGCCCGAGGCAGCGCTGCGCCCGGAATTCGCGCGCTTCCCGTGGAACCCTGACGCGGTGGCCACCACCGCCTGGCAGCAGGGTCGCACCGGCTATCCGATCGTCGATGCCGGCATGCGCGAACTGTGGAGCACCGGCTGGATGCACAACCGCGTACGCATGATCGTCGCCTCGTTCCTGGTCAAGGATCTGCTGCAGCACTGGCGGGTGGGCGCGGAATGGTTCTGGGACACGCTGGTCGATGCCGACCTGGCCAGCAACTCCGCCAGCTGGCAGTGGGTTGCCGGCTGCGGCGCCGATGCCGCGCCCTACTTCCGCGTGTTCAATCCGACCCTGCAGGGGATGCGCTTCGATCCGCAGGGGCACTACGTACGCCGCTGGATACCGGAACTGGCGCGGCTGCCAGACGCCGTGGTGCATGCACCCTGGACGGCGCGGCCGGTAGATCTGACCGTCTCCGGCGTGCGGCTCGGCGTCGACTATCCGCTGCCGATTGTTGACCACGCGCACGCGCGGGCGCGGGCGCTCGCCGCCTTCGCACACATCGCGCGCGGCTGACGCTCGCCGTGGGGCAATGCCAACTAGCGCTTGAGCAGCGGGAAGATGCTGGTCGGGAAGAATGGCTCGCGGATGACCAGGGGCACGCCAGAGGTCCCGCGAAACGACGCACCGCTCGCCCGCCGTGACAGCAGACGGATACCGAACATGCGTGAGAACGGCGCTGCCTCCTTCGACAGCAACGACAGCCCCAGCGACGAGGACAGCGGAGCCGCATCGTCCCAGGGCTTGACGTGATCATTCGCGTGCCAGGCGCGCGTCGGCAGCGGATCGTACTGGGCGAGGATCCACAACGCCTCCCCGCCGTAGCCGAAATCCGCCAGCACGCTGACGAGCCATTCGCCGCGCAGCACTGCCTGGGCATAGAACTCGGCATCGGCCGTGAGCACGTAGCGTGCGGCGATCGCCGCGGCGATGCTCGCCGCCGAGGCGCCGGAAGGACTGGCACCCTGGCCGTTCGCTCCAGGAGGACCGACCAGGTTGATCAGCTCACCGCGAAACCCCGCCGACTTCAGGCGGCCGACCGCATCGGCTGCCTGCTGCGCCGTGGCATATGTCCGGACGATTGCGTAGTTCACGGTAGCTCCATTCTTGTGATGTTCTTACACACAGCGCCGCCCTGCTCGCTGGCGAGATTACAGCCTCACTCCGACCTTGTGAAGCGCACTGGACACATGGAGGTGTGAGGAACTTCGAACGTCCGGCCTCGCGCGCCCCTGGTTGCGGCCGTCAACCGGAACCTCGAAAGTGTGAACGGCGGCTATCTTATATAATTGATTGTAAACAACTTTGAGTACCGCCTGTGATGCACTGCCCGGACCCACGCCGTTGCGGTGTGATCAAATCCAGCCGCCCAACGACTGGACTGCTCATCAATGCGTGATACCGGCGGCTCCGAACCATCCCCGTGCGTACGCAATTGCTGCCTGGACGATTCGCTGGTGTGTCTCGGCTGCTTTCGATCGCTGGAGGAGATAAAGGAATGGGGGCTCGTCGACAGTCACCGGCGCCGCATCATTCTGCGCAACGCCGGTAGGCGAAGCGAGGCGCATCGGGCCACGATCAACGAGCTGCAACCAGTGGCGTTCGCCGGCGCAACGCGACGCCCATGAGCGCGAGCGCGCCGGCCATCAACCCCGCCGAACCAGGTAGCGGCACGGGCGTGGTCCCGTTGCCGATACCGGGACTGAAACTGATCGTGTACGCACTCGCATTGGCAACGGTGCCGGCGATCTGAAACGTCGGATCGGCCAACGCAGAATTCGTCGCACGGCCGCCGCCTGGGCCGCCGAGGACGCCCCTGCCGTCGATCTTTGCCGAGGCCGTCGCACCGATCGTCACGTTGTAGAAGACTCCGGTCGTCAGCGCCACGACGGCGGACTGTGCGGAGGTGATGACATTCGGCACAGAGAACGGTTGGAAGGCAAAGCCCACGCTGTCGGAGAGCATTGCATTACCGAGGTAGGACAAAGTGAACGAAGCGCCGGCGCCGCCATTGCTGTTCGCACTCAGCACTTGCGAGGCTGGCGACGCCGACGCCTGCAGGAACCAACGGGCCAGGACATCCACAGTTGGGGTGGGCCCGGCAATCGACATCTGGTAGGTGACCTGTGCGGAAGCCGACCCCTGGGTGTAGTCGTTCAAGAAGGACTGCGGATTGGAGTCACTGGTTACGTCGACCTCGGCGTACGCCAAGGGCGCGGGCGCCGGCGTGAACGGAAGGGTCACAGACACCGGGACAGAACTGGCCGACGGTGTCGTCCACGCACCCACCGCGGCTTGTCCTGGTACCGAAACCCCTGAGGCTACGCTGGCGGCGCCAGCGACCAGCCCGGGTGTGGTGATGACTTGGGAAAACGCCTCCCTGGAGCCACCAGACGGAGAGTCGAGATCGATGGTACCTGCAGTCTGGTACGTTGCCGGAGTTAGCAACAAATCGGCGTGGGCCGCGCCCGACGCAAGCATCACAACCACGCACGCAAGGCACTTGCGCCCAACAATCCCTGTTCGGGTTGACACGATCAAACTCCCCTGGTGATAGTCCGGCTGGCCCGCGACAGTGTTGTGCTCACCTATGAATTTCAGATTAGCACAACCGAAGAGCAGCGCGACCACGTGCGATTCGCGTCCAGTGGCTGCTGCGCCAGCCACTCTTGACATAAGCGCTCAGCCAGAGACGGTGCAGATCGCCGCGCTGTAGCCGGGCAGGCCTACGCGAACGCGCCCCGAGTGCACCGCGGTCCGCTCTGTCATCGCTGCCTTCCAGGTTCCGTGAGGCGTGAGCTGCGAACCACCGAGATGAATGTCCTGCTTCGCATCGACGGCCGGTGCGTTGAGCCGAACGATCGCGGCGGAATCCACGCGCGCGGCGCCGCGCAGATGTACATCGATCGTCGTGGCGGCGGCATCCTTGTTGATCAGCGTGAGCACCAGCGCATCCTGCACGGAGCGCGTCGCATAGGCCCGCAGCGCGTCCGGTGCAGTTTCGAATGCAGTGCGAACCAGGCTGCCGCTGCCGCCGAGAGCAAAGGCCAGCAGGCCGTAATACTCGGGCTTCGGCTGAACGACTCCTACCCCGTCCTCGCCGATCGGCGAGTAGGAACTCACGAAATCCAGGTGGTTGATGCCGGCTTCCATATTCACGCCCGCGCAGCCGTTGGCGGCCAGCGTGTACAGATAGTCGAGCGCCCAGAGCGCGCCGGCCATCGTATCGCTCACACCAGGCCGCCCACCGCCGGAGAAGGAATTGACCTCGCAGATGCGGTAGGGCACACCGCTGCGGACCGAGGCCTCGCGCAGCCGATCGAGCTGCGGCTGCAGTTTGGGATCCGGGCCGAGCAGCAGATCGATCGTACTCTCGGGACTCTGGTGACCGCGGTAGTAGTGATGCGTGAGCAGTACCGCATCGCTGCCTTCGTCGGTGGCAAACCGGCTCACCCAGTCCGTGGCTCCCGCCGCATCGGGACCGGCCAGAGGCAGCCCAGGAAACTCGGCCCGCAGCGCGGCCTTGTAACGGCGGTATTCAGCCAGCCACTGCTCGTAACCATAGTCGGCGTTGCGGTGTCCGGCACGGGCGAAGAGGTCGGGCTCGTTACCGATCTCGAAGGCCAGCAGTCGATCCTGCGCAATGGAGCGTACGCTGCGGGCCTCGGCGATCGCCTCGGCCTCCGAGCCACTGCCGAGGTTCAGTCCCCAGATCAGCTTCCAGCCGCTCGCCGCGAGAAAGCCGCCGAGGCGCTGCAATGCCGCGTCATCGACCACCGTGCCCTTGGCGCTGGACACCGGCGGGCCGGAAGCGGCGTAGTGCGCGAAATCAGAGGTGTTGCCGCCGACGCGGACGACTCCGTGCGCCCCGAGCGTGTGGAATAGCTGCAGCAGCACGCGATTGTCCGGCTGCAGAAGACCGGGTCGGGTGATCGATGATATCTCGTAGCCCAGGCCGATGAAGTCCGGCACGATGGCAGCATAGGCGTCATCGGCTTGGACGTTCAGCACTATGGAGTGGCCGCCCGCGTCCGGTGCGGGGGCGGCGACGGCACGCACGGCCAGCGCGGCACCGAGATTGACTCCCGCGCCCAGGAATTCGCGTCGATCCACCGCCCCTCCCCCGCGTTATCGCGGCCATCACGGGACTCACGCTACCGTCCCGGACCGCAAAGCGCCAGTCGCCGCGGCCGTGACGACCACGCTGGCCGGATTGCGCGCAACGGAGGTAATCTGGTGCTCGCCGAGCGCCACGCGGCCGCAACATACCGCCGCCGATCACCGGGCGAGGAGCCGAATCATGCCGGACAACCCATCAGAGTCTCTCATGGTCTACGGACGTGCAATGACGGACGCTGAGGCCTCGAATCTGCGGGCAGCGCTCGGCGAGCTCGACGGTACACAACCAGTGTCGCTGGCGACCGCCGTGGGATCGAACAATGATCGCCTCTGGACCGAGATGGCGGCTCTGGGGTGGATGACAGCCAACGATCCGCCCGAACTGCCGGCCGGTACCCGGGCCTTTCGAATCAATCCGGAGGCAAAGGATGCCATCGCGGACTTCGTGGCGAAGTGCCAGCACTCGTCCTCGATGACCAGAATCATCAATGACTTGCGCGCGTCGACACCGCCTTGGCTGATAGACGCCGTGCACGGTATCGACGGCACGCCGGCAGACCTCGCGATCCTGCTCGGTGCCATTGTCGAGAGTACGATGCGCCGGGCGATCAAGCCCGACCTGCACGACGAATTCCTTCGCGAAGTGACCAAGGTCGCCCAAGCGATGAGATCGAACTAGCGCATGAAAATGCAAATCCGCCCGACCACTGCGACGTAGCGCGCTCCCTAATGCTGCATTGACAGGGAATCCAGCGCGGCGCGCCAGAGTGCGCAATTGGCCGCCCAGCGCTCACGATCCCCCGGCACTGCATTATCACCAACCGGCGTCGACAGGACCTCGAAGCTCGCCCGCATCGCCTTGATATCGTCCCGGGTCAGGGGCGAGGGATGTGAATCGAGCCGGCGCCACAGTTCCACGTTGGCAGTCCAGCGCTTGCGCTCCTGCCCCCCCATCATCTGCGCCGCGCTCATCGTCATGTCGTTGAGACGCGGTGCGATCTGGAGGATCGCCTGTCTGTCGAGCTTCCCTATGTGATCCCCGACCAGATCCCAAAGCTCCACATCAATCTTCCAACGGCGGCGTACCGGGCGCTCCCGAATGCTGTCCACGCTAGTGCGAATGACATCGAGCGGCGCGAGATCGCCCGCCGTTTGCGCGTCCGCGTGCCGCCACGCGGACGTCCACGAGAGCGTGGCCAGCATCAGCGTCAGCAGAACTGTCGATCCAATTCGACGAGACATAGGCACTCCTCCGTGAAGACTTCATTCCGCACAATACTGCGGTCAAAAGCCTACCAGACCTGCCCGGAGACCAAGTCGCGTTGCTATGATCCCCACCGCCCAGCTACCGGGCCAGACGTCCATTCCAGGGCTCAAAGCCATGACCGCACTGCTTGCCAATGTCGATCCTGACGGCCTGCTCGAGTACTCGGTGGTGTACACCGACCGGGCACTCAACCACATGTCCGTGCTGTACAAGGGCGTGGTCCGGGAAATCAGTCGCCTGCTGCGCACAGCCTACGACGCGCAGAGCGTCGCGATCGTACCGGGCAGTGGCACTTTTGCCATGGAGGCAGTCGCCCGCCAGTTCGTGCAGGGGCAGCCCTGCCTGGTGTTGCGCAACGGCTGGTTCAGCTATCGCTGGACGCAGATCATCGAAGCAGGTCGGCTTACCGAGCGCTCAGAGGTCCTCAAGGCGCGCCGCCAAGGCAGCGGGGTGCAGGCGCCATTCGTGCCCGCGCCCCTCGAGGAGGTGCTCGCCGCGATTACGCGGATCCGCCCGGCCGTCGTGTTCGCGCCGCATGTCGAGACCTCCTCAGGCATCCTGCTGCCCCCCGAATACGTGCGACGCGTGGGCGAGGCCGTACGGGCGGTGGGCGGCTTGTTCGTGCTCGACTGCATCGCATCGGGCACCGTCTGGGTCGATATGGCCGCGCAGTGCGTGGATGTGATCATCAGTGCCCCCCAGAAGGGCTGGAGCGGCCCGCCCTGCTGCGGGTTCGTGGCCATGAATGAGCGAGCGCGGGCGCGGGCGGGCGAGACGAAGAGCAGTAGCTTCGCCTGCGATCTGCTCAAGTGGATCCAGATCATGGAGACCTACGAGCAGGGCGGGTTCGCCTATCACGCCACGCCGCCGACCGTGGCGCTGCAGGGCGTGCGCGAGGCTATGCTCGAGACCGAGCGCTTTGGGTTTGCACGCTCGGCTGCAGCAGCCCACGCCTTGGGGACCGACGTGCGGACGGTGCTCGCGCGGCATGGCTACCCGAGCGTCGCGGCCGAGGGCTTCGGCGCTCCAGGCGTGGTGGTCAGCTACACGACACGCGCGGATATCCAGTCCGGGGAGGCCTTCGCGAAGCTCGGCCTGCAGGTGGCCGCCGGCGTGCCCCTGCAGTGCGATGAAGGCGAGGGCTTCCGCACGTTCCGCATTGGCCTATTCGGGCTCGACAAGATCGGTGACAGCGCCAGGACCGTGAATCTTCTGGAGGCGGCGCTCGCCGGCATAGCCGGCTGAGCCTGCCAATCTCGCCGAGAATCCGGGTCTCTGCTGCCTCGGCCGAACGGAAGCCGATGAAGGAGGAGGA
>Ga0265338_10006097_pt1 | contig 15478 bp, 15 predicted proteins | sample 42126metaG_FD_193579 | JGI IMG/M metagenome (GOLD analysis project Ga0265338, IMG submission 193579) | Rhizosphere microbial communities from Carex aquatilis grown in University of Washington, Seatle, WA, United States - 4-21-26 metaG | ecosystem: Host-associated > Plants > Roots > Rhizosphere... | reverse complement strand
CGCAGATGCGCGACTTCTATGCGTCGCTTGAGCGCGCCATGATCAACGTCCCCGAATATCTGGCCACGCCTGGGGAGGACGAAAACCTCGGGGGCCGGCTACGGGCATTTGCCGAGGGGAAGACGAAGGATATTTTCCCCTACCGTCACCTCCGCATGAGCGGAGACCATCCACCTCCCGACGACGGTCCGTCGATCGAGGACTCCATTCACGAACTCTCCAAGACGGAGAAGCTTATGGACCAGGCGCTCGCGGTGCCGGTGAACGCCCGTGCCCGCGCGTGCATTCTCGAGGACGAGGCGCTATTCCGTTATGCCGATGCAACCGTGAGGCTCTATTATCACATGGCCCGCTCGACGGAGTATCCGTTAAGGTCACTCGATTGGACGAAGGAGATGAAGCAGGCTGTCTTTCAGGCCGAATACCTGGACTGCCATCCGATTGCCGACGTGGCCGTTTACGGCGGCACGAAGGACATGGTGCGGAACGCGTTGGAATCAACCGGCATCAAGGAAGTTTACCTAAGGTGGAGGGCGATGATGCCGTGACGGCCGTTTCGTGACGCGCCCTCCCATTATTTGCCTTCAACACGACCTTCGAAGCGCGGATACAAGGTCCCGTTTCAGGGCTGGTTGCCGACGGTCGCCATGGTCCGGTCCCGCATCCTTAGGTTGCCTTTGCATTCTCGGATGAAAATCAAGGGTCTGCGCTGGTACATCGTCGGCCTTCTCTGCCTAGTCACAGCGTTTAACTACCTCGACCGACAGACGCTCGCGCTATTGGCTGGAACCCTCGAAAAGGACTGGGGGATCACGACGATCCAGTATTCTTACATTACGGCGGCGTGGCTCATCAGCTATACGATCATGAACATCGTGAGCGGCCGGCTGATCGATTTTCTTGGCACGCGCCGCGGCCTGGCGCTCTTCGTCTCCCTTTGGTCAGTGGCCGACGCCCTGCACGCCCTAGCCCGGACTCTTCTACAGTTCTCATTCTGTCGCTTTCTTCTTGGGGCCGCTGAAGCCGCAAATTTTCCAGCTGGGGTGAAGGCGGTCGCCGAATGGTTCCCGATGCGCGAGCGGGCGCTCGCTGTGGGTATCTTCAATTCGGGAACGGCCATCGGTGCGGCCCTGGCCGCGCCCGTCGTGGTTTGGATCACGATTCACATGGGGTGGCGCTACACGTTCATCGTCGGCGCCGCGTTGAGCGCGAGCTGGCTCGTTGCGTGGCTGGCAATCTATCGTGTGCCGAGGCAGCATCCTTGGCTGCATCCCGATGAGTTGGCGCTTATCGAGCAAGATGGTCGGTCGGAGACTAAGCTAAAGCCGGTGCCGTTGCGGTGCATCCTCTCGCGCCCGGAGGCATGGGGCTGCATAATGGCGCGTATCCTGACCGATCCAATCTCCTATCTCTTCGCCTTCTGGATCCCGAAATTCCTCCAGCAGGAGCGGGGCTTCGACCTGGCCGCCATTGGAAAATACTACTGGATGCCTTATATCGGGCTCGCCCTCGGCAACCTGGCCAGCGGCCTTGTGCCGGAGCGCCTAATGCGCATGGGTTGGTCGCTCAATCGCTCGCGAAAGGCCGTCATGTTTACTGCATCATGCATGATCGCGGCTTGCTTCATCCTGATCACCCGGGTGCCGAGCCCGGCCTGGGCGTTAGGCCTGCTGACGAGCGCAATGTTTTTCCACGCAGCTTGGGCAAACATGACGCTCCCAGCGGAGGTGTTTCCACAGCGGGTCGTGGGCTCGGTGACCGGATGCGCGGGAGGCATAAGCTCGCTAATCGGAGCGGTAACGACCGTAGCCATTGGTCGCACCGTCATGATTGGTTCCTTCACTCCAGTCTTCATCATTTATTCCATCCTGCCGATGGCCGGGTTTGTGGCCGTCTGCCTCCTTATAGAGAAGCTGGGAGTGGTAAGGGAGTTTCCGGAGTAGGGAAGGCCTGCCGGGAAGGTGGTGTCCCTTGAACCAGGTGCATCCTGACGGGGTCAGACTGGCTTATCGGGCTGCATCAAATCCTAGATATTTCGCCACGTGACGCGAACACGCTGCGATTGCCTGCGCCTTCGACCAACCGAGCATATCTTGCACATTGCGGGCGGCGACATCCATCGTCAGGGAGGATCCGGCAAAATACTGTGATTCTCCAGGCTGACGGACGATGCCATCTTCGCCTACCTGCGTGACCAGACTTCCCAGGCGGTATCTCCCTGGCGGCGCTCCGGCGGCCGACATGCAATCTGTTGTAAAAAGCACGCGATCGATGGGTTTCGCCCGGACTAGGTTCCGCAGCACAAAGGGTGGAAGGTGAATTCCGTCGGGGATGAAGGCCGCATAAAGTTCGTCGCGGGCCAGTAGCCTCTGGATGACGTTGTCATGCCTATGAAGCTGTTGAGGCACGCCGTTTCCAAGGTGCGTGCAAAGGGAGAGGCCCGCGGAAATAGCCTCATCGATGGAGCAATCGTCCGCATTGGAATGCCCGATGGCGACGCGGACACCGCGGGCTACGACGTGACGTATGAATTCGGCCGAGCCGGTCAATTCCGGCGCGATTGTGATGAGGCGTATGTTACCGCCCGAGGCGTCCCAAAGCTGCTCGAATTCGTGGATCTTTGGCGGCCCCATAAGGCGGGCGTCATGAGCCCCGCTAAAGCCGCACCGAGCTAGAAGATAGGGCCCTTCGACATGGTAGCCCACTATGGTTGCGGCAATTATCGGGTTTCTTAGGCGAAACCGTTCGATCCGCTGCAACTTTGCACAGAGCCGGTCGATCCGGTCGGTAATGAGAGTGAGCAGTATCCTGTCCGTGCGCCGCGACTTCAATGCCCTTACCGCCCGAGACAAGTCGAGAGCGTTGAGATCGTTCTGTTGAAAATCCACCCCGGCAAATCCGTTAACTTGGAGGTCGAAGAGGCCGCCAGACTGTTCACTTCCCTGGGTCGAAGGCTTGCGCGTACGAGCCATGGTCTAAAAACCAATACTCACGCCGCCGTCTACGGGCAGCACGACGCCCGTGACGAATTTGGCAGCGGGCGAGGTCAGGTAAACCGCAGCCCATCCCACGTCCTCGGAAGCTCCTAATCTTGCGATCGGGGTCCGCCCGACAATCTTATTCTTCCTGACCGGGTCGTCATCAAGCGCGCGGCGCGACATCTCGGTCTCGATCCATCCCGGAGCAATGGCGTTCACCCGCACGCCATGCGGGGAAAACTCGGTCGCATAGCCCCTGACCATGCCAATCATCGCGGTCTTCGCCGCAGTGTAGGCAATGACAAGCGGTATTCCGAAGATCGAGGCCATAGATGAGATGAAGAGTATGCTTCCGTGCTTCTTGGCCATCATCGCGGGGGCGACTAAGCGCGTGAGCGCGTGGGCCCCAAGCACATGGGTGGCCAGAACCTGCTGGAATTCCTCTGGAGTCGTCTCGACGGCGGGTTTCTTCAGGTGAATACCTGCATTATTCACGAGGCAGGTCGGGGTTCCGACGTCTCCCATGACGCGGTCGACAAGCTCGGATGCCGAAGCGAACCGGGTGACGTCATGAACGACAAAGCTGGCCTTGGGGCCGAGGGCCTTGACGGCTGCCTCAAGTTCGCGAGCTCGGCGGCCGACGAGCACCACTTGGGCACCGGAGGCGGTCATGGCCCGTGCGATTGCCAATCCAATACCGGTGCCCCCTCCGGTGATCACCACGATCTCGTTGCTAAGGGAAAACGGTTCGTTGAAAAAGGGACTGCTCATGCTATGTCGAGAGCCCGCATCGCCGCTTTCATGTAGCCCATCGCATACGCCATTCCCGCATGCCACGGCGCGGCGCATGCCATCTGCGGGGTGTGATCGGGGATAAGAACACCATCGAAGTGGTTGCGCTTCAGTATCTCAAGTACCCGCATCATGTCCACTGCGCCGTCATCGATGAATGTCTCCCTGTAGTGCGGTGCCTTGCCGACCACGTTGCGAAAATGCACGTAGCCGAGTCGTCCCTGACGGCTGTATTCATCTACGACCTTGTAGATGTCCCCCTCTGTCATTTCGGCAAGGGAACCGATGCAGAATTCGAGGGCGTTGGACTTGCTCGGGCTCAGGTTCAGGACGCGCTGGTAATAACGCGGCTGGTAAACCAATCGCGGCTGACCTCGGATTGTTGGGGTCGGTGGATCGTCGGGATGGAGCGCCAGCTTCACTCCGGCCTCGGACGCGGTCGGGAGCACGTCCCGGAGGAATGCCTCCAGGCGCCTCCAAAGCTCGTCATGGGAAACCGGCGCGACGGTGCCGGAGAGCGCCTCAGGGTCGTAGACCATGTTCCATACCATCCCGCTCGGCATGGGCGAATCGTAGGCGCCTTCCATTCCGACGGACGGAGCGTCCCCGCGCGCATAACGCCCCTTGGTGCGGCCGGCGACTCCCGCCAGGCTGAAGTTGTATCCCATGATTGGAATGCCGGCGTGGCCCATGCGGCGCAGGATCGTCTTAACATTCTCAATGTGCTGCGCGCGCTTCGGGCCGTCCAATAGAATGTCGTACCAATGGGCAGGATCGAAGTTCTCGATGGCCTCAAGCCTCAGCCCGTTGGCCTCGACGTCACGGCGCAGGGCGATCATTTCCTCGAGCGTCCACAGTTTGTCCGGATCACCGGCCAAACCCCATCCCATGTCGGTGCCGGTGGGCTGGTCATCCGATGTTGCCTGCGGATTGCCGCGAAAATAGTCGACCAAGTGTACGACGATATGCGTCGCGCCTGTCTGCAGCGCGAACTGGTAGTTCTCGCGCGTGAGCATGTGGCGATAGAGTCCGAGGCCAAGTTTCATCGGAGGGTGGGTGGGAGCCCATTGGGTTCGGTTTTAAGATCGAAGGCGAAACTGCTCTCGGTCGACAGTTGACCGCCCCTCTATCGTCATTACCTAGCGTCTCGTGCGGTTGCCGCCCACAAAAGTCGAAAGGTATGCAATGATTGAGGGAATCGGGGCGACCCTCTCGTCGCGTCTGGCCTCATAGGCGGCCAAATGCAGGCATGTAGAGGTCCGGGATCTTGAGGTGTCTTGTGGCTCGCATGAACTCCCAAAAGAAATGCAGATTGCGAGGCAGTGGATTAGCGCTCAGCCCGAACATGTCGCGGTGGGATACCCCGGCCACATTCTGGATGACGCCGAAGCCGTGGCCTATTTCGAAGGATTCTTTGACTGGTATAACCACAAGCACTACCATTCCGACATCAACTACGTCACCCCGCAACAAGTCCACAAAGGCTTGCGCGGCAAAACCGTGAAGCAGCGCCTCAGCCAATATCGCGCTCAGCGCCTCCGGCACCGAGACGAGAATCAGTAGCACAAAACAACTAACGAGAAAGCACTAATATCAAACGCATCATGCGCGTCCTTGTGGCATTCGACAAATTCAAAGGCGCGCTCTCAGCTCGCGAGGCGGGCGAAGTTGTGGCGAGAGCGCTGAGACGCCTCCTCAAGCAATGGTCGTTTGACCTTTGTCCGCTTACGGATGGTGGCGATGGATTTGCGGAGATCCTGACCGCGGCGGCTAGCGGAACTTTGCACAGCGTGCGCGTTGCCGGACCTCGGGGGAAACGTGTAACTGCAAAATATGGCCTCGCACGCATCGACCATATACCCCGGGCAGCTCGGTCCATGTTAGATTTGCCCGACCTGCCGGGGAGTGCCCGGATTGCCATAGTGGAGATGGCTCAGGCGAGCGGTCTGGCCCTACTAGAAGCGGATTTGCGTGATCCATGGCAAGCTTCAACAGGTGGAACGGGTCAGGTCATTCGGTGTGCTGTCGACCAAGGTGCGCAGGGCGTGCTTTTGGGAGTTGGAGGGAGCGCCACACATGACCTCGGTTTAGGCGCTCTAAATGTTCTAGGTGTAAAATTCCTCAGGCCGGACGGCAGCGTTCTCAGTTCTCTTGAGCCAGCGCGTTGGATGCAGATTGCGAGGATCACAGGAGCCGGGCGGGCTTCGATTCCACCAATTCGCATCGCATGCGATGTCACGAACCCTCTGCTTGGTCCGCGAGGCGCCGCCAAGATCTATGCGCCACAAAAGGGGCTAGGGCCCCGGGATTACCGGAGGTTGGAGCAGGAAACGTCACGGATTTCGGCAATGTTGTGCAATTACTATGACCAGCCAATTTCTTTGCGCCACGTGCCGGGAGCAGGTGCCGCGGGCGGTCTCGCTTTCGGTTTAATTTGTGCCCTGCGGTCCAGATTGCTGCCGGGCTCCGATCTCGTTTCAGCGTGGCTTGGCCTGAAGAGACGCCTCGCTGCTGCCGATCTGGTTATTACTGGTGAAGGACGTTTCGACAAGAGTTCATACAACGGTAAAGGGCCGGGTTCAGTGGCCAAGAGCGCCTTGAAGTTGGGCAAACCCGTACATGTCTTCGCAGGACAGGCCACGACGATGCCGTTCCAGCTCGGGCTCAAGGTGCATATTATTACACCGCCGGGACAGGAGCTGGCTGAGGCTTTGCGCGCCACCGTGCGCAATCTCGAAACGGCGGCTCGGCGAGTCTTTGCGTAAGATAAAGACCGATGTGGGACAAAATGGGCTATTGGGTGTTAGACGAAAACGACCCAATAGGAAGAGGGACGGAAGGTGTTCACTTCGGCTATGAGTTCGGACGGCTAGGCACAATGGGAGTCACTTTACTCAGTTATCTGAGCCGACGCTTTTCAGTCCGACGGGGATCCTATAGGTATCTTCAGCTGGTAATGCAATTCGGGCTCTTGGCGCCGGTGAGCCAACCACCCAATAGGGCCGGTCTCTGGGATGTCCAATTTCATCGGAATCTTATTGAAGAACGACATGTTACGGAATTCCGCAGCTGGCGGCCATCCAGATGGAATTACGCGCCGAGCCGCGATTCCCTGTAAGCGACCACGCCCTGACCGCCCCGGTGCGCCAGATTGCCCTAGGCCGCAGGACCCCAAAGTATCACCGTTCCGCAATAATGGCACCCCGACAACAGTACAGTCACGCCTTGGCAGACGAGCCGTCCCCCGGGCAGGCGCCAGCGACGAGCCCAAACGTAGAAGTATGGGGGATTTCTGGCGAGCTAGCGCCACCCTCGGCTCGCCTTACTTTTTGAGTTTTATTGGCGGTCAGTGGCCACCCAGGGCCGAGCGGGTATCCCTGAGACGCTCCCTGCAACCTGAGGCTGTCGGTCACCGAGGAGAGCAGAGGCCCCAGCTTGGAATAACTACCATGGCCGGCGCACGTTCACTCTCGCACGCGGAATCCGACTCCCTCATCGCAGCCCTCGGCTGCGACCGTGACCGGCTCCTCGTCCTCGCAGGCCAGCACTTGGGGCTGAGGATTTCCGAGCTGTTATCGCTCAAGGTCGGCATGGTCGCCAACGGACTGACCCCGAAAAACGAGATCCACGTTCCGAGGCGGAGCCTCAAGGGCGGCAGGAGCCGGCGGAAGGTCCGCCTGCACAGCCGAACGATTCCGGTCCACCCGGATCTCGCCAGCGCCTTCGCGCTCTATCTGGCCAACTTCCCCGGCGGCGAGGTGCCGACCCAGGACAAGTATCTCTTCGGCTCCCAGAAGGGAACGAACAAGCCGATGGGGCCGAAGAGCGCCTGGCGGATCCTGAAGACGGCGGCCTTGGCCGCCGGCCTCAACGCCGACAGGATTTCAACGCACACTTTGAGGAAAACGTTTGCCGCAACCATATACAAGGCAAGTCATTACGATCTTTGTGCCCTGCGCGACTGCCTCGGGCACGCGGACATAAGCAGCACGGTGCGCTACATCGAGCCCGACGCCCAGCGGCTCACCGACCTCATCCGCGGGCTCCCTTCACGGGCACGGCCCGCCTTGGCCGCCCACGCCCTCGGATCGCTTCCGGTGGCGCACGCCGCGGCGGTCGTCGGCTCCGTGTAGCCGCCCCGTCCTTCCCCTCCCGAAGATGCGAAGTGTTGCCGAGTACTTCTCATTTTTTCCAAGCCGCTATCCCGCGGGCGCATGCGGGGATTTCGGAGGCGTTTGCCGGGATACGGCCTCCGGCAGCCATGACCATCTCGAACAGAAGACAGAGACATCAAAGGAGGTGATCCACCCAGAATAACCCAACCCCCAGCACACCCACACGAGCCCATGAGGCGCTCCTGCTGGCCCTCGCCGAGCGCACCGATAGCAAGGTGGCGGGCTTTGCGGCGGTGCTACAAATCGACCTGGTCGGCCCCTGCGGGAGCCGTGCGGCATACGCCCCTGATGGCATCGCGGAGAACCGTGACCGCGGCAGGGCAGGCTCCGAGTAGCCCTGCACTTATGGGCTGAGTAACGGACGCCGCCGGCGCTGGCTTACCCGGGCGAACCGCCGTTGATCCCGGCCGAGCTGTTGCCCATGGGGTGCGGCTCCAGGGCAGGGCGGCGGACGCCAGGATTGCACGCTCCAGCACGTCCCGAGGCTCACGATCCCATGCCGCTCGTGGCCGGGGCGGAACGCCTCGCATGGCAGGGGCTCCCCCGGGGGAGGAGCCCCGCGATCACCCTTCGCGTGTCCCCGCCAAGCCTCGCCATCACGGTTCACCCGGCCCTCGACACCATACACGAATGCCGTGGCGAGTCGCCTGCGAGGTAGCCCGGGACCTGGCCAGCAGCCGTAGAGGGCAGCACTCGCCATCTTGAGGCCTTGAACCTCACGATCGCCATGAACGAAGCTGCTGGGCGTCCCGCCATCGCCGCAGGGGCCGAGCCCCGCATGGAGCCAAGGTTCCACACCGGTGGACCCGACCCGCCGGAGGCGAAGGCACGTCAGGCGGTCTAAGCCGAGAGCTTTCGCAGGCGGTCGATCTCGGCTTTCGTCACGCCGTAATTGTCCACGACCTTCCTGGCCGCCGACCCCAATCTTGGCCAGGTGCGGCTCAAGCTTTGGGGCGACCCGGGCATGAGGACTAGCCCTACGTCTGGGTCGTCCCTTCCGAGTCCGACACGGAGGCCGATCACCACGTTGACCTGTCCCACTATGCCGGCAACGGCGAGTGCTCATGCGAGCACTTCATGATCGTCCTCGGGTCTGCGCTCAGGGGCGGGCACCCCCCGGTGTCGGGACGCGGTGCAAGCACATCCTCTGGTTCCGCGACGCGCTCGCCGGCCTGATCCTCGACCACCCGATGGCCCACGATTGCAAGGCCGTCGGCGGCTCAAAAGAAACAGCCGGGCTGGCGGACTGGCCGCTCAAGCCCGGCTGGAGTGTCTGACGCGGTTCGGGGTTTGCTCAGCGCCCAGGTGAGGGTGCTGCCTGCACCTCGGCGAAGGCCTCGGGATAGCGCGCACCGACGGTCGCGGGGTTCGCGATGACGGTGCTGACGATGTCCGCGACCTTGCTGTCCACCCTGGCAACCAGGGCGTCGATGGCGGCGGTTGGGCAGGGCCAGCAGACGAGCGCCTTGATGCGGGCCTCGACCTGTTCGCGGACGATTTTTGATTTGATGTTGCTCATGATGTGGGGGGTTGATGTGGGGGCTGACTGTTGATCGGACGGGCCAATTTCGGGGATGCGAGCAGGCTGTATTTATGTGGAGGAAGCGGCGGGTGAGTGTTGGCAGAATGATCGGGCGCGATGAGGGCGGGGGCCGGTGAACAGGGGGATGATGGGCGACGAGAAGCTGGGCTGGGTTGATGTCGTCGGGCGGCCTGAAGGGGGCGTTGTTCTGGTCGACGGGTGTTCGGGTTGAGGGTAGCGAGGATCATGAAGAAGGGACGACGGATGAGGGTGGGGGCTGGTTAGAAAGGGGAAGTTGGAGCGACGGGATCCTGGGCTGGGTTGGTGTCGTCGGGCGGGGTGAGGATGGCGTTTATTTTGGTCGGCGGGTGTCTTGGTTGAGGGTGGGGTGATGATGTTAAAACGGCGGGCTTGGGGTTCTGTGGAAGATGAGTCGGCCCCGGCGGAGGAGGTAGGCATGGCAAGTCGGTGAGGGCTTCGCGTTGGGGGTTGTAGGAATCTCTTACAAGATATGGATTTCCTTTGCGCCCCAAACCGGGCGTCGTTGGCCCGTTTTCGCCCGCCGCGGGAAGGCCGATGTCTTCAGATCTGCCTTCGTTGGCCTTTTCTACCTCATTGCGGGAAGGCGTTGCGTCAGGCTCGAACTGGCATGTGGCCGCACCCCCCCTTCGTTGGTCGTTTTTTTCACGCTTCGGGAAGCGGGAAGGATTCCAGAGCGCCTTCGTTGGCCATTTTGGGCACGCGGCGGGAAGGTCAATCCCGCTACCTCCCCTTTGACCCCCCATAATTGGAGTATGCCTTCCCCCAGTCCACAGCCCATCGACCAGAACCGCATCCTGGTTTCCCGCGAGACCGCCGAGCTGCTGAAGAAGCGGTTCCCCAATGCCTCTTACGACGACGCCATCCTGGTGCTCTTGAATCGCGACCCGGCCGTCGCAGAGGCGGCCAACTGCGCGACCACGGAGTTGTGGATCAAGCTGGATAGGCTTGAGGAGATCCTCGCCCTGCTGGCGCTAACCAACATCGACATCGCCGATCTTTACAAACGGCAAGTCGGCAACGAGCTGGAGACTCTTCGTCATGTTTCCGGCAACGTCGCGGACCTCGCCGCATCGCACGGCAAGGGAGGGAAGTCCTCATGAAAACCTCAACCGTCCCCATCCCCTCGGAAGTTACCGTAGCTGTGCCTGAGCAGTGTCGTGAGATACTTGCCCACCTCCGCCTCTCCAAGGGCCTCGATCCCGAAAAGGCCGCCTCGCTGATGATCTATTTTGCCTGCCGGCTTTTGGAGGAGTGCCCTCCCCAGAAGGACGCCGAGCTGCTCGCCGACCTCGACTTCGCTAAGGGTATGCGGAGCAGGACGGTCCGGCGCGCGGATGAGATTCTCGGGCACGCCGAGAAGGTACTCCTGGAGTCCCAGGGGCTGCACCGTGGGCTTCGCAATCGCTCCCTTAGCAACCCCTCCAAGGCATGAACTACGAGGCATTCAGCCGCGTCCCCAACACGTGCGGCATCTGGAAAAAGCTCAGGTCGATCAACTCCGACAAGTGGCTCCGGACGCTGCTCAACAGCTACCTCGACGAGACCACCAAGCAGCGCCAGGAAGGGTGGGGCGAAGGGGCTCTCCTGGCCTCCGCCACCGAGCGCCGCGCGCTGATCGAAGAGGGCACGGCCTCCATGCTTCCCGGCGAGGACTTCACCCCGTTTGCCTCCGGCATCTGGGTGTTCGGGCACGTCGCATCCAAGCTCAACGAGGCTGGCGACTCGGCCACCTTCGCACAGTCCAATCAGGTCGTCTCAAGGCTCACCGAATGGTGGGTCAAGGACCGCGCCGAGAGCGTAATCAAGGGGCACCATGTCGTGGCGTCTTTTGACGATCGCATCGCGACGGAGTTACACCGCCGGGGGTATCCCGTGGACGCCATGCTGCTCGCGTCCTTCCACCAGACGCTGTCCCAATACGCCGCCCGCTTCTATCCCGGCCAGACCCTAGGCTGGGTGGCCGGCTGCCACCACGACCGCGCCCATGCGCATGTCCATGGGCTCATCCACCCGACCACTGCGGACGGCAAACTCATTAGGGTATCCAGCCCCGATGTCGGCTCCCCTGGCGAGGACAAGTGGGAGTTCCTGCGGAAGAACTTCAACACCCGCTCGCGCCAGCTCTTTGTGGGCCTGACCCAGCAGGAGGGCCCCAAGGAGGAGGACCTCGCGCTGGCCGCCAGGCAGCTCATGCTCCTGTCGCGTCACGCGATGAGCAAGGCGGCGCCCCTTGGGGACAAGGCCCTCCCCGCCGCGGTCGAGACGCTGAACTCGTGGACCGACGCGAAGGACTACGGTGCCGTGATCTTCGAGGCCTCCAAAGCAGCGGAGGAGGAGTACCGGATGGCCGAGCCGACCACGCCGGACCCCACGCGCGTCCGTGCCCGCTGGGGCCAGATCCACACCGAATGGGATCAGTCGCGGGCCGCCCACCTGGACGCCGCCATGGGCGCCTTCAAGGCGGTCAACGCGCACCGCACGGCACCTGATTCCTACGCACCGGTGCGCACCACCTTTACCCGGCCGATGGTCCCGATGGAGCCCGAGTACGAGGCGCTGGCATCGGTCAGCGCCGGGGTCCCGATCAACGGCCGTGCGGAGGCGATGGCAGCCCGCCGCGCCGCCTCGGACAGGATCCGCATCGAGGTGAATGCGGCGCTGGAGGCCTACCGCGCATCCCTGGAGAGGTGCCCCCCGAATCTTGATGCGATCCGGGTGAGGGCAGCCTTCGGCGCGTCCCAGGTTAGCCTCGGCGCGTCGCTCAGCCTCGGCGGACCGCTCAGCTTCAAGGATGTCGGCCTCGACACCGGGAAGCCCGTTCCGCGCATGCTTGTGGCCAACTCCAAGATGGAGGCCTACGCGGAGCGCGAGCTTAGCGCCATCGCCTCCGTTGAGGCCGCCGCCCACCAGCCGGAGGACTCCAACGCGACGCCGGGCCTCCTCGCGTCCAAACATTATCCACATTTTCGCGCGCTTGGGATTCCGGCCCAAAGCGTTTCGCTCGATGGCGGGATGTCCGGCTTGGCCGCGTTCGGCCCCCATACTTGATAACATGGCCACGCTTGAGACATATTCTGACGATCCGGACTTTGAGTTGCCAAAGGACGGCAACTCCGGTGAGAGGTCGTCGCGGGCTGGCCGCTCAGCGAAGGGTCGCCCGGCTTGGCACAAATTGGGATTTTCCTCATCAAACGCCTACAAAAGCTCACGCAGGTGGCGGGATGAATGTTGGGTAAGATGGCCCCTTGAGAATATGTGGCCGGGGAATTTGGACCTGTACGAGGCCTCTGCACGTCTGAGGGTTTCAACGGACCACGTACGTCGCTTGACCTATACTGGCAGAGATGGTCTTGCCCGTCTGGCTCACCAAAAGATAGGTTCAATCTATCGCTTCAAGTTGAAAGACCTGGATGATTACGGGCGGGTTCATGGCAGGTGATCGTTTAGCCCCCCTGGCGGGGGGGCGACAATTAGACCTTGCCGGCTGGAAACATCTGTCGTTGACGACTGCTGAGTCATTGCGGTCTCTGGCGAATGCGGCCAATGGGCGGCAAGGGGTCAAACGCGTACCGGGGTGGCCCGGGATGGTCGCCGTATGCCTTGGAGCACTTTCAGGGGCGTTTTAATTACTTTCTCGCCAGAGCAATTTAACCTTTATTTTCCTATAAAAGCCTGTTTTCGTAGCTACCGAAATAGGCGTTATGAGGAAAACAGAATTCATCCAAACCGAACGAGATCTCTCTGTAGCTGTGGAGAATACGCTCCGCAGCGACAAGGACTTGTCGTGGCGGATAACCCGTGTTGAGCCGCAGAACGACAAGACCCGAGCCGATGCAGTTGTGCATTTAAAATTCGGCGGCAAGGACCTCTCTTTTCTCGCTGAATTCAAGCTGAAGCCGACCGCAGACCTTATCGAAACCCTGGGGCATCGAGCATCTCCTCGCGATCATCCATGGCTGCTGGTCACCCCGCGTCTCAGCGAACGCTTCGTGGACTTATGCAAGAAGTCCGGCGTGGCTTGCCTTGACCTAAACGGCCGGGTGTGGATTCGTCGCGGGTCCGTGCTTGTGGATCGGTCGCCCCAGGCCAGCCGCGAGTCGATCATCGCGACTCCACCCGAGCCTGACCTGGTCTCGAACAAGAGTTCGCGAGTATTGCGTGCCTTTCTTTCGCCCCAAAGGCCATGGACTCAAGCAGAGCTGGCAACGGCAACGGGGGTAAGCCGGCCCTTGCTTTCAAGGCTCCTGGAGACATTGGGGCAACAAGGTTACGTCCGTAGAGAAGGTAACCTGCGCGGAGGCACCTGGATTTTGGCGCAGGCTGACGCGCTGCTCGACAAATGGGCGCGCAGGGATGTGTGGTCGCGGCGCGCTGTGGTCCAGCAGTATTCCATCCTGGTGCCAGCATTGGAGACCGCCGCAACGCAGCTCTCGGCAGCATTTGGCTCCTCCCGCTTTGCGTTTACCCAATGGTATGCCGCCCAGCTTCGCCGTCCCTACACGGAATCGCCGGTATTGTCCGTCTACGTCGAAGAGAACCCCTCGGCTGACCTCCTCAAGTCGCTAAATGCTCGGGAAGTCACTTCCGGAGGCCGCCTCTGGCTGATCCGCCCGCGGGACGAGGGCGTTTTCCAATTTATACAAACAGTCGACGGCTTGCCCCTCGTTTCTGACGCGCAAATCTATCTCGACCTCCTCCAGGTTGGACAACGTGGGCCCGATGCGGCCGACGCCCTTCGCCACTGGGAAGGCTTTCGCCTATGAAATATCCCCGTTATCAGGATTATTCGGGGGACGTAACAGCATTGACTGAACGCGTACTCCTAACCGCGTGGCCGGCGCTTTCAGATTATCACGGCGACCTTGTTCTCGTGGGTGGGTTGGTGCCACGGTTTCTTTGTCGCTCGCAGCCGCTGGTTCTGCCTGCGGTTACGATGGACGTTGATCTCGGTATCGCGCTGGGGGCAAGCGCCGGGCAATACGGGACGCTCTCCTCGCACCTTGAAGGTCTTGGTTTCAAGCACGTGGACAATCGGTTCCTGAAACGTGTCGGCGACCGCACGGACATACACCTCGATTTTCTTACGGAAGTGCCCGGCAAAGCCAAAGGCACAGTAATGGTGGACGATGTGCCCACCTCGGTCTTTCGAGGGATTGACCGTGCGCTGGCGGTCAACCGTGAGTGTGAGATTTCTGGCACGGACCTCTACGGTGCTCAACAGCGCTGCAAGGTGCGTGTTTGCGAGGTCGGTCCCTACCTTGTGCTGAAGCTGATCGCATTCGGAGCCCGTGTGCAGCCCAAGGATGCATTCGACCTGCATCAAATGGCGCTCCTCTATGACGGGGGCTCAGCTGCAGCGATTGCGGCTTTTGCTGCCGAGAACGGAGTAAACTCGGGATTTGACGCTGCCCGGGCGGCGCTCGCTGAACATTTCACTGACGTGGACCGGAACGGTCCATTGAGGGGTGCAGCGTTCGTATTTGGCGACAATCCAGCAGCAACTGCGGCCGACGACAGCTTGCGCTTCAGGCAGGAGCTCGTGAACTTTGGGCATGCCCTGCTCGAAGCGACGTGAATGGGGGGTCTCTTCACATGAATGAATCGGCAGAAAACCCGTCTCCCAAGACCAACCTCGTGGAACGGATTAATGGTCAAAAAAGAGCCACCAAAGAGCCACTAATTGTAAAAAATTAAATCGCCCTAGAGGGAGAGCCTCCTGGAATGTCGCGGGTTCGAGTCCCGTCCATCCCGCCATTTTAAGTCTGGTTCAAAAACCAAAGTCTCTGAGAGGCTGGCTGAGATTGAGCTACCTGAGCATTCAAGCGCGTTGCGCGCAGTCGCCGGCCTACGATCTCCGGCCGCTTGACAATCTCTATCAGTCAGACAATCTGATTGGCATGGAAACGACCCTCACAGACTTTCAGCGGAATTTCAGCGCAGCACGTGCTGCTGCCGACCGCGGCGAGACG
>Ga0265338_10006096_pt1 | contig 15479 bp, 22 predicted proteins | sample 42126metaG_FD_193579 | JGI IMG/M metagenome (GOLD analysis project Ga0265338, IMG submission 193579) | Rhizosphere microbial communities from Carex aquatilis grown in University of Washington, Seatle, WA, United States - 4-21-26 metaG | ecosystem: Host-associated > Plants > Roots > Rhizosphere... | reverse complement strand
CGACGCGGCGCTGAGCTTCCTCCTGCGCGGCGAGACCGAGCAGTCGGCGGAGGTGCTCGACCGCGCGCTGCGACGGACGCGCACGACGATCGGCGAGCTCCGCGACCTCTCCTTCAACCTCGAGCCCGTCGTCCTGCGCGACCACGGGATCGGGACGGCGCTGCAGGCGCTCGCCGACGACCGCACCACCGCGTACGGCATCGCCATCGAGGTGGAATCGGCGGCGGCGGAGACGCTCGGCCAGCGGACGCAGGCCGCGCTGTACGAGATGGTGCGCGAAGCACTCGAGGGTTCCATCCGCCGCGGCCCGCCGACGGTGTTCACGGTGAAGGTGCGCGCGGTCGAGGGCGATCTCGAGGTCGAGCTCTACGACGACGCACCCGGCGAGCGCCGGCGGCGGTCGGTCGAGGTGCTCCAAGAGCGGGCGCGGACGCTCGGCGCGTCGCTGTACGTCGAGCCGGGCGACGGCGGCACGCGGATGCGGCTCGTGCTCCCCGGCCACGCGCCGGGCGAATAGGTCTAGGATCCCGCGCGGTGGATGGGCATCTCGTCTTCGTGTGGAAGCCTTCCGGCTACGAGCTCCGCGAGGAGGACGGCGACGCACCGGCGGTCGGCGCCGAGGTCGAGCTGGACGGGACGATGCTCCACGTGACGAAGGTCGCGCCGTCGCCGCTGCCGGGCGACAAGCGCGCCTGCGCGTATCTCTTGCAGTAGGGGCTACGCGGCGCCGGCCGCGTCCTCGGCCGCGGCGAGCCCGAGCACGAGCGCCTGTGCGAGGCCGCTCGAGTAGCCGCCGGTCGCCACGCCGCCCGCGTCCACGCCGGCGGCCCACACGCCGTCGAGACCGGCGACGCGCGCGTTCGTGTCGACGTGGATGCCGCCGATCGTGTGCGTCACCGAGCCCGTCACGTGCACCGCAATGCGGCCGTCGTTTCGCGTCACGACCGTGCCGCCGGCGGCGCGCGCCGCCTCGATCCGCTCGTTCGTGTCCTCGACCACGTACCACGCGCTCGGGCCGATGAGCTGCGCGAGGTCGTTCTCGTGCCACGCGACGGAGGACGGCGTGATGTCGCGCCCGTCGTCGGTGAGGACGCGCGCCTCGCGCCCGTACAGCTGCGCGAGCGGGACGAAGTCCTCCTCGCGGATGCGCGCCGGCCGTGCAGGCATCGCCCGGCCGTAGAACTGCTCCATCCCTGCGGTCACGGACGCGCCGCGCGCGAGCGCCCAGTCGAGCGCGTCGCCCTCGCTCCACGGGTTCGCGCGCAGGAAGAGGTCCCGCTCGCGCGCGAGCCGCCTGCCGAAACCGCCCGTCGCGAGGACGACCGGCGGCTCAGCAGCCGCGGCGAGCGGCGTCGCGAAGCGCACGTCCACGCGTGCCGCGAGGAGCTCCGTGAGCGCGCGCGGATCGAAGCGCTTCCCCGTCGTGCGCGGGTTCTCGGTGTCGTCCCACACCGGCTCCGCGCCGAGCGAGACGAGCCACGTGAGCGCGTCGTCGAGCCGCTCCCACACGAGCCGCTGGAGCGCCTCGTCGCCGCCGGGACAGTCGGCGCGGAAGTCGTCCCACTCGAGGTGGCGCCAGATGACGCAGCTCGAGAGGAGCATCGAGCCGCCGGCGCGCACGCCCTTCTCGACGACGACCGGGTCGAGGCCGAGCTCGCGCGCGCGGACGGCGGCGACGAGCCCCGCCATCCCGGCGCCGGCGATGAGCATCAATGTTCGCCGGAGCCAGGCACCCGAGTTCGGCCGCTGGCCGCAAGGGGTGAAACTCTGGTGCCTGGCACCGGAGTAATCAACGAAGGGAGAACGTCGGCTTGTGCTCGACGTACTCGATGCGCACGTGCTCGGGGCCGCGCAGGAAGACGGCGTACGTGTTCGGCGCGTCGACGACGTCGTCGATCTCGATGCCGACGTCCTTCGCCGCTGCGATCGCCTCGTCCGCCGAGTCGACGAGCACCGCGAGATGGTTGAGCAGCGGCCGCTGCGGCGCGCCCGGCTCACCGGGATGGAACTCGATCCACGCGCCGCCGACGCCCACGCGCGGGCAACCCGACGGGCCGGGCGCGGCCGGCTCGAAGCCGTAGGACTGATACTCGGCGGCCGTCTCCTCCGGGCTCGCCGAGTAGAGCGCAACGTGGTCGAGGTCGTACTCGACGTCCGTCGGCGCCTCGACGAGCACGAGACGCACGCCCTGGCCGAGATCGAGCTCCGCCTCCCCGCCGTCGAGGCTCGATACGCGCAGGGCGACGTGCTTCAACGCGCCCCGTTCGCGCGGGCCTTCCGCGGCGAAGAGCGTGAGCTTGCCGCGCCGTGCGTCCGAGCCGACGAGGGTAAACCTGTCGGTGCGGTCGATGACGTGCATGCCGAGCCGCGTGGTAACGAACTCGGCAATGGGATCGCGGTCGGCGACCCAGTACGCGACGTGGTCGAGCTTCGTGGGATTCACGCCCCGAGCGTACCCGCGCGCCTACTGGTTACGCCTCGAACGGCTCAGGCTGCAGGCGGGTTACTCGACGGGCTCGTTGTGGACGTCGTTGTCGACCGCGTACTTCTCGGTCAGCTGATTCACGACGTCCGCGCCCTTGCCGTATGCGTAGTTGATCTCGACGAACGCGTTCCACTTGTCGGGAAGCGCGTCCTCGGGGAAGATCGCCTCGACCGGGCACTCCGGCTCGCAGGCGCCGCAGTCGATGCACTCTTCCGGGTCGATGACGAGGATCCGGTCGAACTCGTGGATGCAGTCGACCGGGCAGACGTCCACGCAGGAACGGTCTTTGATGTCGATACAGGGCTCGGCGATGATGTAGGTCACGGCGCCCACTGTAATGAACGCGCCCGACGCAGCATCAGTAGAACCCTCTACCCCGGAATGAGGTCGGCCACGATTCCGGGGACCTGCTCGACGAGGGCCGACTTGGCGAGCACGTGGTCGAAGCCGGCCGCGTGCGCGGCGCGTAGGCCGGCGGTGTCCGTGTGGTTCGTGTAGCCGACGATCGGCACGTCCGGGTACGTCTCGGCCACCTCCTCCGCATCGACCCGCGCGATGTCGCAGATCACGAGGTCCGGGTCATCCGTGTGGTCGACCGTGATCAGGCGGTGCCCCGGCAGCAGCGCCTCGAGCTTGCCTCGGAAGAAGAGGTCGACCCCACAGAGCAGGATCGTGGCCACATGACAAGGTTAGAGGGCATGAGTGACCCGTTCAACACGGGGCTCGGACATATCCGCGCCGGCCGGTTCTTCGAGGCGCACGAGGAGCTCGAGACGGCGTGGCGCGCGGCCGCCGCCGAGGAGCGCGATTTCTACCAGGGCCTCGTCCACGTTGCGGTCGCGTGGTACCAGGCGGGCCGCGGGCGGCCCGTGGCGACCGCGCGGCAGCTGGAGAAGGCGGCCCGGCGGCTCGGGCCGTTCTCGCCGGCCCACCGGGGCGTCGACGTCGCCTCGGTGCTCGCCCAGGTCGACCGGGCGCGGGAGACCGTCGCCGGCGGGTCGCTCGAGCTCAAGCGGCCGAGGGTCTAGGGGCTAGTGAGGCCGATGTCGATGAGCGCGCGGTTGACGGCCACGTGCAGCCACCAGTCGCGGTGGAAGAAGAGGAGCAGGCCGAGCGCGACGAGCGTGACGCCGCTCGCCACCTGGATGACCGTGTAGCGGTTGCGGAGCCAGCGGAACGTGGACATCGCGCGGCCAAAGGCGACACCGGCGACGAGGAACGCGCCGCCGAGGCCGAGCGCGTAGGCGGCGAGGAGCGCCGCTCCCTTGAGCGCGGTGCCGGTGTCGCTCGCGAGCACGAGGACGGCGGCGAGCACGGTGCCGATGCACGGCGCCGCGCAGACGGCGAACGCGCCGCCGAGCAGCGCGCCCGACCCGCGGCGGCGCGCCCCGGAGAGAAGCCCGGGAGCGACGATGCGCTCGGGGACCGGCAGAAGCCCGGCGAACGCGAGCCCGACGACGACGAGGACGAAGCCGGCGACCTCGGTCTGCGCGCTCGCGGAGATGGCGTTCCCGATCGCGGCGGCTCCGGCACCGAGGACGACGAAGACGACGGTGAAGCCGGCGATGAACGGCAGGCTGGCGACGGCGACGCGGCGCGCGTTCCCGCTCCGGCCGAGGTCGTCCGCGCCGACACTCGACACCGCCGAGAGGTAGCCGGGGACGAGAGGGAGCACGCACGGCGTCACGACCGACGCGAAGCCGGCGGCGAACGAGACGGCGAGGCGCACCCCCATCAGTCGAGGCGCGCGAGCGCCTCGTCGACCTGCCGCTCGGTCTCCGGGTCGAGCTCGGCGGGCTCCTGTGCATCCGACTCGCGTGTCCTGCTCCAGCGCCAGACGCCGAGCGCGAGCAGGCCGGCGCCGCCGATGACGCTGCCGAGGGGCAGCCACCACGCGAGCAGGTCGAAGCCCTTGTGCGGCGGCGCGGCGAGGATCCCCTGCCCGAAGTTGCCGACGAGCTCGTCCTCGATCTGCTTCGTGCTCCAGCACTGGCCGATGCGCTTCGCGATCTCCCTCTTGATCTGCTGCGCGGCGGCGGCGTCCGACTGGTCGAGCGTCGTGTGGCACGTCGGGCACATGATCTGGCCCTCGAGGTACGACAACGACGTCTTCGGATGCGCGCACGCAGCGGCGGGGCCCGCAAGCGCGAGCGCGGCGGCGGCGACGGCGAGGACGCGCACGATCACGAGCGGAGCGCCACCGCGACTGCGCGCCGGAACTCGCCGGCGAACGACGGCGACGTGATCGGCCCGGCGATATGCATGACGATCTTCCCGGTGCGGCCGACGACGTACGTCTCCGGCACCTGCGAGACGCCGTAGCGGCCGCTCGTCACGTCGCCCGAGCCGTCCTGCACCATCGGAAACGTCAGGCCGTGCACGGAGACGAAGCGGCGCGCGTCGCCTGCGACGTCGTGGAAGTCGACCCCGACGAACGCGACACCCTGCTTGCGGTAGCGCTGGAACGCCTGCTCGAGCACCCGCGCCTCCGACTTGCACGGACCGCACCACGACGCCCAGAAGTTGAGCACGACCGGCTTGCCCTTCAGTGCGGCGAGGTCGAGCGACCCCGTGCCGGTCAGCCGCGCAAGCGTGAAGCCGGGCGCGGCCGCGCCGACCTTCGGCGCGTGCGTCTGGTGCGTGACTCGCCACACGAGCAGCGCGAGCAGTCCGAGCACCGCGCCGAGCGCGAGCAGCTGCGCAGTGAGCTTCAACGGCCGCGTCACGAGCTCATCGCCGTCGCGAGCGCGGAGCGGAACTGCGACTCGTGCTTGTCGACCGGCCCGAGCAGGTGCGTGGCGACGAGGCGGCCGCGCCGGTCGACGAAGTACGTCACCGGCAGATCGGCGATGTCGTAGCGGTTCGCCGCGACGAGCCCGTTCTTGTCGGCGACGACCGGATACGTGATTCCGTGCGCCGTGACGAAGCGGAGCGCATCGCCGGACGCGTCGTTGCTGTCGACGCCGACGAACACGACACCCTTGCCGCGGTACTCGTGCCAGAGCTGCTCGAGCTTCGGCGCCTCCGCCTTGCACGGCCCGCACCACGACGCCCAGAAGTTGAGGACGACCGCCTTGCCGCGGAGCGACGCGAGGTCGAGCGTTCCCGTTCCGTTCAACCGGCGGAGCGAGAACGCCGGCGCCGGGCCGCCGATCTTCGGCGGAGAGCTGCGGTGCGTGAGCCTCCAGACGAGCACGACGAAGAGCGCGACGACGACTGCGACGGCGACGGCCTGCCCGCCGAGCTTGAGGCTCCGCGTCATGCCGGGACGATGAACACCGGCGTGCCCACCGTCACGTGCTGGAACAGCCACTCCGCGTCGGGCACGAGCATGCGGATGCAGCCGTGCGACTCCGAGTAGCCGATCGATGCCGGCTCGTCGGTGCCGTGGATGCCGACGCCCGGCGAGCTGATGCCCATCCACCGCGTGCCGAGCGGGTTGTTCGGGCCCGGCGGCACGGGCTTCAACCCCTTCGCCCACGCGTCCTGCGTCGGCGGGTACCACGTGGGGTTCTTCCACTTCACGACGATCTGGAAGCGGCCGAGCGGCGTCGGATAGATCGTCTGGCCGGTGGCGACGTGGAACTGCCGCACGTAATGGTCACCGCGGTAGAGCGTGAGGACGTTCGACGACCGCTTGATGACGATGACGGCGCCGATCGTCGTCTCGCTCGCCGCCGGCGGGAACTGCTTCGTCGGCACGGCGACGGGCGCGCGCGTCCCGTGCGCGAGCGCCGAGGCGAGGAGGTCGACCGTCGCGCCCTGCCGGATCGTGCGGCCGGTGATCGACGGCGTCACGAGCGGCCGGAAGTTGCGCAGCAGGAGCCGCGAGGAGCTCGGTTCCCGGTTCAGCCGGTGCGCGAGCCGGGCGACGTAGGCGGCGACCGTCTTGCGGTCGACGACGCCGCGGAAGCCGAGCGTCGTGCCCGGCGCGGCCGCGAGGGCGGCGGCGACGGCGGTGTCCGCGTAGAGCTTGACGCCGAGCTGCGCCGGCGACACCGTCACCTTCGTCCTGCCGATCCGGAGGACGACCGGGCGGGAGAACCGCGCCGTCAACGCGGCGGTCGCCTCGTCGGCGGTGAGCCCGCCGACCGGAACGCCGCCGAGGACGACCCCGTCCGGGACCGCGGGCGAAGGCGACGTCGTGATGGTCGTCGTCGTCGTGGCCGGGGGCGTATCCCCGAAGGCCGGCGCGACGACAGCGCACGCGAGCGTCAGCGAAAGGAGGAGAAGAAGGCGTCTCACCAGGACAGGAGGATCCCCGGGTCGTCGCTGATGATACCGTCGGCCCCCATTTCGACCAGGGTGCGTGCCATTTGCGCGTCGTTGACGGTCCAGACGAGGACCGCCGCGCCCGCCCCGTGGCACGCCGCGACCACCGCCGGCGACACGACCGTCCAGCTGAGCGTCGCCGCGGCCGCCTCGGCCCGGCGGAGCCAGCCGGGAAGGCGGCGCGGGAGCAGCGCCCGGAGCGCGGCCAGGCCGCCGCTGACGGCCGGCCGTAGGAGGCGGCTGCCGGAGACCCCCAGGCGGTCCTCGGGATACGTGAACGCCCGCGGCACCGCCGGCGCCGCTGCCGCGAACGCGGCGAGGGCCGGCAGCGAGCACGAACTCACGAAGCACCGGTCGAGCAGGTCGTGCCGGCGGAGGGCATCCACCGCGTCCCGCTCGACGCCGGCCACCTTCACGTCGAGCTGGACGGCGAGGCCGAGCCGCGAGGCCAGGGCGAGCCCATCGTCGAGCGTCGCCGCGCCGCGCGGCAGCTCGGGGCCGTGCGCGAGGACGAGCGCGCCGCCGGATGCGCGGAGCACGTCGAGCTCGACGGCGTCGAGGCCGTGCGCCGCGGCGGCCTCGATCGCCTCGAGCGAGTTCTCGGCGGCGAGCGCTGCGGCGCCGCGGTGCCCGACGCGGAGCACTCCGCGCTCGCCCCGGCGGAGATCCATCAGCGGCGGCGGATGACGACCACCGCGAGGTCGTCGGAGAGCTCGCCGCCGGCGAAGGCGCGGCAGTCTTCGGCGACCACGCGGGCGAGCGCGTGCGGCAGCAGCTCGTGGTGGTGGCCGAGCAGCGCGTCGAGCCGCTCGAGCCCGTACAGCTCCCCTCCGCGCCTCGCCTCGATCACCCCGTCGGTGTACACGACGATCGCGGCGCCGGCGGGCAGGTCGGCGCGCAGCTCCTCGTACTCCTGCCCGGCGTCGATGCCGAGCACGAGGCCCCTGGGCTCGAGGCCCTGCACGGTGCCGTCGGGGAGGACGAGCCGGGGCGGCGGATGCCCCGCGCTCGCGCACGCGACCTCGCCGCGGCCGCCGTCGATTGCGAGGTACGTCATCGTGATGAACTTGCCGGCCGCGATCTCGTCGACGATGACGTCGTTCGCGGCGGCGAGGAAGTCGCCCGGCTCCGGATGCTCGCGCGCGAGCGAGCGGAAGACGAACTTCGCCATCGCCATGTCGGCGGTCGCCTCGACGCCGTGGCCCGTGACGTCGCCGAGGACGACGGCGAGCCGCCCGTCCTCGAGCTGGACGAAGTCGTAGATGTCGCCGCCGACGTCGACACGCGCCGACGACTCGTACACCTCCCCCACCTCCAGCCGGTCGGACGAGGGACGGGAGCGCGGGAGCAGCGACCGCTGCATCGTGTCCGCGAACTCCTTCTGCTGCTGGTACAGACGCGCGTTGTCGATCGCGAGGGCCGCCTGGCCGCCGATCGCAACCGCCGCGTCGACGGTCTCCTGCGTGATCGGGCTCCCCGGCCGGAACGAGAAGACGCTCAGCGCAGCGATCACCTCGGCGGGCGTCGCGACGGGCACCACGGCACCGGTCCAGCCGCGCTCGAGGAACGGCGCGAGCAGCTCGCTCCCCTCGGCGGACGCTGTGCGGCGCCGGAGCCGGAACGGAAGGGCCTCACGGAACAGCCGCTGCACCATCCTCGCGCCGAACGGCTGCGGACGGTCGAGGATCGTGCGCACCGCGTCGGCGAGCACGGCGTCCTTCACGTGCAGTGCCCGCGGCTCGAGCTGCTCGCGGCGCGCGTCCGGCATGCGGATGACGGCGGCGTCGACGTCGAGCACGTCGACGACGGTGCGCGCGAGCGCTTCGAGGGTCGCGTCGAGCGACAGGCTCTGCGCGAACGAGCGCGAGATCTCGTAGAGGGCGCCGAGGCGGCGCGCCGCCTCGCGCTCCGAGGCAAGCGCCGCCTCCCGCTGCGACGAGAGCTCGGCCGTGCGCTCGTGCAGCTGCGCGTTCTGCACGGCGACGGCGAGCTGCGCGGCGAGCGCGGCGACGAGCGCAGCCTCGCTCTCGCTGAGCTGCCGGCCGCGCTCCGGGTAGGCGGCGAGCAGCCCGATCACCTCGTCGCGCACGAGCAGCGGCGTCGCCAGCACCGCCTCGATACCCGCCTCGCGGGCGGCGTCGCGCACGTCGCCGACGCGCACGTCCGTTTGGGTGTCCGTCACCTCTACGACCGGACGCCGGCGACGTGCCGGCCCGAGCCCGAGCTCGAGCAGCCGTTCCGCCACGCGCGCATGCGGGCCGGTAAGACCGTGGCCGGCGGACGGAACGAGACGGTCTGCGTCGGTGCGGAGGTACACGGCGACGCGCTCGACCGCCAGGAGCTCGGCGATGCGCTCCACCGCCGTCTCGAGCGTGTGCGCGAGCGAGAGCTCCGCCGTCGCCTGGCCGACGACGGCCAGCAGAGCGCGGGCGCGCTCGAGCTCGAGCGCGTGCTCGCGCGCACGCGCGCTCGAGCGAAGGACGTGCGCGGCGCGGACGCCGAACGTCGCCAGCCGGCCGAGCTGATCGGCTCCCGGCTCGGCCCCGTCCGCGAAGAGGAGCTGGAGGAAGCCGACAGGCGGCTCGCCGAGCGGAAGCGTCGTCGAGGAACCGCAGCCGCCGGGCAGGTTCCCGGATGCGGCAACGTGGCGCCGGCCGCCCCCATCGACGGCGGCGGCGGCAAGAGCGGGCGCGTCGCCGAGACCGGCCATCGCGTCGAGCCCGTACGCACCGGCGAGCTCGAGCGCGCCGCCGCCGGCCGGACGCTCCCAGAGGAGCCCGACGGGAGCGCCGACGACGCTCGCCGCGAGGCGGACCACCTCGGCCGCGGGCTCGGACGCGTCGACGGCGGCGGCGAGCGCCTCACCGGCGAGCTCGAGCGCCTGCCGCGCCGGAACGCCCGCCGCTTCCTGGCCGGCCGCGAACACGCGCAGGACGAGTGCCGCTTGCCCCGCCGCGAGCTCGGCGGCGAGCTGCTCGGCGGCGGAGAACGGGTCGGAGCGGTAGAGCTCGAGGCACGCCGCGGTGCCGTCGAACCGGATCGGAAGGACGAGTACGGCGGCGACTCCCACACGGGCGGCGACGCGACGGACGCCTTCCGGCGCCTCCTCGAGGAGGTCGACGAGCTCCTCCGGGAGCTCGGACGCCGGGACGCGCGTGCCCTCGAGCTCGGCCGCGAGCGCGGCCGGCCCGGCGACGGCCGCCGTCTCCAGCTCGTCCCGCCGGCTCCGCACCCGCACGAGCGCGACATCGGCGCCGGAGGCGACGCGCGCCGCCCCGGCGAGCTCTTCGAGCGCATCCCCGAGGCACGTCGCCGAGGCCGCGGCCGTGACGCCGCGCGACAACGCCGCCAGGGCGTCGATCGCGATCCCGGGCGCGGCTGTCGGTGCTTCGGTTGCTGCCTGGACGGTCATCCACCAACCCCTGCCGGAAGTATCGCCTCCTGAGCAGGGGGTTTACACTAGCCCCGTGGCCCAGCCCGCGCGCAAGAGACCGCTAGCCCCGCCCGACGACGCCCCGGTCGACACCGGCGCCGCCGTCGACCTGCGGTACCGCTACCACCGCGCCCAGCGGCATGCCCGCGTCCTGCGCCGCCAGGAGAGCCGCCTCGCCGGCTACCGCTTCTACATCGTCATGCTCGTCCTCGTCGCCATCGCCGTCGCCTTCGTAATAGGCGCCTGGCACGAGATTCAACATCTCTTTGGTCTTTAAGCCGAAAGTGCTGCGCACTTTCGGCTTGAGAGGTTCCCGCTTCGCGGGAGCGCCCGCGGGCTCTTGGAGGTTTTGGCGGAGAGTCGGTCTGCGCCGTGAGAGTCGGCGACGGTCTACTGCAAAGACGCTGCTCGAGCACGCGTGAACGGGCTCCAGGGGACTTGTTCCCACGCGCCGGTGCCGCACATGGGGCAGCGCGGCAGCGCGTGGTGGACGGTCACGCCGTAGCCGCACTCGCTGCACCGGAACTCGCCGGCGATGCGTTCTCCCGCTCCGAGAAAGGCGACGAAACCGTCCGTGGCCCGCTCCAGGCGCGTGCCTGCTCCCGCTTCCTCGCTCACCCAGTTCACGATTTGCCCATACTTGGCCCCATGCAAACGCCCGAGCCGATGGTGCCGCCGCACGCACCCCCGGGCCGCCCCGACCGCCGGCCGAGCCCGAGGGCCGTCGTTCCCGGGTACTGGGGGGAACGGCTCGCGTGGGTCGGCGGCCTCGTCCTCGCCATCTCGGCCTTCACGGACTGGTACGCGGGGACACAGGCGAGCGGCGTGACCCTGTCGGTCACGGGCTGGCACACCGGAGCGCTCGGCAAGCTCGTCTTCTTCATCGCGCTCGCGACGCTCATCCTCGAGGCGCTGCGGGAAGCGGGCATCGAGCTCCCCGCCACCGTGCCCGAGAGCCTCGTCCTCATCGCCTTCGGGTCGCTCGCGACGATCTTCGTCCTCATCCGCCTCATCTCGATCCCGGACACGTTCTTCGGGACAGCCGACCGCGGCATCGGCATCTTCATCAGCCTCGTCGCCGCCGTGCTCCTGATCGTCGCCGGGCTGCTGAGAGCAGCAGAAGACCTGTAACGACACCGAGCACCGCGCCGCCGAGCACGTCGAGCGGCCAGTGCACGCCGACGTAGAGCCGCGAGTAGCCGATCGCCAGCGCGAGCGCGAAGAACGCCGGCGCCGCACGCGGCGCGAGCGCCGAGAGCACCGTCGCGCACGCGAACGCGATCGCCGTGTGGCCGGACGGAAACGACGCGCCGTGCGGCAGCGAGACGAGGTGGGAGACGTGCGGCCGGCGCTCCCCGACGGCGGCCTTCACCGCCGAGGTGAGGCCGTCGGCGGCGGCATCGGCGAGGAGCACGAGCACGAACGGCCGCCACCGCCGGCGCGACAACGCGAGCGCCAGGCCGAGGACGAGCCAGACGGCGCCCCAGCTCCCGATCCGCGTGAGCCAGACGAAGACGTCGTTCAGCGGGTGCCAGCGGTGCGCGACGACCCAGCGCTCGAGATGGCGGTCGAGCCCGATCAGACGGGTGCGAGCTGCTTCGCGCGGTCGACGAGCTGCTGCAGGTCGAACGGCTTGCCGACGAAGCCCTGCGCGCCGCGATTCGTCGCCTGCTCCTTCGCCTGTTCGTCGACCTTGCCGCTGAACATGACCACGGGGATGACGCCGACGCCGTAGCGCTCCTGGATGCGGCGGAGCATCTCCCAGCCGTCGACGTGCGGCATCATCACGTCGAGGAGCACGATGTCCGGCTTCGCCTCCTCGATCGCGGCGAGGCCTTCGTCCGCGCCGCCCGCCTCGCGGACGGTGTAGCCCTCGAACTCGAGGTTGACGCGAACGAGCTCGCGCACCTTCGCGTCGTCGTCGACGAGGAGCACGAGCGGGCCGCTCTTGGTCTGGCCGCCGGGGCCGGACCGCTCGAGGAACGTCTCGAGGTCGGGGCGGCGGAACCGCCGGTGCCCACCCGGCGTGTAGAACGCCGGCACGCGGCCCTGGTCGGACCACTTCCGGATCGTGCTCTGGGCCACGCCGAGGAACCGGGCAGCCTGCCCGAGAGTCAGCCATTCGGTGTCGTCGCGGCTCGCCATAGTCTCCTAACCTGTCCAATCCTGAACGTTCCTGCTCCCGGGAAGGTTACGGATGGATGGTGGTGACCGATGTAAAGCTGATTCCCGGCTTGGGATTGTCGTGAATCGACTCGCCCACGGCGACGCCGACGGCGAAGACCGCCGCAGCGACGAGGAGGGCGAGGACGATGCGGGTCATGAGGCGTAATCCGACGCGCCGCGGTGGTACGCGTGGAATGCGGCCGCGAGGACGAGGGACAGGTCGCGGGGCCATCCGGGCGACGGCGCCCGGTCCTCGATCACGTGGCGCGCCCAGCTGTCGGCGTCGCGGTAGGCGGCCGCGAGCTCGGCGAGCGTGTACGTGCCGCCGACCCGCTTCCGCAGCTCGTCGACGACGAGCTCCACCTGCTCGACGAGCCGCCGGTACCGCGGGCCGTCGCCGCGGGCGGCTTCGAGCAAACGGTCGCCTTCGGCCCACTCGTGGAGGGTGAGCACGAGCACGTCGGTCGACATCGCGGCGATGCTAATGGAGGTTCTCCGGACTAGTCGCTACAGCAGGTCTCGGGCCAGAGCGGCTCGACCTCCGCGACGATCGCCTCGCCGAGCTCGTAGCCGGGTTGCGCGAGCGCGAAGGCGGCATGCGCGTGGAGGCACTTGAGCGGCGAGCCCGCCCGTCCGGCGCCGCCGACGCCGAGGTCGAGCGACGCGCCTCCGTCGGGTCCCGTCTCCTCACCGGCGAGCTCGCGCCGGATGCGCCGCTGCTCCTCGTCGGCGCGTGCGCGGCTCGCGGCGAGTCCCGGCTCGCTCTCGGCGCGTGCCGTCCAGCGTTCGACGCCGCCGGCGGCCTCGAGCCGCGACACCGCCGCGACGAGATGGCGGCACGTGAGGTAGTACGTCGTCGGGAACGGCTCACCGTCGGGTGCATACGGATGCTGCTCGGTGACGGCCGGGCGGCCGAACGGGCAGCGGACGACGACGCGGCGGAAGGCGCGCGGCTCCCGTCCCAGCTGCCGCGCGACAGCGGCGCGGTCGGCGTCAGTGCCCATGCGGTTGCAGGCTAGCCCGCAGCCGCTTCCGCCACTGGTCGATGTTCTTGACGATGAAGAGGTGCTCGCCCGGCTTCACGTAGCCGAGCGCGCGCGCCTCGCGCGCAACGGTCGCGACCGACTGCGACGAGCCGAGCCGCCGCTCGAGGCCCGCCTTCTGCCGCTCGAGCCGCTGCACGACCGCCTGCCGCTGCCCGAGCTGCCCGCGCGCGTCGACGTACGCCTTCAGCGGGCGGAAGTAGAGGAGCGCGACGAGCACGAGCGCCCCGACGGCAAGCCAGCGGCGGAGGGTCACAGAGCGCGGTGTTCGCGCCGCCGCAGCCGGATTCCTCTACGCGATGTCTACTTTGATGACGTTCGTGGAGCCGGGGATGTTGACGGCCGTGCCTGCGGTGATGACGACGCGGTCGCCGATCTCCACGAGTCCCGCGTCGCGCGCGGCGTCGATCGACGTGCTCCAGAGATCCTCGACGTCGGTGCACTCGTTGATGAGAAGCGGCGTCACGCCCCACTCGAGCGCGAGCTGGCGCATCGCCCAGTCGACGTGCGTGAACGCGACGATCGGCCGCCGCGGGCGCAGTCTCGCGACCGCGCTCGCCGTGCGCCCGGTGAACGTCGGCACGAGGATCGCCGCGGCCCGCAGCGCCTCGGCGAGGTCGCAGGCGGCGTTCGACATCGCACCGCCGATGGTCGGGTTCTCCGCCGCCTCCGGCAGCTCGTGGCGGTAGCCCATGCTCGGCTCGACCGCGCGCGCGATGCGATCCATGTACGCGACCGCCTCGACCGGGTACTCGCCGACCGCCGTTTCGCCGGAGAGCATCACGGCGGAGGTGCCGTCGAGGATCGCATTCGCGACGTCGCTCGCCTCGGCGCGCGTCGGCTCGGCAGAGTGCACCATCGACTCGAGCATCTGCGTCGCTGTGATGACGGGCTTCCCGCGCTCGAGCGACTTCGCGATGATCCGTTTCTGCAGGAGCGGGACGAGCGCCGCGCCGATCTCGACGCCGAGATCGCCGCGCGCCGCCATCACGGCGTCGGTCTCGGCGAGCACGTCGTCGAGGACGTCGACGGCCTCCGCCTTCTCGATCTTCGCGATGACGTGCGCGTGCGAGCCGTGCTGCTCGATGATCGAGCGGAGATCGCGCACGTCGGCGGCCGACCGGACGAACGAGAGCGCGATGAAGTCGACGCCCGTGTGCAGGGCCCACTCGAGATCGTCGGTGTCCTTCCGCGTCAGCGACGGGATCGGCAGCGGCACACCGGGGAGGTTCACGCCCTTGTGCGACGTGATCGCGCCGCCGACGAGCACCGCGCAGCGGGCCCGGCCGTGCGAGACCTCGTCGACGCGCAGCCGGACGAGGCCGTCGTCGATGAGGACGTCGTGCCCCGGCTGGAGGACGTCGCCGATGACCGCCGGCGCGACCGGGAGCTCGCCGTCGGTCGCCACCTCCTCGGCGCAGATCGTGATCTGCTCCCCCTTGCGGAGGACGACCGGCTGGGGCAGGTCGCCGATGCGGAGCTTCGGGCCTTGCAGGTCGGCGATCACCGCGACCGGCCGGCCGATCTGCGACGCGATCTCGCGGGCGAGCCATGCGCGCTCCGCGTGCTCCTCGTGCGTTCCGTGCGAGAGGTTCAGCCGCACGGCATCGACCCCCGCGCCGATGAGCGCGCGGAGGCCGTCAGCCGAGCCCGATGCCGGACCGAGCGTCGCGACGATCTTCGTCCGGCGCTGCGGGGGCGCATCCATGCATTTCAGCGTACGTGACGCGCGCGCGGAAACGCTGACCAACCCGGATAACTGGCCCGCGTGCCGAGCTCCTCCTCGATGCGCACGAGCTGGTTGTACTTCGCGACGCGGTCGGTGCGCGCCGGTGCGCCCGTCTTGATCTGGCCCGTCCCGAGCGCAACCGCGAGGTCGGCGATGGTGGAGTCCTCCGTCTCGCCGGAGCGGTGTGAGATCACCGCGCTGTAACCGTTGCGCTTCGCGAGGTCGACCGCGGCGATCGTCTCCGTCAGCGTCCCGATCTGGTTGACCTTGATGAGGATCGAGTTCGCGACGCCGCGGTCGATGCCCATCTGCAGCCGCTCGGGATTCGTGACGAAGATGTCGTCGCCGACG
>Ga0265338_10006093_pt1 | contig 15484 bp, 16 predicted proteins | sample 42126metaG_FD_193579 | JGI IMG/M metagenome (GOLD analysis project Ga0265338, IMG submission 193579) | Rhizosphere microbial communities from Carex aquatilis grown in University of Washington, Seatle, WA, United States - 4-21-26 metaG | ecosystem: Host-associated > Plants > Roots > Rhizosphere... | reverse complement strand
CGAAAATCCCGCTCGGCATCTTTCGCCGGCTATCGAATGGCGGCAAGGAACCGGCGACCGACCATCCGCTGCACAAGTTGCTGCGCGATCCGAACAACTGGCAGACCGCCTTCGAATTCAAAGAGATGCTTCAGGCATCCCTGGTGTTGCGCGGCAACGCCTACGCCGTCGCCGTTCGAAACGGCCGCGGCGTCCCGCTCTACCTGGTGCCGATCCACCCAGACCGTGTCGGTCTGTTCGAAGCTCCGTCCGGTGAATATTTCTACGCCGTCACGCGCAACGGTCTGCACGAGATGGCGATGCTGCGCGACCAGCCGCTACTGATCCCGTCCGAGGACATGCTGCACATCCGGTGGTTGCCGATGTGGAACTCACTCCTCGGCACATCGCGGCTGGCCCTGATCCGGGAATCGGTCGGTCTGTCGATCGGGCTCGAGGAACATGAGGCCCGCTTCGTCGGCCAAGGCGCTCGCACCGGCGGCGTCCTGTCGACTGAGCAGAAGTTCGGCAGCAAGGAATCCCGCGATCAGCTGCGGGACGAGTGGAACAAGCTACAGGCCGGCCCTAGAAATTCCGGCGCCACCGCCGTGCTGGAGCAAGGCCTGAAATGGTTGCCGCTCGGGCTGTCGATGGTGGACAGCCAGTTCATTGAATCGCGCAACTTCCAGATCCGCGACATTGCCCGCGCCTTCGACGTGCCGCCCTACAAACTCGCCATCGAAGGCGAGAGCGAAGGGCCTGCGATGGTGCAGCAGGCGCAGGGCTATCTGAATGGTCCGATCACCAGCTACTGCGCGCGCTGGACGACGAAGCTGGAGAAGTTCTTCCAGGTCGATGGCGTCGATACGTTCGTCGAATTCGATTTCGGCCACTTCATGAAGGCGGACATCATGTCCCGCTACACGGCGTATCGCCAAGGCGTCGGCGCCCCATGGATGTCGGTGAACGATGCGCGTCGGGCCGAGGGCATGTCCGCCGATCCAAACGGAGACACGGTCTTGCAGCCCGCCAACATGGCGCCGCTCGGATGGGTGCCCCCGGACAAGGGCGAAACCAGCGCGCAAGGCAGCGATCAGACCGGCGCCCCGGCGCCAGGCGGCGACGGTGATGCGCTCCGCGACCCGGCGGAAGACGAAGCCCCAGGAGCCTGATCCCAGGAGGGAACCATGAGCGACAACCCCAACAATCCGGCCGCCGTCAGCGATCACGAGGCGCTCGACTATGCCGCTCGCCTGAAGGCCGACGAGGCTGCGCGCGCTGATCTGCCGCAGGACACCGGCGAGGCGCAGACGGTCGCCATCGAAACCGCGATGCGCGAGGACGCCGAGAAGCTGGAGGCGGACGAAGCCGCTCGGGCAGCCCTTCCTGCCGGTGCCGATACCACCGCAGCCGACGCGACTGTCGCGGCCGATCGGACGAAGCTCGACCAGGATCAGGCGACGGCCGAGCTGGAACCCGGAGCCACCGAGGTCGTGACCACACTCACCGAGCCTGGGACCGCACTCCACGTCGACGATGTGCGCGCCTTCCAGACCGTGTTGGTGGATGGTGCGCCGGTGCCGGTGGACGCGACGCACACGCTGGGGCTGTTCGTTGACGGCATCCCCTACGTTTGCTCCGGTGTCACGATCGACGCGCCGAACGTCAGCCGCTCCGCTCCGGACGGCATCAGCGGCACCTTGACCCTGACCGCGCCAGTGAAGGTGCGAGATGGGACCGCCGGCAATCCCGTGCTGACCGCGCACGGCCACGAGCCGAGCGAACACGACCTGCACCGCGTCACGGTCCGAGCGCGGTTCGACAACATCCGCGCCGCACTCGTCCATGGCGAGAACGGCGACCACCGCTCGCTTGCCGCTGCGGTCCGGTCGCTGGTCGATCTCCTCGACGAGCATCTGTGACGGACTGATCCATGTCCTCGTTGATCAGCGTCGCCGACTTCCGCAAGGCGGCGCGCGAGAAGCGCAAGCCCGAGGGCGGTGTGTATCGCCTGTCGACGCTGCCATCCGAGGCGGTCGAGGGCTCTGACCGGCGCCGCCGATTCTGCTTCAGCGATGGCTCGGTCGACAGGATGGGCGACACGATCGACCCCGAAGGCTGGGACATCACGGATTACGCCGCGAACCCTGTGGCGCTCTGGGCTCACAACAGCATGCAGCCCCCGATCGGCCGGTCCTACGAGGTTGCGGTCAAGGGCGCCCGGCTGATGGGCGACATCGAGTTCATCGGCCCGGAAATCTATCCGTTTGCCGAAACAATCTTCCAGATGGTGGCCAACGGCTTCCTGAATGCCGTTTCGGTTGGGTTTCTTCCGGTCGAATACAGCTTTGTCGAGAACGATCCAGAGCGCGGCTGGGGGATCGACTTCAAGCGCCAGCAATTGCTGGAAATTTCCCTCTGTCCGATCCCAGCCAACCCGAATGCGCTCGCCGAAGCCCGCGCAAAGGGCATCGACCTGCGTCCGTTGGTGGAATGGGCCGAAAAGCTGCTCGACGGTGGCGGCAAGATCATGATTCCCAAAGCCGAACTGCAACGCCTGCGAAAAGCTGCAAAGGAACCGGCGATGACCACGCGCCCGAAGGCTGCCGCCAAGGCCGATGACGATGACAAGCCCGTCGGTGATTGCGGTCGTGACAAGGATGAGCCGTGCGGGATGAAAGACTCGTCGGAATGCTCGGTGCACGCCGGGTCGAAGAGCGCCGACAATGATGATGACAACAACGAGAAGGCGATCAAGCGTCTCCGGCGGCTGCTGCGCCTCGCCGTCCGCGCCGACGATGACCCGAGCGGCGACGAACCGCCGATCGCCCACGAAGATGCGATCCGTATGGCACACAAGTGTCTCCGCACCGCGAAGGCATTCCAGGCCGAGGCGGTGGGCCATTATTCGAAGGCTATGGACCATCTTGATGGCGTGGTTGACGCGCTCGACGAGGATCCGGACGCGGACAAGTCAGAAGATCCTGACGCCGATCCTGACGAGGATCCGGACAGCGAGAAGGCCATCCGCCGCCGCCGCGCCGAAGCCGCCGCCCGCCGGAAGCGCCTGACCGCCGTCTAATCCACCGGCCCGGCTAAGCTTGGCCGCACTGCCAATATCGCCCTTTGGCAAGGCAATTCCCGCCGCAGTGATGCGCCGGGCCGCAGCGCCGTCGCGAGACGCCGCATTCCCCTCGATGGAGCCACAAACACCATGAGCACACTGCTGTCGCTCCGCCAGGCCCTGGGCACGGCGGTGGATGAACTCGCGACCCTTTCAGCCGACGCGAAAGCCTATACCGCGAAGGAAAAGGAGTGCGACGCGCTCGAAGCGCAGATAGTCAATCTCGAAAAGGCCCAGCAGCGCTCAGCCAAGTTGGCGAAGCCGCTTCTCGGCAGCCCTAGCGACGACGCATCGGAGATCAATCCAGAGCAGCGCACCATTTCGCAGGTCCGCGCCATGGATCCGCGCCCCGGCAAGCTGAAGACCTTCGATGATTATGTCGGCTTGGCGCGCAAGGGTTTCGATTTCGCGCCGAAGCCGGACAGCGGCTTCCGCAGCCTCGGCGAGCAGCTACAGTCCGTTTTCAAGCACTACATGAGCAAGGGCAGCGACACCGATCGTCGCCTGGTGCGCGCGCCGACCGGCGCGGCCGAAGTCGATCCCACTGGCGGCGGCTTCCTGGTGCAGATCGATTTCGCGGCTTCGATCTTCATGCTGGCGCACGACATGGGCGAAATCCTGAGCCGTGTCAGCAAGCTGCCGATCAGTGCCAACGCCAACGGCATCAAGATCCCAGGCGTCGACGAAACCAGCCGCGCCACCGGATCGCGCTGGGGCGGTGTCGCTTCCTACTGGGTTGGTGAAGGCACGAGCGTCACTCCGTCCAAGCCGAAGTTCCGTGTGATCGAGTTCGACCTCAAGAAACTCATGTCGGTCATGTATACGACCGACGAGCTCCTGCAGGACTCCACCGCGCTGACCTCGATCGCGGCAACGGCGTTCTCGGAAGAAATCATGTTCATGACCGAGGATGCGATCTTCGAAGGCGGCGGTGCCGGCCTGCCGCTCGGTATCATGAACAGCCCGGCCCTGGTCACACAGCCAATCGAGCGCGGACAGGCGACCAAAACGATCGTCAAGGAAAACATCGACGGTATGTGGGCGCGCATGTGGGCGCGCTCGATGCGCAATGCGACGTGGTTCATCAACCAGGACGCGCTGCCGCAGCTGATGCAGATGAACCAGGCGGTCGGCACCGGCGGCCAGCTGGTCTACCTGCCGCCCGGCGGCCTGAGCGGCACGCCATATTCGACGCTCTACGGCCGCGAAGTGGTCTGGACAGAATACAGCTCCACAGTTGGCACCATCGGCGACATCCTGCTCGCCGATCTGTCGCAATACATGCTGGTCGACAAGAACGGCGTGCAGGCGGCAACCAGCATGCACGTCGCCTTCCTGACCGACGAGATGGTGTTCCGCATCACGTATCGCGTCGACGGGAAGCCGATGTGGACGCAGCCGCTGACGCCGTTCAAGGGCAGCAACACCAAGAGCCCATTCGTCGCGCTGGCCACCCGCTAATCGAAGGCGGCGCCAGCCGCCGGACTGCATCGCAAACGCGGGTCGCTGGTGTGGCCAGCAACACCCCAAAGGAAAGCCCCTCACCATGGCCCGTCAATTCTCGATGCCGGCTCAAATCCCGCCGGTGATGCTGCTCGCCCCCGCCGCCGATTCCGCTGGGCGCACCAGCTCCTACCGCAGCCTGAAGAACGCGCTGAAGGCCTACATCGTCGTGCACGTCAACCAGGGGAACGCCGCGACGGTGCTTCTCAGCGTGCTCCAGGCCACGGCGGTTGCCGGGACCCTCTCGAAAGCGGTCACCGCCGTGCCGATCTGGTCGAACCTCGACACATCGGTCAACGACACGCTCGTGAGCCGCACGGCCGCCGCGACCTATACGACTGACGCCGCCACGAAGGACAAGATCGTGGTGTTCGAGATCACGCCGGAGATGTGCATGGACATCGCTGGCGGCTTCGATTGCATCGCGGTGTCCACCGGATCATCGAACGCCGCGAACATCACTGAAGCGAAGCTGTTCATCCTCGGCTCGATCCAGGCCGCGTCGCCGCCGAACAGCTACATCGACTGATCCTGCTTTCCTCCCAACCGTTCCAAAGGAACGACCGCCTCGCGCGGTCGGTTAGGAGTCTCCCATGACGACGAAATCCCGGTATCGTTCCGGCGTGCTGAACTTCTATGAGGACCAACAGTTCGAATACGTGCTGCCGGTCTCGCCGATCGTGTTCTACGAAGACTTCCTCGGGCAAGCTTACGTCGCCGTGGCGGCGGCAGGATCTGCCGTCGACGGCTGCCCGTTCGTCAGCAAGATCGTCGGCGCGGCGCCCCCGACCGTTGCCGGCGTCGCCAATGCCATCGGAGGCCAGGTTGCCTGCACGCTCACCTCGGCCAGCCAGAAGCAGGACGCTGTTCTCTATTGGGGCGACAACCTCAGCCTCGATTGCACCAAGGGCCTCCAGTTCGAAACCCGCGCGCAGCTCTCGGTGCTGCCGAGCGCCGCGGGCGCACAGGCGGTGTGGGGCCTCGCGTCAGTTTGGATCGACGGTCCGCAGAACAACACCTGCTACCTGGAATTCAGCGCACAGGCGAACGGTGCCGTGCTTGTCACCGCCTTCGATGGTGTCACCACCACGTCGGTTGCAAGCGGCGTCACTGTGCTGGCGACCGAATGGCATCAATACCGGATCGACGCATCCAACATCGCCGACGTCGGTTTCTACATCGATGGGGCCCGCGTGAATGCGGTCGGGTCGGTCAACTTTGCCGCAACCGGGACGCTGGCCGTCCTGCAGCCATATTGCGCCGCCTACAAGGCGAGCGGCACCGGCGTGGCGACGCTCACTCTCGACTACATCCGCGCGTGGATGAACCGCCAGTAAGGAACTGACCGATGTTCCTTATCGGCCTCCAACTCAACCCGGCAACCATCGCTGCCGGTCAGTCGCTATCCGGCGCGGTGTCGCTCGGCGCGTTCACGCTTGTTGGTATCTCGATGCCTGCCGCATGGACCGCCGCTGGCTTATCCTTTCAGGCCAGCCCAGACGGCGGGGCGACCTGGCAGGAGCTCTACGACACGGCCGGCAATGAGATCACCTTCACCGCCGCGGCCGGTCAGTTCCTCATGCTCGCCGCCACGCCATCCTACGACTGGCGCGGCATCAACATGGTCAAGGTGCGCAGTGGCACAGCATCCGTGGCGGTCAATCAGGCGGCCCAGGCTGTGGTCAATTTGATCACTCGCCCCGAGATGATCTGATGCGCCGCGGCGACTACCTGACCCGCGAGCGCCGCGACATTTCCAACGTCGTGGAGCGCGGACCAAAGGACAAGCCCGATGATGCAAATGGTCGGAAACGTCCAGGTCGTAAGGCCGCCGTCCGCAGACCCGGTGTCGATCGAGATGGTGCGAAGGCATTGCCGGATCGATCAAACGACCGATGACGTTCTGCTCAAGAGCTACCTCGGCACCGCGCGCCTCATGGCCGAGCGGTATCTGTCCCGGTCGCTCATAACGCAAACCCTGCTCTGGACCGCCCGGCCTCAGAGCGTTCTCACGCCCCGCCTGCATTTCGATCGCAGTGAGATCAGCTTGCCACGCGCGCCGGTGCAGTCGGTGCAGTCGGTCACGATCCTCGACGAACTCGGCAACACGACCGCCGTATCGCCGGCAACGCTACCTGTCGTCCCGCCGAAGACCTTAAACGGCTACATCGCCGACACTTCGATGCAACCGGCGCTCCTGACCATCGGCGGCGAAACGCTGATGACCGACGGTCGCACGTTGCGCCACGTCAACCTGCGCCACATCCAGGTGCAGTTCGTCGCGGGCTACGGTGACGACTTCAAATCGGTGCCGCCCAACATCATTCAGGCGATCCTGCTGACCGTCGGTTCGATGTATGAACACCGCGGCGACGAGACGGAGTCAGTGGGTCTTTCGCAGGCCGCGCAATGGCTGCTCGATCCTGACCGTATCCACTGGCTCGACTGATGGCCGACTACACACCGACGATCGGCGCACTGCGCTGGACGGTGCAGATCGCGACCCGCGTGCACGCACCGGCCGGCTCCGCGACAATCGCCGAGAGCTACACCGATTTGCAGACCGTTCGCGCAGATATCCAACCGCTCGGACCGATGACATTTCTGACCGGGCAGCAGACCGATCGGCCAATCACCCATAGGGTGATAATTCGCTGGCTGGATTGGGTCGATCAGACCAACGTCATCGTCCGCAACACGCAACGCCGCGACGGCACGGTGCGGAAGGAAATCTATCGCATCCGCAAGGTCGCTGAGATCGCTGGACGCCAGCGGTTCCTTGAATTGCTGGTCGAAGAGGAGAGCCGGGCTTGATCGGTCCCGGCTATTTTCTGCTTATCGGCATACCCATAGGACTAGCGCTAGCGGCGTTGATCGCCTGGCGGGTGAGCAAAGTATGACCGACGGCGTCCGCCTCTCGATCACCATCGACAAGGGCGCGTTCCACCTCGACAAGCGGCAGACCCGCGCGCTGATGCGTCAGGTCGGCAACGAGATAGCGGCGGTCACACGATCAATGATCCGCAGCAGTGTCGGCGGCGGTCGCGTCTATCGCCTGTCCGCCGGCAAGAGCTACACCGCATCGGCGCCAGGACAGCCGCCCGCCAACCGGACAGGCGGACTCGCCGGCTCGGTTGTCGTCAGGCCGTTCAAGTCGGGCGACGGTGTCGCCGTTCGCGAAACGGCGTTCTACGCACTGTTCCTCGCGACCGGCGCGCAGGGCGGCATCGGATCGGGCCGGAAGGGCATGCGCGGCAGGCGCAATCCCCGCCAGCGCGGTGTGCGCGTCGGGATATCGGGAACGCGTGTGCTGCTGCCTCGCCCATCGCTGACGCTGGCGCTTGAGCAACGCGAGGAATCAATCTCCGCGCGAGTACGGGCATCGATTATGGACGGCATCAAGTTCAAGAGGCAGCGGGCGTGAACATCGACGGCGTGGCAGCACAGGTGCGCAGCCTCTGCCCGATCTTCAACAGCAACGTGGCGGGTGCCGCAGCCTACGCCAACGGAGTGCAGGACCAGTCATGGCTACCGTTGCCGTCCGCCTATGTCATCCCGCTCGGCGGTGACGCGGACCCGAACGAAAGCCAGAACGGCCTCGACCAACTGGTGCACGAGCGCATCGGCGTGATCGTCGTCCTGGAAACGCTGAAGATCGGCGGACAGGTCGATACGGCGGATCGCCGTGGACAGGCGGCGGCCAACTATCTCGACGCCGTTCAGTCTGCCATCTTCAAGGCCATTCTGAATTGGCGACCCGACACCAATTACGCCGCCGTCAACTTCGACACCAATCGCGAGGCGCGCGGGTTCTACCTGGTCGGCAGCGGCTTTCCGCAGGAAGGCGCCTTTGATCGAGCCCGTTTCTTTTGGCAGTTCGTGTTCGGCTTAGACACGTTCATCAGCGACGCGGACGGCTGGGTTCTCCCCTCCGTCCCGCTCACCCGGGTCGAAGGCGACATCCGAGACGCCGCGACGGATGCCGAATACAGCGACCAGATCGTTGTGCTGCCGCCGGTCAATCCACCATCCTGCTGACAGGGGCCTACGCCATGTTCGTGAAGCCGGGCCAGAACACATACGAGGTCGAGTTGCTCGGCCCGCTGCTGAGGGTGCGCATCCCGCACACGCATCAGATGCTGCCGGACGAGGGACAGGAAGTGCCGGACAACGACCCGCACTGGATACGGCTACTTCGCGACGGCGATGTGGTGCTCGCGGAGCGTCCGGCCGCGGCCGCCGAGCATGAGGGAGCCCAACAATGAGCGGCACGACACTACAAACAAACCAGGGCACCGGGTCGAACACGATCAGTATTCCTACCTACCCGAGCAATAACCGTGTGCCGGGCGTTTTCGCGGTTGTCGACGCGTCGAAGGCCAACACCGCGACGATCAACCAGCGCACGCTATTGCTCGGCCAGATGCTATCGGCAGGCGCCGCAACCGCCGGCACCGTCGTTCCGGTTGCCGGCGTCGGCGATGCGCAGACCGCGTTCGGCGCCGGCTCGCAGCTCGCGATCGCAGTGGAACGGTATCGCAATCTCGATTTCTTCGGTGAGCTATGGGCGCTGCCGATGGCAGACGCTGGCGGCGCGGCGGCCTCGACGGCGACCATCACCATCACGGGCCCAGCCACCGCGACCGGCGTGGTCCCGCTCTACGTCGATGGCGTCCGCATCCCGGTATCGGTCAACAGCGCCGACACCGCGACCGTCATCGCCGGCAACATGGTCACCGCCATCAACAACTACGCGACGCCGGGCGGCAATCCGCTCTCCGTCACCGCAGCGAACACCGCCGGCGTCGTCACGCTCACCGCGCGCAACAAGGGTTCGATCGGCAATCAATCGACGATCAACCTGTCGTTCATGGGCACATCGGCCGGCGAAGGTCAGCCTGGCACAACGAACGTCGCAGGCGTCGCCGCCACGATCACGGCGTTCATCAACGGCACCACGGATCCCGTCGTTGCGACCGCACTCGCGAATGTCCCGGTCAAGGCATTCGACTTCATCTATTGCCCATACAACGACGCGACCTCGCTCAATGCCGTGCAAGCCTTCCTCGGCGACACGGCGGGCCGGTGGAACTGGTCGATCGAACTGTTCGGCCACTGCTTCACCGCGAAGAACGGCACCTTCTCGACCCGCACCACCTTCGGCACATCGCGCAACAATCAACACGAGAGCGCGATCGGCGCCAACGGATCGCCGTCGCCCGACTGGCATTGGGCTATCGACTTCTGCGCCGCGTCCGCGGTCAGCCTGCGCGCCGATCCCGCCATCCCGGTCGGCGGCCTGGCCGGTGGCGTCGCGCTCAATGTCGTCGCCCCGCCGCTCGCCAGCCGCGACAGCTTCACCAACCGCAACACGCTGCTGTTCGACGGTATGACCACCTACATCGTCGATCAGGCCGGCGTGGTGCATGTCGATCGCGCCATCACCACGTACCAGTCGAATGCTGCCGGCACGCCCGACAACAGCTATCTGTCGCTCAACGTGCCATTCCAGCTGATGGCCTACATCCGCGCATGGCGCACGATGATCCAGTCGAACTTCAATCAGGTGAAGCTGGTGCCCGATGGCAACCGCATCCCGCCAGGCTCGCGCATGGTCACGTCGCAGACCATCCTTGCAGCAACGACGGCGCAGTATCGCGCGATGGCGACGAATGGCATTCCCGGCGTGCCTGCTGGTATCGTGACCAACCCCTCGCAGTTTGAGGCGACGGCTCAAGCCCAAAATGCGGGCGGCGGCCTCGTAAAGATGCTGCTGCCGGTGATCCTGGCAAACCAGCTGATCAATGTCGTTGGGGATGTCCAGTTCATTTCGGCCTAAACTACGATGCCCTGTAGTATAGCGGAGACGATACCATGAGCGGAACACTAAGCGGTCGCCGCTTGGCTGGAATAGTCTCGTTCACTATTGATGGAAATACGTGGGACTGCGTAGGCGATTGCGAGTATTCGCCGAGCACCGTGATCCGCGAGACCATGAAGGGGCAGTCCCGCGTCGAAGGCTTCTCGGAAATGCCGCAGCAAGGCTACATATCGGCCAATCTTCGCGACCGGCCAGACACCACGGTCTTCAGTCTCAACCAGATCACCGGCTCCACGATCACCGTGCAACTCGCGAACGGTAAGACGGTCACCGCGGTGCAGGCATGGCAGGTCGGCGAGATCGGTGTGCGCACGCAAGAGGCCAGTTTCCCGATCCGATTTGAGTCGGACACGGTTATCGAAAGCTGAGGGCAACAACTTCATGAGTGGATCACAGGTAAGCGCCGAGCAGGCATTCGCGGACCTGCTGCAAGGCTTGTCCGACTTTCCGCCGCAACTCTCGATCCCGCTCGTCCCGGCCATCACATTCGATGGCAGGGAGTATTCCGAGATCACGCTCCGCGAGCCAACCGCCGAAGAGGTGCGCCAGGCCGAGGAGCAACTCCGCGTCGGAGCGATGCTGCCACACGCCCGGCGGAACTATCAGATCCACCTGGTGCAGCGCGCGAGCGGCGTGCCGCTGGCCGTCGTATCCAAAATGGGCGTGGGGCGATTGGAGGCAGCGATGGCGTATCTCAACCTTTTTTTGCGCGTTGGCCAAGCAACTGGCGGCTACTGACCGCGCAGCTCGCACGCTTCTATCACTGGGGACCGCGTGAAGTCGGAGAACTGACCGGCACCGAACTGCTTTGGTGGACTGAGCGCGCCAACGAGATGATCGAACGGGAGGCGCGCAATGTCCGGTAGGGCTGGTGGCTTCGCGATCACCGTTTCGGTCATCGACTCCGCTACCAAGCGTCTTGAGGAAATCAACAAGTCGCTCGAACGCGTGCATGCGCCAACGGAGCGCCTGCAACGGCAATTCAGCAAGCTGGCCGAGACCACCGGCATCCGCGAACTCGGTCACGGCATGCGCGAGTTTGCCGCCTCATCGCTCGAGGCTTTCGAGAATGTCGGGCGCCTCGTTGCTCCGCTCGGCGCCATCACCGGCGGCGCATCGATAGCGGGGATCCTCGAGCTCGCCCACCGCTGGGCCGAGCTCGGGAGCGAAATCGAGCATACCGCAACGCGTGCCGGAATGAGCGCCGGGAAACTCTCCGCGCTGCAGGGCGCAGCGCGTCTCGCCGGTTCATCTGCCGAAGGCTTGTCGTCCGGCATGAAGACGCTGAACGACAACCTGTTCAATGCCGCCGCCGGACGCGCGCCGGAAGCCGTGATGGCGTTCAGCTATCTCGGCATTTCGGTCAAGGACATGACTGGCCATGTGAAATCAGCGACCGACGCGCTGCCGGAAGTGGCCGACAAGATCGCGGCTATCAAGAACCCGACAATGCAGGCGCAGATCGCCACGATGATGTTCGGTGGAGCGGCTGAGGACCTGTTGCCGTTCCTACGGAAAGGCGCTGCCGGCATTGCCGAATACACAGCAGCCGCGAAGCGTTACGGCGCGATTAGCGATGAGGATGCCGCTAAGGCGGATGACCTCCGGCGCAAGCAAACCGAACTCGCGCTCGCGGTGACCGGCCTGAGCAACGTCATCATGGCCGACCTGCAACCCGCAATGTCGCCGATGCTGCACGGCATGGCGGAATGGATCGCCGACAATCGCGAGCTGCTCGGCCAGCGCGTCGCCGACTGGATCAAGACGACGGTGCCGGAGATCATCAGCTTCGCGCACGCCACGAACGACGCGGTGCAGGCGCTTGGCGGGTGGAAGGAAGTCGGCCTCGAAGCGATCCTGATCCGCTACGGCGGCCTATTCGGCAGGATCGCCGCGTCGGCAATGATCATCAAGGATGCCGTTCAATCGCTGTCGAACTTCGCGGAACGGAAGATATTCGGCGAGGAACGCACCGAACGTGCGGCCCGGCTCACAGCCCTCGGGCCATTTCCAGCGCGCGAGGACATCGATTACGCGATGCGCGGCCCGCTCGGACAGACCGACGAACAGCGGCGCGCGTGGCTGGAGATGGACCGTCTCTTCGCCCCACCAGGCGCTGCTCCAGGCGCATTGCCGCATCCGGGCCTGCCGAACCCGCCGCTATCAGGCCCCAACCGTATGCCGGGCACTTCGCCTGCCGCGGCCGATGTGACCATGACGCCGACGCGGCGCGCGTTCCTCGATACGCTGGCCGGCCCGGAGTCCGGCGGCAGATACGACATCAGGAACGGCGGCGCGACGTTCACCGGCAATCAGTTTCCCGAAGGCGTCGGGCCGGGCGGAACAAGTACTGCGGCCGGCCGATACCAGTTCATATCGAGCACCTGGCACGAGCAGCAGGCGAGGCTAGGACTCTCCGACTTCAGTCCGGGAAACCAGGACAAGGCCGCGTGGGACCTGGCCAGCAACACATACCGCAACTGGACCGGCCATAGCCTCGACGATGATCTGAAGGCCGGCAAATCCGCCGACATCGCCGCGGCGCTCGGTAGCGTGTGGCCAAGCCTGCCCGGCGGCTCCCAGTCGCGCGAAACGCTGGCGCAGTTCGACGCGGCGATGAAACGCAACCTCGATGCGGAGACGCCGCCGGCACAGGTAGCGCAAGCGCCGCCGGCACAGGTCGCCAACGGCGCCGGCACGCCGCCAGCGCCTTCGACGACAACAGTGCGCGGCTCGGCCGATCTCAACATCAAGCTGGACGGCTTCCCGCTCGGCACACGCACGACGGCGACCACATCGGGCGATTTGTTCAGCGGCGCGCCGCGGGTTGAGCAGGCGATGACATTCCCATGAGCGGCACAGCAGGCGCATCCGGCCTCGGACCATGGGCAGCCGATCTGCAGGATGCGTCCTGGCGCGGCCTGCCGTTCGTCGTCCGGTCGTCCAGCATCCGTCGCGGCCGTCGTGTGGTGGTGCACGAGTATCCCTATCGCGACATTCCATGGGTCGAAGATCTCGGGCGCGGGACGCGGGTCTTCGGCTTCACCGGCTACCTGATCGGCGATGACGTCTTCGCTCAACGCGACGCGATGGTCGAGGCGGCGGAAACGGGGGGCCCCGGCGACCTGGTGCATCCGTCAATCGGCGCGGTCCAGGCGAACCTGGTGGAGTTCACCGCCGGCGAGCGCATGGAGCGCGGCCGCGTGGTCGAACTCGAATTCTCGTTCATCCAATCCGCCGACCAGGCGGTCTATCCGTCCGACGACGATTCAACCCAGGACCAGACCCTCGACGACGCCGACACGGCCGACGCCGGCGCATCCGACGACTTCCTGTCCGACGTGGCCGACGCGATCGCGCTGGGATCATCGGTGGTGTCCGCCGGCCTCGGCATCGTCGGGCAATGGATCGGCCTCATCGACGAGGCGATTTCCGACGCGGCCATGATCGCTGGCGCGGTCACGGGTCTGCCGGGCGCCAACTTCGGCCGCTACGCCAATGGCGGGCGCACCGTTCTGCAACCCACCGGCACAACCGCCCAGAGCGCCATCGTGGCCCTGAGCACCGCCAGGGCGGCCGTCAGCGTCTCCGCCGCCGCGACGGCGAGCGCAATCCCGTCCGACCTGCCCAGCGGCTGCCAGAGCCTCGCGGAAGGCGTGCGCGCCACCGCTGGCGACCCGGCCGACCAGATCAGGATCATTTCGTCACTCGCCGCCTTCAGTCCCGTCGTCCTGTCGCTGACCGCTCCCATCGGCGCCGCGATCGTCACGATGCAGACCGCGACGGCGGCACTGTGCCGGCGGGCGGCGCTCACCTCGTTGGCCCGCGCATCGGCAAGCTACCAGCCGACCAGCTACGACGATGCGGTCGAGCGCATCCAGGCGATCACCACGCTATTCGATGCGGAGATACTGGCCGCCGCCGACGCTGGCGACATGACGACGTATCTCGCGCTGCGGGCGTTGCGAACCGCGATCGTCTCGGACCTGATCGCTCGCGGCTCTCTCCTGCCCCGCGTGGTGACCGTGACGCGCGCCGCGACCCTGCCGTCGCTGGTGCTGGCCTATCAGCTCTACCGGGACGCCACGCGCAGCGACGATCTGATCGCGCGGGTCAATCCGGTGCATCCGATGTTCATGCCGCTTTCGTTCCGCGCCCTGGCGAGCTGATACGAGGCCCAATGGCGCAATCGTCATTCTACGATCTGGTCAAATGCCTCTCGGCAACGACCGGAACCGGAACGCTGACCATCGGCCCAGCGGTATCCGGCTTCCTGGATTTCAACACAGGTGGCGTCGTCTCGGGCGACACCGTTTCCTACACGGTCGTTGATGGTCCGGCGCCCGCGTCCGGCCAGATCAATGCCAGCGAAACCGGGCAGGGCGTCGCGACGCAATCGGGTAGCACATGGACGCTGACACGCTCCATCGTACGCAAGTCGTCCAACGGCAACGCCGCGATCAACTGCACCGGCCGACAGATCGTCGCGCTCACATTGGCGGCGGAGGACTTGTCGGACCTTGGCGGGGGCGGACCGACCGGCGCAACCGGCCCAACTGGCGCAACCGGTGCGACTGGCGCTGCGGGAGCGAATGGCGCCGCAGGTCAGGCTGGGGCCACGGGAGCGACCGGCGTTGGTGGCCCAACCGGCCCCACAGGGATCACCGGAGCTACGGGCGCCACCGGGCCGGCTGGTGCTGTGGGGCCAACGGGAGCGACTGGTGTTGCGGGCGCAACCGGTCCTGCGGGCGCTACCGGCATTGCAGGAGCCGTGGGGCCTGCCGGAGCAACTGGCGCGGCCGGTGCGACCGGCACAACCGGGGCCACAGGAAGTGCCGGGGCTACAGGTGCCACTGGCGCAACAGGAACGGCAGGCCCAACCGGAGCTACAGGCGCGACGGGAGCCACCGGAGCGACAGGCCCAAACTGGACCGTTCACTCACCACTGCTTGTTGTGGGCACCAACGAATACTTCACCACCCCACGCAACTCGAATG